>Ga0187863_10002461_pt1 | contig 14123 bp, 12 predicted proteins | sample June2016WEW_11_1_FD_132975 | JGI IMG/M metagenome (GOLD analysis project Ga0187863, IMG submission 132975) | Peatland microbial communities from SPRUCE experiment site at the Marcell Experimental Forest, Minnesota, USA - June2016WEW_11_10 | ecosystem: Environmental > Terrestrial > Soil >... | reverse complement strand
GAACCATACGTAATCGAACAGTATCAAACCGCGTTCCGCCTGGAAAATGACGGAACTGGCGAACGATCGGTTATGGCGCGCATCCGCATCCAGAATGACGGTGCCGCCAAACAGCTCGGTCAGCTCCGTTTTGCGTTCGATGCCAACACCGAAGAGCTGAAAGTTCCCTTGGTTCGCGTCCATAAATCGAACGGAACGGTCATCGATGCCGGACCCGCTGCCATCACGGAAGAAACTGTGTCTGCCGTCCGCGACGCACCCGCTTACGCCAACGCCAAAGAAAGACACATCGCCGTCCCGCCGCTTGAACCCGGCGACGTATTCGAATATGAAATCGTTACCCGCCTGGTCCATCCCATCGCCAACGGCGAATTCTGGGCCCAGCACGCTTTTCTCAAAGATGTGATCGTCCTCGAGGAGCGCCTCGACATCAGCGTGCCGCAAGGCCGCAGCGTAACGGTCCGCTCGCCGAATGTCCCTTATTCGACCGACGCGACCTCGGCGAAGGGACGCGTCATCTATCGCTGGAAACGCGCCAATTTGGCCGTTTCTCCGCAGGACCACCAATCGCCAGCGCCCCCGACAACAAACGCGACGCAGCCCGACATTCAAATCACCAGTTTCGCGAGTTGGAACGATGTATCGCGCTGGTACGCAAAGCTCGAACGTAGCAGCACCGAGCCAACCCCTTCCATCCTTGCCAGGACCGCCGAACTTACCGCCGGCCGCCACACCGAGCTCGATAAGATCGAGATGCTCTATGACTACGTTGCCAGGAATATTCGCTACGTGGACCTGCCCTTGGGAGCAGGCGGCTTTATGCCACACGCGGCAGCCGAAGTTTTCAAGAATCAATATGGCGACGCGAAAGATAAGCACGCATTGCTCTCCTGCATGCTCCAAGCAGCCGGTATTCGCGCCGATACCGTCCTGGTTCCGCAATCCCAAAGGCTCGACCTGCTAGCGCCCTCCCCGTCGCAAATGGATCAAGTCATCACAGCCCTGGCCTATGGCAGCAGGATCGTCTGGATGGACGCGGCGCCTGAAGTCGCCCCATTCCAGTTCCTGCCCCCCTCGCTGCGCCATAGGGCAGCCTTGCTGGTGACCTCAGACGGAGCAGGAACAATTGTGGAGACGCCTGCGGACCCGCCGTTTCTGTCCACTCAGAAAGTGGAAGTGGAAGGCCACGTGAGCGACCTTGGAAAACTGGTCGCTCACATCCAATACAAAATACGGGGCGACAACGAATTCGTGCTGCGCCTGGCCTTCCGCCGCACGCCGCCGGCACAGTGGAAAAATCTCGGGCAAACGCTTCTGACCCTCGATGGACTGCACGGCGACGTCACGCTCGCGAAATCCAGCGACCCGTTGGATACGCGAAATCCCCTGGAAATCGATCTCGAATACGCGCAGTCGAATTTCCTCGATTGGTCGAGCAAGAAAGCAAGGGTCGTTCTGCCGCTGCTTTCAATAGCCGTACCCGATGCGCCCAAAAACAGCGCTCGACCGATCGCACTCGGCAGTCCCCTCGATGTAGTCACCCGCCTCAAGCTGTCGTTGCCCGTCGGTTTCACGGCCGAAGCTCCAGTCGGCATGGCCGTCACTCGCGATTACGCCGAATTCAAGTCGGGCTACCAGTGGCAAGACCGCACCCTCGTAGCCGAGCGCTCCCTCAATTTCAAAATGCGCGAGCTTCCGGCGTCTCGCCGAGACGATTACCTTGCCTTCACGCATGCCCTGGACGCCGACCAGATGCAGCCCCTGGTCGTTGCGAACAGCGCACCGGACGCACGGACGGTTCCCCCGGCAGCCAGCGTAAGCGAACTCTTCGAGGCCGGCTCCGCCGCTCTCGCTGCGGGCAAGGCGCAATCCGCCATCCCCCTTTTCGAGCGCCTTGTCGCCTTAGAGCCCGCGCATACCGAGGCGTGGAACGATCTCGGGCTGGCCCATCTGCGCCTGGCGCACTTTGACTTTGCGGCTGCCGCCTTTGAGAGGCAGCTGCAGCTGAATCCCGCCGACCAGCATGCCCACAACTATCTGGGCCTTACATTCGAGCAGCAACAGAAGTACGACGAAGCCGCGTCGGCCTTCCGCAAGCAGATCGAAATCGATCCGCTCGATACCGTGGCCCACGCGGCGCTCGGCTCGATTCTTCTGGCTCAGCATCAATATTTCGAAGCCGCCCCGGAACTCGACAAAGCCACGGTCCTTTCCCCCGGCAAAGCGGAGTTGCAGATCAGCCTGGGGCAAGCCTATATCCATCTCGGCCAGACGGAGAAAGCGGCCGAGGCATTCGAGCAAGGCGTGGCGATCTCGCCGACGCCGGCCATCTGGAATAGCGCTGCCCACAACCTAGCGGATCACCGAGTGGAACTCGCCAGAGCGCAGAAATATGCAGAGTCCGCGGTGTCGGCCACCGCCGCCGACCTTACCAAGATCGATTTGCCGCACTTGACCGCCGAGCAGATGGGAAAAGTCGAAAGCATGGGGAATTACTGGGACACGCTCGGCTGGGTTTATTTTCAAAGGGGCGACCTCGATGCGGCAGAACGATACATCCGCTCCGCGTGGCTCCTCGATCAGCGTGGCGAAATCGCCGATCATCTCGCGCAAATCTTCGAAAAGCGCGGCAAGAAAGACGAAGCCATTCGCACCTACGCCATCGCATTAGCTGCACCGACTCCCGACTCCGACACGCGGGCGCGCCTCATGCTGCTCCTTGGCGGCAATTCACAGATCGATGCGCTCATCGAGCAAGCCGCGCCGGCCCTCACGATGCTCCGCACGCTCCCGGCCGGAAAGCTGCTTAACGAAAACGCGCAGGCCGAATTCACCGTGCTTCTATCGCCCGGGCGCACGGCTCCCCATGCTTGTCACGTGGAATCGGTGCGTTTCCTCGGCGGAAGTGAGAAACTGCGCGCTTTCGCGGACCGGCTGCGCTCGCTCGATTACGGTTCGCTGTTCCCGGATGCTTCGCCGGTAAATCTGGTCCGCCGCGGCACGCTTTCCTGCTGGGCTACAGCCCCTGAATGCAGCCTTGTCCTCCACTTGCCCCAGGATGTCCCCGCAGCGAATGGAAGTTCCGGCCCAGCCGGCCCAGGATAGGGCGCGCCGAACGCGGCCCCGCTCGTGTACAATGAAGCAGCGTTGGCGTTCAACCGGGGTCCTGGGTCGCAGTTCAAATTGATTGAGAAAGGTCCACGATGATTCAAAGGCGAATTGGGTCGGGCCGTATGCCGGGATGCGTTGGTCAAATGATTCTCGCAGCCGCCCTTGTTTTCGGGGGAATACCAACCCTAGCGGCACAGGCGCCGCCCAGCAATCCCATTGCGCTCGACGCTGTGAGCGGCACCAGCGCAACCTACAGGGTTCGCGAGCAGCTGGCCGGCCTCAACTTCCCGGACGATGCGGTCGGCTCGACGGATTTGGTAACGGGCGGCTTGGTGATTCTGCCCGATGGCTCGGTTGATAGCGCTCGCTCCAAGCTGACCATCGATCTCCGGAACCTCAAGAGCGACCAGGACATGCGTGATGGGTATGTAAAAAATCGGACGCTTGAAACCGACAAGTTCCCGACAGCCGAGTTTGTCGCCAAACGACTTCAGGGCGTCCCGTCTCCTCTCCCAGCTCCGGACCGGCCAACCGGCCAAACCGGGTTTCAGCTGGTCGGAGACCTCACAGTTCATGGCATAACCAAGGAAGTCACTTTGAGCGGATATGCCACCTACAGCAAGGATCTGGTGGCGGGCCGGGCCATGACCGATTTCACATTTTCCACATTCGGGCTCACCAAGCCCTCGCTTGCGCGTTTGCTGAGCGTCGACGACAAAATCCAGCTCGAAATAAACTTCCGGCTCAAGAGGACCAACTGATTTTTTCAGGGGATTGACGTCTGGTTAGCGCAGCGGGAGAGGAGTTGTTTTCCGGCATCACTTCAATTCGAGAAGCTCTTTTTCTTTTATTGCGGAGAGGGCTTCGATCTTCTGGGTTTCCGAATGGGTTAGCTTTTCGAGCTCGTCGAGTGAGCGTTTTTTTTCATCTTCACTGATCTTCTTGTCCTTCTCGAGTTTCTCGACCGCCTCTTTGACGTCGCGGCGTATATTGCGCACCGCTGTACGGTGATTCTCGAGAATCTTGTGGATGTGTTTCACCATGTCTTTGCGCCGGTCTTCGGTGAGCGAGGGAATCGGCACGCGCACCACTTTTCCGTCGTTTGTGGGGTTTAGCCCTAAATCGGAGGTTCGAATCGCTTTGTCGATCAGCGCGACGGCGCCAGGATCCCAGGGTGAAACCACGATCGTCGCTGGGTCCGGAACGTTCACCGATCCCAGCTGATTAATGGGCATGGGCGTCCCGTGATAATCCACCCGAATGTGATCGAGGATTGCCACGTTCGCCCGGCCCGTGCGGACTCCCGACAGTTCCTTGCGGAAATCCTCCACCGCTTTCTCCATACGCGTCCTCGCCTGCACCAGAGCATCCTTGCTTGTGGCAACTGTGCTCATCGAACCATAGCCTCCGCTTGCCGCGTCACGCCGCTGTGACTGTCGAGCCAACCCGGTCACCCAGCACGACCCGCTTCAGGTTGCCCGACACTCCCATGTCGAACACGACGATGGGCATCTTATTGTCCATGCACAGAGAAATGGCCGTCGAATCCATCACCGACAAGCCTTTTTGCAGCACATCCAGGTAGGTGATCTGCTCGAATTTCTTGGCGCTGGCCACTTTCTCCGGGTCGGCGTCGTAAATTCCATCCACGCGCGTCGCTTTCAAGATCACGTCCGCCTTGATCTCCATCGCGCGCAGGGCAGCCGCGGTATCGGTCGAAAAATAAGGATTGCCCGTGCCTGCCGCAAAGATGACCACACGGCCTTTTTCAAGGTGGCGCGTGGCTCTCCGCCGGATGAAGGGTTCGGCCACCTGGTGCATCTCGATTGCGCTCAAAAGCCGCGTCGTGCAACCCGCCTTCTCGAGGGCGTCCTGCAGCGCCAGCCCGTTGATCACCGTCGCGAGCATGCCCATGTAGTCGCCGGTGGCGCGATCGATCGAAAGTTCTCTTTGACGGGTGCCGCGAAAGATGTTCCCGCCGCCCACCATCAAAGCAATTTGCACGCCGAGATCCTGGACGCCTTTCACCTCGTGCGCGATCCCCTGAATCGTGCCGGCGTGAATCCCAAACGCGTCCGGGCCAGACAGAGATTCCCCCGAAAGCTTCACGACGATTCGCTGATATACGGGAGCGGACTGTTTGGCAGCTCTGCGCTTGGCGTTCCCGCGCTTCAAGGCTGTGGCTGTTGTCATAAAGGTGTGAGCCCATCCCCGACCGCGGAGATTCTAGCGCCCCTCAAACGATTTGCCAGCGAACATTTTCGATTGCGCCGGATCGGCGCGGGTTCCTACGCCCAGCGAATTTTCGCACAAAGATATGCGGGGGTGCCAGAGAGAAAGAAAGTCTATGGCTACAGACTGGCGGTTTCAGTTCCCTCGGAAGCCGCCGCGGAGCCGTCCATCTCCCCGACCTTAAACCGCGAGAAGCGCCGGATGGCAATGTTTTCACCCAGCTTGGCGATGGCTTGGTCGACCAGTTCCTTCACCGTGGTTCCTTCGTCCTTGATGAAGTGCTGCTCGTAGAGGCAGTTTTCCTCGTAGAATTTTTCCATCTTGCCGTTCACGATTTTCTCGATCACCGCCGCGGGCTTGCCCGTCGCTTTGGCCTGTTCGCCATAAATCTCGCGCTCGCGGTCCAGGGTTTCCTGCGTCACTTCTTCGCGCCGCAGGAAGCGCGGGTCGAGTGCGGCGATGTGCATGGCCACATCGTGGCACAGCCGCTGGAAATCCTCGGTGCGCGCCACGAAATCGCTTTCGCAGTTGACCTCCACCAGCACGCCAATTTTCCCCCCCGCGTGAATGTAGCTGCTCACCAAGCCTTCCGAGGTGGCCCGTTGCGCCTTCTTCTGTGCCGCAGCCTGCCCCTTCTTGCGCAGGACGTTGACGGCCTGCTCGATGTCACCGTTGGCCTCAACAAGCGCATCGCGGCACGCCGTAAAACCCGCGCCGGTCCGGTCCCGCAGCTCCTTTACCTGTTGCGCCGATACATTCTTCCCAGTCTCAGTCGCCATGAAGTCACTTTAATTCCTTTTCGATGGATTCAGGCCTACTACGCCGGTTGGATGCGGAGAATCCTTGCGTCAGTCCAACAACGAACCGTTCGAGGTGTCTTGCGCTCTGAAATCGCTATTTGGGAACTTCCTCATTCTCAGGCATAGCCGCCGCAGAGGCTTCTTCCTCCGGCAGAATTCCCGGCTCGCCCTCCACGAAGTCGCCCTCTTGCTTTTCGTAAACTTCATAGGCGCTCGTGTCCACGTAGTCGACGCCCTCTTCCCCTGTCGTTTCACCCGATTTCTGATCGGCGATCTGCGATTGCTCAAACGACTGGCGTCCTACGATCACTGCATCGGAGATCTTCGAAGTGAACAACCGGATGGCCCGCAACGCATCATCGTTGCCAGGGATTACCCAGTTCACAAGATTGGGATCGCAATTGGTGTCGACAATCGCCACCACCGGAATTCCCATCCTGCGCGCTTCGCGCACCGCGATCACTTCCGAATTGGGATCGATCACAAACATGACGTCGGGAGGCGTGGTCATATTCTCGACGCCGGCGAAATTCTGTTGCAAATGCTTTAATTCCCGCTCGAGCCGCGCGCCCTCTTTTTTCGAAAACTGCGCCATCCGGCCATCTTCCACCATGGCCTTCAGCAGTTTCAGCCGCTTGATCGACTTCTGGAGAGTGACCCAGTTGGTGAGCGTGCCGCCGAGCCACCGGTGATTCACGTAGAACATGCCGCACCGCTGGGCTTCTTCGGTGATGGCTTCCTGCGCCTGGCGCTTGGTGCCCAGAAAAAGGATGACCTTGCCTTGTGCCGCCTGCTCCGACACATAGCGCGCCGCGTCGCGGAACATTTTCAGTGTCTTTTGCAGGTCGATGATGTGAATGCCGTTACGCTCTCCGAAAATATATTCCTTCATTTTCGGATTCCAGCGCCGTGTCTGGTGGCCGAAGTGAACACCAGCCTCCAGTAGTTCCTTCATTGTAATTTCGACTCCCAATGTGTCTCCTCTCTTTGGAGGGATGCTTCGAATCGCCTTGCGGCGCCAGCATCCTTTTTCGCCGGCCTCTTGCCGACCGTGGATTTACCCCCGGCGAACCGGGGGCCCTACCATTAGCGCTTGCTGAACTGGAAGCGGCGGCGTGCGCCCTTCTGTCCGTACTTCTTGCGCTCCTTCATGCGCGAATCGCGCGTCAGGAAACCGTTCTTTCGCAGCGCGGGACGCAGTTCCGGATTCAAGCGCGACAGCGCGCGGGAGAGTCCCATGCGCACCGCTCCGGCCTGCCCGCCGACCCCGCCGCCCTTCACCTGCGCGCGCACTTCCACCTGATCGTGCATCTGTGTGAATTTCAGCGGCTCGATGGCGGATGTGTGCCACGCCACGTTGCGAAAATAATCATCCACCGGCCGGCCGTTGATGGTGAAACCCGCCGGCCCCGGCTTGATGTAAACACGCGCCACCGACTCCCGCCGGCGGCCCGTGCCGTAGAACTGCTTTGCTGCGCCTGGAACATTTGCAGATGAACTCAACTTTCCTCCTACTTCCGTTCGATTCTTGAAGACGGCTCGAAAATTACACCCGCGCACGGCGGACTTCTGCGCCAAACCTAACTTGCTTCATGCGCAAACGCTCCACGCGTTTACAGTGCGAGGGGCTGGGGGTTCTGTCCGGCGTGACGGGCCAGCGCTTCACTCCCGGAATAGACACGCAGCTTCTTCGCGCGACGCGCCCGGAGCTTGTTCTTCGGCAGCATCCCCAGAACCGCTTCGCGCACAACTTCTTCCGGACGCCGTTGCAGCATCGCCCGAATCGGGACTTCCTTCAATCCACCCGGCCACCCGCTGTGGTGGCGATACACCTTCTGGTCGATCTTGTTTCCGGTAAGCCGGATATTCTCGGCGTTGATCACAATCACGTGGTCGCCGCAGTCAAGCGACGGCGTATAGCTCGGCTTGTCCTTGCCGATCAGCAGTCTCGCGACGCGTGTCGCCAGCCGCCCCAGGACCTGGCCCTTGGCATCCACCACGAACCAATGCTTCCCCACCGTCAGGTCTTCCGCCTCTCGGCCCTTTGGAACATACGTCCGCATCTGTGCAGTCACACCTTTCGCTCTAAAGACAAACGACAAGTCTATTCTACAGCGTATTCCCTGTCAACGAATCCTAATCGCGCCGAAATCGCGCCGATCGCATTGCCAGACCGCATGAATTTCCTATTGCCAGCAGAGTCGGGAGTCAGACCTGCCGCGGTGCAGGTGGGCAAAAATACAGCGGAGCGGTGGCGGGCCCCATGGCGGCGACCCGCTCACGCAGGAATTCGGGGGTTAGGAAACCGTGGTAGACGCAGGTACGGCACTGCGAGTTGCCTTCGCGTACGACGCCGAAGACTTCTCGCGGCTGCTGTCGCTTGCATCGCCGGTCTTGTCGATCTCGATCGAGCCCTTGAAGTACGCCCCGTCCTCGATCATGATCCGAGCAGTCGTCAAATCCCCGACCACCGACCCATCCTTCTTGATCTCGATGCGATCGCGCGCGCGGAGATTGCCCTTTACGTTGCCATACACCACCACCTCGCGGGCGATGATGTCGGCGGTGACCTTCGCGCTCGCTCCAACCGTCAGCTTGCGATCTTCCAGCTGGATCAGCCCTTCGACGCTTCCATCGATGTGCAGATCCTCATTACCCGTAATTTCGCCCTTGACGTGCAGGCTTCCGCCTAGCCGCGCGGTACCGCTCGTCGTCGAGGGATACGTCGAATCCAAAGGTGCCATAGTCTTAGCCTCCCCAGAAAATGATGGTGCGCTTGCGATTGATTGTGTCGTCGAGACAGGCTGCTGCGGGAGCGGCGGCCTGACGGGAGATTCGCCCTTCTTATCTCCTCCCCACATTTACCCTCCTTAGGCCCGAAAAGCGATCAAAAAAAACAGCAGAAACAACTGGACCGGGGCTATCAATCTAGCCCGCTGTCAGATTACTGCCAAACGCAAAATGGTACAGATGTGTCTCTATAGGTAACGCTGGTCCGGCTAGCGAGTCCGTCGCGGGAAGCTCGACAGGGGAAAAGCCTAGGGGCGCAAAGTAGCCCTAGCCCCGGGTATTTCTCGCTACCGCACCAAACTGTGAGAAGGGGAGCATTTCTATAGTGCGGAAACGAGGCTAATACTTCCTGAGAACACCCACAACCCTACCTTGTATCTTTACATTCGTCGCCGGCACGATGATGGGCGTCATCTGGTCATTGGCAGGCTGCAACCGGATCTTCGCGCCAGCCTCGCGGTAGAATCGTTTCACGGTCGCCTCATCCTCCCCGACCAGCGCCACCACAATTTCCCCGGGATTGGCCACCTGCGTTTGCTCCACCACGATGTAGTCCCCATCGAGGATGTGGTCGTCCCGCATCGATTCGCCCTTTACCTGCAGCACGAAGGTATTCTGCCCTCGCGCGAAATCGGCCAGCGAAATTGTTTCCCGGTCTTCCACCGCCTCCAGAGGACGTCCGGCCGCGATGCGGCCGGCCAGCGGCAACTCCACCACATGACGGTCGAGCACCTGCTCGCGGATCGGCTTCGGCAGTTGCACCACCTCAATCGACCGGCTCTGGTTATACCCGCGGCGTATGAATCCCTTTTTCTCGAGCGTCGAAAGGTGTTTGTGGACCGTCGCGAGGGAGGTAAGCTTCATCGCGTGCGCGATCTCCTCGAAGCTCGGCGAATAGCCGTTTTTGTTCAGAAAGGCTACCAGGTAATTGAGCACTTCCTTCTGTCGCTTGGTCAGTGTCATCGTCTCCGCCTCTTTCCCCTACCCTTATCCCGAGCCGCCGGGCAACCGGCGCTCCGTGAGCCTGCGCCAAGTGCCGCAAATATAGGCGAACTAAAAGCGAAAGTCAACACAGGCCCACGTGTTCCATCGGGATAAGACGACAAAACATGGTATAGCTTCAGCCTCACCCATCGTTGCTGAGCGCAATCCTATCCGGATGGGCCGCGCGGTCAATGGAACGAAAGGACAGGTCAAGCCGGGTGCAACGCTTCGCTGGGAACCGCGCGAACTGGTCGCCCGCGAAGTTGCCCATGGTGTAGCAAAGGAAACTCCCCCCCCTTGTGTTTACTCACGCGGGTAAAATCGACCCGGCCAATGGAGCCGATCCACCATCTGAAGACGGAACACTCATGACCGCAGCTCGCGCCGGCCGACGCACCGGCCGCTGAGCCCCATCCTGAAATCCGCGATGCGATTGAATCTCTCCGCAACGCCCGCCTGCGCCTGCTGCGTGCCGTGCATGATTTCGGCGGTCATCGCGCCGCCGACGATGCCATCCGCCTGTTGGAAATCTGCCTGCCATACGACCGGTAGCGGGCGACGTTTCTCGCAACAAGCTCAGCGGAAATAAGGTGCTGCTGCTTCGGTGGACGGGTCTCAGTTAGCAGAAGTACCGGCGGGAATAGGCGCGGAGGAAGCCGAAGCAGCAGGCAGCGGGGGTGGCCGCATCCCTGCCCTTACTTGGTTCACGATGTCCGCGGCCAGTTTGGTGCTGATGGCACAACTGCTGTCGTTGATGCGGCACTGGGCGATGGTCAGGTTGCAGCCGCAGGTGCAACTTTCCGAGTTCAGCCTCTTGAGCACCGCTGTTTTTTGCTCGGCAGTCAGCCCTTTCATATCCACGTCCGGAAGCTCGGTGGCCCGTTCTGCATTTTTCAGGAAAATTTGTCCCGTATCCGCAAATGTTTCAATCCTCGCGCTCACGGGAAGACCCAGAAGAGCGCGTACCTCGTTTTCGGTCTCCGCAGGGTCAAGCAGTCCCACATGCTTTTGCACCACGCGCCCGTCCGTGTTGACGACAAAAGATGTGGGCAGCGCCGGTACGCCACCATACTCCTTCGCGATTTCGGTACCCATCACGACGGGATAGTTGATGCCCTCCTTATCGGCAAAGGCCTTCACGTAGGAAGCCGGAGCATCCTCGTCCACCGACACACCGATAATCTGCAAGCGGTCCTTGTATTTGCTCTGGAGCGCAATCAGGTCGGGAATTTCCTCACGGCAGGGCGGGCACCAGGTCGCCCAGAAGTTCACGAGCACTACTCTTCCACGGAGCTCCGCGGTGGAAACGCTGTGGCCGCTCAGGTCGCTCACGAGAAAAGGCGGTGTGGGAGATGGGTCCCGGGCGAAGCGAATCACTTCCGGCTCATCGCGTTGCCTGGCGTCTGATCCGCTCGTCGCGGGCGCCATTCGGGCTCCTCCGGGAGTCGCGGCCCCCCGCGCGCCCCTGTGCCGCATGCGGGCGATGGCCATCCCAATCAGCACTCCCGACGTCCCCGCAACGGCGGCCAGCAGCATAACGGCGATGAGTGACTTCTTCATGTGGCGTGGATTCCATTATGCGGCACACCCCGCCGGACCTACAAATTTATCGTGGCAATCGGAAGTGGCTCCGGCGGCACATCCGCTCTTGGCTGAGTCTTTGCCGCACAGACAGCAGTGTGCCCCCTGCTCCGCAAGCCGACCGAATCGCCAGGCGTGCCCGGCGGGGATGCCCAGTGCCCAATTGAATCTCGGCATAGAATTATTCCTGCCGGCCTGGTTTGCTCAGGGAATAAGCGGAGGGGAGAGGGCGAGCCGAAGCCCGCCCCCTTACGGTCCGGCGAATTACGGGTTGATTTGAACTGCGTCGTTGCGCCCGCCGAATTCCACTTCAGTCACCTTGGTGCCATCGGTCAGGATCTCGGAATCGTGTGCCTTGGCCGGAAGCTTTGTCCAATGCACCGGCACCGTCGCGATTACCTTGTTCTTCTTTAGAACCTGCAGCTCCGATTTCCCCTCTTCCACTTTCAATTCATACTGGCCGGGTTGGACCTGCGTTGTTCCGATGGTAATGGTCTGCTCGGGGCTCCAATCGGTCGAAAGGGAATGAGCTGCCCAAAGCGGAACTGCTGCAAGCGAAAATGCCGAAGCGATAAGAACTTTCTTGTTTAGATTCAAAGGCGAATGCTCCTGTGTTTGGATTTCAGGTAAACGGGGGGAACGCATGGCCCGAATTCCCTGTGGTGAGAGTGACATGCCCAAAATCCTGCACGCGACTCACTGGTTTAGGACCGTCAAACGGTCTGGGGGGTTTCAAGGAATCGGGGTCAAAAATGTAAACAGCTTGTAAAGTCACTAAGTTTTTATAATGAAAGGACTTGTTCGGATGAAAACCGCGGCCGGGATCTTTGTCGACCATTCATTCCAGCAGAGGCGTATTAGGCCATTTGCGCGGCCGGGGGGACCAATCGCAGCACGGGGATGCGGGCCTCCCGCAGGATGTGCTCGACCACATTCTCCCTTAGCCGCGAGGCGTCATAGTCGAAATGCAAAAGGTTTGTTTTCTCGTCGAAGCGGAAGCGCTGCAGGCCGTAGGTGTTCGCAAAGCCTCCGAGAGCGCGGTATTGCTCGGGAGCCAGCGGTTTCTGAAGCTCATAGGTCACGGTTAGGAATGTCATGGTGGAATTATACCATCCGGTGCCGCATACACTTAGTTAGAGTTCCACCCGGCGCAGGCGCAGCGCGTTGGTGATTACCGAGACCGAGCTGAACGTCATCGCGGCGCTCGCTAGGATCGGGCTAAGCAGCAGGCCGAAGAAGGGGTAGAGAACGCCCGCCGCAATCGGGATTCCCACCGAGTTGTAGACGAATGCAAAGAGCAAGTTCTGGCGGATGTTGCGCATGGTCGCGCGGCTCAGAGTTCGCGCGCGGGATATGCCGCCTAGGTCGCCCTGCAGCAATGTGATACCGGCGCTCTCCATGGCGACGTCGGTTCCGGTCCCCATGGCAATGCCGACGTTTGCTTGCGCGAGCGCGGGAGCGTCGTTTACGCCATCGCCCGCCATTGCGACAATCTGACCTTCGGTCTGCAGCTGCTTTACTACTTCACTTTTTTGATCCGGCAGCACGCCCGCATGCACCTCATCGATGCCCAGCTTCCTTGCGACAGCCTCGGCGGTCGCGCGACTGTCCCCTGTCAGCATCACGATGCGGATCCCTTGGCGGTGCAGTTGCGCGATGGCCTCGGGCGTGGTGGCCTTCACCGGGTCGGCTACGGCGATCAGCCCCACCGGCTTCGCTTCCCTTGCGACAAACATCACCGTCTGTCCATCGCGTTCCAGTTGCATCGCTCTCTGTTCCAGTTCTCTGAGCGCAATGGAGAGGGTGGCAAATAGAGGGCGATTCCCCAGCGCAGTTTGGGTTCCATCAACGACTCCGGTAATCCCTTGGCCTGTCCGGTAATAGAAATCCGACAAGTCCCCCGGTGCGACATTGCGTTCCGTGGCAGCAGCCAGAACCGCGGCAGCGAGGGGATGTTCGCTGGCGCGTTCGAGCGTCGCGGCGACGCGCAGCACGTCTTGCTCGCTCGATCCAACCTCGGCGAAGATCTGCGTCACGCGCGGGCGGCCTTCGGTAAGCGTTCCCGTCTTGTCAACGACGAGCGTATCGACCTTCTCGAGGATCTCGAGCGCTTCGGCATTTTTTACGAGCACGCCCGCCAAAGCGCCGCGCCCGGTGCCCACCATGATCGACATCGGCGTGGCCAACCCCAGCGCACAGGGACAGGCGATGATCAAGACGGCAACCGCATTGAGAAGGGCATGCGCCATTCTCGGCTCGGGCCCGACCGTAGCCCACACCACAAATGCGATCACGGCCGCGAGCACAACGGCCGGCACAAAATACGAAGCCACGCGATCGGCAAGCTGCTGCACCGGCGCGCGGCTGCGCTGCGCGTCGCTCACCATGCGCACGATTTGCGCGAGCATCGTCTCGGCACCCACGCGTTCGGCGCGCATCAGGAAACTGCCGGTGCCGTTCAAGGTTCCGCCGATGGCACGGCTTCCGGCCATCTTCTCCACGGGGAGCGATTCGCCGGTAACCAGCGATTCATCGACCGGGCTTGCTCCGTCAAGCACGATCCCGTCGACGGGCACCTTTTCGCCGGGGCGCACGCGGAGCGTATCACCCCGCTCGATGTGCTCG
>Ga0187863_10002460_pt1 | contig 14124 bp, 10 predicted proteins | sample June2016WEW_11_1_FD_132975 | JGI IMG/M metagenome (GOLD analysis project Ga0187863, IMG submission 132975) | Peatland microbial communities from SPRUCE experiment site at the Marcell Experimental Forest, Minnesota, USA - June2016WEW_11_10 | ecosystem: Environmental > Terrestrial > Soil >... | reverse complement strand
GAGCGCGCCAGCGTTCTGCACGCATATTTGAGGTCACGCCCCATCTTGTCCAGCCACGAAAACGTGTTCTGCTGCCACAGTTTCTCTCGAACAATCTGAGGATTCCCGAGCTTGATGCGGGCCTGCCGCCGCGCTTCTTCCGCTGCCATGCCGCGCGCGATATTCTCGGCGATCTCCTCTTCCAGGAAGACATCGATTTCCTGTTGGAGATCCGCGTCCGCTTGTTTCCGGCGAAGAAACCTGAACCAGCTCATTCCACATCTCCATGCGCCAGGGTCTTTTCGCCCATCACCAGCGCAATAGCACGCGCCATCTGCCGCCACCGGTTGGTTTCACGAACAAGCTGCTTTTTCCCTGCGGCGGTCAAGCGGTAAAACTTTGCTTTGCGATTATTCTCACTCGCGCCCCAATGCGATGAAACCCATCCACGATCTTCCAGTCGATGCAGCGCCGGATACAGAGAGCCCTGCTCCACTTCCAGAACGTCTTCTGAAGTCCGCTCGATCACTTTGGCGATGGTGTGCCCATGGGCGTCGCCTGTCGCCAGAGTCCGCAAAACCATCATGTCCAGCGTCCCCTTGAGCATCTCTCCGTCTTGCTGCACCCTCTTTCCCATCGACATCCCTCCACTCGAACTTCTATGGAAGTTCAGCATACACCACTAGGACTTCTATGGGAAGTGTGACGTTGCCGGCAGATCACTTGGGATTTGAGCCACCTCACTCTTCGATGCAATCCGGAAATCGGGATGAGAGTTATGGCCCGAAAGTCTTTGGCTGTGGTGAGAAAACGGCAGTGGGCGCGGCCGCTCAGCTTGGAGCACTGCGCCCACTTCACAAAATGGTAAGCTATAGAAAAAACGGGCGAGTAGCTCAACTGGATAGAGCACCGGCCTTCTAAGCCGGGGGTTGTGGGTTCAAGCCCCGCCTCGCCTACCACCCTTGAAAACCAATAAGTTCGCCCGACGCGTATCTTGTTTGTCAAACCGCGGACGACGCGAAAATGGGAGGGCTCATCGAAGACCGGAGCTGAGCGGCGGGATTCGGACCGGGGCGGCCCAGCAGGAACCCTTGCACTTCGTCCGCGCCAACTTGCTTTACAAGCTGAAGTTGGGATCCCTCCTCCAACACCCTCGACGATCACTCGGATCCCCATGCTGTGCGCCAGATCTGCTATGGAGCGAATCATCGTGCGGGACCCCGATCTTGGAGCGATTTTCCTGATGAAGGAACGGTCGAGCATGATCGCGCCGAAAGGCAAATCCGGCAGGGAACTTAAGCAGGAGTACCCGGTGCCGAAATCGTCCAAAGCAAAGTCCACGCCAGGCGCCCGCACATTCTGCATCTTTTCCGCCGAACGTTGTAGCGATCCCATCAACGTTGTAGCGATCCCGTCAATACGGATTCGGTCAGCTCGACTTGAAGGAGCCCCGGCCGCAAACCGGTACGTACAAGAATCTCTCTGATCTCCTGGACGATGGATTCTGCATTGAAGTGGATCGCCGAAACATTGACCGCGACCTGAATCGGGCTTGTCGAGACGAATTGCCATCTCGCTGCTTCCCGGCAGGCCTGTTCCAGGGTGTAGGCCCCCATGCGTGAATCAGGCGGGGACAAGTCGTCCCGCAGCTATGGCCTGCGTTGCCACACTGAGCTACAGTGGATAGCATCAACACCTTTGAATCCCCGAAAGCGGTTGCTCCGAAGCCGGCAGCAGTGAAGGTGCAGGGCGGCAAGCTTTCGCTTACGATGGAGCCTCGATCAGTGACCGTCGTCTCGATTGAGCCGTAATCGCGAGTTGCTCGATTGAGAGCTGTGGACGATCCCCTCGGTCAGTTCGAAGTTCCACGCCGGCCGCCGGTCGTACGCACACAGACATTTCGTTCCATCCAGTATCGGGAGAAAACGCACTATGCGCTCGTTCTTGAAGATCGCGGTCGTGAAAGGGCTTTCCCTGCATCCGGCAGTGTGTCTCCTGTCTCTGCTCGCGCTGTCCTGCACTGCTTCGTCTCAGACTCGCGTTGTGAACGCCACTATCGACACTTCGAAGACCGGCGCCCCCATCTCAAAATACATCTACGGCCAGTTCCTTGAGCACGGCGGCGACATCGTCAACAACGGCGTCTGGTCTGAGATGCTCGTCGATCGAAAGTTCTTCTATCCGGTCGCCACCAGCGCGCCAACGCCGCCGCCGGTGATGGGCAACGCGGCAGGGAACCCGCGCTTCCGCCGCACTCCAACGCGCTGGTGGGCTCCCATCGGCGGCAGTGGCGTGGTCACGATGGACACCAAGGCGCCCTATACCGGCGAACAATCGCCGCTCGTCAAGCTCGACGGAAAAGAGCCGCACGGCTTCAGGCAATCCGGAATCGCGGTTCGCAAAGGCAAGGCTTATATCGGACGTATCCTACTTGCCGGCTCTCCCGGCGCGGTGGTCAAGGTCACACTTATCTGGGGCAAGGAACCCACCGACCGTCAGACGATCACCATCCACACGCTCGGCGCCGCCTACCGCAAGTTCCCACTGCGCTACAGCGCCGCAGCCGACGCTGATGACGCCGCTCTCGAGATCACCGGCACAGGCGCCGGCTCCTTCCACGTCGGCACGGTTTCACTCATGCCCGCCGACAACATCGAGGGCTTCCGCCCGGAAGTCATCGCCGCGCTCAAGCAGTTGCGCTTTGGTGTTCTCCGCTTTCCCGGCGGCAATTTCGTCTCCTCGTATGAGTGGCGCTACGGCGTCGACGAGATCGACAAGCGCCCACCCATCTTCGATCCCGTGTGGCACGCCGTGCAGCCTAACGATGTTGGCACCGACGAGTTCCTCACCCTCTGCCGCCTGCTCGGCGTCGATCCCTACATCACCGTCAATGCCGGCTTCGGCGACGCGTGGTCCGCGCGCGAACTGGTCGAATACACCAACGGCGCGGCTACAACGCCGATGGGCAAATGGCGCGCGCAGAATGGCCATCCCGAGCCATATCACGTCGAGTTCTGGGGCGTCGGCAACGAGCCCTGGGGCGACTACCAGATGGGTGCCATGTCGCTTCCGCAATTCGAGCTGAAGCACAACCTCTTCGCCAAAGAAATGCGAAAAGTCGATCCGTCGATCAAATTGATTGCCGGGGGCGCCATGCCCGATGTGATGGAAGGGGCTGACCAAACCAGACGCATCAACGGTCAATATGTTCCGGATTATCTGTCGGCAGCCGACTGGACCGGCCAGATGCTGCTGCAGTGCCTCGACAATATCGACATGATCAGCGAGCACTACTACGCATCCGGCACGGAACACACTGACATGAAACTGCAGAAGAAGGTGCCCATCGATCCTCCTCTGTCGCTGATCGAGTGGGAACGGGCGCCGGCCGTTCAGGTCCGCGCCAAGTACGAGCACTACCAGGAATACCTGAAGCGCATTTCCGCTTTTCGCGCCAAGCCTGTTCCCATCGCGATCGACGAGTGGGCCTACTTCGGCGGAAACCGTGATGGCTACAAAGTGGTCCCTGCCTACGCATGGGCTTTCCATGAAATGTTCCGTCACTCCGATATCTTCCAGATGGGTGCATTCACGTTCGCGACTGCAATGATCAGCGAGAATCGCACCGAAGCCATCCTCAATCCCACTGGAATGCTCTTCAAGATGTACCGCGATCACTTCGGCACTATTCCCGCCGAGGTCGCCGGCGATTCACCGCAGCCGAAGCCGGTCTTTCCGGCCGGCGGCGACCAGCCCGCGGTCAACCCCGGTACTGACACCTATCCACTCGATGTGAACGCCGCATTCAGCGAGGATCGCAAGACCCTCGCCATCGCCGTACTGAATCCATCCGACTCCGAACAGAGCATTAAGATCGCGATCAACGGAGCGAAGCTCGCGAGTTCGGGACATCTTTACCGCATGGCTCCGGACTCTATCGATGCAACAGTGCAGGTCGATAAGAAGCCCGAAGTGCGGGTTGAAGAACTGACGCTCGGCTCATTGCCCGAAACCATTACCCTGCGGCCCTTCAGCGTGAACATTTACTCCTATCCGATCCAATAACCGAGCATTGCGAGGGAAAATCCAGATGAATCCAACGAAGCTGTTTTTTGCGTGCCTAATCACGGTGGCCGTCACGGCAGCACCGCAGCTCCCAGCCCAGGTGGGAACCAACGTGCCCGAAGTCGTGCCCGGCGCAAAACTCGTCACGGTCGAGCACATCAAGATTCACGGGACATCGCTCGAGGGCAATCTCGAAGGCGACGCCGTCGATCGCGATGTCATCGTCTTTCTCCCGCCCAGCTATCAGAAAGATAAAAAGCGCCGCTATCCCGTGGTCTATGCACTGCACGGCTACTCCATCGGCGCCGAGCAGTGGACGCATGAAATTCATGTTCCGCAGACCATCGAAGGTGCGTTCGCGCTGGGCTCGCAGGAAATGATTGTCGTGCTGCCCGACTCCAAAACCATCTACAACGGCTCAATGTATTCAAGTTCCGCCACGACTGGCGACTTCGAGAATTACATCGCCCATGACGTCGTGGCCTACATGGACGCGCATTACCGCACGATCCCTGACCGCACCAGCCGCGGCCTCGTCGGGCACTCCATGGGTGGCTACGGTGCGTCGCGCATCGGCATGAAGCATCCTGACGTCTTCGGCGCGCTTTACATCATGAGCCCCTGCTGCATGTCTCCGATGGCCGGCGGCGGACCGGGCCCCGCCGATCAAATGAAAGAGCGGGCGGTTGCGGGCGAGAAGAAGGTTGCGGCGGCCAAGTCTCCCGCCGACCTGGCGGCACAGTCGCCCGGCTTCGCTTCTGCCCAGTACGCAACAGCGGCGGCGTGGGCTCCCGATCCAAAGAACCCTCCGCTCTATTTCGACCTGCCCACCAAAGACGGTGTTCCGCAGCCAGAGATCGTGGCAAAATATGCGGCCAACGCACCGTTGGCTTTTGTCGATCAGTACATTGGCAATCTCAAGCAGTATCGCGCCATCGCCATGGACGTGGGCGATCAGGACGGCCTAAGAATCGATGCCGGCAAATTGCACACCATCCTCGATAACTACGGAGTCGCCAACAGTTTTGAGGTCTACTCCGGAACGCACACCAGCGCAGTCGCGGACCGATTCCAGAACCATGTGCTGCCGTTCTTCAGCAAGAATCTATGCTTCACTGCAAATTGCCGCTAGTGAGGGCAGCGGATCCGCGCTCGCATCACCTCTTCGGCCTCTGCACCAGCGTTCCCCTTGCCGGTCAGCGGAAGGCGAAGCTCGGCGTCTTCGGTCCACCGATAGGGATGAAAACCGCTCATTGGCTGAGGCTTTCTAAAGACGAGATCCATGCCTTCGGAGTGATTCCAAATGTCCGGCGAAACATTTCGACAAAGGCGCTCGGCTGACAATAACCGATTTTGTGGGCAATTTCCTTGATCGAATATCCGGAGACCAACAACTCTACGGCTGTGGTCAACCGGACCTGACGGCGCCACAATTCAAAGCTGCTGCCAATCTCCCGGCGAAAGGCTCTCTCGATCGTCCTGACACTCACGCCTGCCTCGGCACATAAAGCCGCCATCGTCTTCGACTCAGCCGGATTGTGCAGAATTGCTTGAGCCACGGCAAGTGCTCTCTTCTCCCTTGGCAGCGTCACAAACGTGGGCATGGGGGAGGCTTTCTCAAGCTGAGAAATGAGCAGGTCCCGAAGCGCACACTCGTAGCGATTCCGTAGGCGAAGCTGACGGATGCGTACGGTTTCAAGGATGAGTTCTCGCAACAGAGGAGTTACGTGCAGGACGGCACAACGCGGGTCCAATCTCGCCTTCAACGTTGTTCGCAGGTAGAGCGTGCGCATGGAAACAGGTCCACGCATATGAATCCGATGGTGGGTTCTGGCTGGAATCCATACAGCAAAATGCGGCGGAATCAACCACACACTCTGTTCGGAAGACACCTCCATGAGGCCGCTGACGGCGTAGATCAGTTGATCCGACCCGTGAGCGTGATCGGACACCTCAAACTTTGAAGGGTATTCATAGGCGAGCGTCGCGACAGAAATGCCGCGCTTCGGGTCGTATTCTGTCAAAACCGTATTCTGTCGCAATAGAGATATATTATGGCGGAAGGCGACCCTTGCGACAACCGGTAAGAAGGCTCATCATGGTCGCATGGCCCAATCCTTCAGACTCGGCAAGTGCGACATCATCGGATTCGTCTCTATCGTTGATGTGGCGCGCGCAAAAGATTTCTATCGGGACACGCTTGGCCTCCGGTTGGTCATGGAGGAACCGCCGTTCGCGTTGGTTTTTGATGCCAAAGGCATCATGCTGCGACTGGTCATGGCTAAAGAGATTGCGCCAGTGCTCGGTACCGTTTTGGGCTGGCAAGTCCCGGAGATCAACGCGACCGTCAAAGAGTTGGCGCAAGCGGGAGTCCAATTCGAACGCTATGGCGGAATGGATCAAGATGAATTGGGTATTTGGACCTCACCAACTGGAGCGAAGGTCGCGTGGTTCAAAGACCCCGATGGGAATACTTTGAGCATCTCAGAACATCCTGAACCGAAGTTCTGAACCTCCAAGACCCCTCACTCAATTTCTCCTGCGCGGGCACCACCCATCACACGCTTGTTGTAGACGGCGACACCAACGAGACCGCCTGGCGCAAAGCGAGTTGAGATTGCAGTTTGGGTTCCGCGCCGGCGACTCATGCCGTGCGCCTGAGAATGACTATGGCGCCCAAAAAGAGACCGCCGCTGGCTTTCTTCCAGCGGCGATCACTCTGCCTAAGTCCCCTTAAGTGCGGAGTGTGTCAGTAGTAAATCTTCAAGGCTAACTGCAGCAGCCTTGGAGCAAGGGCGCCGGTGAGATACCCGAAACTCGGGGTACCCATAATTGTGGAGTTAATCGAGTTTTGCGGGCCCGGTGCGGCGAATTGGAAGTTCGGGTGGTTGAACGCATTGAAAGTTTCTGCACGGAATTCGATGTGCCGGCTCTCACCGAGAGGGATCTTCTTCTCCAAGGCGAAGTCTACGTTCTTCTCATTGGGACCTTCGAGGCTGTTCATGCTGACGTTGCCAAAGGATCCAAGGGCAGGGTTCGCAAAGGCACAGGTATTGAAGAACGTGCCCGGAACGCATGGTTTCGAGTTAGCTTTTACGCCGGGGACAAAGTCAGGGCGTTGCTGACCATCTGAGTTAGCAAAGTCTGCGTTTCCATCAGTAACTGTGAACCATGTTCCCGAGGAGAGAGTAACAATGCCGGACCAGTTCCAGTCTCCGATGATATGGTCGACGATCGCGTTGTGGGTTGCCATGCGGCGGCCGGTTCCGAACGGGAGGTCGTAGAGATAGCTGGCCACAAAGCGGTTGCGCACATCGAAATCGAGTGGTCCGTATTCCTGATTAGGATAGCGGCTGTTGCGGAAGCCATCGTTGTTCTGCGACCCGAGATCGGCGCTACTGGCGTTCCCCAGAGCCTTGCTGTAGGTGTAGTTCACGATAAACTCGAGGCCGCGGTTGAGCCGTTGCTGAAACGAGGTCTGCAGACCGTTGTAGTTCGATGAGCCCGAAGATTTCAGGTAGCCGATCGAAGCATCCACATACGGGAATGGACGCCGCGGAGCGGTGGGAGCCGAAGGATCTGCTGTAGGCTGGGCCTGGTTACCATTCAAGTAGATATAAGAACGGTCGCCTTTCGAGCCTACATACGCTACTTCGACCGCCGACTTTTCGCTCACCTGGTACTGGGTGCTTAAATGCCATTGCAGCACATAAGGCATACGAAGGTTGGGATCGAGAGAGAAGAGCGTAGGCGTGTTGGGATCGGTAAGTGAGTTCGTAGGAAATCCCTGCGAGAGAGTGGCGATACCCGGCACCGAACAATCTTCTGCGACTGAATACGAAGGCAGGCCGCAAGGAGCAGCAAAGGTCTGGCTAATAAAATACGGTGGATTGAAGCCGGGGCTCGGATTGCTATACGGACCCGCCTCATCGCCATTGAAGAACACGCCAAACGCGCTCTGCACAGCTAAATGCTTGGTGGCGTTATAGGCCAGGCCTACGCGCGGGCCAAAGTCCTTGTAGTCGGTCGAGATCAGCGCATTCGAAGCGTTGTGATTCACCGGCAGCGTCGCAGCCAGGGTGGGCGTGAGGCTCACATTGCTATCGCGCGGAATATCGAGATTGCCCGTGACCGGATTGAAGTTTGCCTGCGCGTTGTCTTTGGAATAGACAGGCGAGAAGAATTCATAGCGGAAACCGAGATTCAGGGTGAGCTGCGGCAGCATGCGCCAGTCGTCTTGAGAGAATAACGCATAAGTATGGCGGTAATAGTCAATGTTATTCAGGTTATTAATATTGCCGCCAGCAGGCTGCCCTGTCAGTAGAGTGGCGAGGCTGTCTCCGCCTGTTCCTGGGTCACCGGCATTGTCTGTATAAACGTGGGTAAAGCTCATGGTGCCGCGAGGATCTGCGGGCTCGTAGATCGAGAATCGTTCCGGCCGAATCTCTCCGCCGAGTTTCACCGTGTGATGACCTACATTCAAAGTGAAAGTATCGGATATCTGAAAGGTGGTTTGTCTCTCGATCGCCGGAAGAAAGGTCGGGCTTCCGAGAGTCGAGGCGTCGCTGAACACCAGTTGCGGCAAGCCGCCGTTATTCGTGCCAGGTGCATAGGGAACGCCCGGGAATCCGATGAGGGCCGAGACGTTCTGGTTAGAGTTGGCTTGGTACCGGCTCGTTTTGATCCGGTTGAAGCCGACGCGGAATTCGTTCACTTTGTGCGTGGAAAACACATGCACCTCATTGGCAGCGCCGCTGTAGGCAGTGATCTGCTGATCGCCATCGAAGAATCCTCCTCCATCCGCATATCCTGGAAAAGGTGAACCGATGACTTCGGGTGTATTGCTGGTGCTGAAGCGGTAGAAGGCCGTGTCGTGCTGCGACCACACCTGATCGACCCTAACGTCGCCCTGGTTGGACGTCTCGGTGGTCACCGGATCGGATAGGTAGTTATATCCGACTCCCGATGCATTAGGAATGGGATAGAGGTTGATGAGCGTGCTTCCGAGGGGATCGATCTTCGCGGCTGGAATTATGTTCGTCGGCGCGCCATTTGTGTAGCCAAAGGGAACGCCGCAGAATCCGCCGGCAGTAGCCTGCGTCTTGCGAGTATCGAATAGCTCACCCTGGTAAGTAGGTACACCGTTGCAGTCCAACACACCCGTGGGAGAAGTAAGGTCGAGTAAGTCGGAGAAATCTCCCGCCCTCTGTGCTGCCGTAGGAACCACCGAGGTGGTGGTTTGTGCCTGGCTCAGGCGCAAACCTTGATAGTCGACAAAGAACAGCAGTTTGTCTCGAATAATTCTGCCACCGAATGTCGCGCCGAACTGGTTCTGGTGATATGGCTGCCGGGTGGTGTCGAAGTAGTTCATCGCATCGAAGGCCTGGTTGCGCAGGAACTCATAGACGGAGCCGTGGAACTCGTTTGTCCCGCCCTTGGTTGTGGCGTTGACAATGGCGCCGGTCGACCTGCCGAACTCGGCATCGTAGTTGCCAGTTTCAACCTTGAACTCCTGCAGGGCATCCGGAGGCGGCATGACGACATAGTTCGCTTCGTTCAGCAGATCCGGCAGATTGGAATTGTTGTCGACGCCATCGAGGAGAAAGTTGTTATCAAGCGAACGGGATCCGCTGGCGCTGAAGCCGAATCCGCCCGAGTCGCGAGCTCCGGGCTCGCTCGTCGTCACACCGACGCTGAGCTGAGCGAGTTGGACAGGATTGCGGCCATTCAGCGGAAAGCCGACCATTGAGACGCTGTCGATTACCTGCCCGGTCTCAGAGGAGTCGGTTTGGATAAGGGGCGAGGATCCCTGTACTTCAATCCGCTCGCTGACGTCTCCCAATTGGAGTGTCACGTCCGCGCGCTGGCGTTGCTGCACGTCGAGTGTGATGGGGCCGACAATCGCCTGCTTGAAACCCGGGGCGGAGATCGTGAGCGTGTACGTTCCGATGCGCACCGGACTGATAGTCCAGGCGCCCGTTGCGTCGCTTTGCACACGGTAGGCAAAATTGGTGGCTGTATCCATGGCTACAACCGAGGCATTCGCGATCACAGCTCCGGATGAATCGACGACTCGTCCTTCCAGAGAGGCCGCATCGCGTTGTGCAGAGAGGGGAGAGATCGACGCCGCGAGCAGCGCCAGACATGCGAAGTGCCGCTTACCAAGAAGAATCAACATCTGAGAAAGCCTCCTGAAATGCAGTTCCGTCGGCCGCTGAAAGACGATCCGTGGTTACCTGATGCCCCCAAAAAGTCGATAACGCCCTCTCGCGCGGGAACGGTAGCATTTGAGACCACGCTAGAGAGCGAAAACTGAAACAACCCTAAGGAAAGGAAAAGAAACCGTCGTTTGTCTTCGGATTATTACGACCATTAACAGATTTGTCAATTTATATTTTTGTCCCTCGTGTAAGGGAAAATGGCTCAAAATCGCGCAAACGGCCGATCGAGATTGAAAAATGGCGAGTGTTTTCCACAGGCAAGGGGCGAAAATCCCTTCGTTGACCTGCCGATTTGCGAAATTGACGGTTACGTTATGCCTATGTATACTTACGAATGATTTCTAATTTGATGTATATTTCTAGCCTTCTGCAGCTGGGTTGTCTTTTTGCGGGAGCAAAATTGTAATGGAGTTTGCATGCGAAAGAATCTGGGTGGCTCTGCACAGACGGATGTCCAAACAGCGGGCCATTTGACATCGCAGGAGATCGCTCGCCAGCCTGAACTTTGGTCCGTGGTTTGCCGACAGGTCCGTTCCGCTGCAGAGCAGCTGCGCATTGATCAGAAACTGCGGAAGAAGAGAGTCCTGGTGACCGGCGCTGGAAGTTCGGCCTATGCAGCCAGCGCCGTCGCGGCAGCGTGGCCCGGAGCTGTCGCGGTTCCCACCACCGACCTGCTTCTGGATACCGAGCGCTACCTCACAGGAGTAGACGCCATCATTTCGTTGGCGCGTTCAGGCGAGAGTCCTGAGAGCGCGGCTGTGGTCGAGCGAATACGGAGCCTCCACGCGGAGATTTTTCAACTTGCCATCGTGTGCAACGCAGACAGTTCCTTGGCTCGGGCAGGCGTCGATGACCTGATTACTCTGGATCCGCGAACGAATGATCGCAGCCTGGTCATGACGAGTTCATTCTCTAGCCTCGTGCTTGCTGGCCTGGCGCTGGCTCAACCTGATGCGGTCTCTGCCGGGGTGGACGCTCACAGCGCGCGTGCGGCTGCACTGTTCACTGAAATCGAGGCAGCTTGCCGGCGCGCGTCCGACCGAGTGAGCGATCGAATCGTCGTTTTGTCGTCCTCGCCCCTCATAGGTTGGGGGCGTGAAGCGGGCCTCAAGACGCTGGAGATGACGTCAGGACATTTCACGGTGGTGACGGAAACCTTCCTTGGCCTGCGGCATGGGCCCATGTCATTCGTGAAGCCCGACACGCTGGTTCTATGCCTGCTCTCGAGCGACCCGCTGCGCCGCTCCTATGAAATCGATCTCATCGATGAGCTGCGCTCCAAGAAGATCGGGTATCTGGTAGGAATCGCGGATGCGGATGGTACGGATCAGCTGTTCGATGAGAAGATCCCTGCCATCGCGCCCGAGGAGGACGACTCCTTGCGCACTCCCTATGAGATCGTTGCTCCGCAATTGCTGGGATATCACCTGAGTCTGAGGATCGGTTTGAATCCGGACAATCCGAGCCCGGACGGCATCATTCATCGCGTGGTCCGCGGCGTCAAAATCCATTCGTAGAAAGCCTCAACCGAAACTAGGGCGGATGAGCTGATGAGCGAAGCTGGCGACACAATCGTCACTGACAAATTTGTCGATTTGGTGAGCGCAACGGCCGAGGTGGATCTCCGCCTTAGTGATTTCCATCCTCGCTCCGCGTTGAAGACTCCGGTCGTTCGGATCGAGCAACCTCGCTTCCCGGTCATCGACTATCACAATCACCTGGACTCGATGCGTCCGGAAGACGTGCTCGCCATCATGGACCAGTGCGGCGTCGAGCGCGTGGTGAACATCACGATGCAGGTCGGCCAGAAGGCGCTCGATATCATCGATCGCTACCACGCCGTTGCGTACACCCGCTTTTCCTCTATCGGGTGGATGGATTGGAGCGGCGTCGAGCGAAGCGACTTTGTCCAGGTCACTCTTGACCGGGTGCATCGACTGGCCGAGCATGGCGTATGTGGCATGAAATTCTGGAAGGATTTCGGCTTGACCGTGCGTGACGCCAACGGCGAACTCCTGCGCATCGACGATGAACGCTTTGCGCCGATCTTCGACGAGTGCGGCAAACTCGGGTTGCCGGTGATGTTTCACACCGCCGATCCAAGCGCATTTTTCGATCCCATTGATCCTTCAAATGAGCGGTTCGAGGAATTGGCTGCGCATCCTGATTGGGGCTTTTCCGCGTCGCCAGTTCCCAAACGAACGCTCCTCGAGCAGCGCAACCGCGTGATCGCACGCCATCCTTCAACAACTTTCATCGGCGCTCATTGTGCCGAGAGCAGCGAGGACCTCGGATATCTCGGTGAACAACTCGATGCTTTGCCGAATTTACTGGTCGATATCAGTGCGCGCGCGTCTGAACTGGGGCGCCAGCCTTACACGGCGCGCTCTTTCTTTTTGAAATATGCAGACCGGATTCTTTTCGGTGCCGACCTGCTGCCTGATCTCGAGATGTACCGCCTCTATTACCGTTTTCTCGAAACCGCCGACGAGTACTTCGAATATCCTTCCCACGCCTCGCGGCAAGGTCGTTGGAATATCTACGGTATCTTTCTTCCTGACGGTGTTCTCCGCAAGGTGTACCGCGAGAACGCACTAAAGCTCCTGCCGGGCATTCATTGATCGGCAGCGCTTGGAAAGTAGGCTTTCGCATTTCCAGGCATGAAACGTACCAGATGAACTGGAGGGGCAATGAAAGAGACTGAAACAGAGCTGTGGAGCAGGCGCAGGTTCATGCAGGTAAGCGCTGGAGCGGCAATTGCGGCAAGCGCCGTTGTTCACGCGGAAGAACAGAGCAGCAAACCGCACCGCTCCATGATGAATGTTGCCTTCGAAAAGCGCGAGCCGCGCATCGGGATCATCGGCACCGGCGGCCGCGGAACGTCTCTTCTACACAACATTCTCGCGGCAGACGGGCAAGTGGTCGCGCTGTGCGACATCGTCCGCTCCAAAGCCGAAGCGGCCGGGGCACTGGTGGTCGAGAAGAGGCAGATGCGGCCGACTCTCTTTACAGACGGCGACCATGCTTACGAAAAGATGCTCGCTGGCAACGACCTTGACCTGGTGATTGTTGCCACGCCATGGAAGTGGCATGCGCCCATGGCGCTCTGCGCCATGCAACACGGCAAGGATGTCGCCATCGAAGTCCCCGGCGTGACCACGATCGAAGATTGCTGGAACATCGTCAAGACGTCGGAGCAGACCGGCAAGCATTGCATGATGCTGGAGAACTGCTGTTACGGCTATAATGAAACGCTGCTCCTGCGAATGGTACATGCAGGAGTTCTTGGAGATCTTCTATACGGCGAGGGAGCTTACCTGCACGACCTGCGGCAAGAGCTCTTCTCGAACGCTGGAGAGGGCCTTTGGCGCAGAACGGAGCACACTTTGCATACCGGCAATCTCTATCCCTCGCACGGACTGGGGCCGGTGGCGAACTACATGGGCATCCAGCGCGGAGATCGTTTCGGCTGCATTGTTTCGATGAGCAGCCCGGAGCGCGGTCTTGACGCATATCGCAAGGCACATCTCAAGGCTGACGATCCCCGGATGCGTGAGCGCTATTTGACCGGCGACATGAATACGTCTCTTATCAAGACCGCCAATGGGCTCACGATTACAGTGAAACACACCGTTTCTACGCCCCACCCCTACGATCGCATCAATCAGATAGCAGGCACCAAGGGAATCTTTCAGGATTACCCGGCGCGCATCTACATCGATGGACAGAATGCGGATGAATCATGGGAGCCGGTTGACAACAGCCCGGAGAGTAAATGGAAGCAGTATGAGTATCCGTTGTGGACGCGGGAAGGTGACGCTGCCAGAAAGAACGGCGGTCACGGCGGAATGGATTACAT
>Ga0187863_10002454_pt1 | contig 14137 bp, 11 predicted proteins | sample June2016WEW_11_1_FD_132975 | JGI IMG/M metagenome (GOLD analysis project Ga0187863, IMG submission 132975) | Peatland microbial communities from SPRUCE experiment site at the Marcell Experimental Forest, Minnesota, USA - June2016WEW_11_10 | ecosystem: Environmental > Terrestrial > Soil >... | reverse complement strand
GCATCGCCCGCAACGCACCCGGCATTTTCCGAGCCACCAGGATTCTGCACCGGATCGACGCACGATCCAGGCAGCGTGTTCAACGGCTGCAGCGCCGTAACCCAGCCGTTCTGCGCCAGATCGTCGAAGTAGAGCCCGAATCCGCCGCGAAACACCGTCGTTCCGCTGCTGCCAGGCGTATAGGCAAAGCCCAGCCGCGGAGCAATTTGCTCGTGGTCATCGTGAGGCACGCCGGAAGCAAGCGGAATCTTGAGCGCCTCCAGCGTGATTGCTCCAGGATTTTCGGTCTGCGTGCGGCCCGATCCCGTAAAGAGTCCCCATGTTGTGGAATACCGCAGCCCATAATTGAAGGTCAGCTGCCGGTTGATGCGCCAGGAGTCCTGACCATAGAACGCCAGCCGCTGTATATTCTGCGCAAACATTCCGCCCAGCGTCGACGTCGAGGCTCCAGCCTGCATATCGGGCGTGAACTGCGCCAGGTTATTCAGGTAGTAAGTTGGGTTCTCCGGAAATTGATACAGCGTCTCGGTGTTTCCCGGGAACGCGCCGTCTAATACCGGCTCATGAATGAAGTTCGCGCCCACCTTGAGCGAATGCGCGCCATGCCCCTTGCTGATGTCGTAGCGGAACTGATACTTCTCCTGGTTTCGCTCTGAGGGAAAGAATGTGATCGGCGTTGCGAACTGGTTGTCGCCGAAGGTCTCGAAGCCGGAAACGGTGAGCGACGTCGAGCTGAAGGGAAACGCCAGCGCAAAGCCCAGATCCGAAGTGCGCGTCTGTGTCAGATGCAGCCCGCTCGCGTTGAAAACAAAATTCCCTACAAGCGTCGGCGAAAAATCATACTGGTTGCCGATCACCAGGCTCAGGTAGTTGTTGTGGGTCAGCAATCCTGTCGACGGCAGCGTTCCCTGCTGCACCAGGGAGTTATGGGTGGTGTAGGTGTCGGCTGAGTTGCGCAGGAACCACTCCGACTTTTTCGTCTGCGCCCAGTCGAAACGCAGCAGCCCCAGCGTGTCGCGAAAGGGAATCGGCACGTTCGCCGGCACGGTAATCGACGGCACTCCGGGAATCAGGCCGTCGCTGGCCAGGGTAGCCAGCGCATCGAATTGCGTCGCGCTCGCCGGGCTGTAGACGATGCTGGCGTTCTCGTGGACGTTTTCGACGGCGGTAAAGAACCAAACGCGATCCTTCAGAATCGGTCCTCCCAGCGTTCCGACGTAATTCTGGCGCGAAAAGGGCTGCTTAGGATTCGGCGGCGGGTTCTCAATGGGGAAGCGCGCGTTCAGTGCTGCCTGGCGATCGAAAAACGCCTCGTCTCCGTGCCACTCATTCGTCCCGCTTTTGGTCGTGATCACTACCGAGCCAGCCGTCGTGCCGCCGGTGTCCGCATTTTCCTGCGCCGTCCGCACCGCAAACTCCTGCACGGCGTCTGGAGAATAATTCTGCAAAAAGCCCCCGATGTAGTCGTCGGAGTTGTCGCCGCCGTCGACCGAAAGCTCATTGTTCAGCCCTGAGCTTCCACCTGTTGATACCGCGGTGATCCGGGCCTTGGTCGGGTCGCTGGGCTCCACTGGTTCCGTGCCTGGTGCGAGGTACGCAATATTGGCAAAGCTGCGCGCGGGCAAAGGCAACGTCTCCAGGTCCTGGCTGGTGATTACGCTCTGGTGAACATTGCTGGCCAGGTCGATCGGTTGCGCCGTAATCGATGAGCCCTGCGACTTCACGTTCACCGACTGCTGCACCGCCGCCGGAATCAAACTGACAGTGATGTCGCGGACCGTGCTCACCGCAGCCAGGACCTGAGCCGAGGCGGTCGCAAAACCGGAAGCCGAGACGGACATCTCGTATTGACCTGGCGGCAGGTTCTCCAGCAGAAATTCGCCACGGCTGTCCGACGTGGCGCGCCGGATCGACGCGGATGCGGGCATCCGCACTTCGATCTGCGCTCCGCTCACGCGGGCTCCGGTCTGATCCTGAACGATGCCGCGCACCGATCCGGTGGTGATCTGTCCCCGCGTCGTCACGGCCAGCAACAGCAAAGCGAGAGAAGTGATGATTGTCCGTTGCGTCCCAGTCCGAGTCAATCGTGCCATCGTGCATCGCCTCATGCGCAAATCTGACGGCGCTCCTGATTTCGAACCAGTCTATAGCAGGGTGATTCAAAACCCAGCGTCAGGCCGACATGTCTGCGATCCCTGCGCTCCATTTTTATGCCATCAGGTCCGGCGGCTGCATGAACTGGTGGCGATACACGCGGCGAATGTGTTGCGCCCGCGCCTCGGTCGCTTCGGCATCTTCCACCAGCCCTGCCTCCCGCTCCAGTCGCGCCGCCGAGCGTAGTCCCTCCACGGCGAACTCCGCGCGCCACCGAATCTCCCGGTCGTCGTGCAGATCGTACATCTCGTCGTAGGCCTGTTCCGCCTCCCGCTTCAGTCTCGCGATGGCAGCCGCCCGTTCCTCGTCCTCTGCCGCGTTTCCAGGAGCCGCGCACTGTATGCAGAAGATGGCCAGCGCTTTTTCCGCTACCACGGACCGCGACGACGGGGCCGCCCAGACTTCCGCCCCACACGACGAGCAAAGTTCTCTCGAGGAGCCTTCCACAGGCTCTCCTATCATCTGGTCGACCCGGACGCACATCACAAAGGTCGGCTCGAGATCCTCTTCCCCGCCTGTACTGTCTCCGCTGAAACCATCGGAGAGCTCGGGAGGTTCTCTCGCCTCGCGGATACCGCTGTCTTCCGATATCGCCGGTTCTGGTGTTGCCGTCGCTTCCGGGATCGCCGGCGTCGCCCCTCCGCTTTCGCCCGCATTGGTCTCATTGCGCTCGCGGCCGAAAGGAAGAAAGGTGCGCAGCCATTCCCACGCCATAGCAATCCGGGAATGATTGCGTCTCTTCGCCATGCAACAACCGTACCAACGTTCGCCGAGCGCAGCGACCCTCTCTGCGTGTCCGATTCTGGCGCCTTCTACAATTTCTTCAGGAGCTCTGCATGCGTCTCTCTCCGCGCCTCGGTGTCCGGCTCATCCTCGTCGCCGTCGCCGTGGCCATCATCGGACTGCGCCTCATTCCCCGCCAACTCCCCAGGACGCCGGCCAGGCCGTCCATCCCCGATCTCTCGGCCACCAATCCGCTCAACCAGCCCGGTGGCGGATCAGCCCCCGCCGATGCGTACGAGGTCTACTCTGCGCTCTACCAGGCTCCGAGCGATGAACCCCTTGTCTTCTCAGAGAAGTCAGTGACCGATATTCCGCAGGTCGGTGGCAGCTGCCTCAAACCCTCCACGCCCCAGGAACGCGAGATGGCCGACGCTTTTGTCGCGGCCAATGCGCAGAGCCATCGATGGGAACCGAGGTTCGCGATCCCGCAGGGATACCGGCTGCTTACCCCGGCCGATGCTGCCCAGGCGCAAAGCTGTCTCCAAACCCGCGGAGCCGACGCCGCCACATGCGGGAGTTACAAAGCGGTCAGGCACGTGCGCTTCCTCGGGGTTCCCGGCTTCGATCGTGCCCACACCCACGCCCTGGTATCGGTCATCAAAATGTGCGGCAAGTTCTGCGGCAGCGGTGGAATATTCGCGGTCGAGAAGACCGGCGCCAGCTGGCAGCGCGCCGGCGCCGCCGACTTCACCCGCGACTGCAGCTGGGCGTATTAGCGGGAGCGCCTCCGCCTTCGCTTCAGGTGCCGGCGCCCGGATGACCGGAAACATGGCCATCCATGGTTCTCCTTGACAGCTTAGGAGTGTTCGGCGTACTCTCCTAATTGAATTAGGAGGGCGCATGCCCGACCATGCCCAGCTTCTTCCCGGCACTCTCGATCTCCTCATCCTGAAAGCCGTATCCCTTGGCCCGCTCCACGGCTATGGCGTTCTGCTGCGCATCGGTCAAATCTCCGACAGTGCGCTGCTCATTGAGCAGGGAGCGCTTTACCCGGCATTGTTCCGCCTGGTCCGCCAGGGATTGCTGAAAGCAAGCTGGGGAACGTCGGAGAACAATCGCCGCGCCAAGTTCTACGAACTCACCGCTGCAGGCCGCAAGCGCTTTCGTGAAGAGACCGAAGGCTGGAATCGCCTCGCCACCGCCATGGCCTCAGCCCTCGCCGCAAAAGCGGAGGAAGTATGAAACTCCTCGCCTGGTATCGTTCCGTCGCCGCGAAGTTTTTTCATCGCTCCGAAACTGCGGATGACATAGACGAAGAGCTTCGCACCCACATCCAGCACCGCGCCGACGATCTGGGGCGTTCCGGACTGACCCGTGCCGAAGCCGAACGACGGGCTCGCATCGAATTCGGCGGCTATGAACGCTACAAAGAGGAGTCTCACGAAGCTCTTGGCGGAAATTTCCTTGAGACTTTACAACAGGACGTCCGCTTCAGCCTCCGCACTCTGCGCAAGTCACCAGGCTTTACCTTCGCCGCCATTGCCACACTGGCTTTGGCCATCGGCGCCAACGCCGTGGTCTTCGGCATCATGGATGCTCTTGTCCTGCGCCCGGTGAATGTGCCACAGCCAGAGAGTCTGTGGGCGATCGAACACTTCGAGTCGTATCCCAACTATGTGGATCTGCGCGATCGTAACCGGAGCTTCGACGGCCTGGCGGCCTGGAAGATGGTCTTTACCGGTCTGGACACCGGCAACAATCCCGCCAGCGCCGCGGGCTATGCGACCAGCGGGAACTACTTCGACGTGCTCGAGCTTCAGCCCAGCCTCGGACGTTTCTTTCACAGCGCGGATGAGCATGGTCCGAACAGCGCCCCATATATCGTGCTCACCTGGGACTATTGGCACAGCCGTTTTCACGACGATCCCGGCGTCGTGGGCCGCACCGTGCAGCTGAGCAAGCATCCTTTCACCATCATTGGTGTGGCGCCGCGCGGGTTCTACGGCACTCTGTTGTTCGGCGCGCCCGATTTTTTCATGCCCATCGTTAACCAGGAGCAGGTGGACGGGCAGGATCTGCTCAACGCGCGCGGCGACCTTCAGGGAATCTTTGAGACGCTGGGACATCTGAAGCCGGGAGTCACTCCCGCGCAGGCTACTACGGATTTGAAATCTGTAGCCGCGTATTTGGAAAAGACTTATCCGAAAGAGGTCGGTCACAGGGACTACACCCCGGCGCACCCAGGTCTCTTTGTTTTTGGAGGTCCCGCGCGGGCGTTCCTGGCAGGATTGATGCTGCTGGCAGGCTTGATTCTGCTGGCTGCGTGCGCCAACCTGGGCAGCCTGTTTGGGGCGCGCGCCGCTGATCGCTCCCGGGAAATTGCTTTGCGCCTGGCGCTGGGTTCGAGCAGGAGACGCATCCTGCGCCAACTGCTGACCGAAGCTGTCCTGCTTTCGCTCGCCGGAGGCACCCTGGGACTCCTGGGCAGCGTCGTGCTCCTGCGCCGGTTGAGCATGTGGCAGCCCTTTCCCACTGCTCCCATGCGTCTTCCCGTAGCTCCTGATGCGCCTGTTTACTGGGTAGCCTTGATTTTGGCGCTGGTAAGCGGATTGCTCTTTGGGATCGTGCCGGTGCGGCAGGTCATGAGGGCTAATCCCTATGAGGTCGTCAAAGCAGGGTCCAGCGGCAGGATCGGGCGGCGGATCACGGTCCGCGACGTGCTCCTGGTTGTGCAGATCGCCATCTGCGCTGTGCTGGTCACGTCGTCCCTGGTCGCTGTACGTGGACTGGAGCGCTCGCTCCACAGCCACTTTGGATTCGACCCGCGGAACGCAATGGTGGTCAACGTCAACCTGCCCCAGGCCGGTTACAGCGGCGACCAGCTGCCCATCATGGAAAAGCGCATCGTCCAGGCCATGGAAGCGATTCCCGGCGTACAGCGTGCAGGATTGGCGACCAATTACCCGCCGTTGGTCTACGCCGCCGCCACCGGCACGCATATCTTTAAAGATGAAGCCAGAGATCTGAGGCCAGGTAACGCCGCTGCCGAGCCCTACCGGTACGATGTGTCTCCGGGATACCTCGAGGCGGCCGGCACAGCCTTGCTGGTGGGCAGAGATTTCAGCTGGCATGACGATGAGAACGCTCCGCGTGTCGCTCTGGTGAATCGGGAGCTTGCACGGAAGCTCTTCGGCAGCGCCGCCGGCGCAGTTGGCCGATATTACAAGCTGGCGGATGGAACGCGTGTACAGATAGTCGGTGTTATCGAAGACGGAAAATATCTGAGCATGACGGAGGACCAGGAGTCGGCGATGTTTCTGCCGTTCCTGCAATCCCCACCGAAAGCTTCCGACCTGATTGTGCGATCGAACCGCGATCCGAAGCAAACGGTCACGGCCATCAGGGCCCAGCTGCACCAGCTGGATCCGGGGCTGCCCGCTGACATCGATACCTGGAACAATTTCCTCGGGGTCGCTCTGTTTCCTGGCCGGGTGGCCACCATGGCGCTCGGCGTGATGGGGCTAATGGGTGGGATGCTGTCGATCACCGGCATCTTCGGCATGGCTGCGTATTCGGTGAGCAAGCGGCTGCGCGAACTGGGCATTCGCATTGCTCTCGGAGCGCAGCGGACCGAGCTGCTGCAGGCAGCCCTGGGGCGCGCTTTGAAATTGCTGACGCTGGGATCGGCCGCAGGGTTGGTCCTTGGACTTCTCGCAACCCGGGTGCTGGGGTCCATCGTATACGGGGCAACGCCGCGCGATCCGGTGGTGCTGGGCGGGGTCGTGCTGGCGATGGCTTTGCTGGGGCTGCTGGCCACGTGGATTCCCGCGCAACGCGCGTTGTCGCTCGATCCTCTGATCCTGCTGCGCGAGGAGTGAAACCCCCCCGGCCCAGGCTGGCCCCGGTATTCTCCGGGTCCATTGCCTGGATCACGGGATGCATTTTCTAAGCTTCGATTGTTGGGGCTTACCGGTTGCGATTCGATGCTCCTGCGGCGGCTTTCAGTTCCTGGTTCGCCTGGCTCAGCAAATCCTTGGCTCTCGCCGCATGCCCATCCAGGTCAAACTCGTTGGCCTCCTGCGCCGCAGAAACCTTGGCATAGGCCTGATCCACGAGCCGCTGCGCTGCGGCAAGGTTGGGGTGCCGAGCCGGATTGATGTTCTGAGCAGCCGATTCGTGGCCAACGATTACGCCGCCCGCTGCGAGCCCGAGGCCGATTACGGAGCCCAAAACTGCTTTGCGAACATTCATGGGAATTTCCTCCGGCGAGCACGATACACACGCAACTTCAACTTAAGCAATGTTTTTATTGAAGTTTCTATGGTCAGAACCGGTGAATCCCAGGATCGGCCGCCACCAGGCGCAGACGACGCGCGGATCCTCTCATCGGAAAAGGGGAATAATCTCAGCCCGAGGCCAGCCGTCGCCGAGCGTGACCAGCCCCAACGTGATCGGCAACGAAAACCGCCGCGGGCCCGCGCTCCCGGGATTGAGATACAGCACGCCCCGGCGATGCTCGATGAGCGGCTTGTGCGAATGGCCGCTGATGATCACCGAGACTCCGGCAGCGACTGGATCGAGGTCCAGCTCATGCAGATCATGCAACAGGTAAAACGTCGTTCCGCCCAGGTCGACGATCTCCGTCACCGGCAGCGCTGCGCAGCGGCCGCTTCGATCGATGTTTCCGCGGATCGCGGTCAGCGGTGCGATCTCCTCGAGGGTAGACAAAATCTTCGGGTCACCGACGTCCCCCGCGTGAAGAATGTGATCGACTCCGGAGAGCGCTTGCAGCGCCTCAGGCCGCAACAGGCCGTGCGTGTCGGAGATGACGCCGATGCGCATGGCGAAATCACCAGCGGAACGGCATCTTGCCGATCACAGTCCGACCGCGATCCTCGTCCGCGGATCGAGGTAATCGCGCAGCGCGTCGCCGAGAAAATTGAACGAAAGCACGCACAGCATCACCGCGATGGCGGGGAAGACCACCAGATGTGGCGCGTCGAACAAAAACGGGCGCGCATCGTTGAGCATCGATCCCCAGCTCGCTGCCGGCGGCGGGACGCCGAGGCCCAGAAAACTCATCGTCGCTTCCGCCAGCACTGCTCCCGCCATGCCGATCGCCGCCTGCACGATGAGAGGCTGCAGGATGTTCGGCAAAATATGCCGAGCGAAGATGCGAAAATCGCTGGCCCCAACGGCGCGTGCAGCTTCCACAAACTCCCGCTCCCGCACGGCAAGCACCTGCGCGCGGACCAGCCGGGCGTACCCAACCCAGCCGCCGATGGAGAGCGCCAGAATGAGATTCAGCAACCCAGGCCCCAGAAACGCGACGAAGGCGATGGCCAACAGAATCCCGGGCAACGCGAGAAATGCATTCATCAGGAAGGTGTTGATGGTCACATCGAGCCAGCGCCCGTAATAACCGGCGATACCGCCAAAAACAAGTCCGAGCAGGAACGAGAGCCCCACCACCGAGACGGCCACGGTCAGTGACAGCCGAGCGCCCCAGATCACGCGCGAGAGAATGTCGCGCCCCAGTTCATCGGTCCCGAGCCAATGGGCGCTGTCTGGCGCAGCCAGGCGATGAACAAGATCGAGCGCGGCGGGATTGTACGGCGCCAGAACGGGCGCAAATAGCGCCATGACCAGGAAAGCGATCATAAGAGCGATGCCAACCCACGCCAGGGGCTGACGTCGAAGCGATTTCGATGCCCATGCAAGGCGTCTGACCGCATCTAATCCGGGAGGCTTCGGGTTGGCAGGATTAGCTGGCAAAGTCACACGCGAGGACGGTCTCAGGTCGAATCAACCGGCGGTGCTCCTCGCCCTTTCCGGGTATATCAATTTGGAAACATGTCGAATAAAATCGGGTTTGTGGCGCGCATGCTGGGCCGCCGTCATGCTTAGCCATCATGGCACACACCTGGCTCGTTTCGCAGGATTCCGAGATTGGTTCGAGTCGTTTAGCGGCCCGCCTGGTAAGCGGGAGCGACTGAAAGTGGTTCTGGTCAGCGATGCGCATCCTCGTTAATGAATTCTGTGGGCATCCGTTCGGGATGCAACTTAGCCGGGAACTGGCCAGGCGAGGCCATGAAGTCTGCCATGTTTATTTCGCCGACAACAAAAGTACGCCCAAAGGATCGGATTGCAGCACTCCCTTGCCAAGGCTGACGATCGAAGGGCTGCATATTCAGCGAGCGTTCGCCAAACATGGGCTGTTCAGCCGCCGGGCCGCGGATATCGATTATGGCCAGGCTGTGGCTTCTCGCGCGACCCAGTTCAGACCCGACGTCGTGATTTCGGGCGACATGCCGCTGGATGGGCAGAGAATTCTCCTGGAGGCAACGCATAATCTCAACGCCCGATTTATCTTCTGGCTACAGGATGTGTACTGCCTCGCGGTCCAGTTTGTGCTGCGCAGGAAGGCCCCACTTCTGGCCTCGCTGGCGACACGGTATTACGAGAGGGTGGAAAAAAAGCTGCTGCGAAAGTCAGACGGCATCATCTGCATCGCGCCCGCCTTTGCCGAGCAGCTCGCCCGGTGGGGAATTCCGGCGGAAGGGGTAACAGTCATTCCGAACTGGGCGCCGGTGGATGAGATTTTGCCAGCGCGAAAGGACAACCTCTGGGCCCGCGCGAATGGCGTTGCGGATACATTCTGCTTTATGTACTCGGGCACGCTGGGCATGAAGCATCGCCCGGAATTGCTGCTGGCCCTGGCGAAACATCTCGAGACGCGCGGAAATGCACGTTTGATTGTGATTGCGGGAGGTGCGGGGGCGGACTGGCTGGAGAAGCGGAAGCACGAGGTGAGCCCGAAGGTTTTGGCGGTGCTTCCATTTCAGCCGTACGAGCGCCTGCCGGAGGTTTTAGGCGCAGCCGATGTGCTGATCTCCCTGCTCGATGCGGAGGCGGGGAGTTTTGCCGTACCCTCAAAGACCCTGGCCTATCTTTGTGCGGGGCGTGCCCTGATTATCGCGGCGCCGGAGCACAATGAAGCGGCGCGTCTGGTGGCGCTCGCAAACGCGGGAATCGTCGTAACGCCCGATGCGCCTCAGCCCCTCGTTGAAGCTGCGGAGAGGCTCTTTATCGATCGCGAGCTTTGCGCCCGATTCGGAAAGAACGGCCGCGCCTACGCGGAGCAGCATTTCGCGATCGGGGCGATCGCCGACCGATTTCTCATTGCATTTGGGGAAGAAGCGACCGCCGACCCGAGGGTCGGTTCCAACCCGGCCTCCGAGCCAACCGCTCTTGCCGCCCAGGATGCATAGTCCGCTGCAATTCACGGATCGGGAACCATGAACCAAGCCGATTCGGTGGTCATCTTCGGCGGAACGGGCTTCATCGGAACGCATCTGGCTCAGCATCTGCTGCGCGAGCAAAGGGCTCGGAAGATCGCACTGGTCGATCTCGCTCCGCCGCGGGTTGAACCGTGGACGACCTTGTTGCAGGAGAGGCTGGGAACCGGTCAGGTGAACTTTATCCCCGGAGATGTTCGCAGGCCGATTCAGAATCCTTCGCTGCCGGCGCACGCGGACCTGATCGTCAATCTTGCGGCGATTCACCGAGAACCGGGACACAAACCCGCCGAGTACTTCGAAACCAATCTGTATGGCGCGGAGAATGTGTGCGCATGGGCAGCCGCCACTGGTTGCCCGAGGGTTGTGTTTGCAAGCAGCATTGCCCCGTACGGTTCCTCGGAAGAATCGAAGGACGAGCATTCGCTTCCCGTACCTGATTCACCGTATGGAAGCTCGAAGCTCGCAGCGGAGAAGATTCATCTCGCATGGCAGAGCGCCAGGCCGGAGCGGAGGTTGCTGATCCTGCGCCCAGGCGTGGTGTTCGGTCCCGGCGAAAACGGAAACGTAACCCGTCTGGTGCGAAGTCTGGTCAAAGGCTACTTCGTTTACATGGGGAACCGGCAGACCCGCAAGGCAGGCGGATACGTCAAGGAACTGTGCCGAGTTGTCGATTTTGGACTGGAGCGTCTGGACGGTGCGGAGGAAGGAGTCGCACTGCTGAATTTCGGGATGAATCCAACGCCCGCGCTCGAAGATTTTGTCGACTCGATCCGGAGAGTCGCGGGAATCAGGCGATCCCCCGCGTCCATTCCGCGTTCACTCCTGTTCGGGGCTGCCTGGCCCATCGATGTTGTGGCCAGGACTTTCGGCATTTCCCAGCCAGTCAATCCGGTGAGGCTGCGCAAGCTGATTCGATCGACGTACATCGATTCCAGGGGCCTGCGTGAACTGGGGTATACCTGGAAATACAGCCTGGACGATGCTTTCCGCGACTGGCAACAGGATCTGCCGGCAGATTTTTCCCAGTAACGCCAGTCTCAACCGCAACTGGAATGGAACGAACCTCTGATTTACCCTTGAAGCACCAGAATGCTCGCCGAAGCGTCCCGCAAGGGAAGATTCGCCGGTCGCTGTTGAAGCAGGGTCCACTTCGCCGCACCCCGGCGACAGCAGATTGCGAAAGCTTTTACACAAGAGGATCCATCGTTTGAAGAAGGCCCTCATCACAGGCGTCACCGGGCAGGACGGCGCATATCTTGCGGAGTTCCTGCTCAGAAAAGGCTATGAGGTCCACGGGATCAAGAGACGCAGTTCGCTCTTCAATACGGATCGCATCGATCATCTGTATGAGGATCCTCATTTGGAAGGCAGGCGACTGATTCTCCACTACGGGGACATGACGGACGCGAGCGCGCTGATTTCGGTGATGCAGAAGGTGCAGCCGGATGAGCTTTATAACCTGGCGGCACAGAGTCATGTGAAGGTCTCCTTCGAAGAGCCGGAGTACACGGCTAATTCCGATGCTCTGGGCCCGCTGCGCCTGCTGGAAGCCATCCGGATCCTCAAGCTCGAGAAGAAGACCAGGTTCTACCAGGCATCGACTTCGGAAATGTACGGGCTGGTGCGCGAAACGCCACAGAAGGAAACAACGCCGTTTTATCCGCGGTCACCCTATGCGGTTGCGAAGCTTTACGCGTACTGGATCACGGTCAACTATCGCGAGGCCTATGGGATTTATGCCTGCAATGGGATCCTGTTCAACCACGAGTCGCCGCAGCGGGGAGAGACGTTTGTGACTCGCAAAGTCACGCGCGGGCTGGCTCGGATCAAGGCGGGCCTGCAGGACCGCCTGTATATGGGAAATCTCGATGCCAGGCGCGACTGGGGACATGCGCGGGATTACGTGGAGATGCAGTGGATGATGCTGCAGCAGGAAGAGCCCAGGGACTACGTGATCGCGAGCGGCGAACAGCACAGTGTGCGGGAGTTTATCAATCTGAGCGCCGAATTTCTGGACATGAAGCTGTCCTGGCAAGGCAGTGGCGTGGACGAGAAGGCTTGTGACGCAAAGGGCAACATTATCGTTGCCGTCGACCCCAGATACTTTCGGCCCACCGAAGTGGACGCCCTGCTCGGAGATGCCAGTCGGGCGCAAAAGGAGTTGGGCTGGGCGCCGCGAACCAGCTTTGTCGATCTGGTCAGGGAAATGGTCACCGAAGACGATGCCATCGCCAGGAAGGACGCCCTGGTAAGAAAGCACGGTTACCCCACTTTCAACTATCACGAGGCGTGATCGATGGAACCGACAAGCAGAATTTACGTGGCGGGCCACCGGGGCTGGTGGGCGGGGCGCTCCGGCGTGAACTGAAGAGACAGGGGTATTCGAACCTGCTGCTGAGGACCCGTTCGGAGTTGAATCTGCTGGACGCGGATGCGGTGCGGCGGTTTTTCGAGACGGAGCGCCCTGAATATGTATTTCTCGCTGCGGCGAAGGTCGGAGGGATCGCGGCCAACGACAGGTATCCCGCGGATTTCCTGCGTGAGAACCTGCAGATTCAGCTCAACGTCATTGACAATGCTCACGCCATCCGGGTTGAGCGGCTACTGTTTTTGGGATCGACGTGCATCTATCCGAAACTCTGCCCGCAGCCGATTCGCGAAGAGTATCTGCTAACGGGGCCGCTGGAGCCGACCAACAGAGCCTATGCGGTGGCGAAGCTTGCGGGAATCGAAATGTGCTGGTCGTTCAACCGGCAGTATGGGACGCGTTTTCTTGCCGCCATGCCGACGAATCTCTACGGGCCCGGAGATAACTTCGATCCCGAGACTTCGCATATGCTGCCCGCGCTGATCCGCAAAGCGGTGGAGGCAAAGCTGACCGGCGAGCCGGCTCTCACCGTGTGGGGTACGGGCAGACCGCGGCGGGAATTGCTGTACAGTGACGACCTCGCCGAAGCCTGTGTCTTTCTGATGAACCTGCCGGATGAGAAATTCTCATCGCTGTTGACAAAGGACGAACCGCCCATCATCAACATTGGCTCGGGTGAAGACCTGAGCGTCCGCGAGATTGCGGAGCTGGTGTGTCAGGTTGTGCGATACACGGGAGAGCTGAGGTTCGACACGGCGCGTCCCGACGGTACGCCGCGCAAGGTGACCGACGTGAGCCGGATCAACGCGCTGGGCTGGCGGGCGACGACCGGCCTCGAAGAGGGAATTCGGCGGACCTTCGAGTCTGTGAAGGATCAGTTCGCGAAGGCGACCGTATAAGCATTCAGGCGGGCCGAAAATCGCAGACCAGAGGACCCCGAAATGACACAGTCGAACGGGCGCACGCCCAGGATTCTGCTTCTGGCGGCCTTACTGATCGCTCCGACAACACATGCGCAGCCACAAGGCACCGCGCGGCGCATTTTGGATTTGACCAATCAGGATCGGCAAGAGCACGGGCTACCAGCACTGCGATGGGACGCACCGCTTGCGGCCTCTGCGCAGGCGCACGCCGACCGCATGGCGCGTGAACCGGCGCTCTCCCACCAATACTCTGGGGAACCCGAGCTGATGGAGCGAGCCGCAGCTGCGGGCGCGCATTTTCAGGCCATCGCGGAGAACATCGCGATGGGTCCGAGCCCGCAGTCCATCGAACAAGGGTGGATGCACTCATCGGCGCATCGCACCAACATCCTTGACCCCAGGATGAACGCCATCGGTGTCGCTGTTGGAGAACGTGGCGGATACTTGTACGCCGTCGAAGACTTCGAGCAATCATCTGAAGCCCTCACCCGAGAACAGGTGGAGCAGCGCGTGCGGGAATTGTTGCGCGCCCAGAATGTCGATCCTTCCGCCCCAGCCGGACCGGCGGAGCAGGCCTGCTCGATCGACCGGGGAATTCCGCAGGGTTCGAATGCTCGCTCGATCATCCGATTCGAGACGCCCGACCTGACCCAGCTGCCCAGCCAGGT
>Ga0187863_10002447_pt1 | contig 14153 bp, 9 predicted proteins | sample June2016WEW_11_1_FD_132975 | JGI IMG/M metagenome (GOLD analysis project Ga0187863, IMG submission 132975) | Peatland microbial communities from SPRUCE experiment site at the Marcell Experimental Forest, Minnesota, USA - June2016WEW_11_10 | ecosystem: Environmental > Terrestrial > Soil >... | reverse complement strand
CGGCCGCGCCGTCGGGCGCGGCAGGCTGGGCTTGAACGCTGCCGGGAAGATCCAGCGGGACTCCCGGCCCCGGCGCTGAACGGATCCGCCGAAACCCGTCCTGGGCGGCCTGATCAACGAATGCACGCGCGCCGCCTGACCCCGGCGAACCGCAGGTCACAAGCTGAATCCTATTTTCGAGCGGGACAGGTTGAGATATGGCCGGCCCGCCGGGAGGCTCCCGGCCCGGGCGGCACGCTCGGTGGCATGGGCTTGTCCCGTTGCGGCAGAGGAGAAACCTGTAGCCGAGGTGCTCACGGATGCAGCTTTTCGTCAGCTGGTCCAGGAGCAGGTCGCCGCGGCCGATGTCGCGCTGCTGCGTAGCGGTGAGGACTGGGACGATGAAGCGGTCGCAGATGCAGGCGTTGAAATGGTCCCCGGACCGCCGCCTGTGCCTCAGCTACAGGTTTCTCCTCTGCCGCGATGGGCAGCTGGATACTCTTTCCGGGCGGGCCTCGCACCGGGAGCTGCCGGGCTAGCTGTCAGTGAGCGGTTGCGTATTGGCGTTCTAGATCGGCTGGAATCCGGCCACGGTCGCTGACCTCGAACCCTTCAGCCTTGGCCCATGCCCGGATGTCGGCGCTGTGCTGCCGGTCAGAGGTCGTCCGGCGGCCAGTAGCTGGAGCCCGGCGAGCCTTCCTGGCGTGCGGCACGTACTTACTGGCCACCTTGTCGAGAGCGCGTCCGTCTTTGCCGCACAGGTCGATTTCCCGGGCCTGGCCGTCGAGGCTGATCGTGTGCGTCTGGGCATCCTTCGAACTTCCGCAGATATCACACGTAATCGTTACAGAGACCTGCTGTGCCATTCCCCACCCCTTGGTGTTCTCTTGTTAGCTCAGCCAGAGGATACCCGCGCGGTGGGTGTCCAGCCGCCCTAGCGCGCAGCTAGAAGGCGTTCTTTGTGGCTGACAGCACGACGCGAAGCTGGACCGTATGGCCGGGTATGGATTGGCGGCCGGGCAAGGATGAAGGGTTCTGTAAGCAGGGTCCCCGACCGGAGACCCGCGCCCGCATCGGGCGCGTCATTTCACGTGCCGCCGACACTCCGCCCTGCACACCGTCGAGCGGTACGCCAACAACCCGGTCGAGGCCAATCACGGACGGCTGAAGGCCCGCCTGCGGCCGACGGGCGGACTCAGAGCCATCGGTCCACGCGGATCGTCTCCGCCGGGTACGCGTTCGTGCAGAACTTCTTTGCACCTTGCCGCGGCTGGAGGTTAGCTAGCTGCCCGCCCAGGGGCCTGCTGGGATTCTTGCGGCGCTTTCTGGCCTGGAATGACGGGACTACCATGGGCACCGCCCCAGGCAACTTACATGCTGGACGGCGGTGCCCTGCTTGTGCCGGTTGCAGATGCCTACGGACGGGGGATGGGCATGGCTGATTCGGCAGGTTCGGGCGACGGGTTGCGGGTGTTCATCTCACATACCTCCGAGATGCGAGCCTTCCCGGAGGGGATGTCGTATGTGGCCGCAGTGGAACGGGCCGTTGCCGCGGCCGGGCACGTCATCGTTGACATGGCCGACTTCCCCACCGCGGATCGGCCTCCGGCGGAGCTGTGCGCGGAGCGGGTGCGGGGGTGCGATGTGTATGTGGGGGTGCTAGGCACCCGATACGGTTCGCCGGTGCGGGACCGGCCCGATGTGTCGTACACGGAGCTGGAATTCGAGACGGCCACCGAGGAGAACCTGGACCGGCTGGTGTTCTTGCTGGATGAGGGCGCAACCGACGTGGGTATCCCGCTGTCGGCGCTGCTGGACCGCGAGTTTGGGTCCAGGCAGGACGCATTCCGCCGCCGGATCCAAGACAGCGGCTTGGTCACGGGGTCGTTCGCGAACCCGGACATGCTGGGGCGGCTGGCGGAACGCTCGCTGCGGGAGCTAGCTGCCAACCGCCCGGGTTCGCGGGAGCGGATGCTGCAGGTGTGGAACATCCCGGCCCGCAACCCGGGCTTTACCGGGCGGGATGGGCTGCTGGCGGCGGTGCGGGAACGGCTGGTGGCCGGGGACACGGCGGTGGTGCAGGCGTTCCAGGGCATGGGCGGGGTGGGCAAGACCCAGCTGGCGATCGAGTACGCGCACCGGTTCGCCGACGGCTATGACCTGGCCTGGTGGGTCAACGCCGAACAGGGCGGGCTGATCGGCGACCAGTTCGCCGCCCTCGGGATGGCACTGGGATGCGTGCAGCCGGGCGCGGCCACCGAGGTGGTGCGGGGGGCGGTGCTGGGCGAGCTGCGGCGCCGGGACCGATGGCTGCTGGTGTTCGACAACGCCCAGGATCCCGAGGATCTGGAGGCGTGGCTGCCGGGCGGGACCGGGCACGTGCTGGTTACCTCCCGGGCCCCCCGGTGGGCCGAGGTCGCGGTACCGGTGGAGGTAGACGTGCTGGACCGATCCGAGTCGATGGCGCTGCTGCGGGACCGGGTGCCGGGCCTACCCGAGGCCGACGCGGACCAGATGGCCGGCGCGGTGGGGGACCTGCCGCTGGCCCTGGCCCAGGCGGCGGCCTATCTGACCGAGACCAGGATGCCCGCTGGGCAGTACGCGGGCCTGCTCGGGACTCGGGCGGCGCAGCTGATGGGCGAGGGGCGGCCGCCGTCGTACCCGCGGCCGCTGGCGGCGGTGACGGTGCTGGCGCTGGACCGGCTGCGCGGTCAAGACCTGGCCGCAGCGGAGCTCGCCGGGGTGTGCGCGTTCCTGGCCCCCGAGCCGGTGCCCCCGGACTGGTTCCCGGCCGCGGCGCTGTCCCCGGTGCTGGCCGGGTCGGCTGTGGACCCGCTGGCCTGGCGGCAGGTGCTGGCCTCCCTGGGCCGCAGCGCGCTGGCCCGCGTCGACGCCACCGGGCTGGTGATGCACCGGCTCACTCAGGCCATCATCCGCGGCAGCCTGCCGCCGGGCCAGGCCGCCGTCTCCCGGGAGCTGGCCGAGGCCATCCTGGCCGCCAGCAGCCCGGGCGACACCGACACGCCCCGCACCTGGCCCGCGTGGGCGCGGTTGCTGCCCCACCTACTGGCCCTGGAGCCCGGCGCCACCAGCCACCCCGACCTGCGTCGGCTGGCCCTCGGCGCGGCCCGGTACCTGATCGTGCGTGGTGACGCCTCCGGCGGCCATGACCTGGCCAGCCGCCTGTACGGGCAGTGGCGGGACAGCCTCGGCCCCGACCACCCGGACACCCTATCGGCGGGACACCATCTCGGGCATGCCCTACGGCAGATGGGCCGCTATCGCGAGGCACGCCAGCTCAGCGAAGACATCCTGGCCCGGAAACGCCGGGTGCTGGGCGAGGACCACCCTGACACCCTGGCCTCCGCCAACGGCCTCGCCGTCGGCATGCGCGCGCTGGGTGAGCATCAGGCGGCGCGGGAGCTAGACGAGGACACCCTGGCCCGGAAACGCCGGGTACTGGGCGAAGACCACCCCAGCGCACTCATATCCGCCAATAACCTCGCCGAAGACCTGTCCAAGCTGGGTGAGCATCAGGCGGCGCGGGAGCTAGACCAGGACATCCTGGCCCGGAAACGCCGGGTACTGGGCGAAGACCACCCCAGCGCACTCATATCCGCCAAGAACCTCGCCGAAGACCTGCGAGACCTGGGTGAGCATCAGGCGGCGCGGGAGCTGGATGAGGACACCCTGGTCCGGTACCGCCGGGTACTGGGTGAAGACCACCCCGACACCTTGACGTCCGCGAGCAACCTAGCCGACGACCTGCGCGCGCTGGGTGAGGTACAGGCCGCCCGGAACCTGGACCAGGACACCTTGGACCGCAAGCGCCGGGTGCTGGGCGAAGACCACCCCAGCACCCTGACCTCCGCGAACAACCTGGCCGCAGACCTGCGCGCCTTGGGCGGAGCGGACGATAATCCTTGAACTGCCTGTCCCGCTCGAAATAGGATTCGGTCGGTGACCTGCAGGTCTTCCGTCTGTCAGGCGGCGTGCGAGTGCTCGTTGATCAGGCCGCCCAGGACAGGTTTTCGGCGGGCCTGTTGTGTGTCGATGCCGGTCACCGTGGCGCGGGGACCGTCAGGTTCGTCGTCGGGAACGCGTTGCGCTATGCCCTGGTGCGGCCGGGCCGTGTTGTGTGCGCCTGGTAGTCGGTCAGGACGGCGCGCAAATGTCGCTCGCGAGGATCAGCACGCGGTCCAGGAGTTCACGGCGCCTCACCTCGCGGAGTACCGCTCGTCGCTCTGGTGGATGATCCCAGCGGCCGACCTTGTCGTGGACACCGGACTGCGAGGAACGGCAGGGCCCATATGACCGATAGCTGGCGGGATCGCCCGCCTCCAGGCCGGGCTGGCGGGGATGATGATGTGGAAGTGAATGTGCTGAAAGCCTTCCACTTCGGCGAACAACGCGACGTAGGTCTTGCGGCAGCGGACCACATCCCGCAGCGCCGAGCTGACGGCTCTGAGCAAAGGTCCCAGATCCGCGGCTTCATCGGCAGTCGTGTCATCGAGCGCGACGGTATGACGGCGCGGGACAAGCACCAGCCAGCCGGGCAGCGACGTGCCGGATGCGTGGCAACGCGCCATCGCGGGCCTAGGTAGCTCCGCTCTCGTGCAGGCAGATCTACCCGCGAATTGTTGGCACAGCTCACGCACTCCTGGTCTCCCGGCGCGAGCCGCATTGTTGACGAGGTGGCGGCAAGCTGGGCAGCACTAGCTCCAAGGAAGTGGCGATCAGCAATCCCCGGACGGCTGGACCGCCCGGCCTGGCACCTTCGTCTTCGTGCCGCGGGATCACCCGCACAGCTTTACGGTTACCAGTACGGGGCCAGCCACAGCACTCGTGATCACAGGGCCGTCCCAGCTCGACCGCCAGATAGTGGCACGTGGCGAAGCTGCCCCCGTCATAGACCAATAACACTCGTGGACCCTCACACCAAATGCGGCGCAAGAGTGCGTCTCCGGTCTCAGGCCTTCATAATAATCATCCAACTCGGTCGGCCAGACGGCCGCTGCCGGACCCATGGTGGACACGAGTTGTGCGTGCAAAATGGCGGCCGATCCGGCCGCCCGCCCTGCGCCAGCTGTTGTGTCGAAGGCGTCCAGATGGAACGCTCAGTGCCCGCTATGGGTCCCACCGAAAGGGCGCTCGGAGCCTCTAGCCCGGAACCTCGGGCTTCGGTACATGCCCAGGCGGACGGAGCTATCCGCCTCGGTAGCCGCCTCGCCCACGTCCCGGAGGACAGCGGGCACGCGCGTATCACAGCGCGTGCAGCAACCGTTACCAGTGAGGCGGTAGCGATGCCTGGTTGACGGGACCCCCACACAGGCGTATAGCAACGGTTGGGGAGATTGTTCAGTAAGGAGAGGGAAATGGCGGATCGAGTAGCTCACGTGGCCTGGGCCAAGCCGGGGCGCCACTTTGGATTTGGCGCGGGCTTGGCGGCAGTGTTCATCGTGGCCCTGGCGCTGCCAGCGAGTGGGCTGACCAGGCCTTCCTCGGCCGCGCGCGCGATCCGTGCGAGTTCTCTAACGGCTGACCAGCAGTCGATTAGCGCGAAGGTCAGTGCCCTGCTGGGGCGGATGACCGTCGCCGAGAAGTTCGGCCAGCTGGAGATGGCGGGTCCGGACGGGCCCAACGGCACGCCGGGCGACCTGCTGACCGAGGCGAAGAACGGGCAGATCGGCTCGGTCCTCGACCTGGTTGGCGTCAACAACATCAACCAGGTCCAGCAGCAGGCGCTGGACTCACGGCTCGGAATCCCGCTGATCTTCGGGCTCGACGTCATCCACGGCTACAAGACGATGTTCCCGGTGCCCCTCGCCGAAGCCAGCAGCTGGGACCCCGCACTGGTCGAGAACGACGAGTCCGTGTCGGCCTCGGAGGCCACCGCGGACGGCATCAAGTGGACGTTCAACCCTATGGTCGACATCAGCCGCGATCCGCGCTGGGGCCGCGTCGTCGAGGGCGCAGGCGAGGATCCGTATCTGGGCTCCGCGATCGCCGCCGCAAAGGTTCGCGGCTACCAGGGCTCCGATTTCAGCGCCGCGGACAAGATGGCGGCGACCGTCAAGCACTTCGCGGCCTATGGCGCCCCGGTCGCCGGCCGGGAGTACAACACCGTCGACATGTCCACCCAGCAGCTGTTCAACGACTACCTGCCGCCCTACAAGGCGGCGGTCGACGCCGGCGCCGCGACGGTGATGGCCTCGTTCAACTCGCTCAACGGCGTGCCCAACACCGCCAATCCGTACACGCTGACGACAATCCTGCGCGACGAATGGGGCTTCGGTGGCACGACCATCAGTGACTACCAGGCCGTCCAGGAGCTCGAGGCCTTCGGCTACGCCGCAAACGGGGCGCAAGCGGCACAGCTGGCACTGACGGCCGGAATCAACATCGAGATGGCGGTACAGGTGGGAAGCTCCAGCCCGTACTCCAACTACGACAACTACGGACCGCAGCTGCTCGCGTCAGGGAAGATCACGATGGCCCAGCTCAACGACGCGGTCCGGCACGTGCTGACGCTCAAGTACCTGGCCGGCATGTTCTCGCACCCACTGACCGATCCGACGCGGGTGCAGACGGCGGAGCTGACGCCCGCCAACCTGGCCGCGGCGCGGAAATCGGCTGACGAGTCGATGGTCCTGCTCGAGAACCACAACCACGCGCTGCCGCTGAGCACCGGCGCGCCGTCGATCGCGGTGGTCGGCCCGCTCGCCGACGATGCGCTCGACCAGCTCGGGCCCGACGTGCCGATCGGATACGACACCAACACGAGCGATCTCAGCACGGTCGACAAGATCGTCACGGTCCGCCAAGGGATCATCAACGCCGTCCCGAAAACAACGACGGTTAACTACGCGCCGGGCTGCGCCGACCCGTACTGCACCTCGACCGCTGGCTTCGGCGCCGCGGTCGCGGCCGCGCAGGCCTCGGATGTGACGGTCGTCGTGGTCGGCGAGCCGTCCGCGTACACCGGTGAGGCCTCCTCGCGCACGATGCTCGACCTGCCTGGTCAGCAGCTCGCACTGGTGCAGGCGATCGCGAACACCGGCAAGCCGTACGTGGTCGTGCTGATGAACGGCCGGCCGTTGACGATCGACTGGCTGGCCGCCAACGCACCGGCGCTGCTGGAGGCGTGGTATCCCGGCACCGAGGGCGGCGATGCGGTCGCGGACGTCCTGTTCGGGAAGGTTAATCCCGGTGGCAAGCTGCCGATGACGTTCCCGGTGAATGTCGGGCAGATCCCGATCTCCTACAACGAGCTGCCGACCGGCAGGCCGTATGACCCCAACAACAAGTACACGTCCAGGTACCTCGACGCGCCCAATGCGCCGCTGTACCCGTTCGGCTACGGGCTCTCGTACACGACGTTCTCACTGTCGAGCCCGCAGCTGTCATCGACCAGCGTGTCGGCGAACGGCCCGCTGACCGTCAGCACGAACATCACCAACACCGGATCTGTCGCCGGCGACGACGTCGTACAGCTCTACCTGCACGAGAACTTCACGAGCATCCTGCAGCCCGTGGAAAAGCTCGAGGGCTTCCAGCGCGTGACGCTGGCGCCCGGACAGTCCAAGACGGTCACGTTCACGCTCGGTTCCCAGAACTTCGGCTTCTACAACGAGCAGGGCCAGTTCGCGGTCGAGCCCGGGCCGTTCAACCTGTGGGTCAGTGACAGCTCCGACGTCGGCACGCTCACGCCGTCAACGTTCACGGTCAAGTAGGAGGCTGGCCGTGGGCGTTTGCAGTTACCTCCCCGGCACCGCCCGCCGCGTAGGAGTCTGCGCCGCAGCGCTGTTCGCAGCCTGCGCGCTGGTGTGCGCGGCGGGCGTGCCGGGACAGGCTCTTGCCGACCAAGGCGGCGGCGCCCTCAGCGCCAGCCAGCGCCTGGTGCTGCACAGCATCGCCGCAGACACGTGGAAGTTTTACGCCGCCGACGTCGACCCCGACACGAACCTGCCGCTGGACAACCTCGGCCCCGGCGCCGTCCGCGGCAGCTACACCTCGGCGGCGGACATCGGCGTGTACCTATGGGCGGTCGTCGCTGCCCGCGATCTGGGCCTGATCGACCGCGCGCGGGCCGATTCGCTGATCAGCGCGACGCTCGACGAAGTTGCCACGCTCAAGCGCTACGACGGCTTCCTCTACCAGTGGTATGACACCAACAACGGCAACGTCCTCGTGAACCCCGGGCAGGGCGACTGCAGCGAGGCGACCCCGGCCGAGGACAACTGCTGGTTCGTCTCGGCGGTCGACAACGGCTGGTACGCGTCCGGGCTGATCGAGGTCCGCGAGGCGCTGCCCGAGCTCCGCAGCCTGGCCGACCGGCTCCTGGACCCAATGAACTTCGCGATCTTCTACGACAACCGGGCCCAGACGGACTGCAACGTCAACGCGGCGCTCGGCAACCAGCACACCGGGACGATGTACGGGGGCTACTACGTCGACCAGGGGCCAGCCCCCTACCACGTCGACACGCTCTACAGCGACCCCCGGATCGCGATCTACATAGGAATGGGCATGCACCAGATGCCCGGCGACGTCTGGTGGCGGACGTGGCGGACACTGCCTCCCAAGCAGTGCCCAACCGACCCGGACTATTCCTCGCAGGGCCAGTGGCCGGTGCCAGGGTACTGGCAGACTTACACCGACCCGCAGTCAGGCAAGAAGTTCAACGTCTGGGAGGGCCACTACACCTACCCCGGAACCTCGCTGACGTTCGTGCCCACCTATGCCGGCGGCATGTTCGAGGGCCTGATGGCCAACCTCGTCGTGCCCGAGACAACCTGGGGCACGCGCAGCTTGGGCCTCGATGACCTGCGCTGGGCCGAGGTCCAGGAGAAATACGCGACGCAGGTCCTGCACTATCCGGTCTGGGGCATGTCGCCCTCCAGCACGGCGGACGACACCGGGAACTACGGCGGCTTCGGCGTCGAGGGACTCGCGTTTCCCGCCGGCGAGGGCTTGGCCCAGTGCACCACCTGCGCGACCGAGGCTACCGTCAGCCCGCACGCGTCGATGATCGCGCTGCCGGTACTGCCCCAGCAGGCCTACGCGAACATCGAGACCCTACGCAGCCGGTATCCGGGCATCTACAGCTCCGACGGTGGCTTCTATGACGCGGTCAACCCCACGACCGGCTCGATCGGCCATCGGCGACTGGTCCTCGACCAATCGATGATCATGGCGTCGCTCGACGACGCCCTCAACCAGGACGCGCTGCAACGGTACTTCGCGCGCGATCCGGTGTCCTGGGCCGCTCGGCTTTATCTCTCCTACGAAACGATGTCGATCGGCTAAGTACGCCGACACCGCTGGCCCGCCTGGCGGGCGAAGGTGTCACTGATGCCGAGGACCTGGTGTACGCCCTGGCGCTGGAGGACCTGACCGAGGCGGCGGCCCTGTTCCGGCCGGAGTGGGAGCAAACCGAGGGCGTGGACGGCTACGTATCGCTGGAAGTCCCGCCCGATGTCGCCTACGACGCCGCGGCGACGGTTGCGCTCGCCCGGCGGCTGCACGACCAGGCCGACTTCCCCAACCTGCTGGTCAAGATCCCCGGCACGCCGCAGGGCCTGACCGCCATGGAAGAGGCCATCACCGCAGGCATCGGAGTGAACGTGCCGTTGCTGTTCTCCGACACTCACTACCTGCGCACAGCAGACGCGTACCTGCGAGTCCTAGAGCGCCGCCGCCGCGCCGGCCTGGACCTGGCGGTGCCCTCCGTGGCCTCGGTGTTCATCTCCCGCTGGGATTCCGCCGCCGACCCCTTGCTGCCGTCCGCGCTGCACGGCAGCCTGGGGCTGGCGATGGCGCAGAAAACCTACGCCTCCGATGTGCACCTGCTCTCGGACCAGCGCTGGCAGGCGCTCGCCGAGGCAGGCGCCCGTCCGCAGTGGGTTCTGTGGGCATCCACCTCGACCAAGAACCCAGACCTGCCCGACACCTACTATCTCGGCCGGCTGGCTGCCCCGAACACGATCGACACTGTCCCGGAGGAGACGCTGCTCGCCTTCGCTGACCACGGAAGCCTCGACGACCGGCTGGAGCCCGACTACGCAGCCGCGGAACGGGCCATCGCAGCGGCCGCTGACGCCGGTATCGACTCCGATGCCCTCGCCGAGCATCTCCAACGCCACGGAGCAGGCGCATTCACCGCGGACTGGGCCGCGCTGCTCATGGCGATCAAAGAAAAGGCGGCGAAGCTCACGAGCTAAAGCCGCCTGACTGGATCCAACCCGGAGAACCGCAGTTGAGGTCTGGCGATGACTCGCGCTGGCCCAGTGGCGTGTAGAACCGCACGCGTTTCGACCTGGCCGACTCCGCGGGAATCGACACTGCGCGACGTTGGAGGGCTTGAGGGCCAGCGCGGATCAATCGACGATGGGATCGGCGTGCGGTGCGCCGAAATAGGGGAACTCATCGAGGATGTTGGTCCTAGCGACAGTCGCGCCCTGGTCTATAGGAGTGTTGGTCTGCAGCGAGAGCATCACGTTCTCCACGTTGTCCGTCATAGCGCGACCGTTGAAGCCTGCGAAACCGAACGAGGCCGGCGAATCGAGGACATAAGGCAAAGTGGTAGGGAACAGGCGCTCCACCACACGCTGTGCGTAGGCGGCCGGGTCGTCGGTCGAGCCCGCCAACTGGATGATACGCGGGAGGGCGTCCGCGACGTTCTGGGAGAAACGCGGCACGTCCGCGGAGGGAAGGGACCGGTTGTAGTCGTCCTTCACTGCGGGGTCCGTGATAAAGATATGTGTCATCAGCGGCAGGCCCCACCGGGACACTTGCACCTCGGGTGCGTGTCCGCACAGCGACACCGTGACCCACGCGCGCACTGTCGCGGCCGGGTCACCGATCGACTGCGTGGGCACCTCAATCACGATGGCCGTGACGTTGCGGTTTTGGAAGTAGTTCGCGCCGTCGTGAAACGAGTCCGGTGCGAATTTCCCCGCGGCAAGTGCGGCGCGGAACGCGACCGCACCTGTCCGGTTCGCAGCGAACAGATCCGGGGCCAGGCCAGCGAAGATCCGCACACCCGCGTCGCCCGCGACGATCCGGCCGGTAGTGCCCGAAGCGATGACCTCGCCCTCCGTGCCTTCTGCGGCATCCCTCCCGGTGGCCCGACGCACCTCGAGAGTTTGCACGTGCCGGCCTTCGGGCCCCTCGCCTTCGGCATGCCCAACCTCACCGAAGCGAGCCTTGAACGTCACTTCCTCGTGAGCGTCATCGTTCACATCGAAACGGAACGCGTACACACCCTCCTCGTGGAAGGTATCCGGCGCCTTGGTTCCTGCGTTCGGGTTTACCGTCATCGCCATGACCGTGGTACCCGACTGGCCGCGGAAAAGATAGAAGTCAAGGATGTTGAGCCGCGGGTCTTCCCTGGCGATGGCGGTGTCAAAATGATGAGACATTAGTTAAGATGACCTTTCATCTCTTTCGCCTCGGGCGTGTTGCACCCGTAGTCCACGACAGAATTCTGACAAGTCTGCGGACTATCGGCGCGCCGACCCGTCGGGCTGGCGCCCTCACTCGCAAGAGGGGATACCGATCCTCGTTGAAGAGGGCCTTCGATACCGTTCGAACGAGTGTGAGTGCTCTCCGTTGGAGACTTGATGGCGCGAGGCGCGCGGCCCGGCTGCAGTCCGAACGCGGTGCCGAGCGCCGCGCGCTGCGGGGCGGGCAGAGTACCGATCCGGTCCAGGTCGGGGCTGCACAGCTGGTGCAGGCCGGAGCACGCGAGCCCCAGCTCCGACTCGACACCCGCCGCGCGGCCAACCTGGCAGGCCCTGGCGCTGTCAGCCAGGAACTCGAGCATGGCGGTCTTGCCTATCCCGGCCTCGCCGCGCAGGACCAGAACCTGGCTACGGCCCGCCTGCGCAGATGCCACGAGGCGGCTCAGCGTGTCGCATTCGTCTTGCCGCCCGCGCAGCCCCGGCCAGAACCCGCTATCGGACATGCATGCCTCACCGCCCGACCAGGCCTCCACGGTCCTGGCGTACTCCTGCGGGCGGCGAGGTCAACGTTTCATCAGTCTTACACGGGCATCTGCAGCCGGCAAGATCGGCGATGTCCAGTTAACTGGGTGTTCAGCCTGGGCCCTAACGGAGCCAGGTGTCCAGCGATCTCGCAAATTCGCCCACGGCGCGTCCCAGGTCCAGTTCCACGCCGGCCGGGGTCTGCAGGCGATGCAGCTGGACTCAGCTGGACTTGATGGGCCATGATCCAAAATCTGGGTCGCGCTGACCAGGCACACTCCGGGACTACGGGCGCCCCACGGACAGAACGCGGTATTCACGCGGCGCGAAATGGAGAAATGGCAGGTCAGTGGCTATTCCGATGGGCCGGGATGGGCTCACTGTAAAACCGTCGGCTTAGCCGACGCCGGTTCGAACCCAGCACCTGCCACCATCTGCGGAAACGGCCAGTGAGCTGGGTTTTCCCGGTCTTTCGGGCCTTCTTGCTCGTGTCCCGCTGTGTTTCATGATGTGCCGCTGTGAGTCGCTGCGTAGCAGTGATCATGGACATATGGCGGATGGATTCAGGCCGGAGCAAGCGGTTCACCGCACCGCTTGCTCCTGGATTTCGATGGCCTGCCGTCCCCGGTGAAGAGCCCGCCCGGCTCCCCGCGGAAGCCTCTGAAAGCCGCACGGCCGGGCGTGCTCAGGCTTTCCTCCGGGCCCAGATATGACCAAGGCCCGGAGTTACTTCATCGGCGACGGTTGTCTCACTGGTTTTCGCAGTATTCGCCGTAGTCCGCCAGCGGCATGGCCAGCCACTTGCCGCTAGAAGAGTTCCAGCGCAGCCAGTTCTCGTTACCGTTGACGAGCGGATTCGGCAGGTACTCCAGGCACTTGAAGTAGTAGCTGCCGGCGTAGGGTGCGGGCAGCGGAGCCCAGCCCGCGCCGATTACGTCCTGTATGACCTTGGTCCCGTTGAGGTTGGCCCAGGGCAGGCTGGCGGCGGTCGGGGTAAGACTCCAGGTCCAGCCGGGGTACTTCTGCCCCGCTGCGCCGTATGGCGCCGGAAGCGGCTTCCCCTGTTCGTCGATGATGGTTCCGTCGGCGGTGTAGATCTGGGCCGGCTCGACTTGGGGGACGAGGTTGCCGTTGCCGACGTAGAGGTACAGGTTTTTAGGCTGCGTCTGGGGAGCGTGGGTGGTGGCGCTAGCAGCGGACGCGCCGCCCAGCGCCAGCGCGGCGCTGAGGACGGCGACGGCAGCGAGCAGGTTGCGGATCAGGCGCATGGGGGACATCGCGATGGCCTTTCGTAGGGTCGGGACGGGCTCAGAACGCCGTCACGGTCCGCGGGTATATACCGAGGTACGGGTCTCCGCCTCGGCGGCGGAACAGTAGACCGACCGTAAGCCCGGCCGGAGCCTTGGCAGCAGGGGCCGGGCGGCCCCATCAAGCCCGCCAGGTGTGGGCCGAACGGCCCACACCTGGCGGAGGCGGAACGCGTCAGGTCAGGGAGGAGTCAGCACTCAGCTGGAGGGGGCGGCCGCTTCGATGCCGGCCTGGAGGGCGTAGCGGACCAGGTCCGCGCGCCGGCGGGCGCGCGCTCCGTGAACAGCTGCACCGACTCGAAGGCGGCCAGCCGGCCGGGGGCGGCCAGATCAGCGGGCGGGCCGGCCAGCGGGGGAACCCGGAAGACGTGCTCCCCACTGGTGCCCAACGGCTCCCTGCTCGTGACCAGCAGATACGCCCGCAGGCAGCATCGCATCATGGCGTCGGCCAGCTTGGCGACTGCGCCGAGCACGTGCTCGGCGTTGTCGAGGACCACGAGCAGATGCCGGCCGCCGACGGCGTCGACCAGGGTGTCGAGGATAAGCCGTCCCGGCTCCTCGCGGACCTGGAGTACGGCGGCGACGGTGCGGGCCACCAGTTCGGGTTCGGCCACCGGCGCCAACTCGACCAGCCACACCCCGTCACCGGCGCCATCCAGCGCCTCGGCCGCCACCTGCAAAGCTAGCCGGGACTTGCCGATCCCGCCCGGCCCCGCGATCGTGACCAGCCGCGACCCGCTCGACACCAGTGACCGCAGCTAGCCCGAGTTTCCGATGATCATGCTCCTGGCTAAGGGTTTCCGCTGGTCAGGGGTTCGCCGGGCGTGGTTTTCGCGTATGACCTAACTGGCTGGTGCCCATCGTGCCAGGCCGAAGATCT
>Ga0187863_10002446_pt1 | contig 14155 bp, 9 predicted proteins | sample June2016WEW_11_1_FD_132975 | JGI IMG/M metagenome (GOLD analysis project Ga0187863, IMG submission 132975) | Peatland microbial communities from SPRUCE experiment site at the Marcell Experimental Forest, Minnesota, USA - June2016WEW_11_10 | ecosystem: Environmental > Terrestrial > Soil >... | reverse complement strand
GCCGGCCCGCCCCGGCCACCCCCGGGCCGGCCCGGATCCCGGTCCTCGCCCCGCCGCACCGGCCTGGGGAGCACCGGCCCGGGGAGCACCGCGCCGGGGAGCATCGCGCCGGGGAGCATCGCGCCGGGGAGCACCGCGCCGGGGAACATGGCCACACGGGGGGGCGCGACCACCCAGGGGAGGCCGGCCGCGCCCGGGGACCGGCCACCGCCAACGGCTCCGCCGCCGCCGATCTCCTCCACCCTGGCCACCTCACCTACCCGGACGAGCTGGCCGCGGCCGCGCTGCTGGCCAGCGGGATCCTGGCCGCCCTGGGGCGGCGACGCCGTGAGCAACTCTGGTATCGCGCCTTCGGCCGCCGGGTAGTCGCCCCGGAGGGGCATGCGGCGCTGGCTGAATCCGCGTTGCGGGCCGGCGCGTACGAGCCGTCCGCCCGGCTCCTGGACTGCGGGCTACGCTATCTCTCCCATGCCGTGTCGCTGGCCGGCCGGACCCCACCGGCGGTGGTCGCGGCGCACCTCAGCCACGAGAACCTGGACCTGTGGGTGGCGCCCGCGGACCTGGACGCCCCCCGGCCGTGGACCGCGGTGGGGGATGGCCAGGTATGGCGGCTGCCGTTCACCGAGCTCGGACGGGTCGACGTGGACGAGGCGGGCGACGCCCTGGCCCTGTTTCCCGGCCTGGTCTCCATCGGTACCGACGGCAGCGGGCGGGTGCTGGTCGACCTCGAGGCCGCGCACGGGGTGATCTCCGTGACCGGGCCGCAGGCCATGATCACCGCGGTGCTGTCCGCGATGGCCATGGAACTGGCCACCAGCCGCTGGTCCGACCGGCTGCACCTCACGCTGGCCGGCTTCGGAGAGGACCTGACCGCGCTGGCGCCAGACCGCGTCGCTGCGGTGCCTACCCTGGACGAGGCGCTGGCCGCCCTGGAAGCCCACGCGGCCGACGTGACCGGGGCCATGGCCGCGTCGGGGGTGAGTTCCGTGCTGGAGGGCCGCTCCCTCGGCGTCAATCCGGACGCCTGGACCCCGCACTATCTGATCAGCGCGGTGCCGCCCAGCCCGCGGGAGCGCAGCCGGCTGCTCACGCTGGCGCGGGTCGGCCGCGCGGCGGCGGCCGGTTACGTGGTCGCCGGGGACGTCCCCGGCGCCTCCTGGGCCTGGGAGGTGACGCCGGAGGGCCGGCTACTGGCCGTGGGGCTCGACTTGGATGTGCAGGCCCAGATCATCCCGGCCCGGCAGCACGAAGCTGTGGTGGGCCTGTTCACGGCGGCGGCCCGGCAGGAGGGTGTGCCCCTCGGCGCGCCGGATGCCCATGCCGCCCCATCCCAGCAACTGGAACCCGGGAGTGAACGGCCAGTGGACATCGCCATCCTCGGCCCGGCATCGGTCCGGGCGCCCGGCGTGCTGGCACCGGACCGGGTCGCCCCGGTCACCGAGCTCGTGGTCTACCTGGCCACGCATCCCGGGGGGGTACACCCCAACGTGCTCACCGCGGCGCTCTGGCCCCGGGGGGTCGCCGCCGAGGTCCGGGACGCGGCCCTGGCGCGGGCCACCGAATGGCTCGGCACGGACAGCATCGGCCGGCCGCACCTGGCTGCGGACGCGTCCGGACGACTCAGGCTCGGCACCGGGGTCCGGGTGGACTGGCAGGTGTTCCAGGCTCTGGCCGGGCACGCGGAGCTGGTGCCGGCGGGCAGTACGGAGGAAGTGGACTACCTGACTCGGGCGCTTGACCTGGTACGGGGCAAGCTGCTCGACGGCCGGCCGCCTGGCCGGTACGCCTGGCTGGCTACCGATGACCTCGACTATGAGGTCAGCGCGCGGGTCGCCGACACCGCGCACCGGCTGGCCGTACTCCGGCTGGCCACCCGCGACCCCGGGGGGGCGATGGACGCCGCGCGGGCCGGGCTCCGGCTTTCCTTCGACGACGAGATGCTCTGGCGCGATCTGCTCCGGGCGGCGCACCAGACCGGGCAGGAGGACCTCCTCCGCGCCGTGGTGGAGGAGGTCTGCGCCCGGACCGCCCTGGATGGGGTTTTCCTCCGCATGGCCCCCCAGACGGAGTCCCTCATCGACGACCTGTACCCCTCCTGGCGCTCCACCGTCCTGCCCGCCATGTCCCCATGAGGGCTGTCCCAAGGGCATGGTCGCCACTCTCAGGGACTCAGGCATCCAGGCCCCGGTCCCACGAGTCACACGGGCCCCTCCTGCCGACTTTTCCCGCGGAACGTTCGCCGTAACCGGACAAAACGCCCGCCAGAACGCACGTCGCGCGGGAAACGTGGGCGGAGAAGTGGGCGCCGTCCATGATCAATGTGACCCATGGTGCTGGCGGTACGGACCCGCCTTCGAAGGATCCCGGGAGGCCGCAGCCCCGGGCCCGGCTGTGCGTCAGGAGGAGCGGGGGGCGGCGAGCCAGGTATCGATGCCGGCCAGCAAACGGCGTGCCACCGAGGGCGGCGCGGCCGAGCCGCGCACCGACATCCGGGCCAGCTCCGCCAGGTCTGCATCGGACAGCCCGTGCGCCAGGCGGGCGATCTCGTACTGTGACGCCAGCCGCGACCCGAACAGCAGCGGGTCGTCCGCGCCCAGGGCGACCGGGACGCCTTCGGCCAGCAGGCCCGGCAGCGGCACGTCCGCCGGGTCCGCGGCGACTCCCAGGGCTACGTTGGACGCCGGGCAGACCTCCAGCGTGATCTTGCTGGCGGCGAGCCGCTTGGTGAGCTCGCTGTCGAGCACCGAGGTCACACCGTGCCCGATCCGGTCCGCGTGCAGCTCATCCAGGCAGGCCCGGACGCTGGCCGGGCCGCACAGCTCCCCGCCGTGCGGGGTCAGCAGCAGGCCCGACCGCGCCGCGATCCGGAACGCCGGGGCGAAGTCGCCGGCCGCCCCGCGCCGCTCGTCGTTGCTCAGCCCGAACCCGATCACCCCGCGCCCGGCGTACTGGGCGGCGAGCCGGGCCAGGGTCCGCGCCTCCAGCGGGTGCTTGGTCCGGTTGGCCGCGATGATGATGCCGATGCCGACCCCGGTCGCGGTGGCCGCCGCGTGCGCCGCGTCCAGGACCAGCTCCACCGTGGGGGTGAGGCCGCCGAACCGCTGCCCGTAGCCCGAGGGGTCGATCTGGATTTCCAGCCAGCCGGACCCCTCGGCCCTCTCGTCCTCCGCCGTCTCCCGCAGTAGCCGGTACACGTCTTCCGGAGTGCGGATCACAGACCGGGCGATGTCATAGAGCCGCTGGAAGCGGAACCAGCCCCGCTCGTCGGCGGCGGACAGGTGCGGCGGCCAGGCCGCGGTCAGCGCCTCCGGCAGCCCGATCCCGTGCTTGTCCGCCAGGTCGACCAGCGTGGCGTGCCGCATCGCCCCGGTAAAGTGCAGGTGCAGGTGCGCCTTGGGCAGGGCTGCCAGCGCCCGGATCGGCTCCGCTGGCGGCCGCGTCATCGCTGTGCTCCCGAGAACCTCTGTGCTCCCCACGACTTCAGTGCTGCCAAAACTTCGGTGCTGCCCAACGCCAGCCCGCTGCCCAACGCCAGTGGTGCCCAACTTCAGCGGGCCTCGCTGAGCAGCTTGCCCATCCGGCTGATCCCTTCGACCAGGTCATCGTCGCCCAGCGCGCAGGAGAGCCGGAAGTAGCCTGGGGTGCCGAACGCCTCGCCGGGCACCACTGCCACGTCCGCGTGGTCCAGGATCAGCTCGGCCAGCTCGGACGAGCTGGACGGCCGGAACCCGGCGATCTCCTTGCCCAGCACGCCCCTGACCGATGGGTAGCAGTAGAACGCGCCCTGGGGCAGCGGGCAGACCACCCCGGGGATCTCGTTCAGCATCGCGGTCATGGTCTGCCGCCGCCGGTCGAACGCGGTGCGCATCTCGGCCACCGCGGACAGGTCGCCCGAGACCGCCTCCAGTGCGGCTGCCTGGGCCACGTTGCACACGTTCGAGGTCGCGTGCGACTGCAGGTTCGACGCGGCCTTGATCACGTCCAGCGGGCCGATCATCCAGCCGACCCGCCAGCCGGTCATTGCGTAGGTCTTGGCCACCCCGTTGAGCACCACGCAGGTGTGGGCCACCTCGGGCGCCATCACAGGCACGGACGAGAACCGTGCGTCGCCGTACACGAGGTGCTCATAGATCTCGTCCGTAACGACCCAGATGCCGTGCTCGGCCGCCCACCGGCCGATCTCGGCCACCTGCTCCGGCGGGTACACCGCGCCGGTTGGGTTGGAGGGCGACACGAACACCAGCAGCTTGGTCCGGCTGGTGCGGGCCGCCTCCAGGTCCGCCACGCTGGCCAGGTAGCTGGTCTGCTCGTCGGTCATCACGGGCACCGGCACGCCGCCGGCCAGCGCGATGGACTCCGGGTAGGTGGTCCAGTACGGGGTGGGCAGGAGCACTTCGTCGCCCGGGTCCAGCAGCGTGGCGAAAGTCTCGTACACCGCGTGCTTGCCGCCGTTGGTGATCAGCACCTGGGCCGCGCTGACCTCGTAGCCGGAGTCCCTGGCCGTCTTGGCCGCGACCGCCTCACGCAGCTCGGGCAGCCCCGGCGCGGGCGTGTACTTGTGGAACCGCGGGACGGCACAGGCCCGCTGTGCTGCCTCGACGATGTAGTCAGGAGTGGGGAAGTCGGGCTCGCCCGCCCCGAACCCGATGACCGGCCGTCCGGCCGCCTTGAGCGCCTTGGCCTTGGCGTCTACGGCGAGGGTGGCCGATTCGGCAATCGCGGCGACCCGGGCTGAGATACGCGGATGATCTGAAGTCATACCTACCATGGTGGCACTCCACGGATAGTGACTGCATCGCGATTACCGGTCAGCAGGGCCAGCCGCGGAGATCCGGGCGGGCAGATTCGCCCGGTCCGGCCAGATGGTTCGACGGAGGCCCCCCGGCAACGTAGACTTCATCAACTGGTGGTGGTCCGCCCGGTGACGGCTGCACTCCTGCACGGGATCGCGGCGGGATCTGGGAGGCAGAGGGCAGTAGCTCAATTGGCCAGAGTCCCGGTCTCCAAAACCGGTGGTTGGGGGTTCGAGTCCCTCCTGCCCTGCGAGAGCGGTCCGCGTCCGACGCGGGCCGGTGGTATCAGCTGGTTCACCGATCAGCGTTGCTTCAGGTGAGGACATGGCGACTCAGACGCGTGGCGAGGTCTCTAAGGGACGGCCGAAGCCCGGAGGTCCGGTTAAGGACACCCGGACGTCTCCCGCGCTTTTCCTCCGCCAGATCATCGCCGAACTGCGCAAGGTGATCTGGCCGACCCGCAAGGAGCTGATCACCTACACGACCGTGGCGCTGACCTTCATCGTCATCATGATCGGGATTGTGACCGTCCTGGACTACGGGTTCACCAAGCTGGTTTTCGGGGTCCTGGGCTGAACCGCAAGGCAGATCATGGCGGGCAGGTAACGGCACGGAGGTTAGCGGTACCGGAGTTGCGGAACCGTAGTTAAGGGTTCGCGAGACCGGGGGTTCGCAGCACCGGGGTGCGGGGCCGGGGGAGGTCGCAGCCATGCGGGGGGTGGCGACGCCAGGGAAAGTTCCTGGTGCTGGTCCCGCCCGGAACAACTTCGGTACCGCCAGGAAGAAGCGGAGAGAAAGAGCTATCGTGTCCGAGTTCCAAGTGCACGTCGGTGATCAGGTCGAAGATCAGGCCGGCGCAGACGTTTCACCCGATGAGGCAGCGGGCCAGCCGAGCGGCGAGGCTGCGGCCGGGACTGTGCTATCCGGCGACGACGCCCTGAGTGACGACGCCCTGAGTGACGACGCCCTGAGTGACGACGCCGTGAGTGAGGCCGCCGCGACCGGGGTTACCTCGGACGATGAGGCTACCGCCGGCGACGAGACGGCGCCCGCGGGCGGCGAGGCCGCCGGGACCACCGAGGCCGAGGCCGCCGGCAGCGAGACCACGGAGGAAGGCGAAGCCGTCGGCACCGGGGCAGACACCGGGGCAGACACCGGGGCAGACACCGGGGCAGACGCAGACGCAGACACCGGGGCAGACGCAGAGGCCGACGGTGAGGCAGAGGCCGCACCGGAGGACGACGACCCTGTGGCCTTGTTCAAGGCGGAGCTCCGGCTCCAGCCCGGCGACTGGTACGTGGTGCACTCCTACGCGGGCTACGAGAACCGCGTGAAGGCGAACCTGGAGAGCCGCACCCAGTCGCTGAACATGGAGGACTTCATCTACCAGATCGAGGTCCCCGTGCACGAGGTGACCGAGATCAAGCAGGGCAAGCGCCAGCAGGTCTCAGAGAAGGTGCTGCCCGGCTACATCCTGGTCCGGATGGACCTCACCGACGAGTCCTGGGCCGCGGTCCGGAACACGCCCGGCGTGACCGGCTTCGTCGGCCTGTCCAGCCGTCCCTCTCCGCTCAGCCTGGACGAGGTGGCCTCGCTGCTCGCCCCCGAGCCCGAGGAGAAGGCCGCGCAGACCGAGGCGGTGCGCCGGTCCTCCGTGGAATATGAGGTCGGCGAGTCCGTTACGGTGATGGATGGCCCGTTCGCCACGCTCCCCGCGACGGTGAACGAGATCAACCCCGACACCCAGAAGCTCAAGGTGCTCGTGTCCATCTTCGGCCGGGAAACCCCGGTCGAGCTCTCCTTCGACCAGGTCTCCAAGCTCTAGAGGGCTCTAGCCCCCAGGTCTGACCAGGCCGGACTGATCCGCTCCAGCAGGAAAAGGAACCGCAGGAAATGGCTCCCAGGAAGAAGAAGATCGCTGCCGTCGTGAAGGTGCAGCTGCAGGCGGGTGCGGCCACCCCGGCCCCGCCGGTCGGTACCGCGCTCGGCCCGCACGGCGTCAACATCATGGACTTCTGCCGCCAGTACAACGCGGCCACCGAGGCGCAGCGCGGCAACGTCATCCCGGTCGAGATCACAATCTACGAGGACCGCTCGTTCTCGTTCGTGACCAAGACCCCGCCCGCCGCCGAGCTGCTCAAGAAGGCCGCGGGCGTGGCCAAGGGCAGCGGCGAGCCGCTCACCGCCAAGGTGGGCTCGGTCACCGCGGCCCAGGTTCGCCAGATCGCGCAGACCAAGATGCCCGACCTCAACGCGACCACGATCGAGGCGGCCGAGAAGATCATCGCGGGCACCGCCCGGTCGATGGGCCTCACCGTCAGCGGCTGACCCCTCAGCGGCTGACCCCTCAGCGGCGGGCCTGTCAGCGGACGGGCCCGGACGACGCCCGCCGGGGCGGGGCATAACCACCCGGCGGTTTTCGTTGCGGAAAAAGAACTTCCGTGGCCCGCGCCGCGGAACTCTCAGCAACCAGTGGCAGGGCCACGCGCTGGCCCCATGACCACGACCTCCACAGGAGAATCAAGGAGAACGAGATGAAGCGCAGCAAGGCCTACCGTCAGGCCGCCGAGAAGATCGACCCGGAGCGGCTGTACAGCCCCGCTGAGGCCGTCGGCCTGGCCAAGGACACGGCCACCACCAAGTTCGACCCCACCGTCGAGGTCGCCCTGCGGCTCGGCGTGGACCCGCGCAAGGCGGACCAGATGGTCCGGGGCACGGTGAACCTGCCCAACGGCACCGGCAAGACAGCCCGCGTGCTGGTCTTCGCGACCGGCGACCGGGCCGCGGAGGCCACCGCCGCGGGCGCCGACTACGTAGGCTCCGACGACCTGATCGAGCGCATCCAGGGCGGGTTCCTGGACTTCGACGCCGTCGTCGCCACCCCCGACCTGATGGGCAAGGTCGGCCGGCTGGGCCGGGTGCTCGGCCCGCGCGGCCTGATGCCCAACCCCAAGACCGGCACGGTGACCACGGACGTGGCCAAGGCCGTCACCGAGATCAAGGGCGGGAAGATCGAGTTCCGGGTGGACCGGCACGGCAACCTGCACTTCGTGATCGGCAAGGCGTCGTTCACGGCCCCCGCGCTGATCGAGAACTACGCGGCCGCGCTGGACGAGGTGCTCCGGCTCAAGCCGTCCGCGGCCAAGGGCCGGTACCTGAAGAAGGTGGCCATGGCCACCAGCATGGGGCCGGCCATCCTGGTCGACCCGGCCAAGACCCACGGGCTGATGGAAGAGCTGGAGCCCGCATCCGCTTAGAGCGCGTCCCGTAGGACACGCGGTGGCTGGCTAGCTCCCCGGCTTTCCGTCCGCGCCCGGCAGGTTTCCTCCGCAACGAGGACCTGGCCGGGCGCGGTCATTCCCGGCCCCGGGGGGTTGTCCCGCCGGGTGGGCCGATTTGGCCGCGGGGCGGAATGCCCCTACAGTTGAGCCGAAGCCAAAGACCGTCGGTTGTCGTCGCCTGCCCGCTTGCTTATTTGAGCTCGTGGACCAGGGGACGGCCGAAGGACCCGCGTCAGCGGGCGACCCGCGCAGGCGTCCGAGCTGAATCACCGTGACCAGCCTTTCGCGGCTGGCGGTGTCCACGCCCTGGTGCCTTCGCGCCGGGGCGTTTCGCATGTCATGTGCTCCCTCACCGGCGCCAGAGTCGCTGGGACGGCCCCTGCCGGGGCGGTCCCGGACCAGGAAAGGAGGCCCATGGCGAGGGAGGACAAGGTGAGCGCGGTCGCCGAGCTCACCGACCGGTTCCAGTCCTCGGAAGGGGCGGTGCTGACCGAGTACCGCGGCCTGACCGTGAGCCAGCTCGCGGAATTGCGCGGAAACCTCGGCGGCAGCGCCACCTTCACGGTGGTGAAGAACACGCTGACCAAGATCGCCGCCACCGAGGCGGGGGTGGCCAGCGAGATCGAGTCGTTGCTGAGCGGCCCGTCGGCGATCGCCTTCGTCCAGGGGGACGTGGTCGAGGCGGCCAAGGGGCTGCGCGACTTCTCCCGGACCAACCCGCTGCTCGTGATCAAGGGCGGCGTGCTGGACGGCAAGGCGATCAGCCCGGCGGACATCGAGCGGCTGGCTGATCTCGAGCCGCGCGAGGTGCTGCTGGCCAAGCTGGCCGGCGACATGAAGGCGTCCATGGCCAAGGCCGCGGCCGTGTTCAACGCGCTGCCGGTGCAGATGGCCCAGCTGGCCGAGGCGTTGCGGGCCAAGCTGGAGGCCGAGGGCGGCGCCGCCGCGCCGGCCGCGGGCGATGGCGGCCCGGGAGCGCCCGAGGACTCCGCCCCGGCGGAAACCCCGGACGCGCCCGCGGACGACGCCCCAGCGGCGGAGGCCCCGGCGGCCCCGGCGGCCAGCGAGTAAGCAACCCGACCACAGCTGGCCGCCTTCGTGACCAGCGCATGACCAGCTGGGCGCCGTAGCGGCCAGTGAAAAGCAGAGAGGAAGAAGCACCCATGGCGAAGCTCAGCACTGACGATCTGCTCGACGCGTTCAAGGAAATGACGCTGCTCGAGCTGTCCGAGTTCGTGAAGCAGTTCGAGGACACGTTCGACGTGAAGGCCGCCGCCCCGGTGGCGGTCGCGGCCCCGGCGGCGGGCGGGGCCGGTGCCGCCGCGGAGGCACCCGAGGAGAAGGACGAGTTCGACGTCATCCTCGAGGGCGCGGGCGAGAAGAAGATCCAGGTCATCAAGGAGGTCCGCACGCTGACCAGCCTGGGCCTCAAGGAGGCCAAGGACCTCGTGGACTCCGCGCCCAAGCCGCTCCTGGAGCGGGTCAACAAGGAGGCCGCGGAGAAGGCCCGGGCCGCCCTGGAAGGGGCCGGCGCGTCGGTCACCGTCAAGTAACGACCCCGTTACGACCTGTCGTGCGCCGGGCTGCGTGAGGGCGCGGCCCGGCGCACGCGTGTCCGGGAAGGGCCGCTTTACGGCGCCGGGCGGTTGCTGGGCGGACAGGTCCGGCAGGGGCCGGAAGGGCGGGCAAGGGCCCGGAAGGGGCGGACAGGGGCCGCCAGGGCCGGAAGGGGCCGGAAGAAGGCCGCTGAGGCGGTCCGCAAGGCCGCGAACCCCGGCTGGGCAGGATTGCTGCACTGGGTGCCTTTTTCGGCGCTGCGCCGGGCGGCGCAGCAGGGGCCACGGGGCACTCCCGCAGGGCACCGCGGGTGATCGGGCAAGGCGCGCGGAATAAAACTGTTAGGCTTACCCGTTGATACAGGTAATCACACGCATACTCGACTGTGGTGTTCGTCACGTCACCGATATGACGAGACCACGTGGCGTGGACTTGACGTTTTGCCACGAACGAGCCATGCTGCGGAGCAACCGTGAACCTCAGAGTGAGATTACAGTTGACGAGCAGTGTAGCTGTCGGCTAGACTGCCAATTTGCGCTGCACTCTTACGTCCTCGGCATCCTCTAACCCCTAGCGGCGCGGCCGCAGGGCGTTTCGTGTGCGTGCGGTGAGTAGTCGGCCACAAGCTCGGAAGGACCCCTGTTGGCAGCATCGCGCAGCGTCTCGGCCGCCAGTACAGCCCCTCGTCGCGTTACCTTCGCCCGCTTCAAGGAACCTCTTGAGGTTCCCGGCCTCCTTGCCCTGCAGACCGATTCGTTCGACTGGCTGCTGGGCAACGAGCGCTGGCGTGCGCGGGTGGACGCGGCGCGCGAGGCGGGAGTCAAGGAGGTTCCGGAGCAGTCCGGTCTCGAGGAGATCTTCGAAGAGATCAGTCCCATCGAGGACTTTACGGGGACCATGTCCCTCTCGTTCCGGGACCACCGGTTCGAGCCGCCCAAGTACTCCGTCGAGGAGTGCAAGGACAAGGACATGCACTACTCGGCCCCCATGTTCGTCACGGCTGAGTTCATCAACAACAGCACGGGCGAGATCAAGAGCCAGACCGTCTTCATGGGCGACTTCCCGCTGATGTCGCCCCGGGGCACCTTCATCATCAACGGCACCGAGCGTGTCGTGGTGTCGCAGCTCGTCCGTTCGCCCGGCGTCTACTTCGACCGCCAGGTGGACAAGACGTCCGACAAGGACATCTTCAGCTGCAAGGTCATCCCGTCCCGCGGAGCCTGGCTCGAGTTCGAGATTGACAAGCGGGACAGCGTCGGCGTCCGCATCGACCGCAAGCGCAAGCAGAGCGTGACCGTTCTGCTCAAGGCGCTCGGCTGGGACGACGCGAAGATCCTGGAGCGCTTCGGCGAATACGAGTCGATGCGGGCGACCCTGGAGAAGGACCACACCACCGGCCAGGATGACGCTCTGCTCGACATCTACCGGAAGCTGCGCCCCGGCGAGCCCCCGACTCGGGAGTCCGCGCAGGCGCTGCTGGAGAACCTGTACTTCAACCCGAAGCGGTATGACCTCGCCAAGGTTGGCCGGTACAAGATCAACAAGAAGCTCGGCCTGGGCCTGCCGATCCGGCAGGGCACGCTGACCGAGGACGACATCGTCGCCACCATCGAGTACCTGGTCCGGCTGCACGCTGGCGAGGACGAGATGAAGACCGGCGAGTCGGTCATCCCGATCGAGACCGACGACATCGACCACTTCGGGAATCGCCGCCTGCGCACCGTCGGCGAGCTCATCCAGAACCAGGTCCGGCTGGGCCTGGCCCGGATGGAGCGCGTGGTCCGGGAGCGGATGACGACCCAGGACGTCGAGGCGATCACGCCGCAGACCCTGATCAACATCCGGCCGGTGGTCGCCGCGATCAAGGAGTTCTTCGGCACCAGCCAGCTCTCCCAGTTCATGGACCAGACCAACCCGCTGGCCGGGCTGACGCACAAGCGCCGCCTGTCGGCGCTCGGCCCGGGCGGCCTGTCCCGTGAGCGGGCCGGGTTCGAGGTCCGGGACGTCCATCCGTCGCACTACGGCCGGATGTGCCCGATCGAGACGCCGGAAGGCCCGAACATCGGCCTGATCGGCTCGCTGTCCTCGTACGCGAGGGTCAACGCGTTCGGGTTCGTCGAGACGCCCTACCGCAAGGTCAAGGGCGGCAAGGTGACCGGCCAGATCGACTACCTCACCGCGGACGAGGAGGACCGCCACGTCATCGCCCAGGCGAACACGCCGCTGGGCCCGGACGGGGAGTTCGAGGAGAGCCGCATCCTGGTCCGCCGCAAGGGCGGCGAGGTCGACTACATCGGCCCCGACGAGGCGGACTACATGGACGTGTCGCCGCGCCAGATGGTGTCGGTGGCCACAGCCATGATTCCCTTCCTCGAGCACGACGACGCTAACCGCGCCCTGATGGGCTCGAACATGCAGCGCCAGTCGGTGCCGCTGCTCCGCAGTGAGGCACCCCTGGTCGGCACCGGCATGGAGTACCGTGCCGCGACCGACGCCGGGGACGTGATCGTCGCGGAGAAGGCCGGCGTGGTCGAGGAGTCCTGCGCGGACTACGTGACCGTGGGCAATGACGACGGGACCAGGAACACCTACCTGGTGGCCAAGTTCCGCCGCTCCAACCAGGGCACCTGCTTCAACCAGAAGCCGGTGGTCGCCGAGGGGCAGCGGATCGAGGTCGGACAGGTCATCGCCGACGGGCCGTGCACCGACCAGGGCGAGATGGCACTCGGCCGCAACCTGCTGGTCGCGTTCATGCCCTGGGAAGGCCACAACTACGAAGACGCGATCATCCTGTCCCAGCGGCTGGTCCAGGACGACGTCCTCTCCTCGATCCACATCGAGGAGCACGAGGTCGACGCCCGGGACACCAAACTGGGCCCGGAGGAGATCACCCGGGACATCCCGAACGTCTCCGAGGAAGTGCTCGCGGACCTGGACGACCGCGGCATCATCCGGATCGGGGCCGAGGTCGTCACCGGCGACATCCTGGTCGGCAAGGTCACCCCGAAGGGGGAGACCGAGCTGACCCCGGAGGAGCGGCTGCTGCGGGCCATCTTCGGCGAGAAGGCGCGGGAAGTCCGCGATACCTCGCTCAAGGTGCCGCACGGCGAGTCCGGCAAGGTGATCGGCGTCCGGGTGTTCACCAGGGAGGACGGCGACGAGCTGCCGCCTGGCGTGAACGAGCTGGTCCGCGTCTACGTGGCCGCTAAGCGGAAGATCACCGACGGTGACAAGCTGGCGGGCCGCCACGGGAACAAGGGCGTCATCGCCAAGATCCTGCCGATCGAGGACATGCCCTTCCTCGAGGACGGGACCGCGGTGGACATCGTGCTGAACCCGCTCGGCGTCCCGGGCCGGATGAACGTCGGCCAGGTGCTGGAGACGCACCTTGGCTGGGTGGCCAAGTCCGGCTGGGAGATCGACGGCGAGGACGAGGACTGGAAGAAGCGGCTGCGCGCGATCAGCGCGGGCGAGGCAGAGGCGGGCACGCCCGTCGCCACGCCGGTGTTTGACGGCGCCAGCGAGACGGAGATCACCGGCCTGCTCGGCAGCACCCTGCCGAACCGGGACGGGGAGCGGATGGTCGGCAGCAGCGGCAAGGCGCGGCTGTTCGACGGGCGCACCGGGGAGCCGTTCAAGGACCCCATCGCGGTGGGCTACATCTACATCCTCAAGCTGCTCCACCTCGTGGACGACAAGATCCACGCGCGGTCCACGGGGCCGTACTCGATGATCACCCAGCAGCCGCTGGGCGGTAAGGCACAGTTCGGTGGTCAGCGGTTCGGGGAGATGGAGGTGTGGGCCCTCGAGGCCTACGGTGCCGCCTACGCCCTGCAGGAACTGCTCACGATCAAGTCCGACGACGTGCTCGGCCGGGTGAAGGTCTACGAGGCCATCGTCAAGGGCGAGAACATCCCGGAGCCCGGCATCCCGGAATCGTTCAAGGTCCTGATCAAGGAAATGCAGTCGCTGTGCCTCAACGTCGAGGTGCTGTCCAGTGACGGCGCCGCTATCGAGATGCGAGACACCGATGAGGATGTCTTCCGCGCAGCGGAAGAACTCGGTATCGACCTGTCCCGGCGTGAGCCGAGCAGCGTTGAAGAGGTGTGAGAGCGCACTGGGCAGCCCGGGCCTGACCGTCCGGGTTGCCCAGGGGCACCCTCATCCGAACTACCCCAGGGGATAACACACGTGCTTGACGTCAACTTCTTCGACGACCTGCGTATCGGCCTGGCCACCGCTGACGACATCCGCCAGTGGTCCCATGGCGAAGTCAAGAAGCCGGAAACCATCAACTACCGCACCCTGAAGCCGGAAAAGGACGGGCTCTTCTGCGAGAAGATCTTCGGCCCGACCCGCGACTGGGAGTGCTACTGCGGCAAGTACAAGCGCGTCCGGTTCAAGGGCATCATCTGTGAGCGCTGTGGCGTCGAGGTCACCCGGGCCAAGGTGCGCCGGGAGCGGATGGGCCACATCGAGCTCGCCGCGCCGGTCACGCACATCTGGTACTTCAAGGGTGTGCCG
>Ga0187863_10002443_pt1 | contig 14168 bp, 10 predicted proteins | sample June2016WEW_11_1_FD_132975 | JGI IMG/M metagenome (GOLD analysis project Ga0187863, IMG submission 132975) | Peatland microbial communities from SPRUCE experiment site at the Marcell Experimental Forest, Minnesota, USA - June2016WEW_11_10 | ecosystem: Environmental > Terrestrial > Soil >... | reverse complement strand
TTTTCCACGTCGGACAATTACATCATCATCGCCGCCGGCAACGACGCCCTGTTCAAGCAGCTGTGCGAGGCGCTCGGCCTACCCGAAATGGCCAGGAACCCGGATTACGCCAGCAACGATTTGCGCTTGCGCAACGAGCCGCAATTGAAAGCCGAGATCGAGCTGGTGCTGCGCGCCAAGCCCGCCGCCTTCTGGCTCGATCTATTCGCTAAGGCCGGAATACCCTCCGGGCCGATCAACAACATCGCCCAAGCCCTCGCCCACCCCCAGGTGGAAGCCCGCGACATGCTGGTGACGGTGAACGATCCCGCCGCCGGCCCGCTCAAGCTCGCCGGCAATCCGCTCAAGATTTCGGGATTTGCCGGGCCTAAAGCGCACGATCCCGCGCCCAAGCTCGACGCCGACCGCGAAGCGATATTGAAGGAACTGGGACTTTAAGCCGCGCCCGTCCCGGCTTACACTCGGGCCAAAACCGGCATAAGTCTTCAAGCCTTAGGGAGCCCACCCATGCTGCAAAACCGCTTGTCGCCCGTGCTCGACCCGCGCGCCTTGGCGCGCGAGATGTCGAACAAGCTCTTGATCGACGGCGCCATGGTGCCGGCGGTGTCGCGCAAGACCTTCAAGGTGGTCAACCCGGCCAGCCAGGAAATCGTCGGCGAAGCTGCCGACGGCGCCGCGGCCGATGTGGACGTCGCAGTCAAGGCGGCGCAGAAGGCGCAAAAGGCCTGGGCCAAGATCGCGCCGCGCGAGCGCGGCAAGCTGGTCCATGAATGCGGAAAGCTTCTCGGCGATCATGTCGAGGAACTGGCGCGGCTCATCACGCTCGAAACCGGCAAGGCGATCCGCACCGAGAGCCGGGTCGAAGCGGGGGTCTTCGCCGATATTCTGGTTTTCTACGGCGGGCTCGGTTCGGAACTGAAGGGCGAAACCGTTCCCTTCAAGCCGGGCATGCTGACCATCACCCAGCGCGAACCGATCGGCGTGGTGGGGGCGATCATTCCCTGGAACGTCCCTCTCCTGCTGATGGCGCTCAAGATCGCTCCGGCGATGGTCGCCGGCAACGCCGTGGTGGTGAAATCCGCCGAGGAGGCGCCGCTCGCCGTGCTGCGCGCCTGCCAGATCATGAATCAGGTTCTGCCGCCCGGCGTGCTGAATATTCTCTCGGGCGACGGGCCGCAATGCGGCGCGCCGCTGGTGGCACATAAGGGCATCGGCAAGGTCACCTTCACCGGTTCGGTCGAGACCGGGAAAATGGTCTACGCCGCGGCCTCGCAGAAGCTGATTCCGGTGACGCTGGAACTGGGCGGCAAGAGCCCGATGGTGGTGATGGGCGACGCCGATCTGGAAAAGGCGATCGATGGCGCGATCGTCGGCATGCGCTTCACCCGCCAGGGGCAAAGCTGCACCGCGGCCTCGCGCATTTTCGTCCATGAATCCATCCACGACGCCTTCGTCTCGAAGCTCAAGGCCAAGGTCGATGCGATGAAAATGGGCGATCCCCTGGACGAGGCGACCGATATCGGCACGATCATCTCCAAGCAGCAATACGACAAGGTGATCGCCTATATCGAATACGGCGAGAAGAGCCCGGGCGCCAAGGCCAACAAATGCTCCGCCATGCCCAAGGACGCGAAACTGGCCAAGGGCTATTTCGTGCAACCGGTGATCTTCACGGGAATTTCGAACGACAACAAGCTCGCGCGCGAGGAAATCTTCGGGCCGGTGACCTGCGTTATCAAGTTCAAGGATTACGAGGACGCCATCCGCCAGGCCAACGACACCGAATTCGGCCTTGCCGCCACCATCTGGACCAAGGATCTCAAGACCGCGCTCGACGCCACCCAACGGCTTGAGGCGGGATTGGTGCAGGTGAACCAGAATCTGGTGGTGCAGGCCAACATGTCCTATGGCGGCGTCAAGAGTTCGGGTCTCGGCAAGGAAGCCTCGCTCGAATCCATGCTCGAACACTTCACCCACAAGAAGACCATCATCCTCAACCTCAATTGAAGAAAACCCGGTATAAAAAAAAGGCACCGCGGCGTCTCCATTCGTCTTTCCGCCGGGTTGCGCTGGGATTTCTGATTGTGGTGCTGGCATTCGTCATCGGCGCCGGCGGAGCGAGTTATCTCTGGCTTAGAACGTCACTGCCGCAAACCGACGGCCAATTGGTCCTGCCCGGCCTCTCCGCCGCGGTTTCGATCAGCCGCGACGCCAAGGGCATTCCCACCATTACCGCGCAAAACGACCGCGACGCCGCCTTCGCGCTGGGATTCCTCCATGCCCAGGACCGGCTCTACGCCATGGATTTGATGCGGCGCTACGGCGCGGGGCGGCTTGCCGAATGGTTCGGCGACGCGGCGGTGCCGATCGACCGGTTCACCCGGATGCTCGGTCTTTACCACGCGGCGCAAAAGCAATACGACGCGCTCTCGCCCGAGCTGCGCGCGGTGTTCGACGCCTATGCCGCCGGCGTCAACGCCTTCCTCGCCACGCGGCGCGGCGCGCTGCCGCCGGAATATTACCTGATCGGCGCCGCGCCCGAGCCTTGGACCCCGGCGGATTCGCTGGTCTGGGGCAAGATCATGGATTTGCAATTGACCGGAAATTTCCGCGGCGAGTTGCAACGCGTGCGGCTGTTGCAACGGGTTTCGCCCGCCGATCTCGACGTGCTCTATCCGCCCTATCCCGACGACGCACCTACGCCCACGGGCGAACGCGCGTTGCTCGATGGCTTGTCCGCCGACGCGCTCGCTGCGGCTCTGCCACCGGGTGACGACCAGCCCGTGCGCGCCTCGAATAATTGGGCGGTCTCGGGAAAGCGCAGCCAATCGGGCAAGCCGATCCTCGCCAACGACACGCATCTGAGCTTCGCCTCGCCGGGCACCTGGTATCTGACGCGCATCAAGACCCCGGCGCTCGATCTGGCCGGCGTCACCGCCCCGGGCGCGCCCTTCATCGTCATCGGCCACAGCGACCGGATTGCCTGGGGCTTCACCACGACGACGAGCGACGTCGAAGACCTCTTCATCGAGAAACCCGATCCCGACGATCCCGGCCGCTATCTCGCGCCCGGAGGTTCGCTGCCCTTCGATGTGCGGCAGGAGGAAATCCAGGTGCGCGGCGCTTCGCCGGTTTCGCTCGTCATCCGTTCGACGCGCCACGGCCCGGTCATTTCCGACCTCGCCGGCTTGAATGCGCCGGGCGGCGAAATGCTGGCGCTTTCCACCACCTGGCTCGGTGACGACGACCGCACGCCCGAGGCGATCTGGAATTTGTCACGCGCCACCAACTGGACCGAATTCCTGGCGGCACTCAAGGATTGGACAGCGCCGCAACAGAACATTCTCTATGCCGACGCCGCCGGCCATATCGGCTTTTTCGCACCGGGGCGCGTACCGATCCGCGCCAAGGGCGATGGCTGGCTGCCGGCGCCGGGCTGGAGCGGCGAATACGACTGGACCGGATACATCCCTTTCGCCGCACTGCCGAGCGCCTTCGATCCGCCGCGGCAACGCCTGGTCACCGCCAATAACCGCATCGTGCCCAAGAATTACGGCTATTTCCTCGGCCGCGACTGGGATCTGCCCAACCGCGCCGAGCGCATCGCCGCGCTGCTCGACAGCGTGCCTCAGCAATCGCCCGATACCATGGCGGCGATTCAGGGCGACACGCTCTCGCTTATGGCCCACGACCTGCTGCCTTTGATGCTGACCACCCTGCCTTCCAATCCGCGCGCCCAGGCGGCGATGGACCGGCTTCGCGCCTGGGACGGACGCATGGGCCGGGACAGCATGGAGCCGCTGCTTTTTAGTGCCTGGTTGCGCGAGCTCAACCGCACGCTGTTCGCCGCGAAACTCGGCCCCGATTTCGCCGATTACTGGAGCCTGCGTCCCGATACCGTGCGCGCCGTCCTCACATCGCATCCCGATTGGTGCGGCGCTTCCGGCTGCGGCTCGGCTCTCGCGACATCGCTTGACCGCGCGCTCGACGATCTCTCGTCGCGTGACGGTTCCGATCCCGGTACGTGGAGCTGGGGCAAGGCGCACCACGCCATATTCGAGCATCCGTTATGGTCGAAGCTGCCGCGGCTGAAGGACTGGCTGACGCCCAGCATTGCCGCCGATGGCGGCATCGATACGGTCAATGCCGGCGCCTTCTTCGTTCGCGACGACGACGCGCCCTTCGCCGACCGCTTCGGCCCGGTGATGCGCATGATCGTCGACATGGCCGAGCCGGGGTCGGCGCGGTTCATGGTGGTGCCGGGGCAATCGGGCAATCCACTTTCGCGGCATTGGGACGATCTGCTGACGCCCTGGCGTAATGTCGATTACGTTCGCTTCGGCGGCGATTCCAGCGGCGGCACGCTCGTGCTTTCGCCTCCCTGAGCGACGGTCCGCCTCCTAGCCCTCGACGATGTAGAGCCGGCTCGATGCCGACGCCTTCTTGCGCAGCGCGATCGCCGCCTGGTAATCGGCCGATTCATGGAAGCGCTTGGCGGCATCGAGGCTCGGGAATTCGAGTATGACCAGGCGCTTGGGTGGTGCACCTTCGAGCGACACGGTCTTGCCGCCGCGCGCAATATATTTGCCGCCGTGACGGGCGATCGATTCACTGGCGGCCTTTTTGTAGGGCTCGTAGGCGGCCGCATCGGTGACATCGATTTCGGCGATGAGATAAGCGACCATGCAATTCTCCCTGCTGATTCCGGGCGTTTCCAATTCTCCGAGTCCCTCTATAGCAGTTTATTCATGCGCCGGCATGGGCTTGCGCCCAAGCCCGTCTGCCGTCCATAATCAGATTGTAGGAGGGTGGCAGGATGCCCGAAGGCCGCGGCGGCTCGTCGAGAGTGGCGATCGAACTGATTCCGCCACAACATTTCTTCGCCACCGGTACTCTGCCCTGCCCGTACGTCGCCGGCCGCGGCGAGCGCAAGCTCGTCACCGAATTGTACGGCAGCGGCGCCGCCAGGCTTTACAATGAATTGTCGCGCGCCGGCTTTCGCCGCAGCCATGCGCTGGCTTACCGCCCCGCTTGCTCCGGTTGTTCGGCCTGCGTGCCGGTGCGTATCCCGGCGGCGGATTTCGCCGAAAGCCGTTCGCAACGCCGCATCCGCAATTTGAACCGCGATCTTGCCATATCGGCCGAGAATCCGCATGCCGATCACGAGCAGTTCCGCCTGTTCCAGCGTTATCAGCGCTCGCGCCACGCCGACAGCGACATGGCGGCGATGACCTACGGCGACTACCGGGCGATGATCGAGGACAGCCCGCTTTTGACCCGGGTTCTAACCTTGCGCGAGGCAAACGGCGCATTGCGCGGCGCCTGCCTGGCCGATGTGCTCGATGACGGGATTTCCGCGGTCTACAGCTATTACGATCCCGAGGAAGGCAAGCGCGGTTTCGGCACCATGCTGGTGCTGGCGCTGGTGGACGAGGCAAGGCGGCGCGGCTTGGCTTACGTCTATTTAGGCTATTGGATCTCGGCCAGCGCCAAGATGGCCTACAAGGTGCGTTTCCGGCCGCTCGAAGCCTTGACCGGCGGCGCCTGGCAGCGCATGGAGTAGCCGCGACTCGCGTGAAGAAGCTTATTTAGGAATCTGTATCTAAACGATTTTGTGTGCCGCAGCTTATTCTGCGGCGGAACGCGCGCCGAGATGCCGCAGGCAGCGGTCGATCCACAACGCCGTCAGTTTCTCCTCGAGCGCGTTCTGGCCCAAACGATCATGCAGGCATTTGAAATCGACCCGCTCCAGCGGCTGATCCTGGTTGAAGCAGGAAAACACCGCGGTTTCGGCGCCGGTGGCCGGGTCCTTCTGCAGTTGGAGGCACTGGGCGCAGATCTCCTTCATCATGCATTGCATCGGCGAGTTGATCGAGGCGATGGCGCGGTTGCCGGGTTTCAACAACGGCTTGAGCATGCCTTCCCGCGCCTGCCCCACCGCGTTCATCATGACGTCCGAGCCGATGACGATGATCCGGTCAATCTGATCCAGTGGAATCTGAGTGGGCCCTAGCCCGCCCATTCCATAAGCCGAAATCGCCGCCACGATATTGCCAACGAAGGCGCGGTCCTGCTTGCGGGAAGGCTGGAAACCCGGCGTCTCGTCGCAGCACCACACCACCGTGTCGGCGCAGGCCTCGATCTCGGCCACCTTGTAACGGTCCGCCACACGCTTGTAGCCGGCGAAATAGAGCACCTTGGAGCCGTTTTCGCGCAGCGCCTTGCCGATCGACAACAGCACCGCATTGCCCAACCCGCCGCCGGCCAGAAGCACTTTCTCGCCGGCGGGCGTTTCGGTGGGACTTCCGGTCGGACCCATCAGGATCACCGGATCGCCTTTTTCCAGCAGCATGCAGAGATCGGACGAACCACCCATCTCCAGGACGATGGTGGAGATCAACCCCTGGTCACGGTCGACCCAGGCGCCGGTCAGCGCCAGGCCTTCCATGGCCAGGCGCGTGCCGTCGATAAACGGGCTTTGGGTCTCGAAATTCTGCAGGCGGTAGAACTGCCCGGGATGGAAGGCGCGCGCCGCCGCCGGCGCCTTGACCACCACTTCGACGATGGTGGGCGTCAGGCGGATCATCTCATGCACCGTGGCGCGCAGTTCGCGGTTGAGAAGCGCCATCAACTCCGCGGGCTTCGGTCCGGCCGGCTTGCGGCGGTGGAGCATGCGGCTCACCACCGGATAACCTTGCTTGGCGCCGCCCATCGCCTTCACCACGTTGCCCGAGAATGACGGGTGCAGATCGCCGAAGAAGCTGATGGCGCGGCCATCGGCGGCAAGGCTCATCAGCACATGCACCGCCGCCGGCTTGGCCACCGGCTCCGGGCTGGCCGGGTTGCCGTCTTCGTCGAGCGCCTGGAAATACTTGCCGTCGAGCACGACATGGGCCGGGTCCTCGCGGCCCAGCACGGTGTTGGGCTGGGTCCCGGCGGCGACCAGGATGGTGCGCGCCGGAAGGGAAACGCTTTCGGGCTTGGCGGCGCCATGGCGCATCAAGGTGAGCGACGCGGCGTCCCCGAAGCCATCCAATTCCACCGCCTCCGGCGCCAGGCCTTCGGCGAAACGGATGCCCTCTTCCATCGCCTTGGCCACCTCCTCGTGATTGAGGGTATAGCTCGGCGCGTCGATCAGGCGGCGGCGATAGGCGATGGTGACGCCGCCCCAGCCGTCGATCAGCTCGATGATCCGGGGCGCGCGGCCCGCGCGTTTGGCCAAATCGCGCTCATGGCGGATGGCCCGGGCATGGGCGATGAAGTCCCCGGCGATGGCTGCATCCTCGGCGCTCCAGTTTGCGCGCACCGCGCGCTCCCCCCGTTCGTAAACCAGGGTTTCATAACGCTTGAGGAATTTCTCCACCTGCACCGGATAATAGGCGAGCGATTCCGTGGCGGTATCGATCGCGGTCAACCCGCCGCCGATCACCACCACCGGCAGCCGCACGGTGAGATTGGCCAGGCTCTCGGTCTTGGCCGCGCCGGTCAACTGCAACGCCATGAGAAAATCCGAGGCCTGGCGCACGCCGCGCGCGAAACCGTTCTTCATCGGCACGATGGTCGGCCGACCGGCGCCGGCGCAAAGCGCGATGTGGTCGAAGCCCAGCGCGAAGGCGTCGTCGACGGTCAAGGTGCCGCCGAAACGCACGCCGCCGAACATGGCGAATTCCGCGCGCCGTTCCAGCAGCAGGCGGATGAGTTTGAGAAAGTTCTTGTTCCAGCGCACGGTGATTCCGTATTCGGCCACGCCGCCGAAACCGGCCATGACGCGGTCATCGAGCGATTCATAAAGCTCGGTCACGTCGCGCACCGGCTTAAAGGCGTGGCGCGATCCCGTCACATCGACGCCGGAAATTTCCTTGGGTAGCGGTTCGATTTTCAGACCGTCGATGGCGGCGACATGGTGGCCGTCATTCATTAAATGATGAGAGAGAGTGAATCCTGCTGGGCCCAGCCCGACCACCAGCACCTTGTAGCCGGTTTCCGGCTTGGGCACGGGCCGGCGCAGATTGAGCGGGTTCCAGCGCGTCAGCAGCCCGTAGATCTCGAAGCCCCAAGGCAGATGGAGAACATCCTTGAGCGTGCGCGTCTCGATCTGCGGAATATCGACCGGCTCCTGCTTCTGATAGATGCAGGATTTCATGCAGTCGTTGCAGATGCGGTGGCCGGTGCCGGCAACCATCGGATTGTCGACAATAGCTATCGCCAAGGCGCCGACAGAATATCCCCGCGCCTTGATCATGTTCATCTCGGATATTTTTTCTTCCAGGGGACAGCCGGCGAGCGTCACCCCGAACGCGCTTTTCTGGAAGACGCCGCTTTTCTTGTCCTTGAGGCCGTGGGCACAGCTGTCCTTGCCCTGCTCGTGACACCAAATGCAGTAATTCGACTGGTCGAGCGCGGCGGTCAATTCCATGCCCGAATCGGTGAGCGCGAAGCCCTCGCGCCGCCGCCACCTTGAAGGCGGAAAACGTAGCGCGGCGGTATCTCCTGCCTCGACCGTTTCGGCCGCGATCAGATGCAACGGGTTGGTTTTGTGCGGGACCTTGAACAGCACGCCGTCATGGTGTTTCGTCTTGCCCGCCGCAGACAGCGTGGCCCAGGCGGCGTAGCGCGCGGCCAGGTCGAGTTCGGCGGCATGGATCGTTTCGTCGTCCATCCAGCGCGCGACATGCCGGGCAAAGACCGTTTCGGTCAGGCTTTCGCCAAAAATCTTTTCGAGATCGCGCGCCAGGCTCGGACCGTCGAGCGCGGCCGCCTGCTCCGGCCCCAATCCCTTGACCGCGCGGCGCTGAACGAAGAGCCGTTTGACCGCGTAGAGCGGAGTCAGAGCGTCGTGGCTCGCCTGAAGCGTGCGCATCTCGCTGGATATCCCGAAAAGATATCCTACGAAATCTTCCAGATGCGGCGCGAGTTCGACCAGCAGGTCGGATTCCGCCTTGATGTCGAGCGCCTCGGGATTGGCCCGCGCGGTTGCGAGGCGTTCGGCCAATGCGGCGTCGCCGGATTTGAGGTGAGCGAGGAAAGCCGCGTCGAGCCGCATCAGCCCCTCGCGCCGGTACAAATCCTCGAAAGCCAGTCCGTGTTTGAGATTGAGTTCAGTCATTGCAATGCAGTATCGGTGGAACGCGCCGTCGATATAACCCCAATTTTCCTGTGGAAGTGGAACGATTCCATTCCTGAACGGCGGTGCTTTCTACGCGAGCGCACGGCTTATGCCAAGACGCTGATTGTCGCGTTCAATAGCCGAGCGCCATGCCGTCCTTGCGCGGATCGGAGCCGCCGGTGAGCGTGCCCTTGTCGTGGTCGATCCAGATCGCCTGCGCCCCGCCCAACGGCTTATCCACCCGCACGATCCTGTGGCCGCGCCGCGTTAAATCCTGTGCGACGTCTTCCGCAATGCCGTGTTCCAGTTGCAGCACGCCGTCGAAGGCGAAGCTGCGCGGCACTTCGGCCGCCGCTTGCGGGTCGAGGCCGCGGTCGAATATTTGCGACAGATAATGCGCGTGGCCGTTGGCCTGGAAATGGCCGCCCATCACGCCGAAAGGCATCACCGCCTTGCCATGCTTCATCACCATGCCGGGGATGATGGTATGCAGTGGCCGCTTGCCGGGCGCGATGGCGTTGGGATGACCGGGCGTCGTGCGGAAGGTCTTGCCCCGGCTGTGCAACAGCACGCCGCTCTTGGGCGCCAAAATCCCGGAACCGAATTCATCGAACAGCGAATTGATGAAGGAGACGGCGTTGCGCGCACGGTCGACGACGCAGAGATAGACCGTGTGCTTGTGCTCCACTTCGTCCCAGAATACCGGCTCGGAGGCGCGGTCGAGCCTGATCTTGGCGCGCACCCCGGCGGCATAGCTATCGGACAGCAAGCGCTCGATCGGCACTTTCGTATGAGTGGGATCGCCGAAAAAGGCGTCGCGCGCGCGATAGGCCGCCTTGGCCGCCTCGGCGTGAAGATGAATCCGGTCGGCAACGGAGAATTTATCGCCGCCCAGATCGTAGCCTTCGAGCGTCCGGAGCATCATCAGCGCGCCCAGGCCCTGACCGTTGGGCGGGCATTCGAACACCTGGTGGCCGCGATAGGACGCCGAAATCGGCTCGACATATTCGCTTTTCTGCGCCGCGAAATCCTCGAGCGTGTGCAAGCCGCCCAAGGCGTTGAGCTTGGCGACGATGTCTTGCGCGACAGGACCTTCGTAAAATCCCGCGCGGCCTTGCTTGACGATGCGTTTCAGGGTCTCGGCCAGCGCCGGCAGCCGCAAGGTCTGACCCAGGCCGAGAATTCTGCCGCCGGGCGCGAACACCGCAGCCGCATCTGGGTCGGCCATGACGTTCTGCTTGTAATTGGCGAAGTCCCAGGCGACGCGCGGCGTAAGATTGACGCCGCGCTCGGCGAGCGCGATCCCCGGCCGGAACAGTTCGGCGAGATCCTTGCTGCCGTAATCGTGGTGCAGGGTGAGCCAGGCATCGACCGATCCGGGCACGGTGACGGCATGGGGCGAATTGAAGGGAATTGTCTCCATGCCGCGCTCGGCGAACCATTCCGCCTTGGCTTTGGCCGGCGCGCGGCCGGAACCGTTCAAGGCCTTGGGCAATCCCGATTTGGGCGAATAGAGCACGAAACAATCGCCGCCGGTGCCGGTCATTTGCGGCTCGGCCACGCAGAGCAGGACTGCCGCCGCGACCGCCGCGTCCACCGCGTTGCCGCCGGCGCGCAACACCTCGATCGCCGCCAGCGTCGCCAGCGGATGCGAGGTCGCCGCCATGGCCTCGCCCGAAATCGCCGGCGAACGGCTCAGCTGTTGAAAATCGCGCATTCCATTCCCCAAAAAAGCCCGTATCCATGCCACCCGCGGACATGGCGAAGCAAGGGCCATGATACGGCTTGCCGCGCGCCGCCGCCTTCCCTAACGTCGCGGCTTTCCAGCAACCGGGAGGAGATTGCCCATGTCCGCCGCTCAACCGAATTCGCCGCTGTTCGCCAAGGGCCTTGCCGTGCGCCGCGAGGTGCTGGGCGCCGATTACGTGGACAAGTCGCTGGCCGATTCCGACGACTTCATGATGGCGTTCCAGAAGCTCACCACTGAATATTGCTGGGGCGAGGTTTGGTCGCGTCCCGGCCTGCCGCGCAAAACCCGCTCGATGCTCAATCTTGCCATGCTCACCGCGCTTAACCGCCCGGCCGAGCTCAAGCTGCATCTGCGCGGCGCGCTCGCCAACGGCGTCACCATCGAGGAGATCAAGGAGATATTCCTCCAGACGGCGATCTATTGCGGGATTCCGGCGGCGCTGGAAAGCTTCAAGACCGCGCGCGAGGTGTTCAAGGAGCGCGCACGCTGACGCGCGCCTGACATGCCGCGATGGCGCTTGTGGCAAGAGGCGGTTTTGCCTAAGTTCCGCCCGGGAGATTTGCCATGATGGATGCCTATGTCTATGACGGTTTGCGCACGCCGATCGGACGCCATGCCGGCGTGCTGGCGCCCGTAAGGCCGGACGATTTGCTCGCCGGGGTAATCGCGGCGCTGATCGCGCGCAATCCCTTCAAGCCCGGGGATTACGAAGACGCCATCATCGGCTGCACCAATCAGGCCGGCGAAGATGCGCGCAATGTCGCGCGCCACGCGGCCCTCCTCGGCGGATTGCCGGTCGAGACCGGCGGCTTGACCGTAAACCGGCTGTGCGGCAGCGGGCTTGCCGCGGTGCTCGACGCCTCGCGCGCCGCTTCCTGCGGCCAGGGAAATCTCTTCGTCGCCGGCGGGGTCGAAAGCATGAGCCGCTCGCCCTACGTCATGTCCAAATCCGAAAGCGCCTATAGCCGCGAAACCAAGCTGTTCGATTCCACCATCGGCGCGCGTTTTCCCAATCCCAAGATCGGCAAGAAATTCGGCGAGGACACCATGCCGCAAACCGCCGACAACGTGGCGCGCGAGCACGGCATATCGCGCGACGATAGCGACCGTTTCGCGCTCGCCTCCCAGGAGAAATACGCCAAGGCCAAATCCGCCGGTTTCTATGCCGGCGAGCTTTTGCCGGTGAGCGTGCCGGGACCAAAGAAAGGCACCACGGTTTCGGTGGATCAGGACGAGCATCCCCGCCCCAACACCACCATGGAACGGCTCACCGAACTCAAGCCGATTTTCGCGGGCGGCGTGGTCACGGCGGGCAACGCCTCGGGCATCAATGACGGCGCTTGCGCGCTGCTGGTCGGCACCAGGCAAGCGGGCGAGAAGGCCGGCAAGGCGCCGATGGCCCGCATCGTCTCGGCCGCCGTCGCCGGCGTGCCGCCGCGCGTCATGGGGCTGGGACCCGTGCCGGCTTCGAACAAGGCGCTGGAACGCGCCGGCAAAACGCTCAAGGACATGGACGTGATCGAGCTCAACGAGGCCTTCGCCAGCCAGGTGCTGGGCTGCCTCAAGATCCTGGGCCTCGATTTCGCCGACAGCCGCATCAATCCCAATGGCGGCGCCATCGCCATCGGCCATCCGCTGGGCGCCTCGGGCGCGCGGCTGGCGCTGACCGCAATGAGGGAACTCGAACGCCGCCAGGGCCGTTATGCGCTCGTTACCATGTGCATCGGCGTCGGCCAGGGCATCGCCGCCGTCATCGAGCGCGTCAACGGCAAGGCTTAGACCGCCGGCGCGCTGAGTTTCTTCCAGTCATTGGCGAGGAACAGTTTTGGCTCGGTGAGCTTTTGCAACTGGGCGAGATCGAGCCCGTCCACCATCTCGCGCACCACCAGCCCGTCCTCGGTCACGTCGATCACCGCCAGATTGGTATAGATGCGGCTGACGCATTTTGCGGCTGTCAGCGGATAGGTGCAGCTCCTCTTGATGCGCGGGCTCCCTTCCTTGGTGGTGTGCTCCAGAAGAATGCGCACTTCTTTCGCGCCCACCGCTAAATCCATCGCGCCGCCCACGCCCGGCACCGCCTGCGGATCGTTGGTGATCCAGTTGGCGAGATCGCCCGCTTCCGACACTTCGAGGGCGCCCAGCATCGCCAGATCGATATGCCCGCCGCGGATCATCAGGAAGGCGTCGTTGTGGTGAAAATAGCAGCCGCCGGTCACCAGGGTGACGAGCTGCTTGCTGGCGTTGATCAGATCGGGATCTTCCAGGCCCTTGGCCGGCGCCGGTCCCATGCCGAGCAGTCCGTTCTCGCTGTGGAAGATGATCTCGCGTCCGGCCGGGATGTAGTCCGCGCACAGCGTCGGCAAGCCGATGCCGAGATTGACCACGGCGCCGCTCTCTATGTCCTGCGCGGCGCGCCACGCCATCTGGCGGCGGGACAAGGGCTGCATGACCTCTGTTCCCTCCCCTTATACCACGACCAGGCGGTCGACGAAGATGCCGGGCGTGACGATGGTTTCGGGGTCGAGCGTACCCAGCTCGACCACCTCCGATACCTGCGCCACGGTGAGCGAGGCCGCCGCCGCCATCACCGGATTGAAATTCCGCGCGGATTTCCGGTAGACCAGATTGCCCCAACGGTCGCCTTTGAGGCCCCGGATCAGCGCCACGTCGGCCTTGAGCGGCTTCTCCAGCACATACAGCCGGCCGTCGATTTGCTTGGTCTCCTTGCCGGCGGAGAGTTTGGTTCCCGCCGCGGTCGGCGTATAGAAGCCGCCGATCCCCGCCGCCGCGGCGCGCATGCGCTCCGACAACGTGCCTTGCGGCACGAGTTCCAGCTCGATCTTGCCAGCCTTGTAGGCCGCTTCGAACACATGCGCATCGGTGGTGCGCGGATAGGAGCAGATCACCTTCCTGACCAGGCCCGCCAAAATCAGCGCGGCGATGCCGGTCTTGCCGATGCCGGCGTTGTTGGCGACGATGGTAAGATCCTTCACGCCGAGCGGGATCAGAGCCTCGGTTAGTTCGATCGGCTCGCCCACCGAGCCGAAGCCCGCGACCAGCACGGTCGAACCGCTCTTGATCCCCGCCACCGCAGCGGCGAGGTTCTTCACCCGCTTGTCGATCATGTCAGAAGGTTACCCTGTCGCCCCCCTTGAGCGACAGCATCTCGCGCGCCTCCTTGGCCGAGGCGATTTCGAGCGACAAGTTTTCCAATATGAGACGGATGCGTCGCACCTGCTCGGCATTGGATTTGGCAAGCTGGCCCTTGCCGATATAGAGCGAATCCTCGAGCCCGACGCGCACATTGCCGCC
>Ga0187863_10002440_pt1 | contig 14190 bp, 8 predicted proteins | sample June2016WEW_11_1_FD_132975 | JGI IMG/M metagenome (GOLD analysis project Ga0187863, IMG submission 132975) | Peatland microbial communities from SPRUCE experiment site at the Marcell Experimental Forest, Minnesota, USA - June2016WEW_11_10 | ecosystem: Environmental > Terrestrial > Soil >... | reverse complement strand
CGCCGGCCTGCAAATGACGCCCGACAAGAAGTGGGCTTATACGGTGGTTGCCAACGGGGTGCATGGAAACAAACGCTGCGAGTTTTGGGCGTTTGATCTGAGCACGGATAAAATCACCCAGACGGCGGAGGTTCCTTGCCGGACCCGCTTCACCCTCGGTATCTCGACGGACGGAAAGAAACTGTACATTTACGGCGCCGGGTTTGATATCGAGGTGTACGATGCGGCGACGTTGAAGTACGAGAAAACCTGGAATCTGAACGTGGACGTGACGTACGCGGGCATCGTGGTTACGCCGTAGCAGGTGTTACGCTCCCTTCCGGTCGCGGCTCGGAAAGATGCGTTTGAGTTGTCGTTACCGAGCCGCGACCGGAAGGGAGTGCCCATGGGCCCGCTGGCCCACCAAAGGTCATGTAGACGCCGTGGCGCACGCACTCTTGCGTGCTGCGCCGAGACTCGTCTCGGCGTTGGGCGGACATCGACACGAGTGTCGATGCGGCACGCAAGAGTGCGTGCGCCACGGCCCGCCTTCAACGGAGCGCCACCACGAGCGGTGTCACCCGAATAATCATCCGAGGAGACGGTGTCGCCGCTTATTGTTGCGCCTACCTGCTCTCTAAAGCTGGCCATGAAGTGACGCTTGAGCCGGTAGATCGCCCCCGACTTCCGGCGATCATGCTGAGCGATCACGCGCTCGCATTGATCCGGGACATCTTCGACCGCGCCGATCTGTTTCGTGATGCGCCTCACATCCGGAGGCGAATGGTGGCGTGGGGGCCGGATTCAACGCCGCTCGCGCTGGATCATTCCGCGGTAGTTGTTTCCGAAGCGATCCTGCTCAAGGAACTATTGCCGAGTCTGACGCCTTCAGATTCCGCACCGGCTTGGACCATCTTCGCCTCGCGTCCGCTCCCAGCTCCCGCCGAGGAGCATCCATTCGGCTCGCGCATGGCATCCGCGATCGCGGTCAGACTGAAGGACGCCTCGGCGGCCGAAACTTGCTGGATAGAATCGCTCGAAAACGGGTGGCTGTTCGTGATCCCAAACGCCCCTGGATCTGCTTGGCTACTCGCCGTAGGCAGCACACCGGCCGCGCTCTTGTCAGAGAGTGGCATAATTCAGGAGCAGATTGCAGAAGCCCAGACTAGCGCCGGCCAGTTTCCAGCCTATCCGAGAATAGTCTCGCCTCTTTCGGGCGATCGTTGGCTAGCCTGCGGTACCGCGGCCATGGCATTCGATCCACTCTGCGGCGATGGGACCGCGCACGCCGTTCGCGAGGCGATCCTGGCCTCGGCAGTAATTCGCGCAGTGGCCAACGACGGGCCGGTCGACGGCATTCTGGCGCATTACCAAGCGCGACTGACTGCAGGGTTCAGGCGGCATCTCGCGCTCTGCCGCGAGTTTTACACATCAAGCGGTAATGGACCGTGGTGGCGCACGGAATTGGACTCAATCCAGCAAGGGATCGACTGGTGCGACACCCGTCTTAAATCCCACGGAGAGTTCCGTTACCAGCTTAAGGATTTCGAGCTGCACGCACTTCGCTGACCTTGGCCGTTGGCCGTCCATGCTGATGAGGCACGGACCGCTCGGACGCCAGCAGGGCCGCAGTGGCATAGCCCGTGGCCGCGTCGCTCATGAACAGCGCCGGCATCGATCCAGAGTCATGCGGATGGTTCATCGAATCCGCGGACCAACGGCCGGACGCCGGGTCCTGATGCGTCTTCAGCCACGCCAAGCCTCGCGCCAACGCAGCTTCGGAATGCCCAGCGCCCACTTGCTCCACTGCGTAGGCAACCACTGCCGTGGCGTAGCTGTTGGAACCACTGGCGCGGGGGGCTTGGTCGCGCTTTTTCCACTGGCCCAACGATTCGAGCGTCCAACCGCCATCCGCCTGCTGCTTCTTCCACACCTCATCCAGAATCGCCTGCTTATCCGCCTCCGGCAGCAGGTCGCGCATTTTCGCTGACGCCATCAGGAGGAACAGGCGATTGTGCAGTGGCTGGTTCTTCAGGCCATTGTGCAAGTAGGCCTTCATTGCGGCGATATTTTCGCGAATCTCGGGCCGCGCCTGATAGCCGTCCGGCGCAATACCCGTTGCCAGCGCGCCCAGTGCCGCGCCATAATACACCGCGTCTTTGGTCTCCCAGGGATCCAGATCGAAATCCGACCACTGCCAGGCGCCCTTATCGTCGCCGTCGTGAACCTGCAGGGACCACATGCGCTTGAACGACGTTTCGGCTTCCGGGCTCATGCGGCCGCGCTGCGCGTCGTCCATGGCGAGCACCAGCGCCGAGAGCACCACCTGCGCGCCGTACACTTGATCGACGATCGGCCCTTTCAGTCCATGAAACAGATCGTTCGCATCCGTCCTAATCACAGTGGCGCGCATGCTGGCTACCAGCACACCTTCGTAGAGCGAAGGGCCACTTTCGCCGAGTGTGCGCCGCAATGCAGGCCGCGCCAGCAAGTAAGGCAGGCCCGTATGGCACGAAACGCAAGCGACACCCGACGCCATCGCCGTCGGCCAGGCTACCCACGCCTGTTGACGCGACTCCAGATACTGTTCGGCTAGCTTGGGGCTCCAATCACCACACCAGGCAGGCAGGATCGCAAAAGCCAGTGCAACGGCAGTTCGAGTGAGCATGGCACACCTCATGAAGGCGAGTATAGCCCGGTTTCGCCGTGCGGTCCAGCGCAAACGTTCAATCGGCAGGGGTTCCGGTGCGCGAAATTCCCCATTGACAGTGTGTTGCTAGTTGGTTACACTAACTCTACTTTTCTTTTGACCCACGTTGGTTCTAATTCTTTGTTGAATGGGGAAGGGGTCGCGGGGCATACGCTAACAGTCTGCGATTTCCAACCGTTTTTGCAAGCGCAATAAAACAATTCGCAAGGAGGGGCCGTTATGTCTTTTTACTCTCGCAACGAGGGTCGCGTCGCTCGATTTGTGTTCAGCGTTGTCGCCGCGGTTTTTTGTGTACTCACGCTGAACTCCCTGGTTTACGCGCAGTCAACCTACGGCACGATACTCGGAACCGTGAAGGATCCGTCGGGCAGCGCTGTTCCGAAGGCCTCCGTCGAACTTCTCAACGTTGGGACCAACGCGGTCCGAAAGGCGTCCACGAACGATGCCGGTGGGTATCAATTCGTCAACGTGGATACCGGAACGTACCAGGTCAAAGTGACGGCTCCAGGCTTTGAGACGGTTGAATTCACTTCCATCGATATGAGCGCGCGCGACACCAAGCGCTTCGACGCGGACTTGAAAGTTGCAAGCCAAGCGACCGTCGTTACCGTAGAGGCCGCGTCCGTCCTGCAAACTGAGACCTCCAGCGTCGCCTATACCAAGGGGAGTCTGGAGTTAACGAATCTTCCGGTTGCGATCGGCAGCCGTTCCACTGGTTCCACCAGCGCTTTCTCCACCCTCACGGCGCAACCAGGCGTTCAAATCGACAGCAACAACAACATTACCGTCGCCGGAGCTACCACCTCGCAGCTCTCTTTCAGTATCGACGGAATCAGCTCAGTAGGACCAGGCGCAACAGCCGGGCCGCTCACGGAGCTGTTCCCTTCCTTCAATGCGATCGAAGAGATTCGAATCAGCGAAAATCTGAATCCGGCCGAGTATGGCGGGGTGGCCGACGTAACCACCGTTTCCAAGTCGGGAACGAATACTTTGCATGGGGGCGCATTCGAGAATCTTCAAAACAACGACTTCAATGCCGCGGACACATTCGCCCATACCACTCCAATCATTAAGCTGAATGACTACGGTCTCTACCTCGGCGGCCCGGTTGTGCTCCCGAAGATATACAACGGGCATGACAAGACTTTCTTTTTCGGAAGTTTTGAAAGGCTTTCCCTCCCGAAGGGACTGACCGCGATCTTGAGCACGCCCACGGCGGCTATGCGAACCGGCGATCTCTCAGAGTATCTGCTGGCCGAAAACGGCGGAAGCGCTAACGCATTGACCGGCTATCCCGGGAATATTATTCCCAAGAGCCTGCTCAATCCCTGGGCACTGGCGGCGTTGAATGCTTTCTATCCGCTGCCGAACTACGGGCCCCCCGGCGCCGTGGCCAACAACTACCTCGCGACTTATCAGATTCCGATCCTGAGCGCCCAATTTGATGGGCGGATCGACGAACTTATCAGCGCCAAGCACATGCTGTTTGCTCGATATACTTATAAAAACCGGCGCGTGACCAACGCCCCTGGAGGCAATGGGAGCCCGGCTTCCCCATTAGTCGGGGAAACCTCTCAGCCTGAAATCGACAACGCGCTAACCGTCGGCTATAACTGGATTGTCTCGTCGAGTCTCGTCAACGAGGCTCGCGGTGGGTTCACCAGGTCTCGCACCAACACAACCTTCTCTCTCCAGACTCAGGCGGTCGCGAATGAACTGGGATTAACCGGCCCGCCCAACGGCTTCCCCGAAGCTCTTCCCTCGATCCAAACTATTCCGAATATATTCTTGACCGGTTTCATGGGCGTTCCCTCACCCAACGCCGACATTAACCCGGAGCAGGGCACCGTGCAGTTTTCCGATACTCTCACGTACACCAAGGGGAAACACACGATAAAAACGGGCGGAGATTTTCGTCATCTCACCGCGCTTTTCACTAACGTGTTTCTAAACTATCGTCTGGGACAATATAGTTTCAACGGTGAAACGGCCACCGCAGCCGGAGTCCCCTGGCTGGGCACCGGGACCGCGGCGCCGATTGCGGGCATGCTGCTTGGCTACCCCGATTCTACGGTCGTCTCCACAGTTCTTAACCCGACCACCAACTCGTGGGCCAATCACTACGCATTTTTCGTGCAGGACGATTTTAAGGTTTCACCGTCGTTCACTCTGAACTATGGCCTGCGATACGAATACCATCCCGTCTTCCGGGACTACAACAACAATCTCGCTAATTTCGATCCGGACTACAACAGCGTCCAAAACGGCGTGGTTGTTCATGGCGCGGTGATCGTTCCCATACAGGCGTCTCTTGGGCTGGTCAATCCAGGGTTCGCTCAGTCCATCGCACCCACACCCATCCTGACGGCTGCTCAAGCAGGGATCCCAGTGGGCTTGCGTAATTCCTCGAAAACGGACTTCGCTCCTCGAATTGGATTCGCCTGGCGTATTTTCGACAACAAGACCGTGCTTCGGGGAGGATATGGACGATTTATCGAAGCGCCACTTTCTCTTTCGGCAATCGACGGTTGGTCGGTTGAGGCCAGTGACGTCGGAGGATTTTCAAACTCGATCGGCAGTAACGGCCTGCCCACGCTCAAAGAGCCCTATTCCTTCCCGTCGAACATCGCTCTACCTGGGACGCAGTGGTTCGATTTAGCGACAGACATTCACTACAAGGATCCCGTGGTTCAGGAATGGGACCTCACCGTAGAGCGAGACCTGGGTAAGGGGTATGGGCTGCGTCTGGCCTACGATGGCAATCATGGAACCAACCTTCCCACGGATATAAACCTGAACCAAATTCCCCCCAACACGGTGGGTTACAACACTCTGGCGTCGAGCGCTCCGTTCCCGCAGATGTATGCGATTTCCTACCAGACCAATCTGGGTTTCACCAACTTCAATTCCGGAACCGTTTCGCTCCGGAAGCATAGCAGCAGCCTTCAACTGGAGGTTAGCTACGCGTTTTCGAAGAACCTTACCAATATTAATGGAACTGGTACAGGTGCTAGCGCCCAGACCACCGTCAACGAATTCGGAGGCGGTTTGCTCAGTGATCCTCAACAGCCCGGACTCGACTACGGCAATACCGGCTTCACTCGCAGGCAACGTTTCCTGGCCACCTTCCTGTACGAGTTGCCGTTCGGCAAGGGCCGGAAATTCCTGAATAACGCGAATCGTTTTGTGGACGCGTTGTTCGGGGGATGGGAATTGAGCGGCATCCTTCTTCTCCAGACCGGGCCATTTCTAACCGTGACAACAAGTTCGGATCCCTCAGGTACCGGCTATAATTTCTGCCCCTGTAATTTTGGAAATGGCGGTCGTGCCGACACCGTTCCTGGCGTGAACCCCTACGCTGGCCAGTCCATCGCACAGTGGATCAATCCAGCCGCTTTTGCTGACCCGGGCAACAATATTGGCCGCTTCGGGGACGCTAGCCAAGGCGACGTGACGGGGCCTGGTCAGAAGGTTCTCTCTTCGTCTCTGATTAAACGCTTCAAAATCACCGAGCGAGCTCGCATGGAAATTGGTGCGCAAGTTGCAAACCTGACCAATCACCCGAACTATCAGCCTCCCGCCAACTTGAACGTTGACGTTCCTGCATTTGGTGCGATCACGGCTATGCAATCCGCCGAGGCTGGAGGGCCACGGCAGATTCAGTTAACCGGCCGTATCGTGTTTTAACCGATCAACCCGCGTTCGCGCACCATCTCGAGCGTGTCGTCAAGGGCGCGCTCGAACCGTTCGAACATCAGATCGATTTCCGCCTCATTGATAATGAGCGGCGGAGAAAACGCGATGTTGTCCCCCAGAGAGCGAATGATGATGCCGTGGTGATGGGCACGGCTGGCCAAGAACCCGCCCACGTTGGCTTTGGGATCGAAAGAAGCCTTGCTAGTTTTATCGGCCACCAACTCGAGAGCTCCGATCAATCCGATCCCGCGAGCTTCGCCCACCAGCGGATGGTCCGCGAAGTGTTGAAGGCTGGCTTGCATCCGCGGCGCCATCTTGCGTACGTGCGCGACCAGGTCCCGCTCCTCGTAGATCTTTAGCGTTTCGAGCGCCACCGCAGAAGTCACAGGATGCCCGCTATACGTGAACCCGTGACTGAAGACACCGATCTTTTCGGACTGGCGGCTGAGCGCGCCGTAGATTTCTTCTGACACCATCACGGCCCCGATCGGCAGATAGCCCGATGAGAGGGCTTTGGCGCAGGTAATCATGTCCGGCCTCAACCCATAGGTCTCAGTGCCCCACATATTGCCCGTTCGTCCGAAGCCGCAGATCACTTCGTCGGCGATCAGCATCACGTCATATTTCTTGAGCACCGCCTGGATCTTCTCGAAATACGTCGCGGGCGGAAGCAGCACGCCACCTGCGCCCATAATCGGTTCCACGATCATGGCTGCAACCGTGTCGGGACCCTCGCTCAGGATGCGCTGCTCTAAGGAATTGGCCATCCGCGTCGCGAAGGCCTCCTCGCTTTCACCTGGCTGTCCAAATCGATACCAATGCGGGCACTCCACATGCAGAATATTAGCGATCGGCAAATCGAAATCGCGGTGGTTGTTCGCCAATCCGGTGAGGCTTGCGCTGGCTACGGTCACGCCGTGATACGCCTTAGTACGGCTGATAATTTTCTTCTTCGCCGGCCGTCCTAGTGCATTGTTGTAATACCAGACCAGTTTGACTACGGTGTCGTTGGCTTCTGATCCCGAGTTCACGAAAAATACTTTCGACATGGGAACGGGGGCGATGCTCAGCAGCTTCTCAGCCAGCTCGATGCCGACATCGTGCGCTTTGTGGGCGAAGGTGTGATAGTAGGGCAGCTTGAGCATCTGGCGGTACGCGGCTTCCGCCAGACGCCGCTCGGAAAAGCCCAGGCTGACGCACCACAGCCCGGAAAGAGCTTCGAGATAGGTTTTGCCATTCTCGTCGCGGACGAAAACGCCGTCGCCCTCGGTGATCACGAGCGGCCCTTGCGTCTCGTGCAACTTGAGATTCGTGTAGGGGTGAATCGAATGAATGTCGCGGCTGGCCGAAGTCGTCATATGAAAAGCATGATAGCCTGTCGTGATGGCATGCCGTTGGATTGCATTGCTCTTGCTCGGAATCATGGCCTGTTCGCGCACGAGTGCGGCGCCGAGCGATTTTGTATTGCAAAAGATCGGCGACGGCGTGTGGGCCGCGATCGTGAATGACGAAGGGAAGGCCGGCGGTAACGCGGGATTCGTGGTGGGCGACGACGGTGTAGTGGTGATCGATACGTTTCAAGATCCGGAGCCGGCGGCGGACCTGCTGGCCGCCATTCGAAAAATCACGAACCTGCCGATACGCTTCGTGGTCAACACGCATTACCATCTGGACCACGTAAACGGCAACGACGTATTTGCCGCCGCGGGCGCGGTGATCATTTCGCACAAGAACGCACGCCCCTGGATACGCACCGAAAATATCAAGATGATTGACCCTCCGGTGACGCCAGAAAAGAAGGCGCGCGTTCAATCCATCGCTCTGCCTAACATCGTTTACGACAGCAGCGTCGATCTTTATTTGGGATCGCGTCATGTGAACGTTCGATATTATCCCGGTCACACCGGTGGCGATTCCGTTGTTTCGGTACCTGACGCGAAAGTGGTGTTCTGCGGCGACCTGCTATGGAAGGATCACATTCCGAACCTGATTGACGCTTCCACTCCAGCCTGGATCAAAACGTTGGACGCGATGCAAACTGACTACGGAGCGTCCACTTGGGTTCCGGGCCATGGTGGCGTCGCGAACGCAGCGGACATCGCGACGTTCAAGAAATATCTCGTGGATTTGCGCGCCGCCGTTCGTGGCCAGCAGGCCAAGGGCAAGTCCGGCGATGCTCTTGTCCAGACCATTTTGCCCAATCTCAAGTCACAATACGGGAAATGGGGATTCTTCGACGATTTAGCGGCCGCCAACATTTCCGACACCGCGCAAGAGTTGGCAGGGACCAAGAAGCTGCCCGAACACTAGGCCGCAGTGAACCGCAACTTGTGGCGCACGCACCTTGCGTGCCGTGTTCGCACTCTTGCGAACACCTGGCGTTCACACGAGTGTGAACGCTGCACGCAGGAGTGCGTGCGCCACATGCCTTATTTAGCAGGTAACCGTTTCTGATCCTCGTTGTACGCCTGCCACGACAGGTCGATAATGTATGCATGAATTGCATCGGCCTCCTCACGGCTCATCTTCCGATTCACAATCGGATACCCCGGAGGCGTGCCGAAACCGGGCATCCCGTATTTGCGATGGCTGCCGGCCAGAACGATCTCGTACCATTGGCGATGCGATTCCGCGGGCATGTAACGTAAATCGGGAATTGCGCCGTCCTCGGTCCAAGCGCCGCTTCCATCGGCGTGCGGCGCGTGGCAGTCAAAGCAAATGTGCTTCGAATAAAGAGCCTCACCCGCTTTGATCACTTCCTTGCTGAAGGTCTGATCGGGAGGCCTCGGCACCGGTGGAACCCTGGCCGCGACAGTGGGGAAAGGCGTGGTGGCGCCTAATTTAAAGGCCAGCAGTCGTGCTGGTCCGCGCTTGGCTAGCGGAGTTGCCATGGAGCTTCCTGTAGCGAATAATCTCGAGGCCGATCCCCAGCCCACTGGCACCAGAAAGTACTGCTCACCCTCCACCGTGAACGTCACCGGCACAGAATGGATAGCCGAACCCGTACTGATGGACCAGAGTTTTCTTCCCCCATCCGCGGTGTACGCCGCAAATTCGCCGGTCCCTTCGCCTTGAAAAACCAAATTCCCGGCAGTGGAAAGAACGCCGCTGTTAGTAGCAATGGGCTGTTCCACAACCCAACGCGCGGATTCACTCACCGGGTCCCACGCCACAAGCTTTCCTTCTTCGGGAAATTCATTGGGAGCCAGCGTGTGCGCCTTCACATCGTGGATTGGGATATAAACCAGACCCGTGAGAGGGCTGAAACTCATGGGCCACCAGTTGTGGCCGCCGCTCAGTGGCAAATGTCCGTCCGCCGCCACTGGGATTTCCGCAGGCCGCCCATGCATAACGTCAACGGCGTTCGTCCAACTCACCTTAGCGATCGGCTTCCCTGCCCAGATGCTGCCGTCGCGCGCGCCCAGCACATAGAAGAACCCGTTCTTCGGCGCCGTCATTACGACATGTCGTTTCTCACCGCCGATATCGATATCGGCCAGCAGGATGTGCATGTTCTCGTTGTGGAAGTTTCGCGTACTGGTCTGGAAATGCCAACGGTATTCTCCGGTATCCGCGTCTACCGCAACGATGCATCCGGCAAAGAGCCGGTCGCCACCCACTTTCATGTCGGCCTTGTCGCCGAACAGAACCTCGGGCGTGGCGCCGGCCGTTCCGAAAATCAAAAATCCAGTGACGGGGTCATACGTGATCGGGTCCCACACGTCGCCGCCCCCCACCTCCCACCATTTGTCGCCGGACCAAGTCTTCGCGGCCAGCTCGAGTATTTTCGATTCGAACCCAAGGGCTGGATTTCCGGGAACCGTCCAGAATCGCCAGGCCTGCTTGCCTGTCTCTGCATCGAAGGCCACCACCGATCCGCGCACGCCGATGTCGGAGCCGTTATAGCCGATGAACACCTTTCCCTTGGCAACATGCGGCGCGCCCGTGATTCCGGTTTGGTTTCCGTCGCATACTGGCGACTCCCAGGCTTCTTCTCCCGACGCAGCAGCAATAGCCACCAGACGGCAATCGCCAGTGCCAACGTACACCTTGCCCGCCCAAACCGCCAAGCCGCGATTCGAGCGCGCCGACCACGAATTCCGCATCCGATCCAAGCGCACCTTTGGATCGAATCTCCACAGCACTTTTCCCGAAGCTGCATCCACAGCGTAAACGCGCGATTGCGGCAAGCTCAGATAGATGACGCCATCCACGACAATCGGTTCTGTCGCGAGTCCCATCGGGCTCTCGATATCGGTGGCCCATGCCAGCCCCAGCTTTCCGATATTCTGGTCGGTCACTTGCGTGAGCGGGCTGAAATGCTGCTCATTGAAATCGCGGCCACCTACCAGCCAATTCGTCCCGGTGGACGCCTCCGCCATTACTCTCGCCTGAGTCACGTCGCCGGGCTTCGGTGGCGGTTCCGCACTAGCCAAAATGGAAACGCCAATCAGGATCTGTAGCTTTTTCATGCTCACCTACTGCACCGTAACCGGCGTGCCGGCCGCCTTATGCACAATGCGCCCGCGCAACAGCGTCATCTCGCATTTCAGGTTTTGAATCTCATCGGACGGCATTGTGTAGAGGTCACGATCCCACACCGCAATGTCGGCATCCTTGCCAGGCTCGATGGAACCAACCTTGTCTTCGAGAAACAACTGGCGCGCGGCCCAAGCCGTATACGACCGAAGAGCGACGTGAACATCCACGGACTCCGCGGTCCCGAACGGCTGCGCCCCGTAAACGCCTTTCAGCGTCTTGCGCTCGATGGACGCCCAGATTCCGTAACGCGCGGGATAAGGCGTGACTGGATAGTCCGATCCCCCGCCCCACAAAATCCCCTTCGCGAGGAAAGTCTTCAGCGGTATCAATCGCCGCGCCCGGTCAGGACCAAGATTGCCGGCATAATTGTCGCCGATCCACCATGTGAACGGGGCTTGCAGCTCCGGATATCCCGCATCGTACTCTTTCTGCAAACGGGCCATCGTTTCGATGGCGTGATCGGTGGGAGTGTTGCAGTGAATGATTCCGTGACGCAGCCCCTTCACCGGTTTTTCCTGCAGCACCTGGGCATAAGTGTCCACCACCCAATCGATGGCGCGGTCGCCAATGGCATGCGTGCTGACGTGAACGCCTGCGTTATGAATCATCCGAACCATTTCACGATAAACTTCCGGATTTGTGTTTGGATAGCCGGCATTGCCAGTGTCCTTACCGGTGGAGTTCTTGTTCCAGTCCTGATACATCCACGCCGTGCGCCCGCCGCCGCTGCCATCCATGAATATCTTTACGCCGCCGGAAAGCAGCAGGCCATCGAACGATGCCGGGGGTTTCGGCTGCACAGCGATATGGCTTAGAGCCTCGCGCGTGGACTGAACGGTTGTGCCACCCAGCCACAACGCGAAAATCCGCACGCTCAACTTATTCTCGTCCAGCAGTTCATTGTATAGAACCCAATCGGCCGGCACAATTCCGGGATTCTTGACGGCGGTCATACCTTCTTTATTGAAATCCGCCATGATTCGAAGCAATCCGTTGCGCTGTTGCTCATGCGTATAGGGAGGGATCAGATGCCGCACCAGATCCTGCGCGGATTCTTTAAGAACGCCGGTGGGTTGGCCATTGGCGTCGCGATCGATGGTTCCGGCGGGCGGGTCCTTTGTCTCCCGCGTGATGCCCGCCAGCTTCATCGCAGCGCTATTCGCGACCCCGTAATGTCCGGTGGTATGTTCTAGCCACACCGGATTGTCAGGCGCTACCTTATCCAGGTCGGAGGCATAAATGTAGCGCAGCTCAGCGAATTTGCCCTCGTCCCAACCGCTGCCTCGCACCCACTGGCCGGGCTTCAGACTGGCGACCTTCGCCTCTACGCGCTTCACAACATCGGCGATCGTTTTGATGGAAGGGTCGCTCACCTCCACGTCGTAGAGCACGGCCGCCTCTTGAAAATGGCAGTGCGAATCGATGAGACCAGGAGTCGCGGTCCGCCCATGCAAATCGATCACCTGCGCGTTCTTTGCGGCGAGTTTCTTGACGGCGTCGTTCGACCCGACCGCGACAATCTTGCCGGCCGAGATCGCCACCCCTTCGGCAATCGAATCCCTCGAATCCACGGTTAGTATCTTGCCGTTGATCAGGATGAGATCGGCATTCTGGGCCTGCAACAAGATTCCAGTTCCGGCGAATAAAAGCTGGAGAAGACGGCGCATTTGGTTTCTGATCGTACCTGGGAACGGTACGAAAGTCAAAGCGCCGCGCAAGCGAGTCACAGACTTTGCTAAAGAATCTGGCTCCCAGCGACAAGCGCGCCAGAGCTAATGCCATCAATGGGAAACGAGGGGCCGCGAAGCGTCTCCCACGCCGCCCGCAGGCTCCAGCGGTCTTTGAAAGGGGCCCGGCACTGGGAGAATGAGGCGGGCACAAATCTCCACATGATTTCGAAACTCATAAGCGTTCTGCTTCTCACTTCCAGCGTCTGGGCACAGAGCGCGGCGGACACTCAAAAACTTCAGGACGCCAAGATTCAGGGCTTCGCCCTTCCCTCGGATATGGCTGCCAGAAGCAACGTCAGGGTGGAAGCCGTGCTGCTGCCACCGGCTGTTTCGAAAGCCCTCTTCGGCAAAGCCATTTCGAGTCGGTACGCGGTTATCGAACTTACCATTTCGAACAAAAGCCAGGATGCGGCCTTCATCGTTCACAGCGTCTTTATCGACGATTCGGAATGGCTATTGAGCGGGACAACGAAAGCCATGGCTGCCGCCGGATTGGCCGTCGAGGCCGGCGCTGCGCCCCAGAGCGTCACCGCCAATCAGATAGCCAGCGTCGAATACCGAATTGCGCGAGGCGAAGCTCTGGATGCTCAAGCGTGGACCGCTAGAAACTGGGCCATGCGCCTGCTTCAGTTCCTGGGTGTGCTCGCTACAGGATCGGAATTCACGTTTAAAGAAACCGGCATCGTGAAGGGTATCGGCGCGTTCACGGGCCAGGTGGTCCCCGCGGCCCAAGTCCTATGGCCGGATGGAACGGCCGGCCAATTAGATCGCATCAGCGATTTCGGCTTCCGGGCCAATAAGGTAATCCCGAAGGAGGCATCGGACATCGTCATCGCTTTCTTTCCGCTGGATCGGTTTCTTACGCCGGGGTTGAAGAAACTATTTCTGGCATCCCCGGCGGTGTTCTTCGTGCCGGCGGCCGCCTTAGTGGACAAAACCGTAAGGGGCCGGATGATTGGCGTTCTTCAGCGCCTGGTAGGCGCCGTTCAAGTGCGTCCCGATGACAGCGTGGAAGCGATTTTGTCGAATTCAAAGATAAAAGGCCTGCTGGATTCGATCAGCCTGAGTAAGATTCGCGTCGAGGTTGACGGAATCTTGTCCGTCGATATCGACACCGTCCCGGCTAGAATCGACTCGGTGACTTTTGACGCCCCCACCACTCCTTGGGACGGCGCGCATCCCATCACGGGTGTGCTCCACGGGGCTTTTCTTTCTGATGGGCAACCTGAAATAGACGAGTCCAAACAACTTGGCATTACCGTGGAGGCCGCGCCGGATCAGGCCTCGGGAAATCAACTGCGCTTCACATTACATCTCTCGAAAGCAGTTGCAACCGGAACGATCTTGCATTTCCACGTGACAAAAACCAATGCCTCCAGGACGATTGCAAGCCCTCCCTTTTCGATCACTGTTCCGGCTTCCTCGAAGTAAGATTGCCCTGGTCCCGTTTCGTGTGCTTTTGCGCTTACACAAATATGTGTATGATGTATTCCTGCCATTATGCCAACTAAGGTTGTCAGCTTCCCGGAAATG
>Ga0187863_10002439_pt1 | contig 14193 bp, 10 predicted proteins | sample June2016WEW_11_1_FD_132975 | JGI IMG/M metagenome (GOLD analysis project Ga0187863, IMG submission 132975) | Peatland microbial communities from SPRUCE experiment site at the Marcell Experimental Forest, Minnesota, USA - June2016WEW_11_10 | ecosystem: Environmental > Terrestrial > Soil >... | reverse complement strand
CGTTGCGCGGAGCGGCGCTCAGCTCACGCCGCCCACGCACACGTACTTGATCTCGGTGTAATCCAAAATGCCGTATTTCGAGCCTTCGCGGCCCGTGCCGGATTCCTTCACCCCGCCGAAGGGCGCGACCTCGGTCGAGATGATGCCGGTGTTGAGCCCCACGATGCCGTATTCGATGGCCTCGGACACACGCCAGCTGCGTGCGAGATCGCGGGTATACAGGTACGCCGCGAGACCGAACTCCGTGTCGTTCGCCATCTTGATGGCCTCCGCCTCGGTCTTGAACTTGAACAGCGGCGCCACGGGCCCGAAGGTCTCTTCGCGGGCCACCAGCATCTGCGGCGTGACGCCCGTGAGGATCGTGGGCTCGTAGAAGGTGCCTCCGAGCGAATGTCTTTTGCCCCCTGCGGCCACCTTGGCGCCTTTGGCGAGGGCATCCGCGACATGCTCCTCCACTTTGGCGATGGCCTTCTCATCGATCAGCGGGCCTTGGTCGGTCGCGCCCTTCAGGCCGTCGCCGACACGGAGCTTTGCCACCGCGGCCGCCAGCTTCTTGGCGAATTCATCGTAAACCCCTTCCTGGACCAGCAGCCTGTTCGCGCATACGCAAGTCTGCCCCGTGTTGCGGTATTTGCTGGCGATTGCGCCTTGCACCGCGGCATCGAGGTCGGCATCGTCGAATACGATGAAGGGCGCATTGCCGCCGAGCTCGAGCGACAGCTTCTTGACGGTGCCGGCGCATTGGACCATCAGCTTTTTACCGACCTCGGTCGATCCGGTAAAGGTTAATTTGCGCACGGCGGGATGGGTGGTCATCTCGCCGCCGATCGCGGCAGCCGAGCCGGTGACCACATTGAACACGCCGGCGGGAATCCCCGCCCTGACGGCGAGCTCGGCGAGCGCGAGGGCGGAAAACGGCGTTTGAGTCGCCGGCTTCAGCACCATGGTGCAGCCCGCCGCGAGCGCAGGGCCGGCTTTTCGGGTGATCATCGCCGAGGGGAAATTCCACGGCGTGATCGCGGCCACGACGCCGACCGGCTGGCGCAGCACGAGAATCCGCTTATCGGCTTGGTGGCCCGGAATGATGTCACCGTATAGGCGCTTACCCTCTTCGGCGAACCACTCGATGAACGAGGCCGCATAGGCGATCTCGCCCTTGGCTTCGGCGAGCGGTTTGCCCTGCTCGGCAGTCATCAGGGTCGCGAGATCCGCCTCGTTCTGGACGATGAGATCGAACCACCGGCGCAGCACGCCCGCCCGATCCTTCGCGGTTCGGGCGGCCCACGCCGGCAGCGCCTCGGAGGCGGCCGCGATCGCGCGCCTGGTCTCCGCGCTTCCCATGTTCGGTATCACGCCGAGCTGCTCGCCGGTGGCGGGGTTTTTCACCGCCAGGGTGCCGCCGCCGTCGGCCGGGACCCAGCGGCCGCCGATCAGACATTCTTGGCGCAACAGCGCCTTGTCCTTGAGGCTCAAGGAATCGTGGGTCGTCAGCGTTCGTTCTGCGGTCAACTCGGTGGAATGTGCCATGGCGTCTCGTCCTACAAAAAGTGATATCGCGACAGGGAATTTCAAAGAATAGCGCCGTTGCGCGGCGGCGCTCAACTCCGCGCGGCCTCAGCGCTCGAGTATGGCGGTCACGCCCATGCCGCCGGCCGTGCAGACCGAGATCAGCCCGCGCTTGGCCTTGCTCTCGTCCAGGATCTTGGCGAGCGTCGCGACGATACGGCTGCCGGTGGCCGCGAACGGGTGCCCGATCGCGAGACTTCCGCCCTTCACGTTGAGCTTGGATCGATCGATGGTGCCGAGTGTGGCGGGAAGGCCGAGCTTGTCCCTGCAGAACGCCGGATCGTTCCAAGCCTTGAGCGTGCAGAGAACCTGGCCGGCGAAGGCTTCGTGAATCTCGTAGAAATCGAAATCCTGCAAGGTCAGTCCGGCATCTGTGAGCATGCGCGGAACCGCGTACGCCGGAGCCATCAACAGACCCTCCTTCTTGTCGACGTAGTCGACCGCGGCCACCTTCGCGTACGTGAGATAGGCCAGCACCGGAAGATTACGTTCCCGCGCCCAATCTTCCGAGGCGAGCAGCACGGCCGAGGCGCCGTCGGTCATGGGCGTGGAGTTGCCGGCGGTCAGGGTGCCGGCGCTCGAGGTATCGAATACCGGCCGCAGCTTCGCCAGCTTCTCGAGGCTGGTATCGCCGCGGATGTTGTTGTCCTGGGAAAGCCCGAGATAATCGCGCACCAAATCCTGGTAAAAGCCTGCCGCGTGCGCGGCCGCGGCCTTTTGGTGGCTTTCCAGCGCGAGCTGATCCTGCTCGGTGCGCCCGATTCCCCAGGTCTTGACCATGAGCTCGGTGCTTTCGCCCATGGAGAGTCCCGTTCGCGGCTCGGCGGTGCCGGGCAATACGGGTCTCATGTGCTTCCAGCGCAGCCCGAGCCACGGGCCGATGCGCTCGCCCGCGGTCTTGCCGCGATAGCTCTTGAGCAACAGCTGCTGGAAGGCCTTGGGGTACACCACGGGCGGATCGCTCACCGTGTCCACGCCGCCGGCGATCGCACTGTCGATCTGTCCCAGCGCGATTTTGTTGCCCACGACGATCGCAGCCTCGAGACTCGTGCCGCACGCGCGCTGCAGATCCAGGCCGGGGGTCTCCGCAGCGAGGCCCGAACCGAGCACGGATTCACGCGTCAGATTCCATTGGCTCGAGTGCTTCATGACGGCGCCCGCCGCCACTTCGTCGATCCGTTGACCGGTGAGACCGTAGCGATCGACGACGCCGCGCAAGGCGGCCGTGAGCATTTCCTGATTTCCCACATTCGCATACGCGCCGTTGCCGCGGGCGAAGGGTATACGGGCCCCGCCTATCACGGCAACGCGCCGCGGACCTGATCCCACCAGCATAAAGAAACCTCCTGCTTCCCGGGCGCAAACTCGTGGCACCGGATTATGAACCGAAGGGGGCGGCTATAATCGGTCGATGACGCGTTTTTTGCTGGGGGGCCTCGCCGCTGCCGCCCTTTGTCTGACCGCCTGCGGCTCCGCCCCTCCGCCTCCGCCCCCGCCGGTGACGGCCGCGCGCGCCCCCGCAGACCAGCTGGGACAGCTGGTCGAGGGATATTGGGACGATTACCGGCTACTCAACCCGCGGCTGCTGCCCCAGGGGGCGGCCGTACGCTTCGACAGCGGGAACGGGCTCGACATCTCGGCGCAATTCCTGGCCGATTCGCTGGCGCTCGAACGCCGCTACCTCGACGCCGTCACCGCGTTGCCGCGCGAACGCCTGGCCGCGGATGCGCAGCTGACCTACGACCTGTTCAAGCGCGAACGCGAACTCGCGGTGGAGAGCTTCACCTACCCGGCGGAGCTCATGCCGGTCAATCCGTTCAAGTCCGTGCCGCTGGAATTCGCTCGCGCCGGGACAGGCATCGGGCCGTACGCGATCTTGAGCGCGAAGGACTTCGATAATTGGCGGCGGCGAGTCAACGATTATGTCCGCTGGACCGATGAGGCCATCGCGAATCTGCGCGACGGCATGCGCCGCGGCTACGCAGAGCCGCGCGTGCTCATCGCCGAGATGCTGCCGCTGCTCGGTGCGTTGGCGCAGGATACGCCGGGGAATGTCTTCTACGAGCCGTTGCGCTCGATCCCCGGCACGCTCGCCGAGCCGGAGCGCAAGCGCTTGTCGGAAGGAATCAGCTTCGGCGTGAAGAGCAAGATCCTGCCGGCCTATCTGGCGCTGCGCGACTTCCTGCGCGACGAGTATCTGCCGAAGGCGCGGCAGAGCGTCGGCTTGTCGGCGGTGCCGCTGGGCGAGTCTTGGTACGCGTTTCTGGTTCGGCGCGAGACCGGCTCCCGCCTGATGCCCGCCGAGCTGCATGCGATCGGGGTCGCGGAGGTCGAACGCCTGCGCGCGAGGCTGCAGTCCGTGCTCGCCGAGGCCGGGTTTGCCGGCAATGCTCAGGCATTCTATGAGGCGATGCAGCGCGAGCCGCGCACGTCCTTCAAGACTCCCGAGGAGCTGCAGAGCTTCTACGATCAGCTCAAGGTCGAGGCGGCATCGGCCATTCCCGCGCTGTTCGAGGGGCTGCCGCAGGGAGACTTCGCGCTGCGCCCGCTCGAGCGGTTTCGCGAGGCCTCATCGCCCGCCCTGACCTATCAGCGTGCCGCCAATCGCGGCTCCGCCGCCATCCTCTACCTCAACATTCCCGACACCGAGGGCGCGGCTCTCGTGCCGTCGATTCCGCTGTTCCTGCGCAAGGCCATCCCGGGGTACCACTATCAAATCTCGATCCAGGAAGAGCGCACCGACTTGCCGAGATTCCGGCGTCAAGGCGGCGATCCCGGGTTTGTCGAAGGCTGGGGGATTTATGCCGAGTCTCTCGGCGACCAGCTGGGACTTTACCGCGACACCGAGTCGAGGTTCGCGGCGCTCGCCGATCAGATGGAATGCGCCGCCGGCATGGCGGTCGACACCGGGATCCATGCGCTCGGCTGGTCGCGGGATCAGGCCATCGATTACCTGCGCGCGCAGCTGCCGGTCGACGAGGCCGGCGCGAAAGCCGCGGTCGACCGGGTAGTTGCCTTGCCCGGCGAGGCGTTGGCATGCGCGATGGGTGCGCGCACGATGCGGAACCTGCGCGAGCACGCCGAGCAGAGTTTGGGAGCGCGCTTCGATCTGCGTGCCTTTCACTCGGAACTGCTGCACGACGGCGCCATGCCCCTGGACATTCTCGAGTTGAGATTGAACCATTGGTTGAGCAGCCCGCACTGATCAGGGGCACGGTGCGCTCATCCATCCTTGCGGTTGCCCTGATGCTGACGTTCGCCGGCACCGTGCACTCGGGCGCGGCGGCCGCTGCGTCCGACGCCGAGCAGCATGCGGACATCGATGTTAAAGTGAGCGTCGACCCCACGGCGCAAAGCGGACGGGCCAGCGCTGCGGTGAGAATTCGTGCCGAGCGCGGCACCGTGTGGTCGCTGCTCACGAGCTGCAAGGATGCCTACCGGCTCGTGCCCGGGCTCGTCGATTGCGCCGTGGTGGAGACCGCGCCCGATCGATCCTGGCAGCTCATCCGTCAAGTGATCGACTATTCCTGGTACGTTCCGAGGCTCACGTTCGTGTTTCGGGCGGACTATCGGTATCCGGATCGGGTGTCGATCAAACGGGTGTCGGGCGATTTGCGCGTGCTCGAGGGCGCCTGGGATCTCGAGCAGGACGGCGATTTCACGATCGCCCGCTGCTCGCTGGCGTTCGCTCCCGGGTTTTGGGTTCCGCGCTGGCTGGTCAAGGCCGCGCTCAAGCGCGAGTTGCCGAAAGCGCTGCGGAGCCTTCGCTCGCTCGCGGAATCACGGAGGGATGGAACATGAGAAGCAGCATGGCGTGGTGTCGGACCGCTCGGATCGTCTGCATGCTGACCGCGCTCGGGGCGGCGGCCTGCGAGCGGGAGCCGGAGACCGTGATCGCACCTCCGCGCGTGAAGCAAGTCTTCCACCTGAACGGCTACGAAAAGGATTTCGGCTACTCGCAAGCCGTTTTGATCGATAAGACCCTGTACGTCTCGGGGTCCGTGGCCGTCGATGCCAATGGGCGCCTGGTGGCGCCCGGCGACATGGCCGGGCAGATGCGCGCGGCGTACGCCAATATTCGCCGCACACTGGCCGCTCACGCGGCGGACTTCGATGAGGTTGTGAAGGAGACGATTTACACGACCGACATGGACCGCCTGCTCAAGGCCTCGGACGTGCGCTTCGAGTATTACGACAAGGAGCGCCTGCCGACCGTGTCCTGGGTGCAGGTGCAGCGCCTGGTGGACCCGGGGTTTCTCGTCGAAATCGAGGTTGTAGCCGAGCTACCGTAACTTGGCTGGTATCCTAGCGGCCTTGCGAGGAGGGGCCGTGCAGAGGCGTGATGCGTAAAGTGGTCGACAAGCAGTTCGAGAGGCGGCTCGCCGGGCTCGTCAATTGTGGAGAACGGGGAGTGCTCCGCGGCGGCCGCAAGGGCGTGGAAAGGGAATCGCTGCGCGTCACTCCGTCGGGCGAGATCGCCCACAGCCGCCACCCGGCGGCGCTCGGCGCGCCCCTGACCAACGAGCACATCACCACGGACTTCTCCGAGGCGCTGATCGAGCTGGTCACGCCGCCGTTTTATGAGAGCTGGGAGCTCCTGCAGTACCTGTGCGACATCCACCAGTTCGTCTACCGGCACCTGGAGGACGAGATGCTGTGGTCGACGAGCATGCCCTGCGTGTTCGCCGGCGACGACAGCATTCCGCTCGCGCAATTCGGCGCCTCCAATGTCGGCCGCATGAAAACGGTGTACCGGCACGGTCTCGGGATGCGCTACGGCCGGATCATGCAGGCCATTTCGGGCGTGCATTTCAATTATTCATTCCCCGGCAAATTCTGGGACGCGCTCGAGGATATCGACCGGTCGAAGCTGCCGCGCCAGGACTACGTGTCCGAGCGGTATTTCGGCGTGCTTCGGAATTATCGACGTTTCGGCTGGCTGATCCTGTACTTGTTCGGCACCTCGCCGGCCGTGTCGAAGAGCTTTTTCGCCGGCCGGGAACCGAACCTGCCGTCCTTGGACGCCGATACCGTCTATGAGCCCTATGGGACGTCGCTGCGCATGAGCGATGTCGGTTATCGAAACAAGAATCAGGCCACGGTCAGCGTCTCGGTCAACAGCTTGAGCGACTATGTGCGCGATCTGTCGAAAGCCATCCACACACCCTATCCGCCTTACGAGAAGCTCGGGGTCAAGGTCGACGGCAAGTGGCTCCAGCTCAATGCCAACATCCTGCAGATCGAGAACGAGTATTACAGCTTCATCCGGCCCAAGCGCGTCGCGAGCTCCGGTGAGCGGCCGACCAAGGCATTGCGCCGCGCGGGCGTCGAATACGTGGAGGTGAGGGCACTCGACGTGAGCGCCTTCGATCCGGTCGGCGTCAATCAGAACAAACTGCGATTCGTGGAGGCGTTCCTGGCCCTTTGTGTGTGCTCCGGCTCGGATCCCATCGATCCAAGCGAACAGGACGCATTGGACGCCAATCATCTGCGGGTGGCCCGCCGCGGAAGAGAGCCAGGTCTCACGCTGAATCGCGACGGCCGCCAGGTGCCGATGTCGCAATGGGCCGCCGAGCTGCTCGATTCCATGCAGGGCATCGCCGAGATGCTGGATCACGGGGAGTCTTCGCGGCCCTACCAGACTGCGCTCGAGCAGCAGCGCGCCAAGATCGACGATGTGAATCGAACGCCCTCCGCGCGCCTGCTGATGGAGATGCGTCAGACCGGTGAGTCTTTCTTTCAGCTCGCACAGCGCATGTCCAAGATGCACAAGGATTATTTTCTGGGACTCTACCCGCCCAACGAGCGCCGCTTGGCGGAGTTTGCGGCGGCCGCGCAAGAGTCGCACGAAGAACAGGCTCGAATCGAGGCGGCCGACAAGATGGACTTCGATGCCTACCTGGCGCATTACCTCGCCGACTGATCGTTCGGCTGCATAAACTTCGATCCGGTTTGACATAAAAGCGAGACATGCCGCTCGATAATTTCTGCTCAACGTGTGGTGCAATTCATGGAGGCGCCGACCAATGGTGGGTAGGGTAGAGCGCAATGATGAACGGCAAGGGGTTACCAGACGTTGATCTGCCGGATCTGCCGCACGCGCGGCAGCTCAAGGCGGGTTTTCCCTGGCTCAATTTCGTCCCCGAACTCGAGTCTACCTATCGGGAGACGGTGCTCGAGGAACATCTCCCGCATATCCGCGTCAATCTGTGCCTGCTGGTGATCACCATCGCGGCGCTGTCGGCGATGCGGGCCACCGCGAACGGGATGGAGCTGAATCCCATTCCCGTGGTCTTGCGTCTGTTGGTGATGATCCCGCTGGTGTTGGTCTGCTTCGCCGCGACCTTCGCGCGCCGCCGACATCGAATCTATGTCCCGATTTCGATGATTACCGCCGTGGCGGCCGGGCTCTGCGCGGTGGCCGTCCAGGTGATCGCCGATTCCGGCGGTGCGTCGATCGTGGTGCCGCGCCTGGAGATCTACGCGATCTTCGTCTATTTCATGTTGGGGTCGATGTTCTATCACTCGCTGGCCTTGAATCTCCTGATGGCCCTCGCGTATATCGCCGCGGGCTCCCTGTTGCAGGTGCCGGGACGGGAATTCGCCTTCAACATACTGTCGATCGCGGCCACGAACGTGTTCTGCGCCTCCGTGGCTTACATGCATGAAAAGACCAGCCGGCTGCGCTTCCTGGAAGCCGCGCTGCTGCACGAGATGGTCGCGCGCGATGGCTTGACCGGCATCCAAAATCGCCGCATGTTCGACCAGCACATTCATCGTGTCTGGAACCAGGCGGTGCGCGACACCCAGCGAGTGGCGGTGCTGCTGGTCGATATCGATTGCTTCAAGGACTATAACGACCGGTATGGCCATCAAGCGGGCGACGAGTGCCTGCGCGCGGTCGCCGTGTCGTTGAGCCAGTGCGCGCGGCGGCCGATGGATTTCGTCGCCCGCTACGGCGGCGAGGAATTCGCGGTCATCCTGTACGAGGCCACCCGCGAGTACGTCGCGGAGGTGCTGACGCGCATCCAGCGCTCCATCGCCGAGCTCAACATCCCCCACGAGGCATCCCGGGTCGCGAGCCGGCTCACGGTGAGCATCGGGGCGGCGTTCGTGCTGCCCGGCGCGAACCGCACTCACGACGGTCTGATCCAGCTCGCGGACGAGGCCTTGTACGGCGCCAAGGAACAGGGACGAAACCGCGTGGTGGTGCTCGAAGCCGAGTACCACACGCTGCGCACCGGGCGTTTCGAGCGGCGCGGCGCACAGCGGTCGGCCTGATCGGACCTTCTAAGGCCGGCTCTCGCGATAGATGTCGATTTTTTCGCGCTCTCCCGAGGCCCGGCTGGCGCGGAACATACCCTCAGAGTTGAATTCCATTTCGATCGCGCCGTTATGGTCGATCGCGATGACTCCGCCCTCGCCGCGGAGCGCCGGAAGCTCCTCCATCACCACCTCGTGCACGGCTCGGCGGAGCGTTCGCCCGCCGAAGCGCACGCGCGCACAAATATCGTGCGCCACCGCGGCGCGGATGAACATCTCGCCGTGTCCGGTGGCCGATACGGCGCAGCTCCGGTCGTCGGCATAAGTGCCTGCGCCGATCAGCGGCGAATCGCCGATGCGCCCGAACCGCTTGCCGGTCATGCCGCCGGTGGAGGTTGCCGCAGCGAGCCTGCCTTGCGAGTCCAGCGCCACCGCACCGACCGTGCCGACGTGCGAGATGGTCAGCGGCGAGACGCCTCCGTCGCCGCCGCGAATGCGCTCGAGCTGGCGCCAGCGAGCCTCGGTATGGAAATATTCGCTCCCGACGAATTCGAAGCCGCGGGAGGCGGCGAACTCCTCGGCGCCCGTTCCGCTCAAGAACACGTAGTCGGAGTGCTCCATCACCGCGCGCGCGAGCTCGATGGGATTTTTGATGCGGATCAGGCCGCATACCGCGCCCGCCTCGAGGGTCGCGCCGTTCATGATCGAGGCATCGAGCTCATGGCGGCCGTCGAGCGTGAAAACCGCGCCATGTCCGGCGTTGAACAGCGCGTTGTTCTCGAGCGCCACGACGGCTTGAGTCACGGCGTCGAGGCTCGACCCGTCGCCGTCGAGCACGGCGAAGCCGGCGGCGAGCGCCGCGGAGAGGCCGGCGCGATATTGCGCCTCGCGCTCCGAGCTCATCTCCGCCCGGGGCAAGGTCCCTGCGCCGCCGTGAATCGCCAACCCGAACATCGGTGAATATCTTTTCCTGGTTGCTGGATTGGGGCAAGGCTATCATCATTTGGAAATGAATCCATTCCCCAAGATCGAGACCATCAAGAGTCTCCTCATCGCAAATCGCGGCGAGATCGCCATTCGCGTCATGCGCGCCGCCGCCGAGCTCGGCCTGCGGACGGTGGCCATCCATTCGCGCGAGGATCGCTTCTCCCTGCATCGGACCAAGTCCGACGAGAGTTATCTGGTCGGCGACGGCAAAGGACCGATCGAGGCGTATCTCGACATTCCCGACATCATCCGGATAGCCACCGAAGCGCGCGTCGATGCGGTGCATCCCGGCTATGGATTCCTGTCGGAAAGCCCGGAATTCGCGGAGGCTTGCGCCGCGGCGGGGCTCATTTTCGTGGGGCCCCTGCCCGACACCATGCGCAAGCTCGGCAACAAGGTCGCCGCGCGAAACCTTGCGGTGAGCGCCGGCGTTCCCGTGATGCCGGCGACGCCGCCGCTGCCGGCAAACGACGCCGAGGTCCTCGCGATGGCGCGCGAGGTCGGCTTTCCGGTCATGCTCAAGGCGAGCTGGGGCGGCGGCGGCCGAGGCATGCGCGTCGTCGAGGACGACCGCGATCTCCTCGAGACCGTCGCCGCAGCGCGGCGCGAGGCGAAGGCGGCCTTCGGCAAGGACGAGGTGTACCTGGAGAAGCTGGTACGGCGCGCGCGCCACGTCGAGGTGCAGATTCTGGGCGACACGCACGGGAACCTGGTGCACCTCTGGGAGCGGGATTGCACCGTGCAGCGGCGCAATCAGAAAGTGGTGGAGCGCGCCCCCGCGGTGTTCTTGAACGATCGGCAACGAGCCGAGCTTTGCGAGGCGGCGCTCAAGATCGGCAGCGCGGTCAATTACCGCGCGGCCGGAACGGTCGAGTTCCTGCAGGACGCCGACACCGGCAAGTTCTACTTCATCGAGGTCAATCCCCGCATCCAGGTCGAGCACACCGTCACGGAGTGCGTGACCGGCATCGATCTGGTGAAGGCGCAGATCCGCATCGCGGGGGGAGCGCGGATCGGCACGCCGGAGAGCGGCGTGCCGGTGCAGGAGGAGATCCGGGTCCATGCGCACGCCATGCAATGCCGCGTGACCACCGAGGATCCCGAAAATAATTTCGTGCCGGACTATGGACGGGTGACCGCGTATCGCAGCCCCGCGGGCTACGGGATCCGGCTCGATGCCGGAACCGCCTATTCGGGCGCCATCATCACGCGCTTCTATGACTCGCTCCTGGTGAAAGTGACGGCATGGTCGCCGACCGCCGAGGAGACCATCGCGCGCATGCATCGGGCGCTCTGGGAGTTTCGCATCCGCGGCGTGGTGACGAATCTGCGCTTCCTCGATCAGCTCATCATGCACCCGCGATTCATGCGCGGGGACTACACCACTAAATTCATCGACGAAACTCCCGAGCTGTTCCGAATACCGCGAAAACGCGACCGTGCGACCCGGCTCCTCTCCTTCATCGGCCATGTGATCGTGAACGGCAACCCCGAGGTCAGCAAGCGCGACTCGAAGCCCAGGGCGCCGGTGTTTCCCCGCGTGCCGCGACTGGCCTTGCCGTCGTCGCCCCCGGCGGGCTGCAAGCAGAAGCTCGATGAGCTCGGGCCGGCGCGATTCGCCGAATGGATGCTCGCGCAAAGGCGCGTGCTGCTCACCGACACCAGCATGCGCGATGCGCATCAGTCGCTCCTGGCGACGCGCTTCCGTACCCATGACATGGCCGCCATCGCTCCGCATTACGCGGCGCTGCTTCCTCAATTGTTCTCCGTCGAGTGCTGGGGCGGGGCGACCTTCGACGTAGCGCTCAGATTCCTGAAGGAGGATCCATGGGCGAGGCTCGCCGCCTTTCGCGAAGCCATGCCGAACCTTTTGCTTCAGGTGCTGCTGCGGTCGGCGAACGCCGTCGGCTACGCCAACTATCCCGACAACGTGGTGCGGTATTTCATCGCCCAGGCGGCCGCGGGCGGAATCGACCTCTTCCGGGTATTCGATTGTCTGAACTGGGTCGAGAACATGAAGGTGACCATCGAAGCGGTGCTCGCGACCGACCGGCTGTGCGAGGCCGCCATCTGCTACACCGGCAATCTCACCAATCCCCGCGAGACCAAATACGATCTGCAGTATTACCTGCGGATCGCGCGTGAATTGAAGGCGATGGGTACGCATGTGCTCGCCATCAAGGACATGGGCGGACTCTGTCAGCCGCGGGCCGCCGCGACGCTCGTGAAGGCGCTCAAAGAGGAGCTCGGGCTGCCGGTTCATTTCCATACGCACGACACCAGCGGCATCGCGGCCGCCAGTGTGCTTGCCGCCGTCGAGGCGGGCGCCGATGCGGTCGACGGCGCCGTCGATGCGCTCTCGGGGCTCACGTCACAGCCGAATCTCGGATCGATCGTCGAGTCACTGCGTTACGGTCCGCGCGATTCGGGGCTCGATCCGGACAACCTGCGGGCGATCTCCGCGTACTGGGAGCAAGTGCGACGCGGTTATGTCGCCTTCGAGAGCGACATCCGCGCCGGTGCGTCGGAGGTGTACGTGCACGGGATGCCGGGCGGCCAGTACACGAACCTGCGCGAACAGGCGCGCGCTCTGGGCATCGAGGAGCATCGTTGGTCCGAGGTCGCGCAGGCCTACGCAGAGGTCAATGCCATGTTCGGCGACATCGTGAAGGTGACGCCGACGTCCAAAGTCGTGGGAGATATGGCCATCATGATGGTGACCAGCGGGCTGACCCCCCAGGCGGTGCTGGATCCGCGCGTCGACGTGGCATTCCCCGAATCGGTGGTGCAATTTTTCCGCGGCGAGCTCGGCCAGCCGGCCGGCGGCTTTCCGGCCGACCTTCAACAGAAGGTGCTCGGCGGCAAGGAGCCTCTCAAGGTACGGGCAGGCGAACTCCTGCCGCCGGTGGATCTCGATGCGGAGCGAGCCGCGGCGGAGGCCCGGATCGGACGGGCGGTCACCGACTTCGATCTGGCTTCCTACCTCATGTATCCCAAGGTGTTCACGGATTACGCGGCCAATCGGGCGAGCTACGGCGATTTGAGCATCTTGCCCACGTCCGTGTTTTTCTACGGCATGCAGCCGGGCCAGGAAATCAACATCGACATCGAGCGCGGCAAGACGCTGATTGTGAGGTACGTGGCGACCAGCGACGTGCACGAAGACGGCACCCGCACGGTATTCTTCGAGCTCAACGGCCAGCCGCGGCCGATCCGCGTCCCGGACACGAGCCAGGTGGCGAAGCGTCCGCCTCGGCGCAAGGCGGAACCGGGCAACGCCAAGCACGTCGGGGCCCCGATGCCCGGAACCATCGGCACCGTGTCGGCGCGCGCCGGCCAAAGTCTGGCGCGCGGCGATGCGCTGTTGACTCTCGAAGCCATGAAAATGGAGACCACCGTCCGCGCGGAGCAGGATGGCGTGGTCAAGGATGTCCTGGCGAAGCCCGGCCAGGCGGTCGACGCCAAGGACCTATTGGTGGTACTCGATTGACGCCCCCCTTCACCCCTGCTGGTCCGGCACGGTGACCTCCAATCCGTCGAGCTCCGCGGTGAGGGGGATCTGACAGCTCAGCCGGCTGTTCTCGCGCGGCTGCCACGCGTTCTCGAGCATGCCTTCCTCCATCTCGTCGGGCGGCTCGAGCTTCGCCAGCCAGGAGGGCGATACGTACACGTGGCAGGTCGCACAGGCGCAGGCGCCCCCGCATTGCGCGACGATTCCATCCACGCCGCTCTGGCGCGCGGCCTCCATGAGGCTCACGCCCACGGGCGCCGCGATCTCGCGGCGTTCTCCCGAAGGCTCGATGAACACGACGTTCGGCATCAGACGGCGTCTTTCAGTGCGACCGTCGGATCAGCGAGCTTGTCGGCGTTGGGCCTTGCGCGTTCGGCGATCATTTTGCGGGCCGCCATGTAGTCCTTGGAGTGGTTGACGGCCTCCACGGCGATCAGCTCGCCGCCTTTCAAATAGCAGACGCTGAAGCCGCGCGTCGCGGGGTCGCCGCGCAGCACCTGCTGATCGAAGCCCTGGGACAATCCGACGATCAACAGCTTGTTGTCGAATTGATCCGACCAGAACCACGGCACCCGGTCGTGCACCGTCGGCCGGTCAAGCATATTGAGGGCCGCGGCCTTGCCCTGCTCGAACGCATTGTCGACCGACTCGAGCCGCACGCGCATGCCGAATCGGAGCGAGGGATGATTGGTGCAGTCGCCCGCGGCGTGGATCGCCGGATCACCGGTGCGGCAATGCTCGTCGACGACGATGCCGTTCTCGCACTCGAGTCCCGTGTCCGCGGCCAGCTCCGTATTGGGAACCGCACCGACCCCGACGATGAGCGTATCGGCCTCGTAGGTGCTGCCGTCCGCGCACACGACGCG
>Ga0187863_10002438_pt1 | contig 14195 bp, 10 predicted proteins | sample June2016WEW_11_1_FD_132975 | JGI IMG/M metagenome (GOLD analysis project Ga0187863, IMG submission 132975) | Peatland microbial communities from SPRUCE experiment site at the Marcell Experimental Forest, Minnesota, USA - June2016WEW_11_10 | ecosystem: Environmental > Terrestrial > Soil >... | reverse complement strand
GTAACCTCGTGAGCCCGCGAAGCGTCCCAGCAAGTAAATCCCCCGAAAATGCCAGGCAACCCCCGTTCGTCTAATGTGCTCATATCCCATATCGGCGGGGGGACTACGTTGACCTGTACCTTCGGACAGGTTAGAATCTGCAATCAATCAAGGGGAAAACGTTGATTATTGGCCGTTGCGGTAAATGGTTTCTCTTAGCGATTTTAACGGCTGGTTTGGGAGTAGCGTCCTCCGCATTTGCCCAGGGCGAATCCCAAGGGCAGCAACCAGCCCAGTCTGAACAGAATCCGGCCAAGAAAACTGCAAAACAAAAAGCCAAGAGCGACAAAGATCTAAGGAAGGAATTAGATTCCCAGTATAGGAAGTGGCTTGACGAGGACGTGGTCTACATCATAACTCCCGAAGAGCGCAGCAGCTTTCTCCACCTCAGTACCAACGAAGAGCGTGAGCAGTTTATCGAGGCTTTCTGGCAGCGGCGCAATCCCGACCCTGATTCGGCCGACAACACATTTAAAGAGGAACACTATCGTCGAATTGCGTATGTCAACGAGCACTTCTCCTCCGGAATACCTGGCTGGAGGACAGACCGCGGCCGTATCTACATCATGTGGGGTCCAGCCGACGAAATCGATTCGCATCCTGCGGGTGGCAGCTATGACCGTCCCGCCGAGGAAGGCGGAGGAGAAACTTCCACCTATCCTTTCGAGGACTGGCGATATCGCTATCTCGAAGGCATAGGCGAAAATGTCATCCTGGAGTTCGTGGACCCGACAATGAGCGGGGAATACCATCTGACCATGGATCCCAGCGAGAAGGACGCCCTTCTTATGGTTCCAGGCGCGGGCCTGACCCAAATGGAATCTATGGGATTGGCCAGCAAGACTAGCCGGTTCAACAACACGGACGGTACGCACGATGCTGCGCCGATCGGAATGGCGCCAGAGAGCGCGAATGAATTTTCTCGGCTGGAGCTTTACGCTAAGATCCAGCAGGCCCCTCCGGTAAAGTTCAAGGATCTGGAAGCCGTAGTTACCTCCCGGCTCGTGCGCGATCAGGTGAAGTTCGACTACCGCTTTTATTTCCTGCGCATCACATCAGAGACGGTCCTGGTTCCCATCACCGTGCAGATACCGACGGGACAGTTGAGCTTCCAAGAAAAACAGGGAGTAGACTCCGCCACAGTCAATCTTTTCGCGCGTATAAGCACACTGAGCGGGCGCATTGTTCAAACCTTTGAGGATACGGTGAAACGCGATGTTCCAGCGGCTTTACTGCAACAAGCCCGCGCCGTGCCGTCGATTTATCAGAAAGCTGTACCTTTGAGCCCTGGGCTCTATCGCCTCGATATCGTGCTTAAGGACGTAAATAACGGGAACGTCGGTGTGGTAAATACTCGGCTTGCGGTTCCGCGTTTTGAGGACGACCACTTGTCGTCCAGCTCTCTGATTCTCGCGGATCAGATTTTGCCCGTTTCATCGAAGGATATCGGGCTCGGCCAGTTCGTCCTGGGCGATGTGAAGGTGCGCCCTAAGCTGGATGCGTCATTCGGAGCCGCAGACGGAATGGGTGTATTTCTGCAGATTTACAACCTGAAAGTGGATGACAAAACTCATAAGTCAGACGCTACCGTGCAGTATCGCGTCATGAAGGATAAAACTACCGAGCCAGTCCTGAAATTCGATATTCCTAAGGATAAATTGCCCGAGCACGGCGAGGAATTGACTCTGGAAAACATCATTACGCTTGGCTCATTGCCACCAGGAGCGTACAAGCTGGAAGTAGCGGTAACTGATAATCTCGCGAAACAGACAATTACACCGGCAATGGATTTTACGGTGAAAGTACCAGCCGCAACGACTGCACAGAGGAGGTGACCTGGTGAGCCTGCGAGTGATTCGCTCATCCATTTTCGGGGTGCTCCTGTGCCTGCTTCCTCTTTCGGCCATTGGTGCGCCGAATTCCGGCAAGATATCCGGCGTAGTGCTGGATTCTTCCGGGACCCCTCAGATGGGCGCCACTATCTTTGTAAGCTCCGATCAATTGCTCGGCAGTTCAGCTGCCGAATTGCTCACCAACGATCGTGGACGATTTTCTACCGCGCTGCTTCCTTCCGGCACGTACTCGATCAAAGTGACGCTGGCTGGCTTCCTCCCTGTCGTGGAGGAGCACATTTTGGTTAATGATGAGCGCACCACTCTACTCGAAATTGTTCTCGGCTCGATATTCTCATCACTCGAAAGGCTGCAACGCCAGTCCGATCAACCCATCGCTGCGGACGAGTGGACTTGGGTGCTTCGAAGCGCATCGGCGACGCGTCCAGTGCTGCGCTGGCAAGACGACGGCGAAATATTCGGCGTTCCACCGGGCCAATTCGAAACCGCGCAAAATCAAGCAGGCCGCATGCGTCTGGAACTAACTTCGGGATCAGATCATCCCGGTTCGGTCTCGAATCCGGCTGATTCTCCGGGCACGGCCCTTGTTTATGATCTCTCTCTTGGCGGTCATGACCAACTCTTGATGGCTAGCCAGTTCAGCTACCAAAGCGGGTCCTATTCCGGCGGTTTCGCCACTCAATGGATTCCATCGGGCGAGCCCGGCGTGGGTCCGGTGACAACCATTCTAATTCGCCAGTCACAGTTGGGTCCGGACGGGCCCACGTTCCGCGGGCTGCGCATGTCGTATGACAATTCTTTCGTGATCGGTGACCGCATCAGCCTTCGCTACGGTTCGGATTTCGTGATGGCGGGTCTCGCGGGCACGACAGCAAGCGTGCGGCCGCGCGCTGAGATGGCCGTCCAGCTCGCTCCCACATGGCAGGTGTCCGTTCTCGCCGCCGCCAATGGCTGGCAGGATTCTGCAGGCGATCAGAGTACGCTGCAGTCTGCCCTAAACACTCTCGATCAGTTCCCCATACTTTTGATGCGCGACGGTCATTCGGTTCTTGAAAACGGCTTGCACGAAGAATTGGCCATTGAACATGCGTTCAGTAAGAATGCCACTCTCACCGTGGCGCTGTTTAACGACCGTTCGACGCAAACGGCAGTTTTCGGGCACGGATCCGTTGCCGGACCGGATTATTTACAAGATTTCTTCTCCAACGTTTTTGCCTACGACGCCGGTGAATCCAGCTCATTAGGGACACGTGTCGCTTATCACCAGAAGTTCTCGGATAATGTTACTGCCACGATTATCTACGAATATGCGGGAGCGCTATCCCCGACGGAAGATCCCTCTCAAGCAGCATTAAGAAACCAGTTGGCGATGCGCTATCGCCAAAGTGTGGGCGGGCGCCTGACCGCAAGAGTTCCCCGCATTGGGACAAAGTTTACTGCTGGCTACAAATGGATCAATGGCCCGGTGGTCTCTGCAATGGATCCTTATGGCGAGTCCCTCTATCACCTCGATCCGTATCTGAGCCTCGGGATTCACCAACCGTTGCCAAGCTTCATCCCAGGTCACGCGGAACTTCTGGCCGACTGCGGTAACCTCTTCGCACAGGGTTACGTTCCCTTAGCCACTCCTGACGGCCGAGTTGTCCTAATCCCGACCTACCGATTCATCCGCGGTGGACTTAGTTTTCAATTCTAGTCAAATCAGTTAAAATCAGTGTACTGGAAACGGGAAGATGCCTCCCACAAATGGTATTCCATGAGTCTCTTCAACCGTCCGCTCTCGCAAGTTAATAAAAATAAAATACTTATGATTAATAGAATCTGCAGTTTACTGGAAGCTGACGTGCTTGCATTATATGGGTTCTAGGCAGAGGTTACGGGTGTAGCTGGATGAATGACAGTCTCCGAATGCGGCTCGGCGCAGTACTTCTGGCACTTATAACCCTGTCCGCCGTGGTTTTCGCTGTCCTCAATTTCCAGCAACGCTCCCGCTTTGTTCTTCCAGATGACGGTGTCACCTGGATGGATTCGGCTCAGGGAGTAACTGCCTGGCACGTTGTCGCTGACTCGCCAGCCGCCAGGGCTGGCATCAAGCAAAACGACATCGTCGAGTCGGTCCGGGGCGTCCCGATTCAACGCGCCACCGACGTCACACGCGTGTTGTTTCACGTGGGGCCATGGGCGGAAGTTCACTATCAAATGCGCCGTGGCGAGGCCACCTTTGAGACGCGGCTGGTAACCGCGCCACAGGACAATTCATCCTCGATCGAGAATTACCTCCGCATTACAGCGCTCCTATATCTCTTCATCGGGCTGTTCATATTCGTCCGCCGTTGGAATGCGCCGCGCGCCATTCATTTTTACGTTTTCTGCCTGGCCTCATTCATTCTCTATAGCTTTCATTACACCGGAAAGCTGAATTCTTTCGACCAAACGATTTACTGGGCCAACGTAGTCGCGCTCCTCTTGCAGCCGGCTTTGCTCGTTCACTTTGCGCTCGTATTCCCGGAGCGCCGTGGCGCCCTTTGGCCGAAGCTAACTGCCACCTACGCTCTACCGGCCTTGCTTCTAACCTTACATATTTTCATCGCCTCCGGGACGTTGAATTTTCTGCCGGCATTCAGCACACGATACTGGCTCGATAAAGTGGAACAGGCGAATCTCGGAATCTATTTTCTGATTGCTGCCACCATTTTCCTTTTCAGTTACCGCCGCGCACCCAGTGGTGTCTTACGGCAACAATTGAAGTGGGTCACCGGTGGGACCTTCGCAGGCTCGCTACCCTTTCTATTGTTCTATATCGTGCCTTACGTGCTGGGTATTGTTCCTGCGCCGTGGATGAAACTCTCGGTCTTTTCACTGGCGCTCATCCCACTGTGTTTTGGTTACGCCATTATCCGCTACCGCCTGATGGACGTTGACATCATCTTCAAGCGCGGACTTGCTTACACTTTCGCGACTGCCGCTGTTGTCGGTATTTATTTTGCGGGCATCGCTCTAATCGGCGAAACGTTTCACACGCGCTGGCCCACCGGCCCGGCGGGCGGCGTGATTGCAATCGTTGTTGCGGCGTTTTTGTTTGAGCCGGTGCGAGGATGGGTTCAGACTCGCCTTGACCGTTTTTTTTATCGCGACCGGCTCAATTACCGCCGCACGCTCATCGAGTTCGGACGCGCCCTCACAAACGAGGTGCGCCTCGAACCCCTGGTCGGCTCCGTGCTCGATCGCATTTCGCAAACCCTGTTGGTAGACCGGCTCGCAATATTTCTCGAAGACCCTGCGCGTCCGGCACAGTTCATCCTCTCGCGTTCCATGGGACTGCGGCCTGAGGGTCCGCTCGATCTATCGTTTCTGGACCCCTCGCGTCCAGCTCTGGAGCGCGGGTGTTTGTTCTTCGAATCGGCGCGGGCGGCAAGCCAGGAATCCGACTCCGTGCGCCGCACGCTGGAAGAGCTCGATCTGAATTATTTCATTGCCTGCCGCTTCCGCGACCGCACCGTCGCGATTCTGGGCCTCGGCAAAACGGTCGATGGCGACTATCTATCGACGGACGATCTCGAATTGCTTTCCACGATCGCGGGTTACGTGGCCATCGCCATTGAGAATGCGCGGCTCTATCAGTCACTCGAGCAGAAGGCCATGCAGATCGAGCGCCTGAAGGATTTCAGTGAGAACATCGTCGAATCACTGAACATAGGCGTACTTACGGTCGATCTGGAAGATTGCATCGAATCTTGGAATCCTCAACTCGAAGATTTGCTCGCCATTCCTCGCCGTGAAGCGCTTCGGCGTCACCTGCAGGACGTTCTCCCCCAGGATTTAGTAGCCGAAATTGCTTTGCGCGCTACCAGCGATCACGTTTCCGGTATTTATAAATTCCATCTGAACACGCCTGCCGGACGCCGTTTGGTGATCAACGCTTCCATCGCGCCGCTCGTGGGCAAAAATGGAGCGCGCCTGGGCAGGCTCATTCTTCTCGACGACATCACGCAGCGCGTCCGCCTGGAAGAGCAAATGGTACAAACCGAGAAACTCACTTCGCTCGGCTTGCTGGCGGCCGGCGTGGCGCACGAAGTGAATACCCCGCTCGCCGTGATTTCGAATTACATCCAGATGCTCGCGAAACAGATTCCCGCCGACGATCCGCGCCAGAAAACAATAGAGCGGATCGTAAAGCAGACCTTCCGCGCCAGCGAAATCGTCAACAATTTGCTCAATTTCTCGCGAACCGGCGCGGCGGAATTCGTAGAAGTGAATCTGAACTCCGTCCTGGAAGAAACCCTCACGCTGGTGCAACATCCGTTCAAAACGGCGCAGGTGAACGTCATCAAGAACTATACCGAGCAGTTGCCGCCCGTTCTTGGCTCCATCACGCGTCTCCAACAAGTATTTCTGAACCTGTTTATGAACGCTCGTGACGCTATGCCGAGCGGCGGCATGCTGGAAGTGCGCACCGGCGCGCACAACGGCTCGGTTGCAGTCGAAGTCACTGACACCGGCTCGGGCATCCCCGCGGAGAATCTACATCGCATTTTCGATCCATTTTTTACTACCAAAGCCACCGGGCGGGGCACCGGACTGGGCCTTTCCGTGAGCTACGGCATCATAAAAGAGCACGCCGGCAAAGTCGATGTGCGCTCAACGCCGGGCAAGGGAACATCGTTCCGGCTGGAATTTCCCGTAGCCAGGAAAACCGTTCATGCCTAGAGGATCTATTCTTGTTATCGATGATGAAGTGGAAATTCGTGAAGGTCTCGAAGCCCTTCTCACTTCGGAGAGTTTCCAGGTAACGCTCGCGGAAACCGGGGAGGCCGGCCTCCGCCAACTCGAAGACCATCCGTTCGATCTTATGCTCCTTGACGTCAGCCTGCCTGATCGCAACGGCATCGAGTTACTGCGCGAAATCCGGCGTCGCGATCCGCAACTCGCCGTCATTTTGATTACCGCTTATGGCTCGATCGATATGGCTCGCGCGGCCTTCAAGGGCGGCGCGCAGGATTTCATCACCAAGCCCTGGTCCAACGACGAGCTCATCGCGCAGATATCGCTCGCGATTGAGGGCCGCAGGCTCCGCGACGAAAACGTTCAACTAAAGCGAGCGCTGAAGCAGCGGTATAACTTCCCGAACATCATCGGCAAAAGCGAAAAGATGCAGACTGTTCTCGACCTCGTTACGCAGGTCGCGCCGTCGCGTTCCACCGTCTTGATTTCCGGCGAGAGCGGCACCGGCAAGGAAGTATTCGCCAAGGCCATCCATTCCGCCTCCACGCGCGCTGATAAACCGTTCATCCCCATCAATACCGGTTCAATTCCAGGCGATCTTCTCGAATCTCAGCTCTTCGGACATGTGAAGGGTGCATTTACCAGCGCCATTGCTTCAAAGAAAGGTCTGTTCGAAGTCGCCGACCAGGGCACCATTTTTTTTGACGAGATTTCAACCATCACCCCGGAGACGCAGGCCAAGCTCCTGCGCGTGATTCAAGAGCGGGAATTTATGCGCCTCGGCGGCACCGAAATCATCAAAGTAGACGTCCGTATCCTCGCGGCGTCCAACGAGGATTTGAACAAGCTGGTTCGCGACGGCCGTTTCCGCGAAGATTTGTTTCACCGCTTGAACGTCATTTCTTTGCATTTGCCGCCGCTGCGAGAGCGCAAAGAAGATATTCCTTTGCTCATCGAGCGTTTTCTCGTGCAATTCTGCCAGGAAAATGGCAAGCCCCCGCGCCGGTTCACGCATGGTGCGATGAAACTTCTCATGGACTACGATTGGCCGGGCAATGTTCGCGAGCTTGAGAACGTCGTCGAGCGCGCCATCGTGCTTTCTACCCAGGAAGCCATGGATACCGACATTCTCCCTGAAAGCGTACGCACCCGCGAGATCGTCAAAGGAGTCCGCCTGCAGCTCGCCGAGTTCTTACCGCCCATGCCAGGCGCGCCGGGCGGAAATGCTGCTTCACCCTCGCTTTTCGAAATCCTCGAGGAAGTCGAGCGCCGGATAATTGTTGACATGCTCGAGCGCACGAATTGGAACCAGACGGAAGCCGCCGAGCGTTTTCAGGTTCCGCTCTCGACCCTCAATCAAAAAATAAAGCGTCTCGGCATAGAAACTCGCCGCCGCACCACTTCAGTCCGCGGCGCCGCCGCAGGCTTCGGAGAGGATTCCGCCGAATTTCTCGCCGGTAAGTGACGCGGCGGTGGGAGACTTTTTCAGATGAGCGATGCGGTCGGATTGATTTAAGAAACCAGAGCGCGGCCGGCAATATTTCCCAGAATGCGGTAGGGCGCGGACTCCAGCGCAACCAGCGCCTTCGGCGGAATTAAGAATGTCTGCTCGATGGCATACTGGCCGGACATCACTGCGTGCGCGACGCAATCTGTAAAGACAATCCAGGTAGCCTGCGGCGGAAATTCCAGCTGTGTCTTCGGGCAATCTCTCTGAAACGCCGTGTTCTCCTTTAGGAAATCATGGAAGCGAATCATGAACATGTCGTAGGGCGTTCGTCCGATCACTCCAATATTCAGCTTTGAGCCCAGGGCTCGCACCGTGCGGCTCAGGAATGAATTGTCTTCGGCAATATCCTGCAGCCCCGCGCCGCCGGCGTATCGCCGGGCGAGCACTTCAAATCCTTCAGTGGACTGCCAGATGCGCGGTTTCGAGGGATTTAGATTGGTGAACACGCGCAAGATACGTGCACCGTGCGTTGGCCGGCTGGGAAAGGCGTCGAAATGCAGCAAATCGTTGCGCTTGTGCAGCGGCAAATCGCGCCCTTCCTCTTCCTGCGGCCGAAAACTCGCGAAATCCAGATTCCACTTGCCGGCGTAAGGAGCCAGAAATTTGGCCAGGAACTCCGTCACCTGAGCGCTGTAATTCCGCATGATCGAGTGAACGCGGTCCACCGTCTCGCGGTTGCCCGAGACTCCGCGCAACAAATCTTCACTCGGCCTGTACGAAATGTTCTTGTGCATTCGCATCTCAGACCATTGCTGCTCGAGAAGAAATTGCTGATCGGCCGCAGGCAGGTCGAACGGCGGCTCGCGAAAGAAAAGTATTTGGCCGCGCTCCAGTAATTCGCAGTAGGCGCGAGCACGGGCTTCGCACTGTTCGGCTCCCACCCAGCCCTTGCCGCGCTTGTAGTCCTCCACCAGAATCCACGGCATGTTTCGAATGGCGCTCTTCTTCATTTAACTCTTCGTGGAATCTGGAGGTTTGTAGCCGCGAGGCAATAGCGTTGTGCTCAGGTCCAGACCTGAAAGGTTCACTCCGTCGAGATCTGTCTCGCGGAGAACCGTGGTCTTCAGATCCGCTCCCGTGAAATCCGCGCCGCGAATTTCGGCCAGGCGGAAATTCGAAGCCACCAAATTTGCCCCACGCAGTATGGCGCGACGCAAATCCGTGCGGAAAAGTTCCGCGCCGCCGACCTTCGCGTCTGTCAGGTCCGCTTCGCTCAAATCAGCTTCGGTCAAATCAGCTTTGCGCATGTCTGCGCGGCGCAGTTTCGCTTTGCTCAAGTTCGCCGAAGAGAGCCTAGCCTCATGCAAATTCGCGCCTTCCAGGTTCGCCCCATGAAAGTCGACGAGGTCCAGATTCTCGCGTTCCAAATTCACGCGCGAAAGATCCGCTCCGGACAAATCCGCGCGAGTCCCGGTTTCGTCGCCGCGAACGAATCGGCGGTGCGACTCGAGAATCTCGGACACGAGCCTGCCATTGTGTTTTATGCTTTTCGGGGATCTCATCGTCGCCGTGAATGTGAACAGCTACCGCACGTCCACTGTTTTATAAGTATAGCATGGCGCTCGTAGCCTGGGATTGTTGGCTATTTGACGACTTGTGGTACCGTCGAAGTGTGAGTCATTGCTTCCACTTCTCCCTGTTCCGCTCGCGTAGCCGCGAATTATCATTTATTGCCGCGGCCGTCCTAAGCGCATTGTCTCCCGTTTTCATTTTCCTTTGTTCGCCGAATGCCGTGGCCCAACAGAGGCAGGACGCGCCCGGGGACGAAATAATCGCAAACCTTGCTGCGGGACGCGTGATTATTGCGGTGGTAAAAGACGCCATTCTAATCGCTACCATCGAAAATCCGATCGAACCGCAGACCCGCCTGCCGGCGCCGGTCGAGCTCAACTCGAAGCGCGTGGGAATTTTTCTCGGCGCCGTCGAATGGATTTCGCCATCCTCGCAAGTAGAGTTCGCCCGGCTCGACAAAGATCTTCCCCACCTTCACGGCAAAGTCGCTTCGATAGCCCCTCACTTGCAGCAGGTTCAACCCAATGCTGAAGCTGCTGACATTGATTCCATCGGCCACGGTGTCTCCGAGCGCCTGAACGAAATCGCAAGAAATCTTCACGGCAGAATAGATTTGCCCGCGAACGAGCCGGTTGCGGTGCTGATTCTTGCGGACTACATGGAAGACTACGGTCCCGAAATTTGGCAACTAAGTTTTACGCTTCGGCAGTCCATGCAGCGCGAAGATTATTTCGACACGCACGTTTCATTGCCGCAGTATGTTCAATTGTGGCCACCGGAAAAGGGCCAGCCGCGCACCTTCGTCGAATTTCACTACCCGCCGGAGGGCGTCGTGTCTTCGCTGATCGACCTGATTCGAAATAAAGATGCTGGCATCGAAAAACTTTGTTCTTCAGACGCGAAAATGCGGAATGTGCGGGACCGCTTTCTGCAGGGCGAGAGTGTCAAGGTTCTTGCGGTGGATGCGATTCAGTTTTTGCGCGCGGCGATTGGCATCATCGCTCCGCCAAACTCGCGCCAAACGATCGCCACGATCAGCGTCGAATCAGGCTTTCAGTGGATTCTCCAGCCTGCACCCGAGCCGAAGAATCCCCGCCTGGAAAAGGAACGTCCTGAGGGCGCCCCTTCGCTGTTGCACCCCAGTTTCTGAGTTAACACTCGTGGTTGATGGAAGACTTTAGCGGTCCGCTAGTCTTTCAGCATATCGCAGAGTAAAACAGTGCCATCCGCAGCCCGGCGACTTTAATCGTCGCTCAAGTCTATTTCTTGTCCGCAAGCTGTTGCTTTAAGCGCGCATTTTTCTCACCCACCGAACGCTCAAGATCCTGTTTATGCGCGACCAGTTTCCGCGCGATTTCGGGGTCCGAAAGCCCCAGAATTTCCGCTGCAAAAATCGCGGAGTTCACTGCGCCCGCCTTGTCAATTGCCATGGTCGCGACCGGGATTCCGCCGGGCATCTGCACCGTCGATAGCAGAGCATCTAGTCCATTCAACGAGCTTGTCCCCATGGGGACTCCGATCACCGGCAGCGTAGTGTTTGCCGCGATCACTCCAGCCAGATGCGCTGCTGCGCCCGCCGCCGCAATCAGAACCTTCAAGCCACGCTTAGAAGCTGTTGTCGCATATTCGTGCGCGCGCGCAGGTGAGCGATGCGCAGACACCACTTCCAATTCGTACGGAATCCCAAACTTCTCGAGGGTTTTCGCCGCCTCGCTCATCACCGGGAAATCCGTATCCGAACCCATCAGAATTCCAACCAGAGTCCCAGCTTCCTGCTTGTGTTCCTTAGCCACCGGTTAATCTCCCTGTTCCGAACTTTAAACCTTTTTCATTAGGAACTATTCGCCGTACACGCGCAACTTCACCGATTCGATCCCTCCGCGACAGCCTTACGCGGCGTATTGGGGATTCCGATATCGTTTCGATAGTGCGCCCCATCAATTCTGATCTTGCTCGTTGCTTCGTATGCAATCTTGCAAGCCGCGGGCAAGTCCGCGGCGACGGCTCCTACGCCGAGCACTCGTCCTCCAGTGGTGTAATACTTCTCGCCCTGCCGCCGAGTGCCTGCGTGAAACACCACTGCACCTGAAACACTCGCGGCCGCCTCCAGCCCAGTTATCTCTTTGCCGATTTTGGGATTTTCAGGATAGCCCTCCGAAGCCACGACCACGCAAACGCTCGCGCCATTCGAAGATTTTGCCTGAACCGACGCAAGGTCCCCGCGCACCGCACGGGCGCACGCATCGCCGAAGTCAAAATCCGCGCGCAGCAATATCACCTGCGTCTCGGGATCGCCGAGCCGGCAATTGTATTCGAGAACTTTCGGGCCATCCGAGGTCAGCATCAATCCAAAATAAAGAAACCCACAATAGTTCAGCCCCTCTTTCTCCAGACCAGCTAGAGTCGGCTGCACGATTGTCTCGAGAATCTTCTTCTCCAACTCCGGCGGCAAAATATCTGCGCTCGAAAAGGCACCCATGCCGCCTGTGTTCGGGCCTTCATCATCGTCATAAGCGCGCTTGTGGTCACGTGTCGGCGCCAAAGAAACAAAGCCCCTTCCATCCATTAGAATGATGTAGGAAAGCTCGCGTCCTGCAAGTCCTTCTTCGAGCAAAACGCGCTTGCCCGCATCGCCGAACTCTTTCTTCTCCATCAGCCGGTCAATGAACGCGGCCGCTTTGTCGGGCGACGAAGTCACCAGCACGCCCTTGCCGGCGCACAATCCATCGGCTTTCACCACCAGCGGCCAATCAACCGAACAAAGCGACGTATAAGCGTCAATCGGCGAATCGTAGATTCCGTACGTCGAAGCTGTAGGAATTTTGAAGCGCTCCATAAATCCCTTGGCAAAAACCTTACTTCCTTCGAGCTGCGCAGCCTTTTGCGAAGGTCCTAGAATCGCAAGACCGCGCTTTGCAAATTCATCCGCAATCCCGCTCGCCAGCGGCACCTCCGGCCCCACAATCGTGAGCTCCGCTCCAAGCTTGCTAGCTAGGTCGGCCGCCGCATTCAAGTCCTTTAAATCCAGTGGAAAGCATTCCGCGTCCTTTGAAATCCCCCCGTTCCCCGGGGCACACCACACCTTTTCGAGCGCGGCGCTCTGCCGCAGCTTCCACACCATCGCGTGCTCGCGCCCGCCACTGCCGATCACAAGTATTTTCACGCTTGTCCGCTGAACAGAATTAAGAACGATACGAGGGCGCTCTGCCGGTGTCAACAAGAGATCGCCTTGCCCCCTCGCCCCAAAAATGTTTTCATCTAATAAGATGCATTGGGACTTCGCACTCATCCTAATTTTTCTCGGCGTCGCGGTCCCTGTTTTGGGACGACGTCGGATTCGCCAATTACTTGATTCTCCCGAAACGTCAAAGATGGACCGCCTCTCGATTTACGCATCCACGATCGCTTTTCAGTGGCTTGCCGCTGTAATTATTCTTTGGCGCACTCGCGCTCACGGAATCACGCTTGCCCAGCTCGGAGTGGCAATTCCCAAGCCCGCTCTCGCCATCACGATTGCAATTGTTCTTGCCGCTCTGATTTCGGTCAACCAGATCTACAGCCTCTGTCGTCTCGTAGCAAAACCGTCAGAAATAAAGGGCGTATTGCCTCAACTTGCTCTAAAACTCTTCCCTCGGGACGCTGTTGAACGCCTGATATTCTTCGCACTGGTCGTCACTGTGGCCATGTGTGAAGAGTTCATCTACCGCGGTTTTGTTCAACGTGTATTCCAGGATTGGGCAGGCGGATACGTGGTAGCCGCCGGAATTCTCGGCTCAGCGGCTTTTTTCGCTCTGGCGCATGTTTATCAAGGACGCAAAGGCTTTACAACTACATTTATAGTAGGAGCTATATTTTCCATCGTCCGCGCTTGGATAAGTAGCTTATTTCCAACGATTGTGGCTCACTTCATCGCGGATTTCAGCATTGGCATGTTAGCCCCTGCGAAGCTGCGCAAGACCACCGACCGGCGATTGGGTCGCTGAAATAGCATATATTTGGAGCAAGTTTATTATTTACAGTTAGATAAGCGCGACGTTCACATGACAATTCTCACCGATAGTGTCATCTCTGAGGAGCTCCGAACCTATGGAGTTTCGGCCAGGGCCGACATTTGCTCTGCAATCCGCACATTTATCTCGCTTCTACTGCACTGGAACCGAACAATCTCGTTAACAGCCGTGACAGATCCTCTCGAAATCCTCCGATTTCATTTTGGAGAGAGCATGTTCGCGGCGTCAGTCATTTCAAATCTAAATGGTCGGCTCGCCGACGTTGGTTCCGGGGCTGGTTTTCCAGGCATCCCGCTTAAACTCGCAATTCCTGCGCTGGAACTAGTGCTCATCGAATCGAACGCAAAAAAGGCGGCCTTTTTGGCTGAAGCGGTCCGTGATCTCGGCCTCGAGCGCACCGAAATATACCGCGGTCGCTTTGAGGGCTTCCGCGCAGAGGGCCCGGAGTTCGATTTTGTTGCCGCTCGAGCCATCGGCAGGCACGAAGAGCTCATAAATTGGGCACGAGGCGCGATCAAAAAGGGTGGAAGCTTGGCTCTGTGGCTGGGG
>Ga0187863_10002434_pt1 | contig 14208 bp, 13 predicted proteins | sample June2016WEW_11_1_FD_132975 | JGI IMG/M metagenome (GOLD analysis project Ga0187863, IMG submission 132975) | Peatland microbial communities from SPRUCE experiment site at the Marcell Experimental Forest, Minnesota, USA - June2016WEW_11_10 | ecosystem: Environmental > Terrestrial > Soil >... | reverse complement strand
TGAGGAACGTCTGACCGGTGCCGACCATGTTAACCCTGGAAATGTTTGCTGATCTTTTAGGTGCTTTCGGATGATCCGGCATTGCCGCGTCGCATAGTCCAACGGAGAACGCCGACAAACACGAGGATTCCAACGGCGATTGCGATGAGTGGCGCTAGAGCCACAGTGGATTTGAAATCCAGCCTGCATATGCCGATTCGCAGAACGTGAAGTAGCCGAAGAAGCTGCCAACGGCCGATAGCAGAGCGATTACAAACGCCAGCAGGATCGGAACTATTGCCTCACCCAACGTTTCCATCGTTCTGCGGATGCTCGTCATCGAGTTTGGAGTGTATCACTACTCGCTCCGAACTCTCCGGTTAAGCTGATGTCGGATGTTTCAGGAGCCGTGATGAAACGCTTCCAAAGGCGAAATCGATATCATCAGCCGGCCGATGTTGATCTGAATACCGGTGACGGCTTCGATGTGCCTGAGCAGGTGGGTTATGCCTTCCTCCGACGCGAATGCTCCGGAGCCATGTCCGCTAAGAAGCGTCTCGCACGCCCACCGCAATTGACTGGTGCATGCAAACACACGATAGTAATTGATCGCGCTCTCATTGAGATCAGTCAGGCGACGATAAGCACCGCAATATGCACGGGCTGCAGCATGCAACTTGAACCGCACGAGAGGCGCAAACGTGCGGGGTATTTTGATTGGAGCCTCCGCGATGGCAACGACTGTGAAAGCAAGGTCCATTGCTGGGTCACCGATCATCGCGTTTGCCCAGTCGAGAACACCGCTCACACGTCCGTTGTCGACCAAAATATTGAATGGCTGAAAATCGCAATGGCATATCGCGACATGATTCTGAGGCGGCCGATTGGCTTCGAGCCAGGCGATCACGGGCTGCAGCTCCCTAAGCTCTTTCTCGATGCATGTGAGGCGTAAAGAATCGAGGCGGCCCTCGAGTGTAATATCTCTCACTGGAATTCCAGCGTCCTTTATCGCGCACTCGAGCGGGCCGACAGGCAACTGATGCAGGCGAAACTGCGCGGCAGCCATGATTGCCCACAACTCGCTCACCTTCTCCGGAATCTGAGGGAGAAAGGCCTGGAGCCGTTGCGCCAGTCCGCGCTCGCGAGGAGCCATCAATTCCTCCCCCAGGGTGTGGCCGGGCATATGCTGCATGATGAGAAACTCGCTACCGAGAATGCGCTGTTGCGTCTCCTTGATGAAAACACGCGGAGCGGGGTAGTCTAGCTCAGCCGCTACGTGTTGGATGACAGCCTCGAAGTTCGCGCGTGGCATGCCTTCGGAGTGCGAAAAACAGCGGATGACAAGAGGACCGCAAAATGGCTCGGGAGCGCCGCTAAGAGAAAACCGGAAGATTGACGTGTCAAAACCGCCCGTCAGTTTCCTGGGGTCTTCCAGATATTCCACAGCTGGTCGGGCGAGCCTGGTGCGAAGGTAGGCCAGCAGAGCAACATCAATGCCCTCAGGGTTGGAATCAGATAGGCCTTTCATACCTTCACTCCAGGTGAGACTTCCCATCCTGAAAATGGTACGTCATTTGTCGCGCCGGTGTTCCCATCTGTGGACTCCGGTCGAGTTACCCTCTATCGGGAAGTAACCCCGAAACGGAAAAACGGGGGTTACTTCTCAATCGGCCACAGTCCAGGCTCTACTCCGTCGGCAGACCCTGCGGCGTCTTTCGTTGCCAATTCAGAGAGTGGCTCGATGTACCGACAGTCGAGGTCCGTTTGATCGCTCAATTCATGACTGGGCAATCAATTCTCGCGTGGTCTCACTGGGATCCTTTGCACATGCAGGTGCCAACTCTGAAACTGTTGATTGTTGTTTCAATGTGAGCGATTCGTCGTTTCATTATATATCGTGATACGATATAAATATGAAAGCTGGATCTCCAGAGACCACTTCTGGCTCGTTGCTCAGAACTTTGGCAGATTTTCGCTACGAGGTGCGTTGCTTCCTGCACTTCAGCGAATGCGCTGCGCTGGAAGCAGGATTGCACCCAAAGCAACATCAACTTCTCTTACAGGTCGCGGGGGCCCCTGAGGGCACGAGTGTGACGATCGCATATGCCGCCCAGAGGCTCGGGTTGAGGCATAACAGTGCGGTCGAGCTTGTCAATCGTTCGGAACGCGAGGGCCTGTTGGTACGAAAAACGGACGCGGGCGACAAGCGGCGGGTGATTTTGCGAGCAACCCGCAAAGGCAAGATGCTTCTGGTCCGGCTCTCAGCGAATCATGCGCGGGAGCTGAACGAACTGGCGCCGCGTCTGGCAGAAGCTTTGGATCGCATCAAGGCTCATTCGTGTGGTGTCTCTTACACGGTGACTCGATGAGATCGCGCCCCTCTGCGCTGCGCGACTTCACAGTGGACCGTCGCGTATGGCTGCTGACCGGCGTGGCGGCAGTGATTGGCGCAGGAGCAGCCGCGCTGGCTGTGTTTCTGCTCAGGGCCATTGCGTTCGCGACCAACATCTTCTACTACAACCGAATCAGCCTGGCGATGGTCGGTCCGGCCGGATCAGCTGAAGCGCCTTGGGTGATGACGCTGGTGCCAGTCATTGGAGGAATCATTGTTGGACTCATGGCCTATTATGGCTCCGACAAGATTCGCGGGCACGGAATTCCCGAGGCCCTTGAGGCAATTCTGTTAAATGGCGCACGCGTCGACCCCAAAGTGGCGGTTCTCAAACCGCTTTCTGCAGCGATCGCAATTGGCTCCGGTGGCCCTTTTGGTGCGGAAGGACCGATCATCATGACCGGTGGAGCTTTCGGTTCGCTGGTCGCGCAGTGGCTTAATCTTTCGGATGCGGAACGGACGACACTGCTGGTGGCAGGCGCCGCTGCGGGAATGTCAGCAACGTTTGCGGCGCCGATTGCAGCGATCCTCCTCGCCGTGGAGTTGCTTCTCTTTGAGTGGCGGCCCCGTTCGCTGGTTCCTGTAGCGGTGGCGAGCGTCCTGGCAGGCGCGCTGCGCATTCGCTGGCTCGGCCCGGGGCCACTTTTCCCCGTCACGTTACACTCCGCGATTCAACTAGAACAGTCGCTCCTTGTGGCCGCTCCATTAGGCATACTCGTCGGCTTTGCTTCTGCGGGGCTAAGCCGATTGATGTATGGCTTCGAAGACGGGTTTGAGCACTTTTGCGGCCGCCTTCACATCCGCTGGATGTGGTGGCCGGCGATTGGGGGCATCGGTATTGGAGCGGGCGGATTCTTCTTTCCGCGCGGACTAGGCGTCGGCTACGACAACATCGCGGAAGTTCTGCGCGGGAATGCCCCGGTGGCCCTTTTGCTGGGACTCATTGTTGCCAAATCGCTGATGTGGGCGTTTTCACTCAGTTCCGGGACTTCAGGCGGCGTGTTGGCCCCGATCCTGATGATTGGCGCTGCGATAGGAGAGGCTGCGGCGCAGTTGGCGCATATGCCAAGCGAAACACAGGCGCTTTGGGCGCTAATGGCAATGGGGGCGATGCTCTCAGGCGCGCTAGGTGTGCCGCTCACGGCGATTCTCTTTTCTCTGGAGCTGACCCATGCTCTGCCGGCAATACTGCCTCTTGCATTAGCGTGCACCGCGTCCTATCTGGTGACGTCATTAGTTATGCCACGGTCGATCCTGACGGAGAAGCTAAGCCGCCGAGGATACCACTTATCGCGTGAATATGGCGTTGACCCTCTCGAAATGGTGAGTGTAGCGGACGTGATGACAGAGCTGTCTGGATCGGGCGGAGTGGAAGCTGCAAGCGATGCGTTGCCGGACGCTTTTGCCTACTCCGATGAGACTTGCCGGGCAGTCGCGGAGGAAATGGCGACCACAGGAGTGATGAACATGCCGGTCGTGGATCGGAAAACGGGGCGCGTCTGCGGGAATATCGGGGCGCCAGAGTTGCTTTCGGGACGACGGCGAGCAGTGGTGCGAGAGTCGGAACGAAGCATATCTTTCCAGATTTAGTTCAAACGATATCTGGGGTGGGCAGAGCTCAAAACCGCCAAAGGAGACATTCAGTGATCAAGTTTGACACGGAACACGCCGCCGTTCATTATCCCCCGGATCGCCGCCACCGCCTCTGGATTCGTCCTTCGATTCTGATCGGAATCGGCGCGGTGCTTGCCGCGTTTGTAGCCGCGGCCTGGATTGAAGTGGCCGTGGCCGGCCTGCCGCATATTCCGCCCGTCCCACTCGTCTATCCCAGCGACTTCGCCGGACCCCACGGCTTCCCGCTCTGGGTTCGCTATTCCCACTTCTTTAACTTCCTCTTCGTCACCATGCTCATTCGCAGCGGCCTTTCTATCCTCGCCGATCATCCCCGGCTCTATTTCAACGACGACTGCACGCCGAATAGCGAGTGGATTCGCCTCACGCCTTTGAAGGTTCCGCGCGACCGCCTGTGGACGGCGAAGGACGACGCCCGCTACCTCACTCCGCTCATTGGCACGCCCGGCTACCGGCATACCATCGGCGTTGCGCGCGTCTGGCACTTCATCAATGTGCATGGCTTCATCCTCTGCGGCGTCTACTTCATCACCATGCTCTTCACCACTGACCAGTGGACGCGTCTCGTGCCTGCATCGCCCACGGTCGTCTTGCAGGCGTGGAATACCTGGGTCCATTACGCCACCTTTCAACTGCCTGCCGAGCCCAACGGCTTTTATGGCTACAACGCCTTGCAACAGATCGCCTACTTCACCGTCGTCTTCGTGTTCGGTCCCCTAGCCATTCTTACCGGCATCGCCATGTCGCCCGCAGTGGTGAATCACTTCACCTGGTACGCGAAGCTATTCGGCGGCAGGCAATCGGCTCGCTCCATTCACTTCCTCACCATGCTCAGCTTTCTCGCGTTTCTGGTCGTGCACATCACCCTAGTGGTCATGACCGGCTTTGCGCGCAACATGAATCACATCGTGCTCGGCACCAATGACGCGGGCCGCGTCGGAATCTGGCTGGGCTTTGTGGGCATTGGCGTCGTGGTGCTTTGCTGGATCGTCGCGCACTATCTCTCCTGGTTTCAGCCGCGCGCGCTGCAACATGCGCTCAAATTCGTCACCTATCCCATGCAACTGCTCACGCTGAACCGGCTCATGCCGCAGCAAACGTATTCCGAAAAGGACATTTCGCCCTACATGTGGCCGAATGGCAAGCTGCCCGTGCGCGACGACTGGAAGCACTTGGCCATGGACCACTTCCGCGATTTCAAGCTAAAAGTCGGCGGCCTGGTCGAAAATCCCGTCGAGCTTTCGCTGGCCGACCTGCGCGACCTGGGCGAGTTGGAGCACATCGCCATGCATCATTGCATCCAGGGCTGGAGCGGCATTGCCAAGTGGAGCGGCATCCCCATGAAGGCGCTGATCGATCTCGTTCGCCCCAGTCCCGAAGCCCACACCGTCGCCTTCTTTTCCTTTGGCGAGGCGCTCTATGGCGGACCTTACTACGACACCCAGAGCCTTGAGAACGTGCTCAAGCCCCAATGCCTGCTCGCTTCCGAGATGAACGGCCAGCCGCTGCCCGAGGTCTACGGCGCCCCTTTGCGGCTGCGGGTCGAAAACCAGCTCGGCTACAAGATGGTGAAGTGGATCGAGCGCATCGAGTTTGTCGAATCGGAAAAGAAGCTCGGCAAGGGAGAAGGCGGTAAGAATGAAGACGATGAGTACTTCGATCTGCTACCGAACATCTGATCATTTCCATGAATAATCAGAACCAAGTGAATGGAAGATCCGGCAGCATCGAGCATGTCTCTGTGTTGCTTGCTCATCTGCGTCTGGAGTGGCTCTTACAGCACTTTCCAACGCGTGTCGTGTGGGCGATTTATGTATGCATCAACGGCTTCATCACCATCGGACTTCTCGCGTTGCTGGCTCTTCTTACGGGCAGTCCCTTTGTTTTTCCGTCGCTCGGCCCAACTGCGTATCTCTTCTTTTTTTCTCCTCTGGCGGAGGCCTCGAGCCCACGCAATACAATTCTGGGCCACGCAATCGGACTTATCTGTGGTTATGCCGCCTTCGCGCTCACTGTGGCTTCCAGCCCACCTTTCGGTTTGCATCCAGGCGTCCATGGCCCCAGGGTCCTGGCCGCTGCGCTTTCGCTGTCGGCTACGGGTGCGCTTATGGCGCTGTTCCGGGTAAGCCATCCGCCCGCAGGAGCCACGACCCTCATCGTTTCGCTCGGCATAATCTCCCAACCCAAAGAACTCGTCATTATTGAAGTCGCAGTGATCCTGCTTACGGCCCAAGCTTTCGCGATCAATCGGCTTGCGGGCGTGCCCTATCCCCTATGGCGAAACCGCAATCCCGCAGAAACGACTGACATCAACGGTACGACAACTCCAGGGCGAGACGAATGACATCGGAGCGCGGATCCTTTGATCCGAACCTCCCCCTGGACGACGAGGTTGTGGTGCGGCGGTTCGCTCACTAAACTGTTGCGCTAATTGCCGACGATTCCAGACTGATGGCACGAGGAAACAGGATGTTGTTTTCCAGATGAACGTGCTGGTGCAGGTCCTGCTCAAATTCCTGCAGGCCATCATAGTACGCATGATAGGTGGGGCATGCACCAATGGGAGTGGTGAAGTTGTCGCTCAAGCGGCGAATCTCGGCTAGCCACGCGCCGGCGGCATCATGTTCGCTGGTCATCATGGCGATAGGATTGGCCACGGCGCCGAAGCACGCATCGGGTGTGGCACTGCCGGAGGCGACAGCGGCCTCGAGTTTTGCAATGTAAGGAAATAGGACGTGTTCTTCCTTCCCAAGATGGTGGATCAGCTCGTCGTCGAGTTGCGCCAGTGCCTTCTGCATGGCGGGCAAATGCGCCTGCGTATCGCCGTGACGGTTCACGACTTTCTGCGCCAGCACCGCCAAGCGCGGTAACTCCCTTTTCACGTACGAGTGATGTGTGGCGACAATATGTTCTATGAGCTGGCCAAGCGAGGCCTGCTCCCAGGCAACTCTAGAAGGCGCGCCGTTGCCTGCGGCGGATTCGAGTGCCGCGAGCACCTCGTCGACGTCGAGTTGGCTGGCAGCACAGGCTTCGGCCAGGGGTTTGCGCCCGCCGCAGCAGTAGTCGATGCCGAAGCGCTCGAAGACGCGAATCGAAGAGGGTTGTTCGAGGGCAATTTCGCGAACGGTCTTTGTAAGGGCAATCATGATGTTCTCCTGAACTCACCTTAGAAGCGCCGCGCACGCGGTGCAGCGACTTTAGTCACTCGGGGCGAAATCAATCGGCGACGCTTAGCCTTGGCAATGCGCTAAACTTTTTCCCATGGCGAGCGAACGCACAGATCTCGCGAGTATCCTCGAAAAGACCGCGCTGCTTTCAAGCCTGTCGCGCGCGGAATTCCAGTCGCTGGCGGCGCGGACGGTGCGCAAGCATTTCAACAACGGCGAGTTGCTGTTTTCCGAGGACGAGCCCTGCCACGGCCTGCACATCATCGCGCAGGGTAAGGTGCGTATCTTCAAAACCTCGGTCAATGGACGCGAGCAGGTGCTGGCGATGAACCATGCGGGCGAGTCGGTGGCCGAGTTGCCCGTGTTTGACGGCGGCCGCTACCCGGCTTCTGCCATGGCGGTCGACGATGTTGAGATTGCCTTTATTTCGCGCCAGGATTTTCACGCATTCTGCATGGAGCATCCCGAGGTTGCGCTCAAAATGCTGGCAGTGGTGGGCGCGCGGCTGCGCAGGCTGGTGGGCATCATCGAGGAGCTCTCATTCACCACCATTCGTCAGCGCCTCATCTCTCTGCTTCTGCGGATTGCTGAGAGCGAAGGCAGGCAGACCCCGCGCGGAATCGAATTTCAATTGCCGGTGAGTCATCAGGAGTTGGCCAGCCAGCTAGGCACTGTGCGCGAATTGATCTCGCGCAACCTGATGCGGTTGCAAGCCGAGGGCCTCCTCGATGTGGACGCGCGGCAGATCGTGTTGAAAGATAAGGCCGGCCTGAACGCACTGCTGACGGCGGCCGCGTAGCAAAGTCAGTGATCGAAGTTGTCCGCATTGGGCACAAGCTGCATGTAGATTTCGCGCGGGATGTTGGTCTGCCAGTGGCCGGAAGCGCGCGCCGCGCCTATCAATCCAAAAAACACAAGTGCCAGCAGCGCTGCGACTACCTGTGGTTTGAGTGCGCTCTGCCACCATCGAGCTGCAACAGCTTCGGCCGGCAGGCCTTCGGAGGTGCGCGGCCTGCGGGTCGCGAGCGAGAGCTGCAGTGCGTTCTCCGCGGGGCACACAGCGATGCATTCCATGCATCCAGTGCACTCGACCGACGGGATCTGCACCAGCCTGTCCACTGGCAGATGCGATGGGCAGGCCTTGTTGCATCTGCCGCAGTCGATGCAGGCTTGAGCGTCGCGGCGAATTTTAACCGGGCTGAGAACGGAGACAATGCCCATCAGTGCTCCGTAGGGGCAGAGAAAACGGCACCAGAAATTCTGGATAAGGACTGAAAGCACGAAAAGCGCCGCTAGCACCACGATTCCGAGGGCGCCTATGTTACGGAAGAAGTCCAGCATCTTCACGTCCGCCACGATCCCAAACGGCGACACCAGAAAATCGCCGAGTTCCTTTGCCGTCATGGCGAAAATGACGATAAGAAAGAAAGCCAGCAGAAAATACTTGACGCTGCGCAGCGGCAGATCGAGCCACAGCGGCACGGTAAAGCTGCGTCGAAACAGCTTGCGTCCCAGCTTCCACAGATATTCTGAAGCCGTACCGACCGGGCAGAGCCAGGAGCAGAACGACTTCTTAACCAATAGACTGCACAGGACAAAGACGCAAACAAGAACCATTGCCGACGGATGGATCGCTGGAATATGGTGTGTGACGAGATAATATCTCAGGTTCATTAGGCCGGCGATCGGCAACCAGCCGTCCACGCCCGCAGGGCGCTCGATATAGGGCGAATTGCCCTGGCTCTCAAAATACCGGACCCACAGTACAAATCGGATCCCGATATATGCGTTGAGCAGAAGTAAAGCAATCTGCACACAACGGCGAATCTCTTGCGAGCGGTCGGGCGATGATCTGCGTACCAGAAGTTTCTTCTGCTTTGCCGGGACGTTGTGGGTCGCTGCAGCCTCGCTCGGGGGCGCGGATAAGGTCAACATGGAATCCTTCTGCGCTTAACGATAGCCGGCGACCGCAGCCCGGAATAGGACTTAAGTCACAGGGTTTGCGGTGCGCTTTGTGCGAAGGTGACAAGTAACATGAAGAGCATCGGAGATTCATGGCAACAAAACAGGCAATCATAAGCAATGTAGGGCAACCACATATGAGCGCGTGGTTCCTGCCGCGCGAGCACGGGGCTACAGCGATACTGCTCACGCCTATCGTCTGCGCCGCGATTCTTGCGCGAGCGTGGCGCTGGAGTGAAGTCGCCACTCTGACGGCCGCATTCGCTGCGTTGGCCGCCAAAGATCCTTTGGTCATTTTGGCAAGGCAGCGCTGCATTTGGAAAACGCAGCATCCTGAGACCGTCGCGGCCGCGCGGTGGTTCACCGGTTGGATGGCGATCCTCATCGTAAGCGGGCTTGTGCTTGTCTTTGCTTGGCCCCTCAAGGCGATCGTCGCCATGGGCCTGGGCGTTGCACTCTTTTCGGCGCTGGCGATCGGCATCAATGTAAAGAACCGCCAGCGCTCTACGTTGTTTCAGATCGCCAGCGCGGTGGCTCTGACATCCAGCTCACTGGCCGCTTCGCTTTCGGCGACCGGAGCCATCGCCGCCTGGTGCTTGTGGCTGTGGCTCCTGCTAGCATTGCAAGCCACTGCCGGAATCCTGGTAGTCCACGCGCGTCTCGACGCACGGATTGCCGCGCGCGTCGCGTTGCGCACAACCGACCCCGCCAGAGAAGATTTCCGTCGCGCGGCTCAAATCTCGCTGATTGTGATGGCCTGTGCCGCGGTTGCCGCCATCGTCCTCAGGCGTGGATTTGTCGCGTTGGCGCTGCTGGTGGCTGTTGTGGGCTACGCGTACGATCTCCGTTGCCAGCGGAGTACTGCGGCCCTCCAGATTCCACTCACGAAAGTTGGCCAGCGGGCGCTGGCGCTATCCTCTGTCTTCGCAAGCCTGCTCATCCTTGGATTGTGGTGAGCAGACGGGCTTTGCGCCTGGATAACTCCCACTCGGAAGTTAGATAATCGTAAACACCGTCGCGCTAATTGCCGTCCGCCAGCGTATTGGGAACCAATCGGACGCGACCCGCGTAGGTGACATTATGAGAACTGTCTGCTGCGCCGCGGGCGTCGCTCTCCTCGCTTGGCCCATCGCCGGATTCGCCGAGACAAAGATCCCTTGCAGTCAGACGATCACGCACCCTCTGCGACCTCGGGCCGCGCTGATCGTCGATTCGACACCTGCAGGACTGCAGATCGTCGGCACTGACCGGGAGGAGCTTCGTGTCTCCTGCACCGCCGGCAGCGACCAGGACGCCGCCAACATCGCTCTTCATTTTTCATCCGCAGCAAATGGGGGCAAATTGTCGATCGAGGGCGCGCATGCACAGCATGGCAACCACAGCCTCCAAATCAAGATCGAGATTCCCCGCAGAACCAACCTGCGTGTTCGTATGTTTGCAGGCCAGGTTACGGTAGAAGAGGTCAAGGGCGACAAGGATGTCGAGATCGGAGCGGGACAGATCACCATCTCCTCCATTCACGCTGGGGACTACCGCAGCGTAAAAGCTTCCGTCGGCGCAGGCGAAGTCCAGGCACAAGCCTTCGGCGCCGACAAAGGCGGCCTCTTCCGAACCTTCAGCAAGGAGAATGCAGGTGGCGATTATCGGTTGCAGGCGCATGTCACCACTGGACAAATTCAACTGCTCGGCAATGCAGAAGAAAGAAGCACCGGTCCCAAACCTGATTGATTCTTCTGGATCATCCCACAAGTTTGCAGGGTTTTACGGCTCGAGCTAGCATCGGGCTCGAACTAGTCATCAAGTCGGTGCTTTCCAAGAACGGGTTGAGCGTCTTTTACCCGAAACTCCGAAAGCAACCTTACCGTACTTATGCCCTGATGGATGCGTTCCGCAAGGCAGAACCCCATCTGCCGGCCAGCCTGGGAGTTCAGGCTCTACGACTGAATGTCGAGCTGCTCAGCACGTACCGGGACAACGCGATCCATTTTTACAACACGCCGCATTTTGGCGCTGTGATCTATGCCCTCGCGCAGACAAGCATTGTGAACCTCAAGGACTTGCTCAAAGCTGTTTTCGATGTCGAACTGTCAGACGACATTACGTGGCATCTGCTCCCTCTAGGATTGGACACTCCCATCGATCCGATTGATTACATTTCCGGTCGCAAGACCGGGGGCAAGCAGAGCGATGCCGTGAAGCAGTTCTTGGCGCAAATAGCACAGTCGACTCTGGCACTCGAATCTCAAAACCTGGATACCGGTCGCCTGTTGACCGTCTTCAAAGTCAAGCTCGAATCGACCAAGAAGATCGAGAACTCGGATCTCGTCGTTGGTGTTCAGAAAGCGGCTGACGCTGGTGCAGGACCCCTTATCGTTGCAAAACCGATGGATCCGAACTTGACTCATCCCTTGCGAACGATGGCCCTGGTCAAGGCGGTCGGGCAACTACACAATGAAGAATTCACAACGGCGTGTTTCAGGCAATTGCATGGAAGCATGGACTGAAGACGAACCCCATTTTCTGCTGGCAGGATATGGACGGGAATCTGATTAAGTACTCTCATGAAACCGTGGCGTTTATCAAGCGCCTTACGTCCGGGGATGTGCAACTTGCGAAAGCGGAATATCGGGAGTGGAACCGGGGCAAGAGCCGAAAGACCCAGTGACCGCAAGTTTGCCTATGGGTGTGAATTCCGCGCAGTCTGCATCGTAAATAAACCTTACTGCGCGGCGGGATCCGGAGCATCCTATGGGTTCTCCTCATCAACTTCGTACGATTCAAGGATTGGCGATCTCTCTGGGGCCGTGGGCAAGCCACGCTCTATCTCATCCCGCCCCTTCATCGAACTCCGGGGGAGCGGGGAAGCCCCTCTGCTGAAGATCAAAGAGGATTTGATCTCTAAGAAAGCGAAGGACTGGTAGAAGGTTTCTCTTAACCTCCGCGTCTTGCGTCGTCGTGATTTTCTTGAAATAAAGGCGCCACGTGAACATGAGGGCGGCGAAAAGGGCAAGCCCTTCTGCATCCGCTGGCCGTTTCAATTCGCTGAAGTGAAAGCCCCAAAACAAATAGACATCGCGGTATTTTGGATCGTTAATGGCCATTACCATTTTGTGGAATCCTTCGAGAAGATTCCGTTGAGCAAGCACGGCCTTGTAGAAACGAACGGCGGCTTCACTCGCAGTTTCATTCCCTATCTTCCAGAGAGTGCCAATATAGCAGCGGGCTCCAGCGCTTATAAAGCTGACGGCTAGTTCGCGCGAAGAACTACAGCTGTTGTTGAACACAACGGGATTTCCGAACCCTGAGAGCTGCTGGAATTCTCCCTGATGGATGCTGCTATGGCACTGTATGTGGCAAGAGAAGGCGATTGGCGCTCGGGTCGGCACTCGAACGACCCCATCCGTCTCGTCAGACTTTATAGCTTTCATGAGGTCTTCGAAGACATAGCTCGGGAATGACTTCAAGGCGGAGGAGTTCCATAGATGACCATCAAGTTTGTGATAGATGAGCTTGCTGCGGACGACTACTTGTCCGTCCTCGATCGGACCAAAGCCGACCACTTCGTAGTACTCGGCCGAGTGTCCATCGCCGTTCCTATCTCGAAATGACTGGGATGTGAGATAGCCTTCAGTTTCTCCGCCATGAGAGCAAATATGGAAAACATCGTAAGGGTAGTACGCCCCAAAACTGTCGATATTCTTTACAGTGGCCTCACGGCCCAGCAACAGCTTCGATCGAAACCCGTCGCCGAGAAGCAATTTCTGAATCTCGGACGTTTCTTCTGACTGGAAGACCTGTGGAGAAAAGAGCAGAGCGCTCCCGAACTGATCCGGCGCGTGTTCCTGGGAAATTGCATTCAATATTGCCAAGCCGGAACCCAGGCTCTTAAGCACATGTGAGCATGGTATGGAATTCCGAACAAACAACCCATATGGCAAGCCGTTCGTAAAGAATGTCGCAAATTCGTACCGAGAGAGATCTATTCCCTCCATGCTCAAGCGCACCCAGCGCTTCCATGACTGAAAAGCGTGGTGCGAGTGGTCCTTGCTCCAGTCACGCAGATCGTGCGGCAGGGATCGAAGATCATCTCTGGTTACAGGAGGCAATAGGACAACATCGAGCCCGCACGCCTGAGCGAGGTTTATCGCGGCGAGATCATGCAGATCGCCATCCTCTTCAATGGCAATAAGTCCGCGGCCATGCCCGAATTGAGTTGAGGGCAAGGATTCGGCGCGCTCGTCGTATACTATCCGCTTTTGTTCACGCCGGGCCTTGAGAAGTCCACGTATTGCTTCGCTTGGCCTGCAGTGGATATCGCCGGTGAAGGTGCCATCTAGTCTTAAGTGGTCCGCGACCTCGGCTGCAGATTCCGACTCGAAGAGAATCTTCTTTGGAAATCGCGCCACAAGATATCCCTTTTCAATATCATTCATCCCAAGAAGTACAATCTCGCGGGGCTGAACTCTTGCCAGTGCGTTGCCGATTTGCGTGGCGATGCGTTCCCCAATGACTCGCGCAAAATAGCCGTCGGTTCCAAAATCTGCCGTGCCCATGTATTCGTATTCGACGGACGGGAATTCGAAGAACGCCACGTATTTGTCCGAGTCGCGAAAATAGCTCGCGACCGAGACGGCGAGTTGGATTTGCCGATTGGCAGAAATAAAGACCCATCTCGTTTCGACTTCTGGGGCGCGTCTCTCGTTTCTCGGGTCCATTTGTTTTGTGGCAGTATTGTAAGCCTCGTCTAGCCAAACACGCCGCTCTAACACTAGGGCCCTAAGCAAGTCAGCCGCCATCAATCCGATCCGATGTTGATGTTCTGGTCATGTACTTCAACCCTGTACGCGGGCGGTACAGCTTCTGACGTTTAGAATCAATGTCGACGGACTATAGGGTGCGGGATGAGGCAGAGGCGGGGACCATGGAACCAAGTGTGCTGTTCAGCGGAAAGCACATATACGACCTGGTTGAGGAGCGGCGGGGCCTACTGAAGGTGGCCTATGAAGCGCTGCCGGATGACAAGGCGCTCGACGAGGCAGCCACCCAGGCTCTGAAGAAGAAGTTCATGCTCGACGT
>Ga0187863_10002425_pt1 | contig 14223 bp, 10 predicted proteins | sample June2016WEW_11_1_FD_132975 | JGI IMG/M metagenome (GOLD analysis project Ga0187863, IMG submission 132975) | Peatland microbial communities from SPRUCE experiment site at the Marcell Experimental Forest, Minnesota, USA - June2016WEW_11_10 | ecosystem: Environmental > Terrestrial > Soil >... | reverse complement strand
TTGTTCAAAGACACGCCGATTCCCGACGTAAAAGATATTGAGGACAAGTCCTACATCACGGGTGCGCAGGCCCGCATGAGCAGTGGCGGCGCCGAGGGCGAGGCCCCGCAATATGCCGCGAATCAGTCGGGACCGGTGGTTTCGAAGCGGTCATACTCGATTAATTTCGACACCGGCAAGGCAACGTTCACGCCTGAAGGCGTGCGAACCATGTCGGAGCTCAAGGATTCTTTGGCCATCACCGGTTTGTTCATTCAGGTCGACGGTTACACCGATAACACCGGCAGCGAGGGAGTGAATCAGGCGCTCTCCGATGCCCGCGCCGCCGCGGTAAAGGATTGGCTGCAGAAGCACGCGCCCCGCAATTTTCCCGACAACCGCTTCAAGATTGTAGGCCACGGTTCGCAGAGTCCGGTGGCGACCAACGACACAGCCGCCGGGAAAGCGGCCAACCGTCGCGTGGAAATCACGCTGTCAGGCAGCTAGGTGGACTACGCAATTTTGTCATTCCGCGGATCGAACGCGACGATGAACCTGCTGTTTGCCTGCAGCGAGGGAAGAGCAGGTTTCTCGCTGCGCTCGAAATGACAAGGCTGAGCTGCTCGAAATGACAAGTTTTGAATGAACCCCAGATGAATCAGGCGATTGAGGTTTTTTCACCGAACAAGGTGATCTCCAAGCAGACCGTGCGCTGGATGGTCGGATTCCAGTTGCTCCTGCTCTTTTTCATCTGGGTCTTTTCGCCGACCGTCTTCCTGCCCAAGCCGAAAGAGGTTTTTCAGGCGCTCGGCGAGATGTGGCAGGAAGGTCTGGGCGGCGAACTCATCACCAGCTTCATTCTGAATCTGGAAGCCATCGCGTTTGCCACGCTGCTCTCGCTCGGCATGGCCTACCTCACGGTCATCCCATTCTTTCGGCCGATCGTGACCTTGCTCAGCAAGCTGCGTTTTCTCTCCATGGTGGGCCTGACGTTTTTCTTCACCCTGATGGCGAGTACTGGACACGCACTCAAACTGTATCTGCTGGTTTTTTCGGTGTCGGTATTCTTTGTTACCGGCATGGCCGAGGTAGTCTCCAGCATCCCCAAAGAAAGATACGACCTGGCGCGTACGTTGCGCATGAGCGAATGGCGCGTGGTCTACGAAGTTGTGATCATCGGCCAGGCCGATAAAGCCTTCGAAGTCCTCCGCCAGAACGCGGCAATGGGATGGATGATGCTGACCATGGTTGAAGGCATTTCGCGCTCCGAAGGCGGCGTGGGCGCCATGCTGCTGAACCAGAATAAACATTTCCATCTGAGCGCTGTGTTCGCGATTCAGCTGACGATTCTTGTGCTCGGCTTGGCGCAGGACTACGGCATCGGCTTATTGCGCGAGGTTTTCTGCCCGTACGCGGATCTGACTTTGGAACGGAAGTAAAGAAGGAACATGGTTTCCTACACCTACGGAAAAACGCTGCTGAGAGTTGAGGACGTCTCCCTCGAATACGACGGCCGTCCCATCCTCAAGCACGTCAGCGCGGAGATCAAAGACATCGTCCGTCCCGATTGCGTGCAGGGCCAGGTCGTCGGATTTCTCGGCCCCAGCGGCATCGGCAAGACGCAACTGTTCCGCATCATCGCCGGGCTCAACAAGCCAACTTCGGGCCGGGTCACCATCAACGGACAAAACCGTCCGGTGCAGGCCGGCGAAGTGGGGGTCGTAGCCCAGGACTATCCTCTATTCGAACATCGCACCGTCATGTCGAACCTGCTGCTGGCGGCCAATCAAAAAGAAAAAGACGACAAGACCGCGCGCGAAAAAGTCGTCCAGTACCTTACCGAGTTCGACCTGCTCGACAAGGCCAGTCTCTATCCCGTGCAACTCTCCGGCGGACAACGCCAGCGCTGCGCCATCATCCAGCAAATCCTCTGCTCCGAACATTTCCTGCTGATGGACGAACCCTTCAGCGGCCTCGACCTGCTGATGCTGGAAAAAACCAGCGAGCTCATCCAAAAAGTTTCCAACATGGATGATCTCAACACCATCATCGTAGTCACCCACGACATTACCGCCGCCGCCGCCGTCTCCGACCACCTCTGGCTCATGGGCCGCGATCACGATGCGCGAGGCAATCCCTTGCCCGGTTCGCACATCGTCGAAACCTACGACCTGATCGAGCGCGACCTCTGCTGGAATCCCCAAATCATTACGCAGCCGAAGTTCGTGGATTTCGTCCGCGAAGTCAAAGAGCGCTTCCGCACCCTCTAGGGCTACGCTCCAGCCCCACTCGATGTGCCCGCCCCGGTTCCATTGACCTTTTGCTCACTCGCTACCTAACATGTCTACGCAGTGAGTTCTCCTTCCCAACCCGATGGTCAAAAGATCTCCCATTACCGCATCCTGCGCAGGATCGGCGGCGGGGGGATGGGCGTGGTGTATGAAGCGGAAGACCTCAAGCTCGGACGTCATGTCGCTCTGAAGTTCCTTCCCGAGGAGCTGGCAAGCGATGCTTCGGCACTCAGTCGTTTTCAGCGCGAGGCCAAGTCCGCATCCTCCCTGAACCACCCGAACATTTGCACCATATACGAAATCGATGAGGCCGATGGACGCGCCTTCATTGCCATGGAGCTGCTGGCCGGCCAGACGTTGCGGCATGCGATCAGCGGAAAGCCGCTGGAGATTGAGACCCTGCTCGACTGGGGCATCCAGGTCGGCGACGCGCTCGACGCCGCGCACTCCAAGGGCATCATTCATCGCGATGTCAAGCCCGCCAATATCTTTGTCACGGAACGCGGGCAGGCCAAGATCCTCGATTTCGGGCTGGCCAAACTTGCCAGCGAACCCGAAAGCGTTGCCTTGAGTGCCCCGACTGCCGACAGTGAAGAACATCTCACCAGTCCCGGATCTGCGCTTGGAACGGTGTCATATATGTCGCCGGAGCAGGCGCGCGCCAGGGATCTCGATGCGCGCAGCGATCTTTTCTCGTTTGGAGCGGTCCTCTATGAGATGGCCACCGGCCAGTTGCCCTTTCGCGGCGACAGTTCGGCAGCCGTCTTTGATGCAATCCTGAATCGTACGCCCGTGGCTGCGGTGCGGCTGAATCCTGAGGTGCCGGCGGAGCTGGAACGCATCATCAACAAGGCCCTGGAGAAAGACCGCAATCTGCGCTACCAGCACGCTTCCGATATGCGGACGGATTTGCAACGGCTGAAGCGCGATAGCGGCTCAGGCCGCGTGTCGCCGGCGGAACCGGAACTGATCTCAGTATCAGCGTCCCGGTCAGTTGGTTCGCAACTCGCGCCCAGTCACCCCAGCCGAAAAGGCTACTACTACGTTGCGGCTGCGTTTCTTCTGCTGGCGGCTGCGACGGTTTTTTTTCTCTCTTACCGATCTTCTCGTAGTGGTCCTGTCGTCAGCAAAGAGTGGGAGCAACTCACTTTCTTTACCGACTCCGCCGTATATCCGGCTCTATCTCCGGACGGCAGGATGCTCACCTTCATCCGGGGAAGCGATTCATTCTTCGGGCCAGGGCAAGTTTATGTAAAGTTTCTGCCCGATGGTCAGCCCGTCCAACTTACGCACGATTCGACAGAGAAATTGCGCCCGGTCTTCTCTCCCGATGGCTCGCGCATTGCCTACGGCTCGTTCGACAATTGGACCGAGTGGGAACTGCCCGTTCTTGGTGGCGAACCCCGCGTTATAATGCCCAACGCTTCGTCGTTGACGTGGATTGAGGGTGGGACGCGCCTGCTCTTTTCCGAGATCAAAGAGGGGCTGCACATGGTGGTTGTCACCACCGACGAAGGCCGCGGCCATAGCCGCGATGTGTACGCTCCTGCCGGTGAGCGCAGCATGGCCCATCACTCATTTCTTTCGCCCGATGGACGGTGGGTGCTGGTTGTTGAGATGGACAGTCATGGGGAAATTCTGCCCTGCCGTGTGGTTCCCTTCCAGGGAGCCGGCGGCCCACAAATAGTGGGTCCTCCCAACGGCACCTGCATCGCCGGCGCTTGGTCCCCAGACGGGAAATGGCTGTACCTCAGTGCCAAGACTGACAAATTTCATATATGGCGGCAACGTTTTCCCGTTGGAGCGCCGGAGCAACTGACTTCCGGCCCCACCTCGCAGGAGGGTATTGCCATGGCCCCCGACGGCAAGTCGCTCATCACAGCCGTCGGCACCGATGACAGCACCGTGTGGTTCCATGACAAGGACGGCGATCACCAGGTTTCTTCGGAAGGGAGTGCGATCGAACCAGCCTTTTCTGCCGACGGAAACAACCTGTATTACTTGATGAGCAGCGGCCGGACTGACGATTACGAACTGTGGGTAAAAGACCTGAGAGGCGGAAAGGTTGAGAATCTCCTGCCAGGCTATGCCATCGGAAGCAGCAGCATGCTGCAGTTTTCACCAAGCCATCCGTACGCCGTCTCCAGCGACGGAAAACAAGTAGCGTTTGTGATGAAGGACCAGGGCGGCAACAACAGTCTGTGGCTAGCGGCCACGAGCCGTCGCTCCTCCCCGGTGCGCGTGTCGTCTCCGGCGAGCGAAGATTCGCCATTTTTCCTGCCGGACGGCGAACTGGTTTTTCGCTCGGCCGAAGGCGGGTCCAATTATCTTTATCGCATGAAAAGCGACGGATCCGGCCGTCACAAGATTACGCAGGAACGTATCCTGGATGCCATTGCCGTATCGCCAGACGGTCGTTGGATCCTAGCCGCAGTGCCAACCACGGATCCGGAACACACAGTTGCCGCCAAGGCGTTCGCCGTGGAAGGCAACGAATCCGTCACGCTGTGCGTGGATTATTGCGTGTTCAATTGGGATACCACGGGAAACTTCGTGTATGTCTCCCATTCACGGCCGCATGACGTCACCTACGCGATACCCGTGCTGCATGATTCCGGCCTTCCGAAGGTGCCCCCGGGGGACGTGTCGCAGATTCAATCCCTGGCAGCTGCGAAAACGATTGCCGCCATACCCCACGATGTGCAATCCGCGATAAGTCCTTCCGTGTACGCCTATACTCGCCAAACCACCCGGCGCAATCTCTACCGCATTCAGTTGCAATAAACGCCCCGCGTCTTCGGGAGATACTTGCCCCGCCTACTCTTCCGCCGCCCCTGCCCGGTTCGCATATCGTCGAAACCTACGACCTGATCGAGCGCGACCTCTGCTGGAATCCCCAAATCATCACCCAGCCGAAGTTCGTGGAATTCGTCCGCGAAGTGAAAGAGCGCTTCCGCCCCCCCCTAAGCACTCCTCAGTCGATCGCGCCGCCGACAAAGCGTTTCCTATTGTTCTCTAAGTGTCTGCATTGGGTCCACATTGGCGGCTCGCAGCGCGGGAACAAGCGCGGCGATCAGCGACACCAATGTCAGCACCAGGGTTACGACCAAAAAGACCGATCGATCCAGCGGCGCGACTCTAAACAGGGTATCCGCGATGAGCCCGCTCCCGAAAATCGAAGCAACCACGCCGATTCCAATCCCAAGGCACGCTAGGATCGCGGCGCGCCAGAGCACCAGGCCCAAAATATCGAACCGCGAGGCTCCCAGCGCGATTCTCAGGCCGAGTTCACGGGTTCTTTCCGAGACGATGTAAGAGAGCACAGCATAGAGACCTAGAGCGGACAGCAGGAGAGCGATTCCGGCGAAGCCGGAAACAAGAACAGCTTCAAAGCGCGGTTGCGCGGCCTGCATTACTACGCTATCGGCGAAGGTTCGATAGCTGAAGACCGGGTGATCATTGTCCCTGGCGGCGACCATCTTGCGAACCGTATTTTCGTAGGCTCCGGGATCTCCAGCAACTTTCATCACGATGAGCGTGCGCTGGTGAGCCGGATCCTGGGCGTAGGGCAGAAAAAACTGCGGCTGATAGGGATTCCATGTGTCATTGACCCGGGTGTCGCCGACGATTCCAATGATCTGCACAGCGACGTTCTGCGGCGCAGCGTTCCGCCCTCCGATCACCGCTTCATAAGTATTTTCGAACTTCGGGGTGAAGTACTGTCCGATCGGGTCTTCCTGCGGAAAATATTTCCTCGCGAAAGTCTGATTGATGACCGCCACGGGTGGGGCTTTCGGATCATTGTCGTGCGGCGCGATCGTGCGCCCGCGCAGCAGCGGAATGGAGAGTGTCTCAAAGTAGCCCGGCATCACGACCGCGGCGCCAGCATCCGGAAGATGATCGGGCGAGTTCAGATGATTTGCGATGGTGAAGTTGACAAACGTGCCGGGTCCCCAAAGGATGGGCAAGGGATGGCCGGCGCTTACTCTTTCAACCCCGGGGATCGCCGCCAGTTCCGGGAGGAGTCTATCGATAAAACGGAACTTGCCCGGCACGGGATAGAGCTTGTTGGTCAATGCGATGTCGAAGTAAACGGTGTGTGCGGTGTCGAAACCTGGATCGAGGTGAATGGTGTTGAACATACTGCGGATCAGCAACCCCGCGCCGATCAGCAGCGTGAATCCGAGGGCGGTTTGGGCGACGACCAGCGCATGATGAAGCCGGTTGCGGCCGCGACCAGACGTGGTCGTAAAGCCGCTGTCTCGCAAGGCAGTGGCGGGATCGGACTTCGATATTCGCCAGGCCGGGAGTAATCCAAAGAGGAGTGCGGTGCAGGCCGAAAGCAAGGCTGCGAACGCGAGCACGCGGCCATCGATAGCGATGTTGTACGCCCGGGGCATGTCCTTGGGAATGAGCTGGAGTCCGGCACGCAGGAGAGCGAAAGACGCAAGGATGCCGCTGGCTCCTCCCGCGAAAGCAAGGAGCAAGGCTTCGACCAGCAGTTGACGCACCACGCGAATTCGGCTTGCACCGAGCGCTGTCCGGAGCGCCACTTCCGGACGGCGTCCGTTGGCGCGGGCGAGGAGGAGTCCGGCGACGTTGGCGCAACCGATGATCAGAACGATTCCAACCGCACCGAATAAAAGAGAGAGTGCGGGGCGGATATCGGAGACTTCCTGGTCGAGCAACGGATTGATCGAAACGCCGGAGCGGTAGCGATTTTCGGAATACTGTTGTGCCAGCCCCCGCTGCATGGTGTTCAGTTCCGCGAGAGCTTGCTTGATGCTGACGTCGGGCTTGAGACGGCCGACGACGGATAGCCTCTCATCATCGCGTTGCGACGTAACCGGATCGCGACCTTCGGCGTCGATCGCATAGGTCGACCAGTAGTTGGCCGGCATGCCGACGGGATAGTGAAAGCTGGCCGGCATGACTCCAACCACGGTGTACGGTTCATCGCTGATCTTTACCGTTTGACCAATCGCCTGGGGCGACGCGCCGAAGTCCGAGACCCAGAGTTCGTGACTCAGGATGGCGACACGATGACCGGGAAGTTCTTCGTCCTCGGTGAAGGTGCGGCCGAGCGCGGGAGCTACGCCAAGCGTCGAAAACAGATTTGCAGAGATGCGGCCGCCTTCGAGTACTCGCGCGCCTTCGCCATTCGCCCTGCTGAAGAGGCGGGTGATGTCGTCGTAAGAAGCGAGCGACTCGAAAGTATGGCTTTGCCGCCGCCAGTCAAAGAAGTTGGGATAGGAATTGGAGAGCGAGTTCGCCGCCGCAATGTTTGTGGGAGAGGCTCCCGGCGGGAACTCCAGAGTATCGACGGCAACCAGCCGGTCTTCCTGAGGGAGCGGTAGCGGCTGCAGGAGGATGCCATCGACGAGACTGAAAATTGCCGTCGTTGCTCCCACCCCAAGTGCCAGTGTCAGGACCGCCGTCACCGTGAATCCAGGGCTTCGACGAAACTGGCGCACCGCGAAAATCAGATCCTGCAGAAGCGTCGAGAACATGGCGTGATTATGACAGCGCGCGGGAAGCCACGACAAGAATCCGTATACTGAGAGACAACGTTTCGCCTGCGCCTGGGTTCGTACTCGATAAGGGGGCGTTATGGCAATGGAAAAGCTTGACCTCGCTCTTTCCCTGATCGCTCTGTCGGTGGTCGCTACACTGAGCTTGTCCTGCGGCGCAAAGTCGCAGAGTCAAGATCCACTCGAATCAATCACCATAAGCCCGGCAACTGCCGACGCACAGGATTATCCCAACGGGCAGGTGCAGTTTATCGCCAGCGGCTACTACATCGATCCCTCCCACACGGTCACTCCACTCACTGCCACTTGGGGTACGTGTTCCCAATTCGCGGCCACGACTGCAGTGTCGGTTAGCAGCACAGGATTGGCGCAATGCGCGAGCGGGACGGTAGGTACTTACTCCGTTTGGGCGAACGATCCCGCGCCGCTCGGTCCCGGAGTTTACAGCTGTCCAGCCAGCACTGCCTGCGGCGGAGGATGCACCATTCAGGCTACCGCGCAACTCACCTGCCCCTAGGCGGTTTCGCGGCAAGCCGCCCAACATTTTGGCGGCGATGACTCTATTTTTTATTCTTCCGCCACCGGCGCCGTCATCTCTTCCGAAGGTTCTCCGCCCGCCATCGACTGCGCGATAATCAGCCGTCGCGCCTCCACGCGGATCTTCGGCAGCTGCACCGCGAACCACCACGCTCCCATCACCGACGCGAACCCGCCAATGGCGACGGTGAGCGGCGCGCCCAGCCGGTCTGACAACGCGCCGCCGAGCAGCGCTCCGATCGGCCCCATCCCCATGAACATCATCGAGTACAACGCCATCGTCCGCCCGCGTAGAGCGTCAGGCACCATCACCTGAATCAGCGTGTTCGACGACGCCATCTGCAGCATCACGAAATATCCCACCGGCATCAGCAGCAGCACCGAGAGCCAGAACGATTTCGAAAACGAAAACAGCATCAGGCTGATGCCAAACCCGGCGCAGCATACCGAGACCCACCTGCCCAACCCCTTCACACCCGAGCGCAAGGCCAGCGTCAGCGCGCCCAACAATGCCCCAACGCCCGCCGCGCCCATCAGGATTCCCAACCGCACCGCTCCCAGATCGTGCGATCCAATGAGCGACGCGAATTCCTGCCCGCCGTGATGCAAAATCCTGTCCGCAAAAATCGGCATCAGCACCGCGTACGGCATGCCCACCACGCTCACCAGTCCCAGCAGTATCATCAGCGCGCGTATCGGCGCCGTGCGATTCACGAACTGGAAGCCTTCGATCATGTGCTCCCACGGCGACGTCTTCGCCGAAACCCGTGCCGGGGCGTGCACTTTCATCAACAGCAGACCGGTAATCACCGCTATGTAGCTCACCGCATTCGCAAAGAAGCACCAGCCTTCGCCGAGCCTGGCCACCAGAACGCCCGCCACCGCCGGCCCAACTACGCGCGCACCGTTGAACATGGAAGAATTCAGCGCGATGGCGTTCATCAGATCTCCCTTGCCCACCATGTCCACCAGAAACGACTGCCGTCCAGGGATATCAAATGCGTTCACCACGCCCAGCAACGCTGCCAGCACGAACACATGCCACACCTGGACCTTGTGCGACAAGGTAAGCGCCGCCAGCACGAAGGCCAGCAGCATCGACGCAACCTGTGTCCCGATTACGACGTGCTTGCGGTTGCTGCGGTCGGCTACAATCCCGCCGAGCGGTGCGAACAGGAATACCGGAATTTGGCTGGCAAAGCCGACTTCGCCCAGCCGCAGCCCCGATCCCGTCATCTTGTAGACCAGCCACGACTGGGCTACGGTTTGCATCCACGTGCCGATCAGGGAAATCAATTGTCCGCTGAAAAAAAGCTGAAAGTTGCGATGCCGCAGCGCGCGTCCCGCGGCTTGCCAGCGCAGTCCGCCGTCTCCGGCCGTATTTCCGCCGTTCGCAGAAACACTCTCTTGGATGGGAATCTTCGACTCAGCCACGTTCACTTCTTTGGATGATGACGTGCCAGCTTGCGCCTCTACTATATCGTGAGCTTTCGCCCATCCGACCACGCAACCGGTTCAGTTCGCTCAACTTTTCCACAGACTCGGGCCCAGTTCGCGGGTCGCCGGCCCTTATTCCGCGGCCCAAGTGCAAGCGAATGACCAATTTGGAAAAATCTGCCCTTGTTACTAATTTGGAACTTCACTTCCCGCCCGCCGTGCGCTACAGTAGCGCCTGCGCTTTCGACGATTCGGCAAAGGAAGTCAGGCAACTATGACCACTGCTCCAGTGGGGATCGAACGCCGTGTCGGACAGCGGTTCCCGTACCTTCTTCCGCTCTCCCTGCGCCAGGTTGACGCTTCCATCGAAGGCGTGGGCTTCACCCAGGATCTGAGTTCGCGCGGAGTCTTCTTCTTCACCGATGCGCCCCTCAATGAAGGCTCAGAAATCGAGCTCACGCTGCGCATGCCCTCCGAGATCACTCTCGGCGAGAATATGCCCGTGCGTTGCCGCGGTCGCGTGTTGCGCGTAATCCGGCCGGCCGCAACCCCCGCTCACGACGCCTCCCGATCGGCCCGCGCGGAAACGAAAATCGGTGTCGCCGTGCGCTTCGCAGGCTACGAATATCTCCCAGAATCCTCTGAGTCTTCCTCCACCTTTGCCCGCGTCTCTACGGTGCACTCGCACCCCGAGGCCAGCCATGAGCACGACGAGGATCGCCCTTTAGCTCATTCTTCTGCCCGTTCCGTTCTGGGTTAGTCCTGTTGCAGGTCGTGGTGCAGTTTTAAGATCTTGAACCACGAAGGACACGAAGTAAACCCATCGAAACGAAGTCCTTCGTGATCTGGGGCTTGGCCTGAGCGAAGTTTGTGGTGGGTGGTTTTCCTTTTTGGCTGAAGCCGATTTCAGACCGCGCTGCGCTGGCATGCCGGAAGGCGTCCCTGATACGAGTCTTTTTTTTCAGACCCCGCACTATCGTTCTAAGGAATCACCTTTTCAACTTGGCTATCCTGTCATACAATGACACCCATAGAGGTGAACGGCCTCCAGCTTCTTCCGTTTGTTCTCCCCCCAAAGATGTTGATCACGTGGTAGCGTTGTCGGAGCTTGCATGAAGCGCGTGCAGGCCTTTGCCTATTACCTAGGTCACTTGGCGGAGAGCGGGTTCTCTTTCTAACATGCAAACACCAAGAGAAATCAGCGAGAACCGCGCTATGCATGGGATCGCCGTCGCCCTCCTGACCGAGGACGAGGACCACTTATCCGCGCTGCAAACCCGTCTGGAAGCGACGCGCCTGGCACAAGCGGTATTCAGCCACGTTGGGTTTCCTGCCGGACCGACCGACTCAATCCTGCGCCAGCTGCAGGATTCGCGCGCCGAAATTGTTATCGTCGACATTCCACCCAGAGACGCCCAGCGCGCCATCCACACCATCGAATTGATTCGCGCTACGACGCAGCAGATTGGCATTTTCGCCAACGGCGAAATGACGCAGCCGGCCAACATTGTCGCCAGCATGCGCGCCGGCGCCGGCGAATACGTCGACCATTCCGGCGGTCACGAGGCTCTGCTTGAAGCGCTGACGCGCTTCAGTTCTTCCCGCACCCGCAATCTAGGCGGCGCTGGCAAGGCCCGGGTATTTACTTTCCTCAGCGCCAAAGGCGGCGCGGGTTGCACAACCACCGCCGTCAACACTGCCATGGCGCTGCAGCAGTCGCACGGCGACGTCGTCCTCGTCGACTTTGCTCCCATCGGCCACGCCGCACTTCACCTGAACTTGCGACCGCAATTCGGCGTGCTCGACGCCCTGCAGAATCTGCACCGTCTTGATAGCACCTTGCTCGACGGCCTCATGACTCCGACCAAAGAAGGCTTGCATCTTCTGGCCGGACCGCAGCAGCCGTATCCCACCGAACCGACGCCGGGCGAACTGGCCCGCCTCTTTGATTTGCTGGTGAATCACTACCGCTTCGTTGTAGTCGACGCCTCCAGCCGCCTCGATCCCACTACGCGCCTGCTCTCCGATCTTTCGAACGCCGTGCTCGTGGTCGCACAGACTGATGTGGTTTCGCTGTGGAGCGCTGGACGCATTCACGCCTTCCTCGAAGAAGGCACCGGCCGCGACCGCCTGCGTATCGTTTTGAATCGCTATAAAAAGATTCCCGGCTTCACCGACGAGGATATCGAGCACGCCACCAACTGCAAAGTTTTGTGGAAGGTTCCCAACGCATTCCAGGCCGTCTCGCCGTCGATCGACCACGGCACTCCCGTCGTTCTGCAGGATGGCCCCGAAATCAGCCGTTCGTACCGCGCTCTGGCTGCAGCGCTGGCGGAAGCGTCGTCCAATTCCGAAGGCAGCCCCGATCTTGTCTACGGCGCCGAAGGCGCCCGAAAAAAACCTGCCGGCCGCCTAAACCTTTCCCCACTCCGCGCCGGACAATAATTTAGGTCAGACGATGGTAATCGTTGGGAAGGGGCCCAGATCGGATTTATCCCTTAGGGTCAGGCAGCTAAAAGCTCGAAAAAAACGGCTAGGCGCTTCTAAAGGGCGGCTTCCGTCAGAGCCGTTCTCGCATCTGAGAAGCATGCAGCCCACACAACTTCTCCCCGACCTCGAATGCCGTGCCCCCGCCGAGCCAGCGCCATCTCCGATGGGCCCCATCGATCCTCCGGAGAACCCGGACCTTCCCGTGCGCGAGCCCGAACCGTCGGTCCCTGGCGAGATCTGACCCAGCATAGCGACCCCGTCGGACCGCAGCGAGAGTTGTCCCACTCGGCATGAATTCGTCCGCGCAATTTCTCCGCGATAGGTCGACGAATTGCGCCGCCGAATTCGTACCCGGCGGACGAGCCTACTTTCCGGCTGCCGCTGGCGCGGCGTCCCGTGGAAACATCTTGAACACGACTTCCTGCGCGTGCGACGTCACCTTCTTGTTCGCGTCGCTCTCCGTTTCTGTCAGCGTGCCTTTGAGCACAAAATAAGCCTCATCTCCAGGATTCTTCCCCTCGCCGCGCTCCACCGTCCCCTTAAAGTCGAAGCCCACGCCGTGGACAATCTCGGTCGTGAAACTCAACTTGCCGGCTTCAATCTTGCCGCTCTTGAAAAACTGATCCAGGAACTCTCCCTTGTCGGTCTCGCCCTCGCCGAATCGCGAAATGAATCCCGTGACGTGGCCCGCGTCCTCCACCGTCAACTGCAGCAATTCGCCTTCTTTCAGAAACGTGTACATTCCCGAATAAAGCGACCCGCTTTTCGCGGCCTGTTGCGAAGTCGTGTCTGCCGGCTTCGCCGCATCTCCGGAAGGTTTCGCCTCCTGCGCGCGTAGCTCGAGAGAATGACTCAGCCCCCCGAGCCCCACCGCCAACGCAACTACAAGGATAAAGCGATCTGTCTTCACTTCTTGGTCGCCTTCGCCTCCATGAACGGCATCCAGTTCGTGCCATCCATTGAGATTTCGAATTTCAAACTGTAGCTCGCCGGCGTCAGCACCTTCATCGTCATCTTCTGTTTGATCTCCTGCCCGTTATAGGTCTGCGAGCTGGTCCACGTCCAGGTATCGCCGCTGGCGGTGCCCTTTGAATTTTCGCGCCGTCCCTGGCTGCTGAATTCGTTGTAGGTATAAACGTTCTCTTCCGTGTCGTATCCCAGGTAGGACGTGGCTGTGCCGTCGCCGCCCAGTTCCGGAGGCATCTTGAAATTCGAATGACCCTCGACGAAAAATTTTCCCGGCAGCCATTCCGTGGTGTCAGTTGAACTGAACTTTCCACCCGCTCCCCACGGACCCTGCGCGATTGTCCCCTCAACGGCCCACGCGCCCACAAAGTAGTCGAGTTTCTTCACTTCCGGGCCCGGCGTAGGCGACATCTGCGCCCAAGCCGACGCCGCAAACAAAACCAGAGTCGAAACCAGAATCATTTTGATATTCATGTGAGTGTCTCCTCGGAAAGCTCCTCGCCTTTTAGCTGGAAGCTACTTTCACAAGGATCGTAGCGGCCCCGGACACTTCTGCCCAGTGCGATTCGTCAGCCGCGGCGCATGACAATTGTCACGCTCCAGGGCGATTACTTTTTTGTCGCTTTTCCGTCCATTGCCAGCGTCCACTTGGCGCCATCGGGCGAGGTTTCGTACGAGAAGTTGTATGAGGTTGGCGAAGTAATCTTCATGGTGAACCGCCCCTTCATCGTCATGTTGCCCATCTTCTCGTCATTGGTCCAGGTCCACGTGTTGCCATCCAGTGAACCCTTCGCATCGACGAATTCTCCCCAACTGTTGAACTCACGGTAGGTGTAGGTTTTGTCCTCGGCGGAATAACCCATGATCGACACCCCCGACCCGTTCCCCATCGTGGTTTTGTAGTCGGTATGGCAGACCACAAAGAATTCGCCTTCCATCCACTCGCAATTCTCGGTCTCGGTCGTCTTTCCGCCCGCACCCGCATCGCCGCC
>Ga0187863_10002423_pt1 | contig 14229 bp, 9 predicted proteins | sample June2016WEW_11_1_FD_132975 | JGI IMG/M metagenome (GOLD analysis project Ga0187863, IMG submission 132975) | Peatland microbial communities from SPRUCE experiment site at the Marcell Experimental Forest, Minnesota, USA - June2016WEW_11_10 | ecosystem: Environmental > Terrestrial > Soil >... | reverse complement strand
CGTCGAAGCCGTGAGAGCCTTGCCTGCGCGCGATCTTATCCTCGACGGCGAAGTAATCAGCATGACCGCCGACGGCCGCCCGCAGCCGTTCCAGGTGACCGCGCGAAGGTTCGGCCGCAAGCTCGATCTGGAGCGAATGCGTGAGGAGCTGCCGCTCACGCCGTTCTGGTTCGATCTGCTGTATCTCGACGGCCAGTCTTTGATGGACGAGCCACACTCGCGCCGGTTCGGCGCTTTGGAGTCGCTTTCGCCCGCCGAGGCAGTTGTGCCGCATTTGCTCACCGGCGATCCCGAACGCGGCGCAGAGTTCCTGCGTCTCGCGCTCCAGCGTGGGCACGAGGGAATCATGGCGAAGGCCAGTGACGCCGCCTATGCCGCGGGCGCGCGCGGACAAAGCTGGCTCAAGATCAAGAAGGCGCACACGCTGGATCTTGTGATTTTGGCTGCCGAGTGGGGACATGGGCGCCGTCACGGTTCGCTGAGCAATCTGCATCTGGGCGCGCGCGACACCGAGGACGGTGGATTCGCCATGCTGGGGAAGACTTTCAAGGGCTTGACCGACGAAATGCTCGCGTGGCAGACAGAGCAGTTATTGAAACTGGAAATCTCTCGCGACGCGTGGACTGTTTATGTCGAGCCGAAGCTGGTCGCTGAGATTGCCTTCAGTGATATCCAGGCAAGCCGCCGCTATCCCAGCGGCCTGGCTCTTCGGTTCGCGCGTGTGAAGAGGTATCGAACAGATAAATCGGCGGCGGATGCCGACACGCTCGAAACAGTGCGCAAGCTGGCCGGAGGTTGATGTCTCCGATCCAGCCTGCGCTTATAGACGGCACTAAGTTCGATTTCCGGCCTCCGTTCTCGTAATCGCGTAACGCACCCGGATGCGCATAGCGACTGTTTCGACGCTCTCCGCCTCGGCATACGAACCGGCTTTGCGAAGCAACACCGCGTATTCTTCAAGCGTCTGAGCGGCGCGCAGGCCAGGCGAATCGGTCCCACGCAGGATTCTGGTCGCGTCGCGGTACAACGCCATGGCGTGAGCGCCTTTGCCTTCGTGCACGTACAGGCTTGCGAGATTGGCCATCCAATACGCCGAAGTCACCGTGTTCGACTGTACCGTCAGAGCCCGTCGGAAGTACGATTCTGACGATGCATAGTCGTGCAGCTCCGCCGCGGCGACACCGAGATTATTGAGGTCGGTGCCTACCCGCGGGTGAGCCGGCCCGAGTTTCTCCTCATCGATACGCAGAGCCTGCCGAAAGAGCTCCATGGCCCGATGAACGTCGTGTGCATCCTGCGAGATCAGCGCGAGATTAGAGAGAGCCGCGGCATACTCGGGATGATCCACTCCCACCGACGCCTGCAGCAGCAACAGCCCTCGTGTGCCCACCACACGAGCCTGTTTCAAATCGCCCCGCGCCCGATCCAGCAACGCCAACGCTTCCAGCGCGGCGGCAGTTCTCGTGCCGTGATCGCCGGCATCCTTCAAGAGCGCCACGGCTCGCTCCAGATGATTCTGCGCGGCGGCCAAGTCGCCAGTCCGGCGTTCGGCAATGCCGAGATTGATGAGGGTGTCGGGCTGTTCAGCGGAGGCCAGAGCACGCCGAAGAAGCACTTTCGCGTCCTCCAGCCGGCCTTCCGACTCCGCAACAGTGCCAAGCAAGTCCAAAGCGGACCCGGCGTCGGCCCCTTGCTCCAGAGCACGGTGTGCGAAGTCCTCAGCTTCGCTGTAGTGCCCCATATCGCGATTCACCAGGGCCAGGCCGAGGAGCGCCGTACCGGTTGGCCGGGCACGCTGGTACATTTTCTCGGCCTCCGGATAGCGGCCCTCCGCGCGAAGGGTGGCCGCGAGATTCAGAACGGCCTCCGGTTCCCCCATGGCCGCCGACTGGGAAAACATCGATTCGGCGCGCGCATACTCGCCGCGGCCGAAGTAGACACTGCCAACATTGTTCAGGTTTCTGGCTTGCTGGGGACCCGGGGCGGGAGACACGCTCTCGCCCCGAACACCCGCCGTTGCCAGCACCAGGAGACTTGCGAAGCAAACATCACGGGTTCTCATGCAGCAATAGTGCGGCTGAATCGCTTTCGCCAGGCAGTAATGGAGGCGTACGGTTACGGTGTGGTTTTACGGTAAACGGCGGGGGCGAAGCCGATGCGCTGAAGGAGCGCCTGGAAACGGGGCTCGTTCCGCAAGGGATCGTACACAGGGTGTACCTTTAATCCCGACAGTGCCATCTGCCGGTTCTCCACCCCCTCTTCCAGCCAAGCGAGAGCACGATCGTTTTCCCCAAGCCCCATGTGCACGACGGCGAAGGACGCTGCCGAAACGCGGGGGCTGGCGCCGCCAATACGATGGGACGCCGAAGAGATATCCTGCAGTTTCCGCAGCATCTCTGTTGCGCGCTCGGTTTGCCCGCTCAGCGCGTATGCTTGCCCAAGCGCCGCCAGGACATGGGGAATGTCTCCGCCGAGTTCCCGGCCCATCTTATAGCTCTCAATCGCCTTCTCATATTCGCCCATTTGCGCGAGAACGCGCCCCAGCGATGTCCACGCTTTGGAAAACGATGGATCGAACTCCTTGAGCGCTTCATATTGAAGGACGGCCTCCGGGTACCGGCGCGACACCATCAGGACGAATCCGCGTCCTTCCTGTGCGATAGCCGACAAAGGATCGAGCGAAATGGCCTGATCGATTTCCGACAGCGCCTCTTCGAAGCGGCCGATCATGGCGAGATAATCGACGGCGTACCAATGATGCGCCGTGGAGTAGCCGGGGTTGAGTTCGATGGCCTTCCTGAAGAATCTCTCGGCTTCCTCCCACTTCCAGCCATAGCGCGAACGGAGCAGGCCGAGGGTCGCATAAGCTTCGGCCAGATTGGGGTCCAACGCCGTGGCCCGTTCGGCGGCCCGGTTCGCGGAAGGGACGGCCGCTTCCTGTGGAAGAAGCCCGTAGTCCGCCATCACCGCGTAGCTGTCACCCAAGCCTGCCCAACCAAGCGCCCAGTCAGGATCAAGTGAGACCGCATCCTCGAAGCAACGCAGCCCCAGCCGCAGGCCTTCCGGCGAACGCTTGTTCCAGTGGTAGCGGCCTTTCAGATAAAGGTTGTAGCACTCGACGGAAGTCGCTTTGGACGTGAGACGGCTCGCCGGTTCCGGCAGGAGCTTCACGCGCAGAGTGTTCACGATGGCCTGGGCAATCTCCTCCTCGATCGCGAAGACGTCCGCAGCGGTTCGGTCCCATGCCTCAGACCACAGATAATAGCCAGTGGCCGCTTCGATCAATTGCGCGGTGATGCGCAACCGGTCACCGGAGCAGCGCACGCTGCCACGCAGGATTGTCTCCACGCGCAATTGTTCGCGAATGGCTTCGAGGTCCTGCTGGTGGCCTTTCATGCGCGCCGCCGATTGCCACGCCACAACCCTGAGCTCATGGACTCTTGCCAGCGAGTGAATCAGCTCCTCGGTCAGCCCGTCGCACAAATAGTCGGTGTCGGCTCCGGAATTCAGGTTGGTGAACGGAAGCATCGCAATGGTCCGCTGCGCCGGCGTGGATTGCGGTTTTGCGGGAGCCGTCGTCGTGGCCGCATGATCGTGAAACACGGCCGCGTATCCGCCGCGTGGAAGCTCGATGCGAATCTTCGCGTCGCGGCCCTGGCCTTCATACCAGGCTTTCAGCCGGTCGCGAAGACGGCGGGCTTCAACGCGCACCACCGGGTCCACCCGCGGATCGAAGGACGGTCCGCGCCCAAAGGCCTCCACGCCAACCACGTATTCCTTGACGCGATCGGACTCGCCGCGCAGCGCCAGTTCCACCGAGAAGCGCAGAAAGCGGCAGAGGCGATCGGAGCGGGAGAACAGATCGCTGGCCACAATGCGGCCCAGTTCCTGGCGGATGAGCTCTTCACGCTGGGAGTCGATACACATAGGGCGGGCGAAGACGTGGCCCCGGGAGATTATCTAATTGTAGCGAACGGGGTTTCGGGAGCGGGGCGTGCTCATGCCCGCGATAAAGAGTGAGCGCCACGCTTCTCCACTCGGGGGTGTTGGTCAGGCAGTAATGGCGGCGTACGGTTACGGTGTGGTTCTACGGTGAACGGCAGGGCTTAGTCCGAGACGCACCAGCAGCGACAGGAACCTCGGTTCCTGTCGAAGAGGGTCGTAAACCGGATGCACTTTCAGCGCGGATAAGGACATCTGACGCCGCTCCATGCCCGCTTCCAGCCACTCGAGCGCGCGGTCATTTTCCCCGAGGCCCAGGTGAACGATGGCGAAGCAGGTGGCCGGAACGGCCGAAGTCCCGGAGCCGGTCCGGCTCGCCGAGGAAGACATTTCGTGCAGTTGCTGCAATAACTCCCTTGCACGATCCCTCTCTCCGTTGAGCGCGTGGGCCTGGCCGAGCGCAGCCAGTATATTAGGAATCGTGCCGCCTAGTTGCAGACCCTTTTCGTACATCTCGATGGCCCTGGCGTAGTCGCCCATTTGCGCATAAACTCGCCCTCGTGACGTCCACGCTTTGTAGAAGGACGGCTCGAACTCCAACAGCAACCGGTATTGTTCGATTGCCTCCTCGTAGCGGCCCGACACCATCAAAACGAAGCCGCGGCCTTCCTGGGCGATGGGCGACAGTGGATCGAGCGAGACAGCAAGTTCTGCCTCGGCCAGTGCCTCCTCGAGACGGCCGGTCATGGCGAGATAGTGAAATCCATACCAGAAGTGCGCTGTGGCGTAACCGGGGTTGAGGTCGATGGCCCTGCGAAAGAATACGGCCGCCTCATCCCACTTCCAGTCGTACCGGGAGCGCAGAACGCCCAGCGTCGCATACGCTTCGGCGAGATTGGGATCGAGACTGGTGGCTCGCTCGGCGGCACGGTTCGCCGCGGGGATAGCGGTCTCCTGCGGGAGCAGCTCGTTTTCCGCTAGGACTGCAAAGCTATCGCCGAGGCCGGCCCATCCCAGCGCCCAGTCCGGATCCAGCGCCACGGCATCCTCGAAACAGCGGAGCCCCAACCGCAGCCCTTCCGGTGAGCGCTTGTTCCAGTGGAAGCGGCCCTTCAGATAGAGGTTGTAGCACGCGATACTGGTCGCTTTGGGTGTCAGCCGGGCGGGCGATTCGGGCCAAAGCCGCACCCGCAGGGTGTTCACGATGGCCTGGGCGATCTCTTCCTCGATAGCAAAAACATCGGCGGCAGCCCGGTCCCACACCTCCGACCAGAGATAGTATCCAGTGGCCGCTTCGATCAGTTGCGCGGTAATGCGCAACCGGTCACCTAAGCAGCGCACGCTGCCGCGAAGGATTGTCTCCACACCCAATTGTTCGCGAATGGCCTCGAGATCCTGCTCGCGCCCTTTCATGCGCGCCGCCGATTGCCATGCCACCACCCTCAGCTCGCGCACCTTAGTGAGCGAGTGGATGAGTTCTTCGGTGAGGCCGTCGCACAGGTAATCGGTGTCGGTTCCGGAGTTCAGGTTGGTGAACGGCAGCACCGCAATGGTCCGCTGCGCCGGTGTGGACTGTGGTTTTGCGGGAGGCGCCGTCGTGGCCGCCTGATCGTGAAACACGGCCGCATAGCCGCCGCGCGGAAGTTCGATGCGAATCCTCGCGTCGCAGCCCCGGCCTTCATACCAGCTCTTCAGCCGGTCGCGAAGACGGCGGGCTTCCACGCGCACCACCGGGTCCACCCGCGGATCGAAGGACGGTCCGCGCCCAAAGGCCTCCACGCCAACCACGTATTCCTTGACGCGATCGGACTCGCCGCGCAGCGCCTGCTCCACTGAGAAGCTCAGAAAGCGGCAGAGGCGATCGGAGCGGGAGAACAGATCGCTGGCCACAATGCGGCCCAGTTCCTGGCGGATGAGCTCTTCACGCTGTGAGTCGATACACATAGGGCGGGCGAAGACGTGGCCCCGGGAGATTATCTAATTGTAGCGGACGGGGTTTGAGGGGCTGGATGCGCCCTAATGCTGCTCCCACCGCAGCCCGAGGCGCCATACACGTGGTTCACCGGTGTTCGGAAGCGGAGTGAGGGCCACATAATACTGGTGATTGAGAATGTTCTCCATCTCCGCGGTTGCCGAGATTGACTTGCTGACGCGTTGCTGGGCAGCCACTGCGAGCGAAGCGAAACCCGGCAGCAGAAACTGGTTGAGATCGTCGTCGAATTGTGACGAGTAGGTCCGCAGCGAAGCCGACAGCATCAGATCTTTCTTCTTATACGCCACCAGTGCCGACCCCTGGTTCTTGGCCACCTCAGGAATGCGCAATCCGCTCGCGTCAAAATGCGAGTCGACAAAGAGGTATGAAAGCTGACCCTTGAAGTCATGCCAGGAGCGGCTGGCGTTTGCTTCGATGCCGCGCGAAATGGCCGGTGGCCCGTTCATTCGCTCGCGCCGAATGCTGGTTCCGGTATCGCTCAGCGTGGCGTTCTCAAGCAGGTCCGTCAATGAATCGCGGAACAGATTCAAGCCGATGCGCGTTTTCTCGCCCACGAAATCCCCGCCGACTTCGGCGCCGAACATCCGTTCAGGAACGAGCGCCGGGTTCGCCAGGGTCAGCACGTTCCCCACCTGAAATGGCCGGTACAGTTCATTCAAAGTGGGGGCACGGAAACTGCGCCATACCGAACCATGCCCGCGCAGCCGGTGATGGCCCACCGCAAACCCGCCGCTGGGGCTGAGGATTCCGCCGCCGACGCCTGGCAGATCGCCGCGCAACCCGCCGAACAGGCTGAATGGCCCGGCATTGAACTGCAATTGCGCGAAGGCCCCGCGCTCGAACTCGGTTCCACCAGTGACCGTCGTTCCGCTTAACAGACGGTCCGTACTGTGGCCTTCGTCGCGTTCGGCATCCGCACCCACCAGCAATTTCCAGCGATGAGGCGAATAATTCCAGTACGCCGCGCCGCCAGCGCCTTTCGCGGGCACGGTCTGGCGGTCTACGATCTTTTCCGAATCGCGGCCGGCCGCCACGCTGGAAAAGGTGGCGCGAAACGCTTCCTGCGTGTAATATCCGAGCACCGAAATCTGATTGTTTCCGAACGTGTGTGCATAGTTCGCAGCGATCTCGCCGAGGCCCGTGGCATTGCGCTGGTCGACAGTCCCGTTGTCGCGATGTTCGGCGTCGATGTCGAGCCGCAGGAACAGGCGCTGGTTGCCCTTGAAATAATCGAGGCGCAGATTGCCGGCAACCCAGTCCGACCCGGCGGGCTGGTCCACGCTGCCGCGCAGGTTGGCGGGCAAGATGTAGTAGCCGTCGGTGGTGTACATGCGCACATCCATGGAAGCGGCCCAGTGGCGCCACGCGTCGGCCATGCCTGTACGCAGATCCTGTTCGTTAAAGCTGCCGTAGTCGTACTGCAGATAGCTGTCGCCCCTTGCCGCGGTTGAGAACAGCGCCATCAGGCCGCCCATCGCACGGTCGCCGAACACGGCAGTCGAAGAACTCGCCGTAACCTCCACGCGTTGCATCTCTTCGGGGTCCAGCCGTGTCCAATACACCCATCCACCGAACGGATCGTTCACGGGAATTCCATCCCACAGCACCAGAGTGCGGCTGGCGCCCGTGGACCCGAGACCGCGCAGTGAGACTCCCTGCGTCGTCGGGTTGGCCACCAGGCTGTCGGAACGCCGGTACAACTGGAAGCCGGGTATGATCTTCACAAGGTCGTCGAGATCGAAGCCGGGCAATTCCGACAGGCTGTCCGACGTCAGCACAATCACGTTCGACGGCGAATCTTCGGCCACCGTATCGGTGACGTTAATAGTGGTGCTGACGGGCGGCAGGTTGGACTGTTGCTGTTGCGGGGCGATCGTCTGTGCCAGGCAGGGTGAAAGCATCAGGCCCAGCCACGCGCACGCGCAGCCCAGCCATCTCCTGACCGGCGGCGGCGAGACGTTCCGGAGAGGCGCTGAACACGATTCGGTAAACGACGTCATTGTCCGGAGCAGGGAGCGCCTTCCCACGAGCCGGCGCCACCAGCGCGAGATACTTCAGGATAGTATAGACGTCGGCTTCTTCCGGCACTCGCGCGTTGAAATCCTGGCTGCAAAGACGAAATTGCGCGCCACGCTCGGTGAGCCGCCACGCCAGGAACGCGCACATGCTCACGGCGCGTTCGAACCACGGCTCGTGTTCGCGGGGAACGTCGAGATCCAGCCACATCTCCACGGCCAGCTCCTGTTCGCGCGCGAATTCGCGGATCTGCAAATCGCCCATATGCGCGGTCGCCTTCCAATCGACATGGCGGGCGCTTTCGAACGATTCATAGGGCCGGATGCGATAGAAATCGTGCCCCAATCCGCGTGCGTAAGCTTCCATCTCGCCCGCGAGCGACGCGACAAGGTCCTCTGAACCCGGCTGCGGATCGATGGGCGGATACACCACCAGATCGCGCCCCATGTGCATCTGCACGCGCCGTTCGGCGAAACCGAATGGAAATCGCGTGGAGAAGCGGAAGCTGCTTTCACGATAGAGTCCGCGATGGGGGAAGAACACTTCCACGGGACCATTGAGGGCCGCGCCTGCGGGAATCGTGGGGAAATAGAGCGGGGGCGATACCGATGTGGCGTCCACCGGGGTGAGATGAATGGAGAACGACGGCATCCACGATTTCACATTGCGCACAACCACGCGGCCCTGCAGGCGGCGGTTGGCGGGGATGTGCTCGGGCAGGATGAAATCCAGTTGCAGGCCAGCCAGCGAGAGGCGGCTAATGAACCCCGAGACCAGCAGGGTGGAGAGCATGGCCGCCAGAATCAGGAAGAGCAGGTTGTTGGCCGTGGCGAAGGCGGCCAGCGCCACCAGCGCGCAGATGATCGAATAGACGACTCCGGCACGCGTCACATGCTGACGCACCCCCAGATCCAGCGCCTCGCTGATCCTGTGCCAGAGACTCTTTTGCCAGAGATGCTTCACTCTTCTTCAAGGTCGCACATGCCACCTGTTTCAACCGTGACGATGGTCGTCAAAGAAGCCCATCTCCGGCTAATACTTCCGATTGACAGCAAGTACTTTCTATCGTAAAGTCTTTTTATGAACAGACGTGCACCAACAGCCCGCACCCGGTGGATCCCGCCGGAGATGATTCATCCTCCTTTGCTCGATGCGTCGGCAGCCACCGGCCCAGTCCAGCCCCGCTATGCGCTCCTCATTAATCCCTTCTACCCGAAGGATCCGAATGCGAGCTATGGAAAGCACGTGCTCACGCCAACGCTGGCCCTCACCAGTTTCGCGGCAACAACGCCGTCACACTGGGAGGTCCGTTATTGGGATGAAAACCTGCTGCAGGGGCGGCCGCCGTTCGATCCATTGCCCGAACTGGTGGGCATTTCGGCCCACCTGACCTTCGCAAAGCGCGCGTTCGAGCTGGCCCGCTGGTACCGCAGCCGGGGAAGCAAAGTGGTCCTCGGAGGGCTGCACGTCCTATCTTGTCCCGACGAGTGTGCGCCCCACGCGGACGCTCTCGCAGTGGGCGACGGAGTTCAACTCTGGCCACGCATTGTTTCCGATGTGGAATCGGGCCGTCTGCAATCGAGGTACGCGGCAGACTGGAACAACGATTATCGTGAGGATCCGGCCCCGCGGAGGACTCTCCTGCCAGGCGCCAGCTTCCTCACCACCACAAGTCTGATCGCGACCCGAGGCTGCCATAACCGGTGTGGCTTCTGCTATCTCGCCACTGATGGTTTGCGAATGCCGTATCGCATGCGAACCCCTGCACAAATTGCCGCCGAGTTCGAAGCGGACGGACACCCTTACGCCGTGTTCATCGATAACAATCTGGGCTCGAACCGAGAGTACCTGCGCAGCCTCTGCCATGCGCTGCAACCGCTCGAGAGAATATGGAGCGCGGCTGTGTCCATCGACGTGACCGACGACCCGGGCCTGATCCGCGCCATGGCCCTCTCCGGCTGCACGGGCGTGTTTGTGGGCTTTGAGTCGCTCACTGACGACAACCTCATTGAGGCACACAAGAAGACGCCGCGAACGGCTGACTATGCCCGCCGTGTGCGAATGCTGCATGACAACGGAATCCAGGTGAATGGTTCATTCGTTCTGGGATTTGACCACGACCGTCCCGACGTGTTCGCCAGAACGGCCGAATGGATCGAGCGGAATCGCCTCGAATGCTCCACATTCCATATCCTCACGCCATATCCGGCAACGCCGTTGTTCCGGCGGATGGAAGCGGAGGGACGCCTCCTGCATCGCGACTGGAGTTTGTACGACACGGCGCACGCTGTGTTCCGCCCCAGGCACATGTCCGCCGAGGAACTTGAGCAAGGCTATCAGTCGATATACGAGCGGCTCTTCTCGCATGCCTCAATTTGGGCGAGGCGGCCGGAGGACTGGCGCGCGGTGGCGCCGTATCTGGCAATGTCGTATCTGTACAAGCGCTCGAACAGATTCTGGCATTTCCTGATTCAACGCCGCTTTGTACATGCCGTATGGCGCCCGATGGTCGAACTCACGCGAATCCGGCATCTCCACTACCGGCGCCGCCTGGCTGAGCAGGACTGGTCCTCGGGGACCGCGGTGGGAGTGATTTCCGCGGGCGTTTAGTGGGCTAACGATAATTAATCTGCTATTCACGGAAATCGCGATTTCGTGCGATATTGTGTCGTTTATGAGAACCTTGTTGACTCTGATTTCTGCATTTGGCGTCCTCGCCGCCGCTCAGGAACGTGGGCTTCAAACGCTCCCGGCTGTGGTTCGGGCGACGGGCGAAGCTGTGGTATCGGTTCGCGCGGATCAGACGGCCCTTCGCCTATCAGTCGTCTCAACCGGACGCAGCACGGAACGAGCCGGGGCAAAGAACGCCGAAAAAACCACCGACGTCATTACGCGTCTGCGAGAACTGCTAGGACAGGATGCCAACATCCGCACCGTGGACTACTCGTCGAATAAGAGCAAAGTGGACGGCTACGTCGCTGTTAACACCATCGAGGTTCACGTACCGGATCCGGCAATGGCGACCAAAGCGATCGACGCGGCCTCTAAGTATGGTGCCACCGTGATCGGCGGGATGCAGCCGTCCGCGCTCAACGAACAGAATGCCCGTGCAGAGGCGCTGAAGCAGGCTACCGTCCGAGCGCGCGCGGATGCTGAAGCAATGGCGGCCGCTCTCGGCATGCGGGTGGTGCGCGTTCTTTCGGCGGAAACCGCGGCGGTGCCGGCTCCCGCACAACCCCCTCTCGGCCCCATGGAACTTGCAAAGCGGGTCGCTCCGCCGACCCCGATAGAAGCTGGGTCGGAGGACCTGCGCGTCCACGTAAGCGTGACCCTTGAAGTAGCTCCACAAGCGACCTCGGGAGTGAGGTGCTGACCAGCAATCAGTCTGACCGCGTTCACATTGGCCCTTATCACCGGGCACGATTCTGCCGATATATGCAGCGGTGCACGCCTCACTTACTGAAGTGAACTACAGGGAACGGCTCCTGGCCAACTTAGGCCGCCTTTCGCCGTTCTCACCCACGCTGAACCGCGTTCTCGCCAGCCTGGGCCGCGACGACGTCTCGTTTTCTCATCTGTCCGAGCTGATTGAAAAAGATACTGTTCTTGCCGGTAATGTCCTCAAGCTGGTGAACTCGTCGCTCTACAATCGGCGCGCCGAAGTGAGTTCCATCCGTCACGCGATCTCATTGCTCGGCGTCAACAAGCTGCGCAACATGGCGCTGAGTATGTCAATTGCGCGCATGTGGGCGAATATGGCTTCGCCAGTGGGCTGGCCGGCAAAGCAATTCAATCTGCATTCGGTGGCGGTAGCCGTGCTCGTGGATTTAATGGCGCAGCGTGTGCGAGTGGTGTTCGAAGAAGGCGCGTTCGCGGCTGGCCTGCTGCACGACGTCGGCCGCTTGGCGATCGCCACGTCCCTGCCGGATGAGTACATGAAAATCGTTCGCTTGTACGACGAAAACGGCGGGAGCTTGTACAAATGCGAACACGATGTGATTGGCATGGATCACTCAGAGATCTCCACCATGGCCCTGGTCGCCTGGAACCTTCCGCGCCCCATACGCGCGGCCGTGCGATACCATCACACGCCCGGCGAGGACCCGACGCCGCTCACTGAAGGCCGCACGTTACGGTTGAGCGCGTTGCTCTCCGCCGCCGACGAATTCGTGGACCACATGGGCATTGCGGTAACGCCGAAAAACATGACCACCGATGCCCCTTCGCCCGAGGAGTTCGTGGCACTCATGGGAGGCGCTGCTGAGGACGTGAGTGCCGCATTCGGGCAGGAATTCGACGCGATCAAGACCTTCTTTTGATCGGCACGCCAGCCGCTGCTATCTCGCCTCCACCACTTCCACCGTCACGTCGATGATCTGATCTCCGCCACCCAGCGCAACACCCTTCATCGGTGTCACGTCCGAATAATCGCGTCCCCAGGCGATGGTCACATGATGGCCGTTCGCTATCGCATTGTTTGTGGGGTCCAGATCCACCCAGCCGGAGTTCGGACAGTACACCGACAACCACGCGTGCGATGCCTCCGCGCCCACCGCGCCGTCCCTGCTGCGCAGATAGCCGCTCACATAACGCGCCGGCAGCCCGATGGATCGCAGGCACGCAATGGTCAGGTGCGCAAAGTCCTGGCACACACCTCGCCGCGATTGCAGAACTTCATCCACCGGCGTGGTCACGGTAGTGGCGCGCGGATCGTAATCGAATTCGTGGAATACGCGATGACACAGATCGAGAGCGCCTTCCAGAATCGGCCGGCCAGCGGGAAACGACACCGCCGCATACGCGGCAAACTCCGCGCCCAGCGAAACACGAGGCGATTCGAACGTAAACTGAAAAGCCTCGTAGGCCTCCGGCGTATCGTGCAGACCCACTGCGTGAATCGCCGTTTCCCAGGCAGCTGTCAGGCAAGGCTCAGGCGGCTCCGCGCCATGCAGGTCGATCAGGCTCGAAGCTGTTACCGAAAGCGTCTGATGCGGTTCGTGAATGGAGAAATAGGTGATCGAATTACCGAAGTAGTCCTTGCGCGGCAGCACCAGATCGGGCGCGGGCGAGACCTCCAGATGGTGCTCCAGAACGGTTTGCCCTGGAGCGGCTCGCGGAGCCAGGTGCACCTCGGTATGGCAGATGGACACTGGCTCACTGTACATGTATCTGGTAGTGTGATGGGCGCGCAGAATCATGACTGTCTCACTGCGTGGATAGCTGGCGCGATGCAACGGCGTGATTGAAGTAGCTGCGCGTCAGCATTTCGGACAGTTGCCGGAGGTCCACCGCCAGCCGGTTCAACAACGTTTCCAGATTTGCCCAGCGTCCGGCCGCGTCAGTGCGCACCAGCTCTCGAACCTCGGTAAGCTGAACGGCCGTCAATAATGAGAGCGCCAGCCGCGCGTCCGCGGGACGGCGAATCAGCGACTGCGTTTCCGGAAGCTCATCGATGTGCTCCCGCAAACGCGCCAACTGAAATGCCGCCGACCGGGGATTAGCTTCATCCAGCAGCAGCAGGTCGAGCACCAGGTCGGTTTGCAGCGAAGTGAGATAGCGCGAGCGGTACGTCATCGAGCTGTCAGCGATTTCCAGCAGCATTTCGAGCTGTCCGCTTTCAGCCGTTCCTTCGCAGCCAAGGCCGAGCCGCAACAGCTCCACCATTTGCGACGCGCGTTCCAGGCGGCGTCCGATGTCCAGAAAGCGCCAGCCGTCACCGCGCGTCATGCTCTCCATCACCAGTCCGCTGAAGGCCGCCAGCGTGCCGATCACCTGATCGAGAGCGTCCTGGGCGCCGGCCAGCCGCAGGGGCTCGGGTGGAAGGGTGTCGGGCAGTTGCTGCGCCAGGTGATTCAGAATGCGCCATGCGTCGGCGGAGATGCGGTCGCGCAACAGCCATCCCGCGCGCCGTGTTTTTTGGAGTTGCCAGGCGAGGCTGCTTCGAGCCGATCCGTAGATCATGGCCAGAACTTCACGCTCCGGAAATCCTGTGCGGCTCTCGCCGGCGGGTGGTTCTGGCCGTATGTAGCCGAGCCCCGCCAACACTTCTTCTCCGGCGCGCAGCCCGGGTGAATTTAACGAGTCCGCGTCCTGGGTAAATCGGGGCAACAGCGCGCGGGCCACGCGAACCGCCGAATCCGCGCGTTCCACATAACGCCCCAGCCAGAACAGATTATCCGCGACGCGGCTGGGCAGGTCGAAGGTGGCGCGGCTCACTTCCAACTGAATGGTCGACGGCTGCAGCAGGCTGAACTGCGAAGCGGGCCCATCGGCCACCG
>Ga0187863_10002420_pt1 | contig 14236 bp, 22 predicted proteins | sample June2016WEW_11_1_FD_132975 | JGI IMG/M metagenome (GOLD analysis project Ga0187863, IMG submission 132975) | Peatland microbial communities from SPRUCE experiment site at the Marcell Experimental Forest, Minnesota, USA - June2016WEW_11_10 | ecosystem: Environmental > Terrestrial > Soil >... | reverse complement strand
GGCGGCAACTGTCGTAAGAGCGGAGTTTGCCATAAGAAACGTCCAATCGAACTTTGCCGGGATCTCCCGGACATAGACGTCGTTTACGACCCCACGGATTTTATCCATGACGTTATCGTTCATGCGCCCGAGCTTTTGGACTCTTTCAACTATTTCGGTAAAAGGTATTTCCTGCGTGTTCTGGCTCATATCACATTCCTTTCAAACAGAAATGCCCGAATAAGGTAAGCGCAAACCCAATCCAAACGGCTTGCATCAACCAAAATCTCCAAGGGTCTTCCTTGAGCTCGTCTTGAATGTTATTGGAGACAGTCTGTTTTTTAGGTGAAAATAAATAATTTAAAAGCTCCCCGAGCAACACTGCGAGAGTAATTATTGCCCAGAAAATCGACACCCAATGCCCTGCCCACGGCCAAGTAATAACGCAAAGGAGTGCCGCTTCTATCGCAAGCGAGGGCCAGCTAAAGAGATATTTCCAGTTCATTGTCCCACCTTCACTTTCATGACTTCCTTCAAGTAAGCGTCGTTAAAACACGACCAATTCTGGTCTTGTCCGAGTTCAAACTTATAATCCTTCCCCATCACAGGATGAAGGGCTGTATTACAGCCTGTGAACACGGTCAAAAAACATAGTGATGCCAGAAATATCGTGATTGCTAACCGCATCTTGACCCTCCTTTAAAATTTGCGTGGCTTGAGTTTTCTTCTCATCACTCCAAGTTCCCCATTTCTGCAAAAGATACCAGAGGATTTGGAGAACCACTCCTATAATTTGAAGCCAACCCATCTATTGCCCCTTTTTATTCAATGCAACGGTATGGATAATGTTGTAAACGAACGAGTAAAATTTATTGCTCGTTGTTGTCGGTGTTGGCAGCATATTCAAAACCACCGAAGAAATAGCCACTACGGATGCCACAATTGACGCAATGTTCGTCTTATTCGCTACGGCCCAATTCGCAATCGCTCCAATATCCATTTTATTCTCCTTTGTTTTCCTCACGAAAGTCAGAGGTGATTAACTCGTCTATCTCCTTCTTCAGGCTCAAAGCGTGAATCTTTATTGACTCGCTCTTACTTTCTGGCAGTTGCAGGAATATCGACAGAGCTTGCCTTAACGTCCACATCTTCTCTCTCGCTTGCTCCACGATGCAACCGTGACAAGCGAACCGTCTTTCGCAAGGCATCCGTCACCTCACTTTTTATCTATCTTTTCCTCAAGCCGTTTAAAGCCTTCCTGCATCATTTGTTTCAGTTCAGCGACTTGCTCGGCGGTCTTTGCGTGCAGGATGTTACAGACCGTTTGACAGACGTATCGGGAGTCATACTTCTCAAGTTGCCCGTCCATCTTCCCTTCAATGAAGGTTTTGTACTCGTCCAAGCGTTCGTACACTCTTGCCACTTTCTTATCTGCCGTTTCAAGAGCTTTTTGAACTTTATCATCTTGTTGATCTGAAAAGTTCTGGAACATCCCACGAAGAATCCAAGTCCCTCCGACAAGCGAAGAAACTACCGCAAGAATAAATCCGCAACCAGTGAACCAAACAATAAAGTTTTCTGAAGAAGTCATTTCCTAGTCCCCCTGCACTTGCAATGCTTGAACGGGCAAGCCCCATGCCGCCCCTTCCAGAACCAAAACCATTCCATTCTTATCCACGCCCATAAGATGTAACGAAAACTTTTCATTCATAAGTTTCCCTAAAACGCATTTTGGTTAACGGCTCCATGAAGGTCTAAATCACCGTTATCTTTAAGTCTTGCCACTTCTGCCCCATTCACCATGAAAGTAATCCAATGGTTTGTACTATCATATTTGTAACCTGTTCGGGTCGCCACATTCGCAGTAACGACCTGTGAGCCTCCAGTAAAAGTAATCGTTCCTGCGAGTTGAGTGACATTGGCGATACACACGCTTCCAACGGAGTGAGTACCAGTCGTGAATGTAAGGTTTGTGGCAACTTGAGTGACAGAGGCATTGACCATGCTCCCAGTGGTAATACTTTGGGTGCCACCAGAAAGTGTGAGGTTGGCTCCCACTTGGGTAACACTTGTGTTCTGGACGGCTGCGATAGATTGGGTGCCTGTGGTAAAGGTAAGCTGTGAACTTGCCTGGCTTCCATCCTGGGTGACTGAAGCACTTGTTCCCCCCGTCTGCTTCAAGCCGTTGTCTTTGATGTCGTTGATTTCGGTGGAGGTTAAAGCATCGTTAAAGAATGCAAAATCATCTATATTTCCGTTAAAACTATTTCCCCCACCCGAACCGTTGTTCCCTAAATAGATGTCTCCATTCCCAGAAGTTGAATCGTAGTAAATATTATTTGTATTTGTTGAATTATTTTGTGCTACATTATTTCCATCCTGATACATAGTAACAATCGCATTGTTACTTCCATCTCTGGAAACCACTAAGGCTCCGTGAGTAAAACTAGAAGAAGAAAAGAAATTGTTTACTCCTGTATTGGCTTGAATTGTTGTTGTCGGAGAACCAACAACTCTCACATAGGCATAAAATCTATTTTGATTTAAACTATCTTGCTCAAATCCAAAAGTAGAATAAGGGGAAGAAGTTCCATTTGCCGCTGACTTCGCAAACAACTCACCATAAGATTGATTGTTTCCAAGACTATATCCAAACGCAACAACAGTCATTTTTAGAGCTGGTTGTAAATCGCTAACACCAGAAGCAACTACTTTTATATAATTTCCGCTTCCATTAAACTGATATGCTCCACCTCCAAATTTACTAGTTGTGGTAAATGTTGCCCCAGAAACAGAGCCAGTATTACCATTTCCAGAGGCATCTGGTTGCGTAGAGTTATTCGTATCAAGAAGTAATGCACATTTACAACTCGGATACGCTGTATAATCCGTCCCCATTACATAACCCTCTCAAAACTCATTTATGGAAGTACCTGTTGAGAAGCAATAACTTTATCCGTTTTTACGCTCGCAGTCCCATCCTGATTAATGGTCATGGTACTCGCCCCATTCTGCACCGTTACTGACGTACTATCTCCCGAAGCACTTTGACCAACAACGCTTGATAACTGTGATACCAACGCAGCATTGGCGGTCGCACTGTACTGTTGGGTCACAAGATTATTTACCTGTGCCTGTACATCAGCCAAGATTGCAGAAGTCATATCATCATTGGACATCCCAGCAAACTGGATTGCTGAATACCTGCAACAATAGACAGACTTCCCGTTAATCTGGGGATAATTACTCTGAACATCCACTCCGTCAATCTGGTAATTTGTCCAGACCCTTATCGCCCCATTATTATCTTGGTCTACCTGAACAATGGTTCCTGTAATCATATCTCCCCCTTAACTCAAATTAAACACGCCGTTCGATGCATCCCAAGTAATTGTGAAAGTCCCACCCCCTGAAGCGGTCTGTGTTGACCCAAAATCCACATTGCATATCAATCTGTTGGAATTGGTCGCAGAATAAAGTTTTAAGGAACCAGCGGTGAACCCAGCCCCCGAAGCAGTCCAGACGGCGTTGTTCGTGATTTTGAATATGGCGGTGCTGGTTCCTGTGATGGTGGAAAGCCCAGCGGTCATACCTCCTGTTAAGTATCCGTTGGCATTCGCCACCTCTGTTCCAGTTGTGGTATAAGAGGTATCGGTCGCCACAAAAGTCCCTGTGGTGGTGAACAGAGCACAGTACATTGTATCAGTAGTCAAATTCACGGCATTCTTCAAAACATCGCTTTTAAAACAGTAGTACATCTGGGTCACAACGCTCATTTGGAATTCTCCTTTTCTTCATTTTTGATATCGAGTGCCATTGGAGGCACTATGATTTCGACGCTTTTTTTTTCCATTTTAGGCTCCGTCCAAGTAGATAGGTTGATTCGATTTAATCGTAAGCCCTCCCGCAAATTCTGGAGAGCCTCCCGAAACCGTCTGAGCACTCGATTGATTGAGAAGGAGATAAGCCCCTGCCCCCCCGCTCCCACTGCTGATATTGACATAAATAATGCCTCTAACGACTTCTGTTAAACTGCTGTTGGGAAAAACAAGTTGCACTGGAAGGTCATAGACATTTCCAGCGCTATCTTGGACGACAAAGCCTGTTCGTAACGGTTCACTCTGCATTGATAAGCCACTCTAAGATTTCCTTCATTGCTAAATATTTGATTGCGTCTTCTTTTACTCCAAGCCTGTCCGCTTCAAGATGTTTCGCTCTCGCCATATCAAGGGTCCTAACGATTTCCTCGTTGGACTTTAAGACCACGGAATTCACTCGTTTTTGGTGGTTCCTTGAAATCTTAAAATCCCTCACAAGTTTAGAAAACATCCTGAACCGCCAATCTCACCAAAAAATTAGTATCGACCGAAGCGTTCGTAATCGCTAACGTATAAATCCCACGCATCGGAAGATCATAACTTCTGTTTAAATTCGTGCTGATATTGCTTAAATTCACGACGTTCCTGTTCTTATTGTCCGTTAAAACGACCCCGAAATTGACAGCGGTATTTCCATAATCCACGAAAAGATGTTTTAAAAGACCGTCTCGGATATTGAGAGTGTTCGTCGCCCAATAGCCGCTTTGCGTGATTCCGCTGCTTACCGCCATCTCGTAGATTTGAACGGACACGGCTTACTCCAAAACAAAGACTAAGGTTGATGCGGTCATGGTCGGAACGTAAACTCCAAGAGTCGGGATTCCTATTCCAAAATGGTCCACCTGCGTCTTATTCCACATTATGTTTGACGGAGAGGTGCTAAAAAGGAATCCATAGCTCGCAATGACATTTCCAGTATTTCCAACGGCAACTACCGCTGTTGCGGTTGTATCATTCGCAATAAAAATAATGTCGATTACTTTCATCTTCCCGATATTTGCAGTCGTTGCGACGGCGGCAGAGGTTCCTTGCAGCCCGTAAGGAAGCGGAATGTTCCCAGTCGCGGTATCCACAATATAAAAATTCGTCGTTAAACGGTTTGCCATTTTAGAAAGCCCCCATTAGGTTGAAGTTAGGCCCCATTCTTGAAGTCTCAACCCAAGAAGCAAGAGCCGTGTTGTAAATAAGGTTAAGCATCGTGCCCGAATTAATTTGAATGCTTGGCGTATAAAGCTGAAGTCCCGTTCCATTCTGGAGAACAAGCGAGGAACCTACTCCCTGCACCGTACATAAATCCCCGTTGAAAGACGAGGCGATTGGGTTTGGGATATTCAAGACGACGGGGTATCCCGACGCACTACTCGTTGCTTGAACGGCATAAGTCGCAGACCCAGCGCAAAAGAACGCAGAAAGTCCGTTCATGGTGTTCGGCGAATAACAATTAAGCGTGTAATTACTTCCGCTATCGCTTGCTAAAGTTTGGCTACTTACAACCAAATAAACCCACGAGGAATTCCCGGGATGAAAAGCTGAAAATTTCTGACCGCTTGGATTTCCGTTCACGTAAAGCTGAGCAACATTTTGTGTATTGCACCAAACAAACATTCCAAAAGTCACTAAGTTCCCAGCCCACTTAGGATAAGATTGATTTTGATTGATGCTGAAACCAGCGTTATAAGCAGTTGAAATTCCAGCACAGTAAGTTCCTTGGTATGGGGTTGGGCTCGATGTGGTTTGAACGAGATTTCCTCCAGCAACTACTGTCCAATAAGTCATACTGGTCGAAGAAGACCACAATTGCATAGCGCCATCTGATAAAACACTTACGAGTCCCGCAGTTGTTAACTGAGTTATTACATGCGTTCCCTGCACATAAAGAATCGACTGGTTGTAATCGTACTGATTTGCATTATCCGCTACCTGAAAAAGAGATATCTGGCTTGTCGGCGTAATGTTTTGGACCGGAATAGTGACGTTAGGAGGCGCGATATTCGTTACCGCCGTATTAAACGTACAAACATCGCCGGGCGAGATATCCGCCTCCCCCGGATAAAGTCTATCCGAGGGAGGGGGCATATCGAATTCGTCACCGCCAACGTAGACGGGTCCGTTATAGTCTTTCTCTAAAAAGAGTTCGACATTTCGGTGCGTGAATCCAGACCTGTCCGAATCTCGCAACAGAAACTTCTTTTTCTTTAAAGGAATGCCCCTAGACGGAACTTGCATTGGATTACCTGCTTAAGGTAGCCCATTGCCCGTTAGAAACTTTTACGAGTTCTACGGAACCGCCGCTTGCCGCAACCGTCAGAACTCCGAATGTCCCATAGCCGACGAGCGAATAAATAATATTTCCCGCCGTTGAAACCGTAAATGTTCCGCTAGAATTTCCATTGACCAAAAGAAGTCTTTGACCAATCATTCCACCAGCGATGTTCGCAACAGCGTTCCCTGCGGTTGTTGCGTTCACGACGAAACTGTTAACCCAGTTCGCAACTAACCCGTTAGTCGTCGTATTAAGAGTTGCGGGAACGAAATTCTGGTAGATATTCGAACGTCCCATCTCCATAAAAGCGGAATTGTGATAGATCAGATCAAGAAAACTCCCGGCGCTGAAAGCATTATCCGTGCCCACAAGATAAATCCTAGAACCCGAAACGGTCGTATTAGAGTCTAGGAAAATAATCTTGATTTCTTTGCCTTCATGAAGTCCCGCAAGATTTCCCTTTCCTGCCGCCGGATCTTGAATCGTGAAACTGTTGATAACGGTCGCCCCGGAGTTATTGGTATAAAACAAACTGCCCAACGTGATATCGGGAGCTGTATTCATTTGAGCGAACAAACCGTCCGTTCCCGCTAGATATCCTTTTTGCCCAGGAACACCCGTATAGAAGTTATTCTCTCGGCCATATGCCAAGCCGTAACGAATTCTCATCTCACCACGCATAATATCCTCCTTTTATGGACCCCCTTTAAAAGGGGGCGGGGGGTCTCCCACTAGGGACTTACCCCCCATCACCCGTTTAACTGCTCAAGCCCCTTGACTGTTATACATGTTGTTGGGCTTGTTCACTTCGACTGAGAACCGCATCGTCGCCTTAAACTTCAGGTCACCCGTCTCGAAATCGCTATCCTGTTTGACGGTGAATTTGCGTCTCATAAACGCAATCACGCCGCCATCAGCATGCGGTGGCTCCGCCCAAAGAGTGAAAGCCGTTCTGCCCGTGAGATAAGGGCTCACGATCGGCTGAAGACCCCACTTTTTGATGGAGTTAATTGAGTTGTTCGGAGATTCCGGGTCATACCCCGATTCAAGAAGCTCATAGGCTTTCCATGCATTGTTCGGATGCACGAAAATGTATTTCGGCTTGATGATCTGGAATTTCAAGGAATCGTCCTTGGTGGTGATGAAGTTATCGATGCAAGTCTGAAGACTCGTCGCCGACAAATCAGCAGCCGGGGAGAGAACATTCGACCAAGTGCTGCCACGAAGCAAGGTGTGAGCGGAATTAAAAATGCTCAAGCCGTCTCCTGCCGTGTGGGTGGTCGTGTTCGCCCCGTTATTGATAATGTCGTGAACGAGAAGTTCCAGAGTCTCCCCGAATGACGCACCCAGTTCTTTCGACTGAGCTTCCATATGGGTCGGAATATCGCCGTAGAGCGTATCTTCGATCATCTCTTCGGTAATACGAGTGCCGAGACCATAGGTATAGTGCACCCAGCGCTTTTGGGGACCTTGCACGAAATCGTCATAGGTGATTTCTTTCCCTTCAGGCTTTAATACAGGAAAACCAAGTCCTCCGAAATAAGCCGTATCTTCATACGCCCTATCGGATGTTCTCGGTCCCCCGCAAATCTTTTTCCAAATTGCCTCTTCTTCTTTTCTCCTGTAGCTATCCACCGCAAAAGCGAATAACCCAGGGACTACCGCTTTATTAAATTGCGCCCTATTCATGGTTAATCTCCTTTACGTTAAGCTCCCAACCCAATTTGGGCCGGGCTTTGTGATAACAGGTGAGAAATCGCTCTTACACGGAGTTTTGTGTAAAAAACGCCCGAAGAAGAATTCCCTCCAACGGCGTTCGTTGTCCCATCTGAATTCTTCACTGGAATCAACCCAAGAACCTGAAGCACACCGCTACCAGTTTGAGTCAACTGTTGCGGGTCAAGTTCCATGGTTGAAAATCCGGTGATGTTGTTACCGCTTACCGACCGATACATCACGGTGCTGGTCTGAAGCATTTGAGCACTTGTGATGCACAAACTGTTCGCACCAGTACCGACCTGAACGACATAGTTCTGGTCTGGGTCATCAGCGCAAAGAACGTAACCGTCTGTATTTGCTGGAAGGTACGGACCAGCCGTAACTTGAAGCATACTGGACGGCAAAGCATTCATATTTGAATCAGCAAAACCTACAACGGGACCAATGGTAAAAATAGTGGCCGCTGTATTGACCAATAAAGGAACCGCTTGTCCGTTAGAATCAAGGCTCATAAGCTGACCAAGATAAACAGCGGCGGCATTGGAAGTCGTTAGCTTGTAGTAATTCTTACGGTAGTTTCCGTAAGGATATTCTACTGGCAGACAGCCCCCTCTTGCGCCACTCCAGTCATCATTTGCCATTTTAAAACTCCTTTTCGACTAAAGTTAAACTCCCACTATTCGCCCTTCTTCTTTTTCCTCAGGCTTGGGGATATAAAATTTAGGGTTTCCTTCGTGAGCGGTTTCCTTCGTCTTTATCCGTTGAAGCGACTCTAACCCAGGAGCTTTTCGCATTTCCTCGTCAATATGTCTCGGTCTGAACATCAACACCATGTCTCCCCGTTCCATCACTCCCCTTGCGGAGAAAAGATGGTCTGGAAGCAATGGGAAAAACGTGCGATTCGTGAACTTGTAATGGTAAATATCACAAGCCTCGTCAATCGCCTGTTTCCTTTTGAAAATCCAGGTGAAACAATATTTCTTAGTGAATTCGTCAAGCTCGACGGGTAAAGAAAGCTGATGCCGCCCTTCTCTGGGCTGCACGACTACTTCCTTGTCGATTTCGTCTAAAGTTTGAGGTTGAGATTTGATCCGGTCAAGCAACATCGCATCGACCTCGGAATGAATCACAAAATTCGTCATTTCCTTTTTCTCTGGCTGGACAGGAACCGCTTCTGTGGGTTTATTTTCTTGCGCCACAGGTTTCTCAGGCGTCGGAATGACTGCTTCTGGTTTCAAATCCTTTTTTTTCTCGAATGGATTACTCATGCGCTCACCCCCTCCTTAAAGTTCGCTTCTTTCATCGAAGCGTACATCGCAGGAGAGATTCCCTTTGCCTTGCAAAAGTCCACTTCATCCTGAGTCAGTTTTATGGTTTTTGGATTTGAACTGGGACGACCTTGCGGGGAAACTCCAGCGGCGACTCTTTTCAAGCGTTCCTTTTCGGGATCCGGTTTTTCAACCGTGTCCTTTACTTCGGAACTGTCTTTCCACTCGTTGTAGACAAGTTTTGGAGCGTACGGGTTTTTCATAAGCGACTGGTCTTCAGCAAGCATTTTGTTCCAAGTGGCCCAATAGCCCTTGAAACTCTCTGAAGTTTCGTCCATCAAGGATGGATCTTTTGCCGCTACCCACGCTTTTTGCTTCTCTAGCGTCTGAAGGTAAGACTGCTGATTGAATTGCTCTTGCTGTTGTTTTTGATGCTCGGCCATTAAAGCTTTGAATTTCTCCTCCGCTTTCTTTTCGGCGATTTTCTCAGCCATCATTTTGACTGGCTTTGTCCAATCGCTCTGTCCGAGCTGCGTAAGTTCTTCCTTGTTAAATCCATAACCATCCGCTTCAGGTTTCTCCACAGGACTTTTTGTGGGTTGCGGAGTGCTTAACTGTGCGAGTCTTTCGCTCCATTCCCTCTGACTCTTCTCGAACTGCCGGGCTTGGAACTCCATTCTCGCCGTTAATTTCTTGAATTCCTCAGGACTGACAGTTTCCGCACGAGTTGCCGTTTCGACAGGTTTTCCGGTCGTTGCGTCAAGCTCCACTATCGTGTCTGGTTTTTTTTGGGGCTCCGCTGGAATTACTTCCACCGGGGTTTCTTTAGTCTCAGGTTTCCCTGGCATTTTTATACTCGCTTTCTGACTGGTCTCCGACTTGATTAGTTAGCCGGGTAATCGCTTTATGAGGTTCGCTAATCACGAAATTAAGTGCGTCAATGTATCCTTGGTTAAGCTGGGCGTCCCCCAGTCGGCCCGTGCGTATTGCCTCCGCCTTCACCACTTCTTTTCTCATTGAGAGCCGCACCAAGTGGCCCACCAACTTGTTCCATCCCTGGGTTTGAATTAGGTCCCTGTAATTGTCCACGGTTTCCAGATTTGCTTCCTTCGGGTTGAGCTCCTTTACCTCCATTCATGCCTTTCTGCATCATCTGCATAATCATCTGCATCATCATCATGTGCTGCTCGATGTGCTGTTGCGTAAAGCCTTGGATTTCTCCGAGTAAGTGCGGGGGAACCTGCGCCAGACTCGGGGACTGAAGCAGGTTCATGTGTTTCTGGATGTGGACTTGGTGGTTCTCCTGAATCATCGGGACCACCTTCTCAAACGCTCCCTGAATAATCAGGGTATTTTCGATGTTCGGGTCGTCGATGTAATCCTGGTCTGGAGCGGGTCCCAGATATTCCCGCTCGTCTTTCCCGACTGACTTGATAACGTCCGCCGTTAAGTGATAAAGCCCGGCAGGATTTGTCGCTACCAAAGGATTTTGCGTCAGAAGTCCATAAAGCATCTGAGCGACTTGTTGCTCTGTTTCCTTAGAGCCCATCGAAGGGTCTGGCAATAAAAACGCATCAAACTCTCCCGAAATCCCTTCCATCGAGAGTTCGTTTGGCGCAAAGATGGGATTCCCATCGTCCCCCAAAATCCTTTGCTCTAAGCCAGGCGGGATATTGAGTTGGAGAATATCAAAACGCTGGCGAATGATATTTGCCATGCCCGCTCTGAGGCGTTCTGCCGGGATTGCGAATCGTTCATTCGCCGCTCCGACGATAGCGTTCGTCCTAGTGGCGGTTCCCGATCCTCCAACAATTTCTGATTCTTTTCCTAAAACGTAGGATGAAGCCGCCGTTAAGCGCTCGATGAACTCGGTCACTAGCCTAATCGCCGCAATCAGCTTGTCGATCGGGGCGTTAATTGTGGGAAAGTAGATTGACCGTTGCGGGTCGCTTAACGGAGTAATTTTGTTGGGTTGCAGGAATAAAGCCGGAGCGTCTAAATCACCGCCTGGATCATAAAATCCTGGCATCATGATCGAAAGCGTATTGGCATCTGAAAGCTGATTAAAAAGCGAGTCGATTTCTTCCGCCAGTTCTTTGACGGTCTCGAGCGCTCCCTGCCCGAAATTCTCTTCCACGTCATCGAGGCGAGACTCGATTTTCGTGAAGTTTAAAGGTCTCCTCCCCGATTTCGTGATATCGGTGAGTTTTACGGCCCCTAAGAAAATGCGGTGTTCGTCATTGACATATACCCTGATATCTTCCGGAAACCCATCCCCATTAGCGTCAAAGTTCATGTAGGATTTGAGAACCTTCACGCTTTGATTTCGAATCTTGATATCTTTTACTTTTTCTAGTTCTTCTGGGGTAAGCCCGGTATTCCCTTCCTTCGAGAACGGCATTTTATCTTTCAAGAGATTGGAGACGTTAACAAACTGCCCTTTCATCTCCCCTTCTTCTAAGTCCCGAAAGAAGAACTCATCCTCCAAAATGACGGGTTCCCTGTGGATGTCTCTTGAGCCTTTCTGGAGATGGTATTTATCTCTCGTATAGATTTTCGTGACCGTTCTCTCTTCCAGCTCGATTTGCACGGATTTCACCATGGAAGGCTGTCCATCCGCCTCCAGCATGGGCTGTCCGTCAGGTCCCAAAACAGGGGTCATTTCAGTGGAAGGTTCACATCGTGGATTCGCTTCCCAGGACGATTCTGCGATGCAATCCCCAAACGCAATTTCTATTTTCACCCAGTCATCGATGAACTGACGAATCCTTGAGTGAACGAACTCCCACCAATGCATGAGCTTATCGATTCGTTCCAATTTCGGGTAAGAAGCGATATTCTCCGCTTTGAATTTCAGGAGTTCTTCGTTCGAAATCGTCGGGAACAATCTTGCATGGAGCATATCGACGATAGCTTTTGCGATTCGAAGACTCCGATTAGAACAAAACCTCCAAGGAATGGTTTTTGGAAGTCGCTCGGAGTTATACAAATCGAGAAGTTCCTTGCGCCATTCATCGAAACTGAGTTTAATTCCTCGGGAAGTTGTCCCATAAGTCCTTTCATTCCTCGCCGTTTTTGATGCCTCGTAATCTTCCAGCACAATATCAACGAGGGTATCCTGCATCTCTTCGCTAAGCTTTATTTGCACAGAGCTCGGGAGTTCCTGCAACGCTTCATCGACAGGTTTCACATCCTCGATATCGTCCCCGCTTTGGGGGAGGATTTGGTCCTTCAGCTCTCGTGCCATTTATTTTTGGTTACAGCTTGCGTGACTCCTATCGTGCGGGTGTTTATACCCGGATTCTTCTCCCTCATGCCGTTCAAGGCCGCCATGAACGGTCGTTCTCTTGTCATGCATCAGTTCTTCGTGGTCGTACTGCTTCCCTTGATGTCGTGTTTCCCTATGTGCTGGCATTGCTATTCCTCCTCTTGAGTGGACTCCGAAGTGTGACGGGGCCCGTTTTTAAAGACTTTCTTCTTGATGTCTGTGTCGTCGTGCGGGAGCTTTTTTTCCCCATGATGAGAAGTTTTTAAACCACCACCATGGTCGTTATAAAAATCTCCAACGGAATCGTCACGACCACCGTGCGGATTGCTTCTGCGCCCTGAAATGTAATCGGCGGTCCCGTATTCTTTCAGGTCCCCGGCATGACGGCGTGCCGCTTGCCCCTCAAGAGAAATTCCTTCTCTCTTTAACATGTGAACGGGAGTTTTCTCGTGAAGACCTTTCGTGCTCGCAAAATCATGAAGCTGTTGATGACTCATATCCGCTACTCCTTTATTCTCCTTGTACAGTGCTTTGGGGTTGTGTTCCGCTATCGCCATCAGACGGCGTTGCGATTCCGATTTCGCTGGCATAAGAAATCTCTCCTTTGATTTGTTTTAATCTTTCAAAACATTTCGCTCGCTCTTCCTCGATTTCCGCTTCCGTCATGTCTTTATACATGTTGATTTGCGTGTTGTTGATATTGCCCATAACGGTGAGTTCTTTTTCGACTTCGTGCTGGGCTTGATACAAAGCGGTTAAAGCGTTCTTCATCTGGTTCGTTTTAAAAGAATGCCGGTAAACTTTCTGCAACTCCTCGATTCTTCTTCTCTTATTCGCAATATCGATAGTGTCCAGTTCATTCGTCCATTTCTCACGGATTTTCTGGATCGCTTTCTGATAGTCGGGATGCTTTTTGTAATATTGAACAGTACATCTTTTTATTGAAATCCCGAATTCTTGCTGGACGGTTCCGATGATTTCCGGGGCTTTATAAAACATGGCGATCATGGATACCACTCTCATGACTTGATCGGCGGAAAGTTTGCAGGTCGGGGATTTAACGATAGGTTTTTCTTCGTCAACGGAAAAGACTTTTAGATCTTGCACTTTTTTTCTCGTCTTTCTTGAAGAATCTGCGAAGCCAGTTAGTACGGCGGTTCTGAGAGTTCTGGTTGTTGGTCGAGTTTGTTGGTGTATCTTGGCCTTGAGATGACGAGATATCGGACGTCGTCTGCTCCATGGTTCTCCTTGTCTTTTTCCCGTTCCTTCAGGTCTTTCTCTCCAGCGGTTTTTCCTTCCCATTCCTCGTACTGGAGATTTCTTACACTCTTAATCGTTTTCGAGCATCGAAACTTATTAAAGAATAATTTCGGTTTGTTAATGCTGGTCACTGGAGCCGACCTGTCAAAATGCAGGTATTCTCTGACCATCATGTGCCCTAATTCTATGTTATCATTAGCCTCGTAAAACCCGCACCCATGCCGAGCGAGTTCCCGCATCACGCTGACGTTACTCCCGACCCTCACGGGCTTCCTTCCGAAATTCGGGTCAATCAATCTTTTCTTCATCTGGTATTTCCGGTCTTTCTCGATTTTAAGGATTACTTCCGCCAAAGCCTCGGGCTCGATATGCCCTTCCCACTCGTAATCCACGAAGATATCGTCATCGCGGTCGATAAACGCCCAAATTACATGATGGGGAACTCTGTCGTGCGGGTCTAAGACACATATCACAGGGTCCCTGCCGTCATACTCGAATTCCTTGATGTGTTCCTCGCAAAACTCCTGATATACAGCACCCCGCAAGTGAAAGAACTTCCCGTGAATCATCGTCTCCTTGAAATCATCGGGCATGTTCGCCT
>Ga0187863_10002419_pt1 | contig 14240 bp, 8 predicted proteins | sample June2016WEW_11_1_FD_132975 | JGI IMG/M metagenome (GOLD analysis project Ga0187863, IMG submission 132975) | Peatland microbial communities from SPRUCE experiment site at the Marcell Experimental Forest, Minnesota, USA - June2016WEW_11_10 | ecosystem: Environmental > Terrestrial > Soil >... | reverse complement strand
GTCTTGGGATCGATATACCAGCGGACCCAGGGAATGGCCCCGCCGATGTCGAGGATGGCGGCGTCGACGTCGCCGATTTTTTCCGTGCCCGCCGCGGTGAAGGTGAAGGCGGGATCGTCGGCGTGCTGCGCGACGTAGACGAGATCGTGGTGGAGTTGCGCCAGCATTTCATTCTTCTGCTCGGGCGGCATGCTGCGCGTGCCCATGCCCGCGATGCTCATGAACGCGGCGTCGGGGGTGGTGACGATGGTCAGCGCGCCCTGCTCCGTTTGCACATCGATGTGCATGCGGTCAGGGAATGCGAGGGTCACATCAATGGGGCTGGGCGGGGCGCCGCCGTCGCTTTCGGCGATGCTCACGTGCATGGCTTTGATGGACTGTAGTTTGGGCAGGCCTCCCATGGCAGCGGCAACTTTCGCGACCAGGGCTTTGCCTTCGGGATTGGAAGCTGCCGGTTTGGCGGCGTCGTTATTTTCTGATTTCTCGGCGGGTGGAGGAGGAATCGTGATGTCGACTTCCTTCACTGCTCCGAGCGTAGACAGCGGTTTATCGAAGTCTTTCGTGTTGCCGACGACCAGCACTGCAAGCTGATCTTTGTGGAGATACTTGGCGGCGACGCGGTTGACGTCGGCGGCGGTGACTTTCTTGATTTCCGCCTGGTATTTGTCGAGCCAGTCGGGAGGATATCCGTAGTACTCGTAGGTGATGCGTTCGCTGAGAATCTTGTCGGGCGAGTCGAGGCGGAAGATGAACGCGTTGAGGATGGAGTCTTTGGCGTGCTGGATTTCATCGTCGGTGATGGGGTGTTTGGCAAGGTCGTCGATATCTTCATCGGCGGCCTGAATCGCTTCAATGGTCGTGCCACTCTTGGTGCCGATTGAAACCTGCAGGATGCCGGGATGGCCGAAGTTGCTGCCAATCGATCCGCTCACGCCATAGGCCAGCCCGCGCTTGGTGCGAATGTCGTTGAACAGGCGCGAAGAAAAACCGCCACCGAAGGTTTCATTGAACACGTTGATCGCATAGTAGTCGGGATTGTCGCGCGTGGTTCCGAGCCCGACCATGTGAATGGAGCTCTGGTTCACGTCATCTTTTGGGACAAGGTAGTAGCCGGGCTTGGCAGGCGCGTAGTGCACATCGTTTTTCGGAAGCGCTGGACCTTTCGGCCAGGCGCCGAAGGCCTTGCGCAGGCGCGCTTCCATGGCGGCGGAATCGAAGTCGCCGCTGATACCGAGAATCATGTTGTTAGGGTGGACGTAACGGCCATGCCAGTCGATCAGATCCTGACGCGTGATGGCGGCGACGGTGGAGTACTCGGGCACGCGGGCGTAGGGATTGTCAGGACCGTAGGCCAGTTTGACGGATTCGCGCTGTGCGATTTCTCCGACCTCGTCGTTGCGGCGGGAAATGCCGTCGCCTTCTTCCTTCTGTGCTATGTCGATTTTGTCGGCGCGGAATTCTGGATTCTCGAGCACGTCGACGAAAGCCTTGAATACATCGTCGAGATCAGCCTTCAGGCAGGAGAAGCTGATGGTGGTCGAGTCGGGGCCTCCGCCGGTTTCGACCTTAGCGGCGCGGACTTCGAGGAAGTCGTCGAGTTGGTCGCCGGTCTGGGACTTGGTGCCTCCGGTGCGCCAGACTTCGCTGTAAATATCAACCAGTCCGGTCTTGCTGGCAGGCTCGTTCACCGAGCCGCCGCGGATGCGAACCGAGCCGTCGATCAGGGGCAGTTCATGATCCTCTTGCAGGAAGATCACCATGCCGTTCTTAAGTTCGATGCGCTTGGGTTGCTGCGGCTTGAACGCGGGCAGCGGAGGGATCGGAATCTGTTGCCAGCTTGTCGCTTGCGCCGCGGCTTGCGGAATCGTGGTGAACACTGCGGCGGCAAACATCAACAGGAGCATGAGGGAGAGCGAGGTAGTCCGCTTCACTGTGCACCTCCCTGAGTGGCGAAGCCATTGGAAGGCTGATCGTCGGAGGGCGATTCGTTCCGGAACGACTCGCCCGGCGAGGATCCACCGGAGGAAGATTCGCCTCCGCCGGGAGCGCTGCCTCCACTGGAGTTTTCGATGATGCCGACGGTGCGGTTGGTGTCGACGAAGACTTCGTTGGCCACGCGGCGAATGTCGGCCTTGGTGACCTGGTCGATGCGGTCGACCGATTTGAATAATTCACGCCAGTCGCCGTAACGGGTCTGGTAGGTGGCGAGCTGCGAGGCCAGGCCCTCGTTGTCGTCGAGGCCGCGAATCAGGTTGGCTTTGGCGCGGGTTTTGATCATCTTCAGTTCGTCGTCAGAGATGTCTTCCTTTTTCACACGATCAACCTCCGCGTGGATGGCATCGGCTACTTCCTGCGGCGTGTGCCCGGGAAGCGGCACGGCAAAGAACACGAACAGGTGCGGATACTTGATGCCGGGGTATCCGGTGACTCCCAGGGCGGAGGAGGCGATCTTCTTGTCGCGAACCAGGGCGCGGTAAAGGCGCGAGGTGCGGCCTTCCGACATGAGGTCGCTGATCGCGTCAAATACGGCGTCGTCTTTGCTGCGGTAGTCGGGGCGATGGTAGCCCTCGATGTAAAGCGGCTGGGAGGGGTCTTTGAGCGTGACTTTGCGTTCGGAATTCTGCGGAGGCTCGGTCGTGGTGGTTTCGTCGGGGTGCGGGCGCGTGGGCAGGCGGCCGAAATATTTTTCGAGGATCGGCATGGCCTGGGCAGCCTTTATGTCACCGGCGACAGCGACCACCATATTCGAAGGGACGTAGTACTTGTCGAAGAATTTCTGGGCGTCGGTGGCGGAGAAGGTGTTGAGGTCAGAGATCCAGCCGATGCCAGGTCGGTGATACGGATGGGCGGCGAACGCTTCTTCGGTGAACTGCTCGAACAGGCGGCCGAAGGGGCTGCTGTCGGTGCGCATGCGGCGCTCTTCAATCACGACGTTGCGTTCTTTATAAAACTCGCGCAGCACGGGATGGAGGAACCGTTCAGACTCAAGATAGGCCCAGAGTTCGAGGCGGTTTTCGGGAAATGAATAGTGATACTCGGTCAGGTCGTAGGCGGTGGAGGCGTTCATGTCTTCGCCGCCGTTTTGTTCGACCAGTTTGCCGAAGGAGTTGCTGACGACGAATTTGTCGGCTACCGCGATCGCGTCTTTCCAGGCTTGTTCGAGCTGTTTCAGCTTGGCATCATCCCGGCCGACGGCCTTGTCGCGCTCGGCGATGTAGGCGGCGTAGGCGACTTCAACTTTTTCGAGCGCGGGCTTTTCGGCGGCGTAGTCGGTGGTGCCGATTGTGTCGGTGCCCTTGAAGGCCATGTGCTCGAACATGTGCGCGAGTCCGGTGGCCCGCATGGGATCCTGGGCGGATCCGGCGTCGACCAGAGTGAAGAAGGAGAACACGGGAGCTTCCGGACGTTCGCAGATGATGAGCGTCAGGCCGTTGGGAAGTGTCTTGACCGTGATGCGCTTTTCGAAGGACGCGACGTCCTGGGCCAGTGCGAGGGACGAAAGAAAAAGGACAAGAGCGGTAGTTTTCAGAGTACGGTGTTTCATCGGACCTCCGGGAAATCCCCGCTTCTCGCAAAAGCGCGAGAAATAGGGCACCCATGAATTGGACGGGCCAGCAGGGCAGAAGTTTGAAAGTACGTGGGGGGGAGGGCGATTGTCAAACGAGAGCGGGCCCGGTCAGCGGCAAAGTTGATTTTGCGGGACATGGGCTTTCAGGCACAATGGCAGGCGGAGCGCGCATGACAGACTCGGCCGTTGACATTCAGGGCAGGCATCTCAAGCTGTCGAACTTGGAGAAGGTGCTGTATCCCGCCACGGGTTTCACCAAGAAGGATGTGATCGACTACTACGCCCGGATCGCGCCGGCGATGATTCCGCACTTGGCGGGGCGGGCGTTGACGCGCAAGCGTTATCCCGATGGCGTGGACGGTGAGCCGTTCTTCGAGAAAAACGCGCCCATGCACAAGCCGGACTGGGTGAAGACGGCGCCGATCTGGAGCGGGCGCAACCGGCGCACGATTCATTACGTGCTGGCGGATGATCTTCCGACGCTGGTGTGGCTGGCCAATCTGGCGGCGCTGGAACTGCACCCGTCGCTGGCTCTGGCCACGGATATTACTTGTCCGACGGAGATGGTGTTCGACCTCGATCCCGGACCGCCGGCGAACATTGTGCAGTGCTGCCAGGTGGGGCTGTGGCTGCGCGAGATTTTCGAACATTTCGGATTGCAGAGTTTTCCGAAGACTTCTGGGTCCAAGGGATTGCAGATTTACATTCCGCTGAACACGCCGGTGACCTACGAAGTGACCAAGATGTTTTCGCACGCACTGGCGCAATTGCTGGAGCACGACCATCGCGACCTGGTGTTGTCGGAAATGAGCAAGCAGGCTCGTACCGGAAAAGTGTTCGTGGACTGGAGTCAGAACGACGAGCACAAGACAACGGTCGCGGTGTATTCGCTGCGGGCGCGAGAGCGTCCCACGGTTTCGACTCCGGTGACTTGGGAAGAAGTTGAGCGGGCGCTCAAGAAGAAAGATGCGAATCTGCTGGTGTTTGAGGCGCCACAGGTGGTGGCGCGAGTCGAGAAGCTGGGAGATCTATTTGAGCCGGTGCTCGAGTTGAAGCAGCGGCTGCCGGATTTGAAAGGCGCAGCGAAGCCTCCGGAGCGCATCGAGATTGCGGCGCAGGCGCACGAGGATCCGTCGCCGCGCAAGGCGAAATCTCCGCCGAAGGGTCCGGTTCGAAAGAAGCCTGGCAAGGTATAATCCCGATCTTGGGCAGGGTTAGTGGCGCTGCCTCGCGGGCAGGAGTGCCCGCGCCACACCCTCAGACTTCACGCGATAACCGCACTCTATCACTCTATGCCGCAATTCTTCGCTGGAACTTCTGGCTGGGCGTATCCGACATGGAAGCCGGATTTCTATCCAGCTAAGCTGGCCCAGAAAAAATTTCTTGGCCACTACGCGACCCGGCTTAATACCGTCGAAGTGAATTTCACGTTCCGCCAGTTGGTGAAAGAAACGACCATCCAGAACTGGCTGCAGGACACGCCCGCGCATTTTCGGTTCGGCATCAAGGCGCATCAGGTCATTACGCATATCAAGCGATTAAAGGGGACAGAGGACTTTGTGCCGCGATTTCTCGCGACGATTGAGCCGCTGGCCGCCGTGGGTAAGTTGGGTCCGGTGCTGTTTCAGCTTCCGCCGAACTTGAAAGCGGATGCGGCGCTGCTCAAAGATTTTCTCGCGATCCTGCCGCGCACCCTGCCGGCGGCATTTGAATTTCGACACGCGTCGTGGTTCACGGATTCGACTTGGGATCTGCTGCAGTCGAGCAATGTGGCGCTGTGCGTGGCCGAGACTGAGACCATGACTACGCCCGAGGTCGCGACGGACGGATTTGTGTATTACCGCTTCCGCAAGCCGAGTTATACGGGCGAGGAGCGCCGGTCGATGATCGACCGCATCGGCCAGCACATGGCTGCGGGGCGCGACGTGTTTGCTTATTTCAAGCATGAAGAAACGCCGGAGGGGGCGCTCTACGCTGTGGAATTGCTGCGCGAAGTGAGCGGCGGGGAGTTGGCTTGAAGAGCGGTATGAAACCGTCAGTGGTTGTTTGGGTTGCGCTTTTCATGGCACCGGGCGCTGTGGCGGCTCAGGATTCAGAGCTGCGGACGGTTCACGTTTTTGTAGCGCTCGCTGACAACCAGAGCCAGGGAATCGTGCCGGTTGCTGCGAAACTCGGGAATGGAGAAGATGCGGAACGCAACCTCTACTGGGGGTCGGCGTATGGCGTGAAGACATTTTTCGCGCGTAGCGCGGACTGGGCGCGGATCAGCTGTGGTGAAAAGCCGAAGGCCGAGGTTCTTGAGCGCTGCGTGTTTAAGCATCGGGCAGCGAATGTGTATCTCGTTGCCGATGCTTATCGTGGGCGGGAGATCCGGCAAGCGATTCTCGATTTCCTCGATTCCGCTGCGGGAGACGGCGCGGAAACGCTGAGCGTTCCGGGCGCATCCGGAACTTTGAAACTGCCCATCCGCGGTGGCGCGAATCTCGTGGCCTACATTGGCCACGACGGGTTGATGGATTTTCGGCTTTCGCAGTTTCCACACAAGAGAAATGACGCTCATCGCGATGCGGTGATTCTGGCCTGCGCGAGCAAGCAGTTTTTCGCGGAGCCGGTACGCGCCTCGGGCGCTTACCCGCTTTTGTGGACGACCGGGCTGATGGCTCCCGAGGCCTATACGCTGAAAAGCGCGCTGGACGGCTGGATTGCGGGCGAGAGCAATGAGCAGATTCGCGATCGCGCGGCGGGGGCTTATGACAAATATCAGAAGTGTGGCTTTCGTGGGGCGCATCGGTTGCTGGTCAGCGGGTGGTGAACGGGGCGGGAGAGACGTAGCAAGCTACGTCTCTACGACAGAGTTTTCTATCCGCACCTGCCTCATTACTTTTCGTTGCGTCCGATAACGGGCATACTAAATCTCCTCTCTTTATGACTCTCGAGGCCAATTCGCGCGTGCTTTCGGGCTTTCTTGACTACCTGCGCATCGAGAAGGGGCTGGCGGCGAATTCTATCCGCGCTTATACGATCGACATCCTTCAGTTCTCTGAGTTCCTGGAGAAACATAAACGGCTTCTCTTGGCCGCGCGGCGGAATGACGTGCGCGAATTTCTGCAGCAGCTCTTTTCGCATCAAGTGGACGGGCGCAGCGTGGGGCGCAAGCTTTCGGCGTTGCGGCATCTTTATCGGTATCTGCTGCTCGACAAAAGAATCGACCATGATCCGACGCTGAATATTGAATCGCCGCGGCAATGGAAGGTGCTGCCAAAGTCGCTGGCGCGCGATGAAGTGGAATCGACGCTGGCGGCTCCCCAGAAATCGCTGGCGACTGGGCATCGCAACTCGAAGGATGCGGCCGCGCTGGCGGCTCGCGATCGGGCTATGCTGGAACTTCTGTACGCGGGCGCGCTGCGGGTTTCGGAGATGGTGAACGCCACGCTGGAAGATTTGAAGCTAGACGCGGGATACATGCTGGTGCGCGGTAAAGGGGATAAGGAACGCATCGTCCCGCTGGGTAGGCCCGCGCAGGACGCGCTGTCGGAGTATCTCGCGCAAGGGCGTCCGGTCCTGGCTGGGATACGAGCGGTGAAGCCGGCGAAGAACGCAGCGCAGCCGCAAGCGCTCTCAATGAAGAATTCTCCGCTGTTGTTTATCGCGCGCGGCGGGCGCAGATTGACGCGGCAGCGGGTGTGGCAGATGGTGGGGGAATCGTCGGTGGCGTCGGGACGGCACGCCTCGCCGCACATGCTGCGGCATTCATGCGCCACGCACATGGTGGAGAACGGTGCGGACCTGCGCACGGTGCAGACAATTCTGGGGCACGCGGATATTTCGACCACACAGGTGTACACGCATTTGGCACTGGATCGGTTGCGGACGGTGTATCAGAAACATCATCCCAGAGCGAAGGCGAGGTAAGGTAATTGGTGATTGCTGATTTTAGAACTCGCGTGCGGCAGCAACCATTCAGACGGTTTTCAATCAACAATCAGCAATCACGAATCGATACGATGACGAGACCCAACACAGTCGTCAGCAAGGCCGTGGCCGATTTCCTTCGCCACTTGCAGGAACGCAATGCCTCGCCGCACACGATCAAAGCGTACAGCGGTGATCTGGCGAATTTCGCTGCTTACGCGGGGTCGCGGGGATGGAAATCGATCGACCACATCGCGATTCGCGGATTTCTGTCGCAGCTCTACGAAAAAGGTTTGGGCAAGACTTCGGTGGCGCGGTCGCTGGCGGCAGTGCGGTCGCTGTATCGGTGGCTGGCGCGGGAAGGCGTGGTCGAGCAGAATCCGGCCAAGCTGGTAGCGACGCCGAAGCTTGCGAAAAAACTTCCGCGCGTGCCCACCATCGAAGAAATGAATTCTGTGCTCGACGGGCAAATGCCGGAGGCTGCGGCGTTCCCGGAGCGCGACCGGCTCATGCTCGAACTGCTGTATGGATGTGGCATTCGCAATTCGGAGCTTACCGGAATCAACCTCGACGACATTCGCTTGAGCGCAGAGGCGATTCTGATTCGCGGCAAAGGAAAGAAGGAGCGCTATGTTCCGTTTGGCGATTCGGTGAAGAGCGCTCTGGCGGCCTATCTGCCGGTGCGCCAGGCGATGCTGGCGGAAACGCCCAAAAATACGACCACGCCGGCGCTGCTCATCAACCGGCGCGGCGGGCGTCTGACCACGCGCAGCGTCGGACGCATCATCAAGAAGATTGCCGTCGCCAAGGGACTTTCGCCGGATGTGCATCCTCACACTTTGCGTCACGCCTTCGGCACGCACATGCTGGAGGAGGGCGCTGACCTGCGCGCCATTCAGGAATTGCTGGGCCATGAGCGCCTGGCGACGACTCAGCGCTACACGCAGCTTTCCATGAAGCATGTGCTGCAGGTCTATGACCAGACGCATCCCCGCGCAAAGTGACAGGTGTTCGCAGATGCGATTACCTCAGTAATTTGGGTTTCCCCGGACGAAATTCGAAAATGCTAGAGAACGAAGATCGGGTAAGTCCGGGACCTGAAGTTCCTATTCGATAACGCTTCGGGTCGCTGCCTCTAACCCCCCGGGAGGGGCTGTGCGCAAGATCAATCCGGAGTTGTGGCTGCTGCTGTTTCTGCTGGTGATTGCTGCGATGCTGAATTTTCTGGTGGCGTCGCAGAAGATGGCGCTGGTCTTCTATTTTCTTCCGACACTATTCTCTGCCTACTATTTTGGGCGCCGGCATGCGACGCTTACCGCGGTCGCCAGCATAGTGCTGGTAGTTCTGTTGATGTATCTCAACCCGTCGATGTTCTCCCGCCGCGTGGAATTGCCTTTCGATGCACGCTGGTTTGACCTGACGGTCTGGGGTGGAGTGCTGATGATCGCCGGCTATGCCACGGGAACGCTGTACGAGCGCAATCAGAAGACGCTGCAGGAAATGGAAGATGGATACGACGGGATGCTGGTGATCCTGCAGAATTTCCTGGCCAGCCAGAAGTATAGCGAGACCCACGCCTACCGCATTTCAATGTGCGCCACAAAGATCGGAGAAGCTGTGGGCCTGGACGTGGGAAGCGTGGAAGACATCCGCCTGGCCGGGCTGCTGTTTCACATGAAAGAGTTGGGCATTACCAACGATGTTTTATGCAAAGCGGCAAAGGTTTCGCATGAAGACTTGCAGCGCGGAGCGCAGAATCGCGGCAAGGAGTCGCCGAAAGCGGGCGCGATGAACGGGCCGTTGCGACGCGCGATCCCGATTTTCCTGACCGAGCGGCAGTTCCGGCAAGTCGGAGGCAAGCCCGAGGATGCGTCGCTGGAAGTGCAGATTCTCGCGCTGGCCGAAGAGTATGAGGGGTTGACCACTGGGCAGCGCGGCGCGAAGATGTCGCCCGCGCAGGCCGGACAGGAAGTGATCAAGCGCGCCGAAAAACATTACGACTCGCTGGTAGTGGACGGCTTCAGCAAAGTTTTCGGAGGACAGGCTGCCGGCGCGGGTGCGTGATTGGTCCGCGTCACTCAGAGCTTCGCAGTTTCTCCCACATCTCAACGATTCGAGCTTTTACGTCGGCCGTGAGTTTTGCATATGAAGCTTCTGACGCCTGCGATTCCGGTGGCGGAGAAATCGGGTCGCCGAAGACCATTCTCAGCGGAGCAAACCCCTTGAACGGCCTGTTTCTTGGCCAAGCATCGTAGAAGCCTTCGATGGCGACCGGCACGATCGGCACCTGCATATGAATCGAGAGAATCGCAGCACCTTTCTTGAAGATTCTGGGTTTGCCGTCTATCGATCGCTCGCCCTCGGGATACAGGACGAGCGCCAGACCATGCCGCAGGCCGAACGCACCCGCGCGCATGGCGGGAACTAAATTCGCATCCGGATCAAGCACGATTACCTTAATGCTACGAGCCAGGCGCCGCATGAATCCCTGGCCGAAAATTTCGCTGGTGCCCACTGCAAACACGCGGCGGAAGACATCCTGCGGCAGAACGCTAGCCAGAATCACCGCATCAAGATAGCTCTGATGGTTCGACGAGATGATGTACGCGCCGCTCGTAGGCAGCTTGTCGAGTCCGCTCACCTTCAAGTCAAAGCGCTCGAGCACGATCATTTGGATGACTCGCGACACCACGTACCAGAATGTGTCGGTGAATCGATTGGGATGAACCAGAGCGAGGACGTCGGGGTCGACGGGATCGTCGGCCAGAATCGATTGCCATCCGGATGTGGCGGTGCGCGTTCCAGGGCCGCCAGCGCCAGTGGCCGCGCTGGTGAGAACGGCGTCCAGCAGATCGCGGATGGTGTAGATCTCGGCCAGTTGCGATTCTTCGACGTTGCCGCCGAGCTCCTCTTCGAGGTGGCTGAGCAGTTCGACGCGCTGCATGGAGTCGAGGCCAAAATCGAGCTCGAGGTTGAGCGTTGGCCGCATCGTGGGTGGGACGGTGCGTGCGGTTTCGCGGACAATTTTCAGGCCGCGCTGCACGTCCGGCTGATCAAGCCAGGCGAGTTCGTCGGCTGTGAGCGGCTTCTCCGCCGGTAGATCGGAATCGTCGGTGCTCTTTCTGGCTTGATTTGCTCTTACCCGCTTTTCGACTTCGAAGCGCTTGATTTTGCGGGTGGTGGTGCGGGGCAGATCGTCCTGCCAGATTTCGTAGCTGCCGATGCGCTTGGTGGAGGCAATTTTGGGCGAGAGGCCTTCAATGTCGAAGCGGATTGCCTCCTTCGCATTGACAATCTTGCGTTGGCGCAGCGCATCGAAGTTGGGAACGACCACGGCGTGCAGGCGGTCGCCGCCTTCGCCGGGCTTGCCCTCAAGGCCCATCACAGCCATTTCTTTGATGAACGGCGATTGCAGGTAGTGCGCTTCGATCTCCTCGGGGTAGACGTTCTTACCGTTGCTCAGAACGATCACTTCTTTTTTGCGCCCGGTGAGGAACAGGTGACCCTTGGCGTCGAAATAACCGAGGTCTCCGGTAAGGAACCATCCATCGCGGAAGACGGCGGCGGTGGAGTCGGGACGGTTCCAGTAACCTTTCATCACGACCGCGCCGCGCACTGCGAGCTCGCCGACGGCGGGGCCGTCTTCCTGCGGTTGCGGGTCGATGATCTTTCCTTCAACGCCTTTCATCGCCGTTCCGCAGGAGCCGATCACGTTGTCGTTGGGCGAGTTCACGTAGATGGCTGCGGTGGTTTCGGTCAGGCCCAGCGCTTGCAACACGTCGATGCCGAGATCATAAAAATCCTGCGCGATCGCAGGATCGAAGCGTGATCCGCCCGTGGCCAGGTAGCGCATCTTCGGACCGAGTGTGTTATGCACTTTCTTGAAAAGGATGGGACCCGCGTTGATGCCGAACTTGCGCAGGGAGCGATTCAGAGCGAGCATGACCGCGAAGAGTTTCTGCGTGAGCGCGCCGCGTTTCCCGATTTCCTGGAAGATGCGTTCATGAATCAGATTGAAGAATTGGGGTACGACGGCGAATGCGGTGATGTTGCGCTCGTTCAGGGCTCGCAGCAGTTCGGTGGTGTTGAGTGTTTCCAGGTAGACGACGCGGCATCCCTTGACCAGCGGGAGCAGTAGGTTGGCCATCAGGGCAAGGACGTGGAAAAGCGGTAACACGCCCAGCAGAGCGTCTGTCGGGCTGATGTCGACCCAGTTGAAGACGGCCACGACTTCGCCCAGAAAGTTGGCGTGGGTGAGCATGACGCCCTTAGGGTCGGCGGTGGTTCCGGAGGTGTAGAGCAGGGAAGCGAGGTCGTCGTTGTTCGCGGCCACCGGTTTGAACTTGCCGGGGCCGGCGTCGAAAATGGCGGGCAGGTTGCCCAACCAATGATCGTTGACGGAGTGGCCAGCCATGCGGTCCGGGTCCATGAGGATGAGGCCAACGTCCAATTCTTTGATGGCAGGCTGGGCCACCGGAAGATGTTTCGCGTCACAGAACACCCCCGAGGTGCCACTGTCCTTCAGAAGCTTGATCACCTGGTCCTCGTGCAAGGCGGTGTCGAGAGGAACTGCGGCGCAGCCGGAGGCGATGATTCCCAAATACGCGGCGACCCAGCGCGGATGATTGTCTGCCAGGATGGCAAGGCGCGATCCCTGCGCGAATCCATTTTCCGTAATCCACCGGCCAATAGACTCGGCCATACGGTGAAGTTCGGCGTACGTGCAGCTTTCGAGGTGATCGTGGCGCTGGAGTTCGAGCGCGACGTTGTCTGGCCAACGCTCGGCGCATTCCACAAAGCGATCGTAGAAGGTGGGCATTCGTCGAGGCGAATATACACGAAAACAAGGCCCACTGGCGTGGCTTCCGTGCAATGCGAGGAGCATTCGGAACATACCGAAGAGTAGTCCGGTGGGTTCTATCTCTACATCGGCGGAGCCATGAGCGGCATCGAATATGCTAGGCTTTAAAGGTACCCTCGGGCGTGCTGCCCTCTCAAGGAATTCAGGTTGATTAATCAGCTGCTAGGCAAGGTTTTTGGAACGAAGAACGAGCGCGTCATCAAGTCGTTGATGCCGAAGGTGCTGGCGATTAATGCGCTCGAACCGGAGATTCAGAAGCTCTCGGACGATGAACTGCGCGCCCGGACGGATGCATTCCGGCTGCGCATTCAGGAGCGGCTGAGCCAGGTGACGAAGAGTCCTCAAGTTGAGCCTGCCGAAGCGGCGGCCGAGGACGAGCCGGATTTTGATGAGCGGAAAGAATTCGAAAAACGAGAATACGCGGCGCTGCAGGAAGTGCTGGACGAGATTCTAGTGGAGGCTTTTGCGGTGGTCCGCGAGGCCAGCTGGCGCGTGCTGAAGATGCGGCACTTCGACGTGCAGTTGATCGGCGGGATGGTGCTGCACCAGGGCACGATTTCTGAAATGAAGACCGGCGAAGGCAAAACGCTGGTCGCGACGCTTCCGGTATATCTCAACGCGCTCAGCGGGCGCGGGGTTCACGTGGTCACAGTCAACGACTACCTGGCCAAACGTGACTCGGAATGGATGGGCAGGCTCTATCGCTTTTTGGGCCTGACCGTCGGAGTGATTGTTCACGACTTGGACGATGAGCAACGGCGCGCCGCCTATGCCGCCGACGTCACATACGGAACGAACAACGAATTCGGTTTCGACTACCTGCGCGACAACATGAAGTTCGACATCAAGGATTGCGTGCAGCGCGGCCACAACTATGCGATCGTCGACGAAGTGGATTCCATCCTGATCGACGAAGCCCGCACACCTCTGATTATTTCTGGCGCGAGCGAGGAGTCGACCGACAAGTATTACAAGGTCAACCGGATTATCCCCAAGCTGGAAAAGGGCGAGGAAATCGACGTTGCGCCCGGCGAGCCGGCACAGCTTACCGGCGACTTCGTCGTCGATGAAAAGCACCGCAACATCACGGTCACCGATGAAGGCTGGGTGAAGGTCGAGGGATTGCTCGGCATCGGAAATATCGCCGATCCGGAAAACTGGCCGCTCAAACATCACGTCGAGACGGCAGTCAAGGCGCACGCGCTCTATCGCAAGGACGTCGAATACGTCATCAAAGACGGGGAAGTGATCATCGTCGACGAATTTACCGGCCGCATGATGCCGGGGCGGCGCTGGTCCGACGGCCTGCACCAGGCCATTGAAGCCAAGGAAGGTGTGAAGATTGAGCGCGAGAACCAGACGCTCGCGACGATCACGTTCCAGAATTATTTCCGTATGTTCAAGAAGTTGGCGGGCATGACCGGAACGGCGGAAACGGAAGCGGCCGAGTTCGACAAGATATACAAGCTGGAAGTGGTGGTGATTCCGACCAACAAGCAGATGCTGCGGATTGAGAATCCGGACATCGTCTACCGCACCGAGAAAGAAAAATATTTTGCGGCGGCGGACGAGATTCAGCAGCTCGCGGAAAAAGGCCAGCCAGTGCTGGTGGGCACGACTTCGGTCGCGAAATCGGAGCGGCTTTCAGATCTGCTGAAGAAAAAAGGCATCAAGCACGTCGTGCTGAACGCCAAGTTTCACGAGCGCGAAGCCGAATTCGTCGCCCAGGCCGGCCGTAAGGGGATGGTCACCATCGCGACCAACATGGCGGGCCGAGGTACCGACATCCTGCTCGGCGGCAATCCCGAATTCATGGCCAAGCAGGAGTTGGTGAAGAAGGGAATCGCGCAGCAGCTGCGCGTGGCCCAGGGCAAGATCGAAGGGCCGCAGGAAGATGGC
>Ga0187863_10002417_pt1 | contig 14244 bp, 9 predicted proteins | sample June2016WEW_11_1_FD_132975 | JGI IMG/M metagenome (GOLD analysis project Ga0187863, IMG submission 132975) | Peatland microbial communities from SPRUCE experiment site at the Marcell Experimental Forest, Minnesota, USA - June2016WEW_11_10 | ecosystem: Environmental > Terrestrial > Soil >... | reverse complement strand
GGCCAGCGCGATCGTTTCGTCGGCCCGCATGGGAATGTCGCATACCCGGAACTCGATCGTGTTAAAGAACGGGTGGGGGCGGATGTCCCACCAGATCTTCTTCGCGTTATCAATGCAGTTGGTCTTGATCAGCAGCTTGACAAAATTGTCATACTCGCCCCAGCTGGGAAAATAATCCGGAATATTCGTCCGCGGAAACTTGTCAAACACCTTACAACGGTAAGACTTCAGCCCGGTATTCATCCCCAGCCAGAACGGAGAATTCGTCGAGAGCGCCAGCATATGCGGCAGAAAATACCGCGCATGATTCATCATGTGGATCGCGGTCTCGCGATCCTCGATCCCAATGTGCACGTGCAGCCCAAAAATCAAATTCGCCCGTGCGACGAGCTGCAAATCTTCGACAATGTGTTTATAGCGGTCGTCCGGATAAATCTCCTGCCCTCGCCAGTCCGAAAACGGATGCGTCGCCACCGACGCCAGCCGCAACCCATTCTCCTTAGCCAGCCGCACAATATCCCGCCGCAGCATCTTCACTTCCGCTTTGGCGTCCTTGATGTTGCTGCAAATCCCGGTGCCCACCTCAATCACCGACTGGTGCATCTCCGCCTTGACGCGCTCCTGCAGCAACAGCTTCCCCTTCTGCAAAAGCTCCGCCTGAATATGCGATCGCAGTTCCCCCGTCGAGGGATCTACCGTCTGATATTCCTCTTCAATCCCGATCGTAAAAGTTGGTGCACTCATGTGGCGCAGGCACTCCTGCCCGCGAAATCTAACCAGGACCAAAATCCGTCCGCCTCCCCGGCTCCGTGTCATCCCGAACAGCGTCGACAGTGCCCAACCGAGGGTGCCCCATTTCTCGCGTACTTTGCGAGAAGTGGGCAAAACCAAGCCCTAACAGTATAACAATGCCCAGAAGCGCTTCGGCCCAGATCGGCCGCTTCAGTTACCTTCGTTCTGCGCAATCCGGGCCTTCACAATTTTCTTCACCAGCGCAGCCGGCAACGGCTTGTCCAACGGAAAATGCAGCGTGCCCTTCGCAACCCGAAACGGCTTGAGATCTTCCGCAAGCGCGTCGAGCACCGACGCCCCCAGCGGAAAGAAACTGCAATGATCGCTGAACGCCGCAAACGCGACCAACCCTCGCTTGTACTTGAAAGTCGGAATCCCGTAGCTGATCACCTCGGTAGTCTCCGCCGGCACAACCGACCGAATCACCGCCCGCACCTTCGCCAAAGTCGAACGCGCCGGCTCGGGCACCCCAGCCAGATATTCGTCCACGCTCTTCGCAGCTTTGCCTTTTTTCATATTTAGAATGCGTGGTGACTTTGAAACCAAAACACCCACAGGGACAGGGTAAAGAGAAGGATCATCAACCCGCTCACGCAGATGGAGAGCACCGAAAAAACGCTTCTCACTCCGTGCCCTCGCGAGAACGCTCGGAACAGCAGTGCCATCGCCCCTATCTCGCAGATCAGCGTAGCAGCAAGGCCAACCAGCACGTACCCTTCCGCAAATCCCGCGGCCACTGCCGCCACGCCGGTCGCTTTCGAGTTCGAAATGCCCCGAAACAGAAAACTAAGGCCGATCATCATCGGGACCCACGGCACCCAGGCGAGCGCCACGCCCCACAGAAACCGCCCTCGCTTGGTATCATCCTCCATTTACTTCGTCCCTTTCCCCCGTTTTCGTGCCGCCACCCATTCCGGCTCGCCCTTCTTCTCCGCCTTCGCAGCGCCACTCCCCGCCAGGAACCCGGCCCACCGTAACTCCTTCACCACGCTCTCCCCGCCGAGCGCCATCTTCACCGCCATCTCCGCCACCGCACTCACGATCCAGTCAAAATTCTCCTGCCCCACGGAAGTGATCTCCGCATCCGGCGCCGGATTGAGAAAGTCAATCGCATACGGCACTCCACCCTCCACCGCAAACTCCACGGTGTTCAAGTCGTACCCCAAAGCCCGGCACAGTGACAACGCATCTTTCACCATGCGCTCGCGCAGCGCCTCCGACGACGGCGCGGGATTCCCCTTGACATACCGTTCATGATGCGGCGCTCTCGGGTCGTACTTCATGATGTGCACTTTTTCCTGCCCCACCACGTAGCAGCGGTAATACTCCTCAAACACCACTCCGCGCTGCAGCGTCATGCACAGCCGCCCCGTCTGGTTGTAATGATGAAAAAATTCCTCGGGATTGTGCACGTGATACACATGCTTCCACCCGCCGCCGGAGTAAGGTTTCAAAAACGCAGGGAAGCCGACATAATCAAACAACTCCTGCCAGTTCAGTGGAAAAATCAAATTCCGCATCGACTGATCCGTCGTCCCCTCCGGATGCTTGTTGTGCGGCAGAATCACCGTCGGCGGAATCGCCACACCCATCTTGTGCGCCAGCGCGTAATTGAAAAACTTGTCGTCCGCCGTCCACCAGAACGGATTGTTCACCACAACAGTCCCGTGCAGCGCGGCGTTTTTCAGATAAGCGCGATAGAACTCAATATCCTGCGAAATCCGGTCGATGATCACGTCATACTTCTTCGGCTCATCCATCCGGATCCCGCCAATCTTCACAAACTCCGCCTCCACGCCCTCAACATTCATCGAGTTAATCTTCTCAACCAAAGCCGGCGGAAACGTATTTTCCATCCCAAACAAAATCCCAATCTTCTTATTGCTCACAAAACCTCTCCTGTAGAGACGTTGCTTGCAACGTCTCTCTTACCACGAGCAAAAAAGACGTAGCAAGCAACGTCTCAACGAGTTCGTTATCACGAGACCCTAAAAATACTTCCCCGCCATCCGCTGCCACAACGGCCAGTCATGCTTCGAGTTATCCCCGTAAATATCCAGCCAGTGCGGAATCGCCTTGCCGTTCAAAATCGCCGAAAACTTTACGTTCTGATCCAGACATATATCCCAATCCGCCGACCCCAGCACAATCTTCATCTGCCGGTAGCGGCTCAAAAACCAGTCATCATGCATGTTGGGCAAATAGTCCGGAGGATTATTGAAGTAGCAATCGTCATCGTAATACCCATCCAGAAACCGATGGATGTCGAATGCTCCGCTCATGCTCACACAATGCGTCACCACATCGGGATGCTTCAATGCAAAGTTCACCGCGTGATATCCGCCAAAGCTGCATCCCGTCACCGCCAGCCGCGGCGTCTGATTCTTCCACCGCACAAACGGCAAAAACTCGAGCAGAATGTAGCGCTCATACTGCAAATGCCGCATCACCCGCACCCGCGGATGCACGCCTTTGTTGTACCAGCTCTCCGTATCCACGGCATCCGGACAGAACACCTGCAGCTCACCGCGCTCAATCTTCGGCGCCAGCACGCCAATCATTCCCCGGTCTTCATACTCGAAAAACCTTCCCATCGAAGTCGGGAAGACGAGAATCGGCGTGCCCGCATGCCCGAAGACCAGCGCCTCCATGTCGCGCTGCAGCTCCTGGCTGTATGCCTTGTGATATTCGCGATTCATGATGACATGATGAAGAGAGAGAGTCGCCCGCAACCCCGTCGTAGAGACGTTGCTTGCAACGTCTCCGTCGCAGAACGAAGTATCTTACCCGAAGACGGGGTGAATGGCCTACTCCTCATGGGTGAGCGTGTAGGACTTTGATTTGGGTGGCGCTGCGCTGCCCTGCGATAAAGAGATCGTTCCGAGAGGGCTTTGGCCGCTGGGGTCGAACTGCTCGGGTCTATCCCTTCAAATACGGCAACAACTCCTTGAACGCCGCCGACCCCGACGAGCGCATCAATTCATAAATCACCATCTCCGTCGAGGAAATCACCGCCCCCGCCGCGCGCATGCGATCGAGCCCAATTTTCCAGTTCCATTCCGTCCGTGAACTGACGGCATCCGAAGCCACATGCACCAGATAGCCTTCGCGCAGCGCCGCCAGCGCCGTCTGCGTCACGCAGATGTGGCTCTCCATGCCGCACAGCAGCAGCGTGTTGCGCTGCCCCGGCAGCCGCTTCAGCAGCGAACAAAAAACTTCGCTGCCAAAACACGAGAAAAGCTGCTTGTCGATGGCCTCGATCCCGGGATGCAGCGACGAGAGCAGGGAAGCCACCTCCGGAACCGTCCCGCCCAAGCCCTTCGCGTATTGCGTACTCACCATCGCGGGAATCTTCAGAATCCCGGCCGCCCGGATCAGCAGTTGCGAGTTCCGCACCAACTGTTCCTTCTGAAAAATCGGCGCCAGCAGTCTCTCCTGGATATCGATCACTAGTAGCGCGCACTTCTCAGCCTCCAGCGGCCGCCGCACGATTTCCGCGTAATCAGCGCAAGCGGCAGACAGATTCTCAAAAGTCGTTGCCATGCCATCTCCTCATGTTCTCAAACACCGGTGAGCTAAACGGGCGCGGTTCGCCAAGGCTTTCCTTCGTGTACCTTAGCGCCCTTCGTGGTGAACCCGCACTCCCCGCCGCCATCCCCAGTTTATGTTGACCGCACTTCCTCCCGCACCATAAAATCGATTGCAGGCGACAAAAAGACTGCCCCCTCGTTCAACGGCTAGGACACCTGCCTCTGGAGCAGGTTATCGGGGTTCGAATCCCTGGGGGGCAGCCAAATCGTTTCCAGCACGCGTTCTCCTCCGACTCATTCCCAGATTGCAACGCCTGAGGTCCACGGGAGTTTGCGCCGGTGTCTGCGAGCGCCCGCCAGGAAAGCCATCTCCATTTCCTGATAATCTCAAGTTAACCATTCAGGAGAACCGAAGTCCTTGCCACCGATCATCAACGCCCAGGGAATCACCAAAGCCTTCGGAGCTGACCCGCTATTCCAGGATGTGTCCTTCACAGTTTCCGAGGGCGACCGCATCGGGCTCATCGGCCCGAACGGTTCCGGAAAATCCACGCTCCTGCGCATTCTTGCCGGAACCGTCAGCCCCGACTCCGGCGAATTAGCCGTCCGCAAGCGCCTCCGGTTCAGCTTCGTCGAGCAGGACTCGCAATTCGAATCCGGCGAAACCGTCCGCTCCGTGATCCAGGACGCCATGGCGAACGCCTCGCTCCCAGACTCCGAGCGCGGCACGCGCTTCGCCGAAACCCTGGGCCGCGCCGGCTTCGAAGACCTCGATGCCGAAGCCAGCAAGCTCTCCGGAGGCTGGCAGAAGCGCCTCGCAATCGCCCAGGCTCTGGTTCAGGCCCCCGATGTCTTACTGCTCGACGAGCCTACCAATCATCTCGACCTCGCCGGCATCGAGTGGCTCGAAAATTTGCTGCAACAGGCCGAATTCGCCTGCGTGGTCGTGAGTCACGACCGCTACTTCCTCGAAAGTGTCGCCACCGAAATGGTGGAACTCAGCCGTGTCTATCCCGACGGCGTGTTACGCGTGCGCGGAAATTACACCCGGTTCCTGGAAAAAAAAGAAGAATTTCTGCACGCGCAATCGAAACGCCACGAAGCCCTGGAAAACCTGGTTCACAACGAAATCGAGTGGCTCCGCCGCGGCGCCAAGGCCCGCACTAGAAAATCCAAAGCCCGCATCGGCAAAGCCAACGACCTGATGGGCGAACTCGCCGACCTCAACACCCGAACCCGCACCGCCACCGCGCAACTGGATTTTTCCGCCACCGATCGCCAGACCAAGCGCCTGATCGAGCTGGAAAGTATCAGCTACGAAATCGGAAACCGCAGGCTGTTTGACGACCTCACCTTCGTCGTCACCGCCGGGCGCAGAGTCGGTTTGGTCGGCCCAAACGGCAGTGGCAAAACCACGCTCCTGCGCCTTTTGCGCGGCGAGTTGACCCCAACCACTGGAACCATTCGCCGCGCCGACTGGCTGCGCATCGTCTACTTCGACCAGAAGCGCGAACTCGATCCTAAATCAACCCTGCGTCGCGCCCTGGCTCCGGAAGGCGACTCCGTCATTTATCAAGACCGCGTCATTCACGTGGCGTCGTGGGCCGCAAGATTTCTGTTCACCGGCGAGCAGCTCAATCAACCCGTCGGCCGCCTCTCCGGGGGCGAGCGCGCCCGCGTGCTCATCGCTCAGCTCATGCTGCAGCCCGCCGACCTTCTCCTGCTCGACGAACCCACCAACGACCTCGACATCCCCACCCTCGAAATCCTCGAGGAAAGCCTGCTCGAATTTCGCGGCTCGCTGGTCCTGGTCACGCACGACCGCTACATGCTCGATCGCGTATCGACCATCGTGCTAGGCCTCGATGGCGCCGGCAGCGCAGAAACTTTCGCCGACTACCGCCAGTGGGAGACCTGGCAAGCCGACCGCGAAGAGTCCGGCTCCGCGAAGGAATCCGATAAGCGATCCGGGAACGAATCCGCCAAGCCGCGCAGCAATGGCAGCCAGCCAGGAAGCGACGTTCCAGGCGCCACGGCCGCCGCCCCTGCCAGAAAAAAACTCGCCTATCTGGAAGCCCGCGAATACTCCACCATGGAGCAGCGCGTCGCTGAAGCGGAAGAAATCCTGCAAGCCAAACGTGTCCAACTCGAAGACCCCGCAATCGCCAGCGACGGCCCGCGCCTCCTAACCGCCCACGCCGAACTGGAAGCCGCGCAGAATACCGTAGATACCCTCTACGCCCGCTGGGCCGAACTGGAAAAGAAGAAAGACTGAGTGAATGTTTCGAGTTTCCACTGTTTAGTTTCTAGAACTGACCCCTGCCCCTAGCCTCTGCCCCCTAGCCCCTGACCCCTGCTCCTGACCCCTGGCCTCTGACCCCTGCTCCTCGCATCCCCACAAAGTTTGCACTAGAATCGCCTGCGTGTAGGTCGTAACGACATGACCTCCGTACGAATCGACAAATGGCTCTGGGCCGCCCGATTCTTCAAGACCCGCTCCCTGGCCGCCCGAGCCTGCGACCTGGGCAGAGTTCAATCCAACGGCCAGCCCGCCAAGCCCGCGCGCGAGGTCCGCATCGGCGACATGGTACGAGTCACCAACGACGGCGGCGAGTTCCACGTGGAAGTCCTGCTGCTCAGCGAAGTACGCGGCCCGGCGTCGGTTGCCCAAACCCTCTACCGCGAGACCGAAGCCAGCCGCGAGCTGCGGCAGAAGGTCGCTGCCGAGCGTAAAGCCATGAAGCAGTTCGAAGAGTTACCCGCAGGCAGGCCATCCAAACGCGACCGCCGACGAATCATCCAGTTCCGCGGCCGATCCTGACCCCCGCCGATCCAACGTGCAAGGGTGCCCCATTTCTCGCGTCCTTTGCGAGAAAGCCTGCCCTGAGCGAGCCAATGGGTGGGGATTTCCCAGTCCGTGCGTGATTCCGACGGGAATATGTTCGAGCCCATGTCATCCCGAACGTCCGCGTTTTTCATCGCGGCGGAGGGATCTCAGTCTCTATGGTTGTGGAGCGCCAGCCAAGGTCGTCTAACGTTGAGCCGATGCCGAAAAGAGCCCCCGCCGGCATTCTTGCGCGCAAAACAAAACGCCCCAGACTCGTTAGAGTCACGGGACGTATGTTGATCAGCCCTCCCCCAAGTGCTGCTCAATCAGGAGACTAACGTAACCCCGTAATCCGGTAAATGGCTCGTCCGTGCCATCCCCCACCACTAACAGGCCAACTCCGGTAACCACTTGCAGCTCAGAATGTTAACTTGCCACCCAGTTGTATCTGCCGTGCCCCCGTCGTCCCGTCATTCTGCCCAACCTGTGATAACGAGTAGCCGAAATCGGGGTTATTGGTATCGTTGAGGCCGTTACCAGCCGGCTTGGCAAACTGCACGCGGTTGAAAACGTTGTAAACCTCAAATCGCAACTGGAGTTTCACCCGCTCCCCCAGCGCTGTCATTTTGGAGAGCGACATGTCCCAGTTGTTGATCCCCGGCCCATACCAGTTGTTGCGATCTACATTGGCCGGAATTCCCCATGGGATTGGGGCGCTCACCCCATCCTCGAGGTTAAAGGCCGCGGAATTGAATCCCGTGAAGACGCCTCCCGCCGCGTTGATCTTTCCCGAGGCAGGGACAGTTTTTAGCACAGAGGGATTGATCACTGTGGCCCGGTCAGAAAGCCCCGTATGAAGCGTGTCCAGCGGTCCAAAGATGTCATACGGCAGCCCCGTCTGGAAAGAAGCGATGCCGCTGAGCTGCCACCCTTCAAATACGCGTCCCACAAAGCCATGGTTCAGCAGGCTTTTCCCCCGGCCGATGCCCGGCTGGTAAATAAAGTTCATCACCGCCCGCTGCCGCGTATCGAAACCCGAGTTGCCAAACTCCCGGTTCAAGGCATAGGAGTCTATCGGATAGTTGCCGTTGCCCAGCGTCGTTGCCAGCGGATCGGAAGAATCATCCAGCGCGTGAGCCCAGGTGTAGGCCAGCCCCATCGTCAGACCGTGGTAATCGCGCATCGTCACTTTCGCCTGCAATCCGTTGTACCAGGACTGCCCCGAAGTCTGGTCGGTGAACGTATGGATGAAGGCATTGTTGTTGACCGCATCGTAGGGCAGGTAGCCGAAGTCCCCTCCGTACCAAAGAAGGTCGTATTGCAGAGTGGCGTTGGTGCAGCCGTAGATATTCGGAACCGAGCAATAGTTCACCAGAGAGTTGACCAACCCCGGTTGCGGAGGATTCCCGTCCACCACTCGCAGAATGCGCGTGCCGTGGTTCCCCACGTAGTTGGCTTCCACCGTCAAGTGTGAATTCAACTGGTGTTGGATCCCAAAATTCCAGGTTACTACGCTGGGGGGTTTCATGTTGTCCGCGAAAAGATCGGGGAAGAGAAACCCAAATTCCGGCACCTGCGGAGAAGGCGTTAGTGGCACTGGAGCGAACTGGTTCTTGAGTTGCGCCGCCGAAGCGCCGGCAACGAGTACACAGCCCGCGCTGGAGCACGTCGCATTGTCGCTCGCGGTGGCACCATAGAAGCTAGGCTGGAAAGGCGGGTTGCCACGCGCATCGCTTACCAGATTGCCATACACGCGATCGCTGAACACCCCGATCCCGCCACGAATCGAAGTCTTGCCCTTGCTGAACGGATCCCACGCGAAACCCACCCTCGGTTCGTAGTTGCGATAGTAGCTCTGGTAGAGCTGGTGGCCCGTGTTCGGCCCCACCGGAGTGAAGGTGAACGCGTTTCCCCCAGTCGTCAGCGCCGGCGGTGCGCCACTGGGATCCTGGAACAGGTTCGACAGGTTGCCATGTGCCTCAAACGGCACGCCGTAGTATTCCCAGCGCAGGCCGTAGGTTATCGTGAGGTTGGGCCGAGCCTTCCATTCATCCTGTGCGAAGACGCCGAACTCACGCTGGCGAAAATCCAACTCGTCGTTGGTCTCGCGAGCCCCCGTCTGGGCAAAGAACTGGGTCTGCGACTGCGAATTCACCAGCCCCAGCAGCCCTCCGACCAGGTCCTCAATGGTGTTGTTATCCACGCCTGCGTTCAACCCCTGCAGGGTGAAGATCCGGTCCGCGGAGAAGACATTGAACGTGAAGTCCGCGCGCGAGTAGAAATCCGTGAAGTTGTTGGAATACACGTTTCGGAATTCCGCGCCGAACTTCAGGGTGTGCGTCCCCACCACTTTGGTCAGAGTGTCCCGGTATTGGTACGTCCCGGTTTTGCGCCCTTGATCGTCGGCGTCTCCCAGCCCCTGGCAACCGAACCCGCTATAGGTTGGCAGCGAATAGTCCGCGCCTCGGCCCACCTGGTCGATAGCGTTAGAGTCGACACTGTCAAACACGCTAGTCCCGTTGCAACCGAAGAATAGATTGGTTCGGTTCACGCTCGCGCGTAACTCATTGACCATCGTCGGACTTGGATTGGAAGTTAGCGACAGCGCTAAACCCTGCGTCCGCTGGAAGGAGAATACCGCTCCCAATCCGCCGGGCAAGAAGTCCTCGTGAAATGGATTGGGATCGTGGAACCAGTTATAGATGTAGCGCCCGCTCAACGTATTGTTCTTCCCGATCTTCTGGTCGATCTTGATCACGGCATCCTCGTCCTTCTCCCGCGATTCGCTGGGGAAAAACAGGTTGCCGGTCACGCCGTCCGAGTTCACCGAGTTCGGGGCCGGATAGTAAGAGAAAATCTTCTGAATCACCGGATCGAGACCTACACCGGTGGCGTTGTTGCCACTGACCGGAGTGGTGACGTTGAGCGTCTGGGTGGCACCGCTATTCGGATTCGTGTAAGTGAAGATGCCGCTTTCAAACGCCGCCGTGGGCACGGTAGAAGTGTTCGTGGTGTTGGTGATGAATCGGTCACCCTGATAGTTCACGAAGAAAAACGTCTTGTCCTTGATGAGTGGTCCGCCCAGCGACGCCCCGTACAGGTTGCGGACGTACGGGTTCTGGGGTACCACCAGGCCGGTGGCGGGATCGATCTGGTGGTTGAAGAAGTCGCGTGCGCCCAGGGCGTTCCAGCGGCCGAAATAAAACGCATCTCCGTGCCAGTTATTGGTGCCGCTGCGCGTGATTACGTCAATGACGGCGCCATTGTTGCGCCCGTATTCCGGCGCGAAATTGTTGGTGATCACGCGTAGCTCTTCGGTCGAGTCCGGATTCTGCGACGTGATCCCACCCAGTCCGCCCGGAACCTCCGTGTCGTTATTGTCCGCGCCATCCAGCATGAAGTTGTTGTTGCGCTCGCGTCCGCCATTGGTCGAAATCCCACCCATGCCGTCCGATTGCGTCACACCGGGACTCAGCAATACCAGTTGGTAGGGATCGCGCAGAATCAACGGCAGTTCCGTCATCTGTTCATGTTCCACCACGTTGCTCAGCTGCGCATCGGTGGTGTCGACGGTTACCGCCTTGCCCTCCACCGTGACCTGCTCCGCGTTGGAGCCGATCTCCAGCTTGGCGTTGAGCGTCACCGCCTCGTCGACCGTCAGCGTCACCGCGGCAAACCTCACCGTCCGGAACCCCGACTTCTCGATCGTCAGGTCATAGAGGCCGGCGACAATTTCGTTGATGCTGTAGACTCCGGCGGCCCCGGTCTGCACGCTGCGCGCAACGTTGGTCGCAGAGTTGGTGGCTGTCACCTTTGCATTCTGGACCAACGCTCCGGTTGTGTCAGTGACAGTTCCGTTGACGGACGCGTTCTGCGCCACTGCAGTGCGCACCAGAACCAGCGTCAGACTCGTGGCTACAGCGAACAGGACCAGTCTTCGCAGCATCGTTAAACTCCTCACCTTTCGTTCTACTCTTAACCTCCCTCACGTTCGGAGGCTTGGGGTGTTCCGCTAGACAGAGCAAACATTCAGCCATGAAACAATTGTTTATAACGTGGCATGTTTTCAATACTATGCATCACTGTTGACCTTGTCTCATATGTCAACTTGTATTCCATAACCAAGGTAACCTACGAAAATCGGTAGAGCCCTCTCCACGGTCTCGCAGCGAGCGACGCCTCTCCCCCCGAACCTCCGACTGCGGTACACTCTGCGTACACTGGCGCGCCGCCTATTCGCGAGCAACCTACTCACGCAACCTGATCGAGCAATCTGGTCACGCCAACCATCCCCATGCCGCCATCGAGCCTTGCCGCGTCCGAGCCCTACAGATCCGCTGCGGCGTCCTCCATTGACCGTCTCCTCAGTTTTCTCGAAGCTGCCAAGCTTCAGTTCGGACCGGGCGCGGCTGGATCTCTCGAAAAGCTGCTCGCGCAGCTTGCACAGAAGAAATTCGCCGACCCGGCCGCGCTCATCCGTTTTCATGAGGCGCTGCTCTTTTTTCGCGCATTTCCCCCCGGCGCGTCACTGATTCCCAAGCTCGAACACCTGCTCGATACCTTTCACGAGCGCGTCGACCACATTCGCCGCCTCGGCGCGGATATGTCTGCCTTCGACGACTTCGACACTTCCGGCGTTGCTGGAACGGTCATGCAGGATGCGCTTAGCTTCGACGCGGTGCGCTGGCTGGCGCGCCGCATCCCGCGGCAAATTGAAATCGCCTGGGACGACTACCTCGACGACTCGCAAAACGAGCGCGCTCTCGCGTCGCTCTGGCCTCGCCTCATGCCGCTTCTCGCGGAGGATTCCGACGTGGAAGCGAACATTCCATGGACCCGCTGGCTCGATTCCGCCCGCGGCCGCGAACGCCCGCTGGAATGGCTCCTCCGCCGTTTCGAAAAATTTCCTGTCGAACCTGATCCCGGAGGTTCAAAACAGAAAGCTGCCGGAGGTTACGAAGAAAAGAAGAGCCAGACCGGCGAAGAAAAGAAATTCGCCCACGACCAGCAAGACCGCGCCCGTGCGGCGCTTTATGACGCTCTCCGCCTGCCCGTGCGCTGGCGGCTCGACAACCTGCGGCTTTCCCGCACCCGCAACTGGCAGCGTCCGCGAGCTTTTTATTTTCACCGCGAACCGCTGATTATTCGCAGCCAGGTTTCGCTCGCGCATGAGTTGTCACAGCCCGCACCGCGCCTCACCAAAATTTCGCCTGGCGACGGTGAGTCGGTGATGCACTTCATCCGCGAAGTTATGGCTGTCCGCTACCGCGAACTCTACGGCACCACGCTCGGCGACGCCGCTTCAGTCGTCCGCATCGGCGTCGGTCGCGGAGTGGTCATCCATCTCTGGAACCTGCCGCCGGCGCGCCGTCTGCCGCTGCGCGCCTACGTCGCCGGCTTCACCCTCAAGAATGGAGTCCCCATTAATTACATCGAAGCGATCGGCCTCTGCGAATGGATCGAGGTCGGCTTCAACACCTTCTACACTTATCGTCAGGGAGAAACTGCCTGGATCTACGCCCAGGCCCTGCGCTGCCTGTGCGCCTTCACCGGTGGGCGCTGCATTTCCGTCTATCCGTACCAGATCGGCCAGAACAACGACGAGGCCATTGACTCCGGCGCGTTCTGGTTCTACCGGAAACTAGGCTTCCGCAGCGGCCGCGCCGACCTTGAGCAGCTGGCTCGAAGGGAAGAGCAGAAGATCGCCGCTAATCCCGCGTACAGGACGCCGCCGCGAATCCTGCGGCGACTTGCCGAAGCCCACGTCTTTTACGGTTTGGATCAGTATGAATCAGATCGGTGCGATTCGGATCAGCAAGATTTAGATCAGCACGATTTGAACCTGCGCGGTGACGGCTCCGGCCCCTGGGACAACTTTTCCACGCGCAACCTTGCCATGCGCGTGAACCGCCGCATGGCCCGCGAGTTCGACGGCGACACCGCGCGCATCCGCGAAGCTTCGGTGGCTGAAGTCAGCCATGCGCTGAGCGTGAACCTATCTGGCTGGAATCCCGCTGAGCGCCAGGCTTTCGAGAACTGGTCGCTGGTGCTGGCGCTCATTCCCGACCTGCGGCGCTGGCTGCCGCAAGAGAAGCACGGCGTAGCCAAAATCATCCGCGCCCATGCGGCTCCCAACGAAATGCGCTACCTGCGCCTGACCCAGCAGCAGCCTCGCCTGCGGGCGGAACTTCTGCGCCTGGGGTCGTCCAAAGTCAGCTCTCCCAAAACACGAACGGCGCAGACCGGAAGGCCTGCGCCGTTGTTTTAACCCTATATATCCAGAATATCAAATTGGAAGGCTAAACGTAACATGCTTTTGGACTTTATATTCCGCCGCGAATCAATGAGTTATGCAAAAAAGGTCGGTTTCAGGGTCTTGACAGGATTTTAAGGGAATGTCGAAAACGGCGGGCAAGAGTGCCTGCCTTCTACACGGGCAAAGTCAAAAGCAGCGGGCAAGAGTGCCCGCTCCACATGGGCAAGGTCAGGTTCAAGACGTTTAGTCGTCGTCGGGATCGGTCGGCGGACTTTTGTCGTTGATGAAATGCGCAGCATCGAGCGGCGCCGGTATCGTTTGAAATGTGATTGGTGTCTGGGTCATGGTGAAGCAGCTGGAAAGGTCGTCGGCCGGAGCGTCGGCATAATTCAACGACGGCAGGTTAAAAGTGGTCTCGATAAACTTGAGGACACTGCCGAAGTCGTGCGTGGTGTGGTCGATGGTTGAGGCTTTGGCGTAGGGCGAGACCACGATGAGCGGCACACGGAAGCCGTAGACATATCCCGACCCCCAGCTGACGCCATCGTTCACGACTTTCGGCGCGACGTGATCGTACCAGCCTCCCCAATCGTCCCAGGTGATGATGATGGCGGTGTTGGCCCAATACTGGCTGTTGCCAATCGCGTTCACGATCGAAGCTACCCATGAGGGTCCGCTGCCGTTGTTGCTTAGAGCGTGGTCGGAAGCCGCGCCGTCGGGGATCATCCAACTCACATGCGCGAGGTTGCCGTTGGAAATGTCCTCCAGAACCTGCCATTCCGGGATGATCACGTTGTTGGTCCAGTCCGGACCGGTGCAGGTGAGCACGCTGTTGATGG
>Ga0187863_10002415_pt1 | contig 14246 bp, 9 predicted proteins | sample June2016WEW_11_1_FD_132975 | JGI IMG/M metagenome (GOLD analysis project Ga0187863, IMG submission 132975) | Peatland microbial communities from SPRUCE experiment site at the Marcell Experimental Forest, Minnesota, USA - June2016WEW_11_10 | ecosystem: Environmental > Terrestrial > Soil >... | reverse complement strand
CGGCGCCACCTGTAACAGAATCGATGCAGGAGGCCCCGGAGATCGCCTGCTGATCCTGCGACAATCATGAGTGACCACCGGGGAACCACCATGAGAATCAAGCGCCCTCAGAAACTTGCAGTGATCCACGCAGGCCTTTCCCTCGTAGTGCTACTTGCCAGCGCTATCTCTGCCGAAGCCAGGACCAAATCGCCTGTCGGCAAGTCCATCGATGGCGCATACGACATCCTTGACTATGGCGCAGTCGGCGACGGCCGCACGGACTCAACTGCCGCGATCCAGAAGGCGATCGATGCCGCCAGCGTAAACGGCGGGATTGTGTTGATCCCTGTCGGACGTTTCCTCTGCAAGAGTCACCTGGAAGTGAAAGCAGGCGTTCACCTCAAAGGCATGAATGAAGCGCCGCAGTCTTGGGAGCCGCAAACCGGATCGATTCTCCTGCCCACCGAGGGGCGGGACAATGAAGACGGACCAGCCTTCCTCGAGATGCGGAGTTCCACTTCTCTCACCGGAGTCACAATCTATTATCCCGAGCAGAACATCGACGACATCCGCCCCTATCCGTGGACAATTCAGATTCGTGCCCACCCATCCCACCCGCACGAAGTGGCGTTCGATACGACTATCGCCGACGTCACCCTGATCAACAGCTATAACGGAATTCGCACTGGCCCCACGGAAAACGGACGCCACAGGATTATGGGCGTCCATGGTTGCGTCCTGAGACGGGGCATCCTGGTGGATTGGACCGGCGACATCGGCCGGTTGGAAAACATTCAGTTTCATTGTCACTTCTGGGGCAGCAAGGTTTTTCACGGGGACTTCGACAAGGCATTCGCCTACATGCAACACAATTTGGAAGCCTTCGTCTTTGGGCGAACGGACTGGGAATATGTGACGAACACCTTTGTCTTTCCCGCGAAGATCGGATACCACTTCATTCAAACCGCGAACGGCGCCGCCAACGGCCAGTTCTCCGGCATCGGAGCCGATGCGACCGAGAATGCTGTCGTGGTCGAAGCCATTCAGCCGATGGGCCTGCTGATCACAAACGGGGAATTCAACAGCCATCTGGTCGGCTCCAGCACACAGGTGATCGTGGAAAAACAAGTTAAGGGAAATGTCCGTTTCGTGAACAGCGGCTTCTGGGGACCCGTCAAGCACAACGTCGTTTTACGCGGCGAAGGCTTCACCTCTTTCTCGGACTGCTATTTCTCGAACGACAATGACACCAACGAAGCAGCCATCCTCGTCGAAGCAGGCAAAGTTCAGATTCAAAACAGTACTTTCGGCGCGGTTTCGGTGCGTCATGTGCCCGGCCACGCCGCACCCGGCGAGGGGGTACGATTCCAGTCTCCCAGCATCCATCTCGCGTCCGGAGTGCAAAGTGCGATCATCCGTGGCAACAACGGCTACTTCGGCGTGAAGATCGAGAATGAAATCGGCAGCCGCGCCATTATTAGCGACAATGAACCCTTTCAGATGCTCACGCCCCAGCCGCAACCATGAACACTGTATCCAGGGGCGTCGCCGACACCGACTCGCGGTCCGCAAATATTCTTCTGTACCTCGTGTATTTCACATATTTCTTTTGCGGGCTGACGCAGTGTTTCGAGAGCGTGTTCCTGCCCGAAATAAAAGAATATTTTCATCTCAACTACCAGCAGCAGATGTATGTCATGTTCGCAAAGAACATCGCATTTTTGTTTGCTGTCTTCGTGGGCGCCAGGGTCCAGCGCGTCGGATACAAGACGTGCCTCACGATCGCCATGTTGCTTTACGCAGTCGGAACGCTTTCTCTGGTGCCCGGCTTGCGCACGGGTCAATACAGCCTGGTCCTGCTCGCCTTCGTCGTAATTGGCAGCGGTTTTACAATTCATATGGTTGCGGGCAGCCCTCTGCTGAGCGCACTGGGACCGCCGCAGGATTCCTCCAGCCGTTTGAACTTCGGCAATGCCTTGGGTGCGATTGCTCAAATCATCGCACCGGCCACATTAACAATCATCATTCCCGCGACTGTAATCTCAGCCCAGGCAAAGCTTCCTTACATGGAAGGGATATTCATCACCTTCGGACTAGGCCTCGTCGTCCTCGCTGCGGCGACGCTGATCGTCAAGAATGTGGACATCCGCGAGAACCTGCGCGAATCGGCATCTGTGACCAGCACGATCCCGGGTACTTCCATCTGGAGCAACTCCACAATCCTGCTTGGGTTCGTCGCAATTTTCCTGGTACTGGGCACCGAGGCCGGTCTATTCGGATTCTTCCGCAATTACCTGGAAGATCCTGCCATCGCGGGATTATCCGCGCATCAATCGGAGAGACTCTTTACGGTTTACTTTGCGGTCTTCGCCCTGGGCAGACTGCTGGCTGCGTGGATCCAGAAGCATCTCAACCCTGCTGTGCACATCGCATTCCACTTGTTCGCCGCAATCGCGTGCCTTTTCATCGCGATGTTTGCCAAAGGAACCCTCGCAATTATCGCCGTCGTTGCCATCGGTTTCTTCGTTTCGATTTTCTTCCCAACGCTTTATGCAATGGCCATTGAGAATATGGGTGATCTAACCGGGCAGGCTTCGGGACTGCTTACTCTCGGCTTCCTCGGTTGTGCCATCATCCCCGTTGTGCAAGGAAAGCTGGCGGATTCCATTGGCCTGCAACTCTCTTACGGCACCGGCTTGTTCGGCTATTTGTTTGCGCTGTTTTATGTCTTCCGCACCCGGCGCATGCAGAAGCGGAAAGAAGTAACGAACGCATGAATTCCCCACGAACCCACGACCGTTTGTCAGGAAACGCGCCCTGGATGTTCGACGTTATTTCGCGCTCACTCCTACTCTGATGATCACCACGCCGTGACTCGGAACCCGAGCCGAGTAGCCCGCCTTCACACTTCCCTGGTTCTGGTGCTTCCACAGGTCCCGAACCTCCAACCCATCAGACTGTTTTCGACCAATATCTGTCCATCGAACGCGGATGGTCGCAGAAGACTCTCCCCGGTTGAAAAGTACGACCGCGCGGCTGCCATCACTAAGTGGGCGCATCCAAACTTCCCGATCTCCTTCGACCCGCACCCGCGTGCCCTGAATCCCTGCAGGATCCTGATCCACCGCAATGACTTCTCGATTGAGCAGCATCTCGTGAATCTCCGGCGTCAAGGAGCGAAGGTCATTGGTCGCAATGAGCGGCGCGGCAAGAATCGCCCATAGGCTGAACTGCGCTCGAGACTCCCCGACCGTCAGCCCACGTTGTCCGACCTGCAACAGATCCGGATCGTTCCAGTGACCGGGACCCGCAAACGCTGCCAGGGGCGGCTGCGCGTCCAGAATCAGCACCCAGCCTCGCGGATAGCCGCCGGGCTTGTTCATGGTCTCCCGACCACAGTCCCAACAGTCTTTGCTGTCACCCGTTGTCCGCCAGAGATTGCCCACCGGCGCAGCCCAGTTCCAGGGCTTGTTGTCGCCCCATTCGCACAGGCTAAAGACCATTGGCCGGCCGGTTGCCAGGATAGAGCGACTCATCTTTGTGTAAGCCTCCTGCGCGCTCATGCCGGCGGTATTGCACCAATCCTCCTTCACGTAATCCACGCCCCATTCCGCGAAAGAGGATGCGTCTTTGTCTTCAAAACCTTTGCTGCCGGGAGCACTCGAGACACAGTCTTCGGTCCCGGCATCCGTATAAAGTCCAAACTTCAGCCCTTTGCTGTGCACATAATCAGCCAGCGCTTTCATGCCGGAAGGAAACTTTTCCGGATCAGCGCTCAGCCTTCCTTCCGCATCACGATTCTTCGCTTTCCACCCGGCGTCCACGATGATGTATTCGTATCCGGCGTCCTTCATCCCGCTGCCCACCATCGCATCCGCCGTTGCTCGGATCAGACCTTCGTCGATCTTCAGCTCGTAAGTAGCCCAGGAGTTCCAACCCATCGGCGGCGTGCGCGCAAGTCCATTGTCGAGGGCCACAGAGCCTCGCCAGCACGCGAAAACCAGAATGCAAGTGACTGCCCATCTCGGTGAGATTGCAAGTCTCATTTTCTACCCATATGCACTTTCGAAAAAACATTAGCCGATCGCAGACGCGATTCCTATAAGACCGTGACCGCACTATCTAAGATACCCTCACCCGCATTCGCACCCTGTTTCAGTTGCTCATTTCGTCAGAAATTAATGTGCGATCCTTACAGAAGCCGCGCCCAGCTTGGCATACGATCCGTCCGGTCTGGAAGAACCCACCCGCAGGAGAGCCAAGATGCTCAAGAGATTTTCGCTCCTCACCCTCAGCGCTGCCCTCACATTCTGGTTGCTCGCAGTGCCAGCCTTCACGCAGACAAATGAACAGAAAAATTCACAGACACCAGACTGGGACCCATCCGTGGTGCTTCATGCCACCACCGACTGGGTTGGGAACACCTATGGCGGGAATGACCCCGTTCCTTTCAAGAACACGCTTCTTCACGTTCCCTTGGACATGGACGGGATCTATGTCACGCCAGACGGCAATGTCTACACGAACATCACTTGGGAAGAAGGCCGTCGCGGGCTTTCTGTTTTTAACCGTACCGGCCATCTGATCAGCCAGATGAATTTATACGACACCCCTCCTGGCCCTGCGACTGATTTCGGAAATGGCGGCGGAGTCGCGGTGGCGGCGTATGGAAACTACATTTTCCAGAGCTTTGCCCCAGGCGGAACAGGCATCAGCATTCACGACCAGCGTACGTGGCTGGCGACCAATTACACCTTAAACGGCAGTTCAACCTTGAACAACAGCTACGGCATATGGGGACTGGCGGTTGCCAACAAAAAGCTCTACGTAACCGAGCAAGACGAAAACCTCGTGGAAATATTGGATATCAGCGATATCACGAACATCAATTTGATCTCGAGTTTCACCGTGCCCAACCCAGTCCGTATCGCCGTGGATCAGGCCGGCAACTTCTGGGTTACCCACAAGGACAATACGTCGTATCCATTCACCTACGCTATCGGCGGACAGGGCCTCAACTACGTGGACCAATACAACGGCACCACCGGCGCCCTGATGAATACGATCACGCTGGCCGAGGACTCGCAGATTTCAGCGCTGGCCGTTAATATCTGGGGAGCGTTATTAGTAGCCGACGCTGGCCCCGATCTAAACATTAAGATCTACGCGAACCTGGAAAACAATCCCACCTTCGTCGGTACCTTTGGCGAGAAGGGCGGGTACTTGGCGGGGCCGATCCCAGGACTTACGGGACCACTCTCACCGCTGCGATTCCGCGGCATGACCGGTATCGGGACCGACGCAGAGGGCAATATCTACGTCAGCCAGAGTGGATTTGGCCTGGATGCTGGCGTTGGGCATGGCGTGGACCTCCAGAGCTACACCTGGTATGGCACGTTGAACTGGGAACGCGATGGGCTCGCTTACCGTTCACTGGGCGCGATCGATCCGCATTCGGAAACGGATTTTTACGACGCCTATCATCACTTCAAACTCGATTATTCAAAAACCGGCCGGGTCGATACCTTCGTGGCCGACACCACACAAAAGTTCAAATACCTCGAAGATGTTCGCAACTCCTCCATCACGGGCCCGGGAGAGATCAAGTATATCCGGGGCAGGAAGTTCCTTGTGGTGCGGGGTGAGATCGAAACTTATATGGAGATCTACCGCTTTGAGGGAAGTAGTGAAACTCCAATACCCTGCGTGGCCTTCGACTACGGATCGTTCCAGGGGACTGGTCAGGATTTCGTGGTGCAGCCGTTGAACGGGGAGTTTATCTGGCGCGACGTCAACGGCGATGGCCAGATGTCCAACGCGGCAGGCGTTTGGGACCCGAATGAATTCTTCGAACCAAACCCCGAAGATGGACATCGTAACTCCGCCAGTTTCTTTGTCGATGACCATGGCGACGTGTGGCAACAAAATTACGGCGACAATGAGCCAAACCTCTACTGGCGCCGTTACTATTTCCAGGGATTCGATGAACACGGCTCGCCCATTTACGATTTCCAACACATGGCGACCTATACGGTGGGTTCGGGCCAGGATTTTCCCGATCTGAGCGAAGTGGATCAGGTTGTGTTCGATCCGCATGCCAGTAAGGGTGGAACTCTGTTTGCCCTGGGCAGCCAGGGCACCCAGCTCGTGCGGTATGACAACTGGGACCTGGGGAACCGGAATTCCGCCTGGTCCACCTTGCTACCTACCAACCAAGACATCACCAACTTCTGGAATGGAGAATCATTCACCCAGGCCGGCGACTTCATTTTTGTGGATTTCAATTCCGGCAACGCCGACAACAACGGCTATTGGGGGAATCACTACAACCAAGTCTACTCCGCGAAAACTGGGGCCTATGTGGGCCGGATAGTGAGTGGCATGAACGTCGGCGGTATGTTCAATAATGGCGATACCGACGAATCGCACTCGCTCACGTCATTCCAGCGGGCCAACGGCGAGTACGTCCTTATCCGCGAGGAAGACTGGCAGGCGAAATACTTGCTGTTCCGCTGGACTCCGCCCGACCCGCTTCCCGCGCCGAAGGCTCCGGCCCCGGCTGGCGTAACGGGCGTTCCCGATGACATGGCTTTCGACTTAAACTGGGCGCTGGACCCGAATGCCATGTCCTATACAATCAGTACTAGCCCAAGCATCAAAGGCCCGTTCGTTCCACAGAGTAGTGGGATATACGGTACCAACACCTTCTCCGTTCTCGGCTTAACCAATGGCGTGAGCTCGGGTTATTCACAGCTGACTGTGTTTTACCCGAATGGTGCAAGTGCAAATTCACAGCCAATCCCCGTCAGTGCCGTGGCCCAAGGTACATCCTATGGAGGGTTAGACCCAACGATCGTGTTCAATAATGATCAGACGTATGCCTGTACACCCCTGTGCTATGAAGGCGTAACCATAGGACATCTGGTTCAGGGTGCGAGCGTTACGTGGAGCGATGTCGTCGTTCCCACGACTGGAACTTACAACGTGCGCGTCTATGATGAGAATGGCCAGAGCCTGTCGGCGTGGGGCGGAACTTACCCCACCATCAACCTCACCGCCAATGGCGAAACGACGGTTACTTCGCCGCCGATGCCTCAAACCGATAATGGTTGCTGGTGTACACCCGGCTATGTAACCACCCAACTGCCTCTCAATGCGGGAACCAATACCATCGAACTATGGGTACCGTCGAACGCCGCCACTGGCGATCCGAACGTCGACCGCATCCTGGTGGGGTTCAACCCGGTGTCGCAGTAGTAGAAAGGGCGCTATATCTTATGGAATCTGCCGTCACGCGACGGCAGGTTCCATCTTTTCTTTAGCAATGAAACCTCCCTGTCGTGGATCATCCGCGTTGCTTCTCGCGTGCCTCGCGACATTTCTTTCAGGGATCGCGTCCGATGAAACAAGCCTTTCCTCAGTCACAGTTCTTGCCTCGCATAAGCAGTGGACTGAGGCAGCACAGCAGATCGAACGGTACCGCCACGCTCATCCAGAATCGGTAGAAGCCGCAGTCCTGCAGGCAGAAATCTGGATCCATCTGGGTCTGCTCTCCGATGCGAACGGCATCCTCCAGCGAATCCTTGGGGTTCATCCGCATTCCCTCGAAGCACTCGGCGCCAGCGCCGAACTTTCGCGAACTTTGGGCGATAAAACCACCGCCGAAACGCTGCTGCTCCGCTGCACCCGCTATGCCCCTCAGTCTGTCGATGCATGGAAGCGTCTCGGCAATCTCTATCTATCGCTGGGCCGGAAGGAAGCGCTCTCCGCGTTTCAACATGCGGAGGCGCTCGCGCCAAACGATGCGCTGGCACGAGCTGGCTTGGCCGCTGCCCGCCACCAGCAAGGCCAAGACGGGCTGGCTGACCGCGGTTTCCATCGTGCCACCCTCCTCAACAACACCGCCCCCCAGCCCGATCCGATGGTTGACTACCTCTACGCGGAATTCCTGCAGGACAAGGCTCAGTATCAGGAGAGCGTCTCGGAGTACGACCGCGCGTTGCAGCGAGATCCCGGTTTGCTGAATGCTCGCTTCGGCCGGGCAAAAAGTCTTGTCCGGCTGCAGCAATGGGCCCGTGCTGAGTCCGATCTGCGTCTTTGCCTGAAGGACGACGAAAAAAAGATCGCGGCACTTAATTTGCTGACGAAGGTTGAGCAAGCCCAGGGAAAGACCGAAGAAGCTCAACAGTACGCCGCGCAGGCCGAGCGGTTATCGAGTGACGCCAGTGCGCAGAAGGCCGCGAACAATCAAATCGCTTCCCTGCTGCAAAACGCTCATGCCTTGGTACAAGGCCGGCACTTCGCCGAAGCTGCAGATTCCTATCAACGCCTGCTTCAGGATCATCCCAGCGTATCCGAGGCGTGGCTGCATTTAGGACAATGTCATGCAGAAATCGGACAACTCGACCAGGCTCAGTCGGATGTCAGCCATTTTCTTTCCCTGGAAAGTAATTCCGCGTCGGGCCATGTGCTGTTGGGCCGCATTCTGCTGCGTCAGGGCCAGACGAAACCCGCGCGCAACGAGTTCCTCCAGGCGCAGCAGATCGACCCATTGCTCCTGGAAACTCGCCTTGGCATCGCCGCATCCTATATCGTAGACAGCGACTTCCCGCAAGCGATCAAAGTCCTGCGGGCCGTTGAAGCTTCAACGAACGCGAGTACGGAAGCTCAACTGCTCCTCACCGAGGCGCTCTATAAGAACCATCAACCGGGCGAAGCTCTGCAGGAAATCGACCGCCTGCTGAAGCGCGACCCCTCGAACCAAGCCGCGCAAAACATGAGAGCTTCAATCACCCATAAAATTCCCTGACGTTTTAAACAACGCGATAGTTTTGTCAGAAAAGCGTTGCCCATCCTTACAGAAAATCATGCCACTTGACGGTACCCTGTTTACCTCGCCGTGTGCCTCGTCGCGGTCACGGTGACGGTCTTGAGCGCGCGCGGTCCCGCTAGCGTAGAAGGGGAGCAAGACTTGCCTCAACGAAAAATCAACGTCGCTATTGTTGGCCTGGGGTTCGGCAAAGAGTTTATCCCCATCTATCAGCATCATCCTGACGCCAACATGTACGCCATCTGCCAAAGAACTCAGTCGCGGCTCGATGAAGTTGGCGAACAGTTCGGAGTAGAGAAGCGCTACTCTGATTACGAGTCACTCCTGCGCGATCCCGAAGTAGATGCGGTTCACATCAACTCCCCCATTCATCTTCATGCCTCGCAAACGATCGCCGCGCTCAATGCGGGCAAGCATGTGGCATGCACCGTACCGGTCGCCACTACCGTCAGCGAGTGCTCGCAGATCGTTGCCGCCGCCCAGCGCAGCGGCAAGAACTACATGATGATGGAAACCTCCATCTATACCCGCGAATTTCTTTTCATTCGCGAACTGCGCGACTCCGGAAAGCTCGGACGAATCCAATTCATGCGGGGCTGCCACCAGCAGGAAATGGCCGGATGGCCCGGCTACTGGGAAGGCCTTCCCCCCATGCATTACGCTACGCACGCCGTAAGTCCATGCCTGGCGTTGGTCAAGGGCGAGGCAGAATACGTCGCCTGTTTCGGATCAGGCAACATCGCCAGGAATCTGGCGGACAAATATGGCTCGCCCTTCGCCGTGGAGAGCGCGCTATTCAAGGTCCGTGGCCAGCAACTATCGTTTGAGGTTACCCGCTCGTTGTTTGAAACCGCCCGCCAATACATCGAGAGCTTCGACGTCTACGCCGAGAAGCAGTCTTTTGAGTGGACGCGAATCGAGAACGAACCCTGCATCGTTCATATCGGCGAACGGCCCGCCCGAGTCACGGTTCCCGATTTCGCCCCCCTTTTGCCTGAGGCCATACAGCGCTTTACTACCAGAGGCGTTTACGATGAAGAGCACGCTCATCTTTCCTTCATCCAAGGCGGTGGACACGGCGGCTCGCATCCTCACCTGGTCAACGAATTCGTGAGCAGCATCGCGCAGAAGCGTCCCTCCTTCCCGGATGTCTTCCAGTCTGTAAACTGGACCTGCGCGGGAATCTGCGCTCACGAGTCTGCCATGCGCGGCGGTGAACTCGTGAAGCTGCCCGTGTTCCACTAGACCCGGAGGAGTATTCATGCCCAGCGGTGATTCGCCTGGTCGGTCGTCGACTCCTTCCGAGTTTGCCGATGGAAGCGAACTCCTCATCACCAGCATTCGCACGGGAAACACAGAGGTCTTCGCCGTCGATCTGCTCTTCGGCGACATGCGAAACCTGACTCGAAATCCATCGTCGGAGGACCGCTATCCGATTTGGTCGCCTGATAGTTCGAAGGTTGTCTTCACCTCGAACCGCGACGCACCACAAACTTGGAATCTCTATTTGATGGATGCCGACGGCCACAACGTGCGCCGTCTGACCAATGTCGCCGAGCATGGCATTTGTTACTTTCCGACTTGGACCCGCGACCTGATTTATTTCGGCTACGCTTCCGGCAATGGGTCCGAAGCAGTCGTCGCATGCGTTAAGCCCGATGGATCCGGATTCCGCGTAATCGGTCCCGGACGCGATCCCGCGATCTCCCCGGACGGCCAGACCATCGCCTTCACACAGCACACCGGGCGCGGCTATTGCCTGTTCGCCATGAATGCCGACGGCACCGCAATTCGCCAGCTCACGACTCACGACAATGAAATCGGAGCCGTCACTCCCGCCTGGTCGCCCGACGGAAGGAAATTGCTTTACAGCGACCAGGTTGGGAAGAAGCTGGAACTCTTCCTTTGCGATTCCGACGGAAGCAATCAAAAACAGCTCACGCATCTCGACCAATTCTCTGCGTCTTCCGCCTGGTCGCCTGAGATGCGACACATCACCTTCCGCCTCACCGACTACGACTATTGGAACTATCCTGACTCCAAAGAGTATGTCTATCGGGAAAAGAAAGCTGACAAACGCCCGGTCTGGATCATGGACGCCGACGGCTCCCACCCCAGGGTCATCGAGGCGCTCCATTACCATTGTGCGCTCGACGGCAGCCGGCCAGTCTGGAAGCCCACCAGGACTACAAAATGAAATTTGCCGTGAATGCCCTGATTTGGACGACTGAATTCGACCAACGCAGTTTTTCTCTCTTGCCGCGCCTCCGAGAATGCGGCTTTGACGGTTTTGAGGTTTCCATCTTTCAGCCGGCCAATGTTCCAGCCAAAGAGATTCGCCAGGCTTTGTCGGCAAACAACCTGGAGTGCACAGTTTGCTCGATTCTTCCTGCGGGCATGAATCCCATCAGCGACGACTCAGACATACGCCGCCGAACCCGCCAGCATTTGGTCGACAGCGTCAAAGTCACCGCCGACTTGGGCAGCACGCTCATGGGTGGTCCAATCTACTCCCCGGTCGGCCACCTCCCCGGCCGCCGGCGTACTTCCGATGAGTGGCGATGGGCAGTTGAGTGCTTTCAGTCACTCGGAGACGCTCTGCAGGACAATGGTGTTACTCTGGCGCTGGAACCGCTGAACCGCTTTGAAACCTATTTCTTGAATACTGCTGCCGACGCCGTCGCACTCTGCTCCGAGATCAACCATCCCAGCATCGGCGTGCTTCTTGATACCTTCCACACAAATATCGAAGAGAAAAATGTTGCCGCTGCTTTCCTCAAGACCGGGAACAAATTGAAACACATTCACGCCTGCGAGAATGACCGCGGCATTCCCGGAACCGGTCATGTAGACTTTGCAGGCATCGCATCAGCTCTGAAACAGATCGGCTATGACGGATGGATCACCATCGAGAGCTTCGGCTACAGCCACAAGGAACTCGCCGCGGCGGCGGCAATCTGGCGCGACCTTGCCCCTACTCCAGAGGCCGTCGCGTTCGACGGTCTGCCGTTTTTGAAAAATGTAATGGGGAGCAACAACCGGGCCGCGTGACGCCTCAATACCCCAGTACTCGTCGCCGTAAATGGACGGAGTAGATTCCAAATGATCTCCCAATCGATCAAGGCAAAGATGCTGAAGCGATTCCTGCTTTCCACGGCCGCGACCGCGGCACTGTTCGTTGGCTTCCTCTTCCTGAATTCAGAATCGCACCGAGCCTTCGGAGCAGCCACATCCCATGCCAAGTCAATTCCGGCAACGCCTCCACCCATGGGCTGGTCTTCGTGGAACAGTTTCTCCAACACCATCAATTCTGAGATCGTTGTGCAACAGACAAACGCAATGGTCTCGTCGGGGATGAAGAATGTCGGCTATCAATACATCAACATCGATGAAGGCTGGTGGCTGGGACAGCGTGACCCGGATGGCAACATCATCGTCGACTCTAAGCAGTGGCCTGCCCTGAAGCCTGGAGAACACGCGGGCGAAATGTCCAACATCGTGCGCTTCATCCATGCCGCGGGATTGAAGGCCGGGATCTACACAGACGCTGGCGAATCAGGTTGCAGTTTCTATGGACCCGACCTAGGGCCTCCCATGCCCCACACCGGCAGCGAAGGACACTACGATCAGGATTTCTTGCAGTTTGCGCGATGGGGTTTCGACTACGTCAAAGTGGATTGGTGCGGCGGAGATCACGAGAACCTGGACCCTGCCGTGCAATATGCGGCCATTGCTGGCGCGATCCGCCGTGCTGAAAAGCTCACCGGGCACCGGCTTTATTTTTCGATCTGCAATTGGGGCAACAAGAGCCCTTGGACCTGGGCACCCGGAATCGGTGGTGTCGAGGCGGATATCTGGCGCACCAGTGGAGACATCGTCGATCCCATCGTCGCCAGCGCACCGCCGAACAGTCGTCACGCGACCATCAAGGCCGTCTTCGACAATTTCGACAGAGGCATTCACCCTGCCGCACAACACACCGGCTTCTACAACGACCCGGACATGATGATGGTTGGGATGCCAGGATTATCCGGCGTGGAGAACCGCCTGCATATGAGTTTGTGGGCCATCTCCGGCGCTCCGCTGATCGTAGGGGCCGATCTCACAAAGCTCACGAAAACCACCAGGGAAATCTTGACAAACCCCGACGTGATTGCCGTGGACCAGGATTCGCTCGGGGTTCAGGCCATCAAAGTTGCTGAGCCTCAACCCGGTCTCCAGGTGTGGGCTCGACCTTTGGCAACTCAAGGCGCGCACGCGGTGTTACTGCTCAACCGGACCTCGGCAGCCGCAGAAATCACGGTGAGTTGGTCCGCGATCGGATTGGATCCGTCATCGCCGGGTTCGGTCAAGGATCTGTGGGCTGCCAAAGATTTGGGATTTTTCTCTTCTGCCTTCACCGCGACGGTTCCCGCCAACGATGCCGTTTTCGCGGTCATACACGGAACAGACCTACGACCTGCCCGCTACGCTGCCGTGTCCGCCCTCGATCAACATAGCGAAGGGGCGAAACCAGAAGCATGCCGACAATGCAGCCGGGGACGCGCCGTGGCCGTCGGAGGCCAGAAGTCGCTTACTTTCAAGATTCCTCCGCTAACCAAACCAGCCTTCGTACAAATCGATTACATAAATCGGACCAGCCATCCTCTTTCAGCACAATTGAAAGTCGACGGCCAGCTCCCCACCAATGTCCTTTTCCCACCAACTGGTGGCGCCGGCGAAGTTGGCGTCATCACCGTTGAGATCGAGTCTAATGCAACAGTTTCGCGGTGCGAGCTAACCTTCTCGTATGAGGGTGCTGCGAGCCCGTCTATCGAATCTATCTCGGTCCTGGGCGCGCACTAACGGATCCTTCGAGCGAAATGAAACGGCACGCGGGTTTCGGCGCGATCTCGGGCAGCCGGTGTTTCCACAACTGGTAGGTTGCGGCGTTCGTCCAGTTGGCAACGCTTTTGCGACAGAAAACAGCTCTCCGCCGTTTATTGTCTCAGTGGCGGGACCTTTCACAATATCTACCTGTCGCAACGGCTCGAAGCACGGCTATCGGAGACTGGATTTGAGGTGTTCATGCAGAAGGAAGTGCCTTCCGGGGATGGCGGATTGAGTCTGGGACAGGCCTTGGTAGCGGCGGCAAGACTTCAGACATGATGCCCAACGAGTTCTTTTCGTTCCCGGTCTTGCCCCTCTGCGAGCCAATACCGCTCGCGCGGAGATAATGACGATGCAATTCCTCGTAGTCGCGGGTGATGAGAGCTGCTTCGGTGTATTCCGGAGATCCTTTGACGGCTTCCCGAGGCGGGGAGAATTCATTCCCCTCTTCCCGAACCAGATCGAGGCAGTATTCGCCTTCTTTCAACGAGGGCAATGCCGGCTGAACCGCAAGCTCAAAATCCTCGTCGTCTGTCTCCGAAGGCACCTTCTCACGCAGGGGTTT
>Ga0187863_10002410_pt1 | contig 14266 bp, 8 predicted proteins | sample June2016WEW_11_1_FD_132975 | JGI IMG/M metagenome (GOLD analysis project Ga0187863, IMG submission 132975) | Peatland microbial communities from SPRUCE experiment site at the Marcell Experimental Forest, Minnesota, USA - June2016WEW_11_10 | ecosystem: Environmental > Terrestrial > Soil >... | reverse complement strand
CGCCCGCAAGACCAAGCTGCGTTCGCTCTATGACCGCTGGGCGCCGCGGCGCGACGAGTTCATCGCCAAAAACCGCTACTTCCACGAGGACGACCAGCGCTTCCTGCGGTTTCTCATTCCCGAAGGCTTGAAGGTGTTGGAGATCGGCTGCGGCAGCGGCGCGCTGCTGGCCGCGTTGAAACCGGCGCGCGGCCTGGGCGTCGATCTGTCTTCGCGCATGGTCGAGGTCGCGCGCGCCGCGCATCCCGAGCTCGAATTCGCCGAGGGCGACATCGAGGACCCGGATTTCGTGAACAATCTCGGCGGGCCGTTCGACGTCATCGTCATGGCCGACACCATCGGCATGCTGGACGATTGCCAAGCGGTGCTGGCGAGCCTCCACCGCCTGTGCCACCGCGACACCCGGCTCGTCATCGCCTATCACAATTACCTGTGGGAGCCGGCGTTGCGCCTGGCCGAGCGGCTGGAGGCGCGCATGCCCGAGCCGCTGATGAACTGGCTGCGCCCCGCCGACATCGCCAATCTGCTCATGCTGGCCGATTACCAGCCGGTGCGCGAGGAATGGCGCCAGCTTTTGCCCAAGCGCCTCTTCGGCATCGGGCCGGCGGTCAACCGCTTCATCGCGACCTTGCCGCTCATCCGCCGGCTGTGTCTGCGCAACTATTTGGTGGCGCGGCCGATGCGCGATGCCGCCGAAAGCGAACTTTCGGCTTCGGTGGTGGTGCCGTGCCGCAACGAGCGCGGCAACATCGCCGATATCGTCGCGCGCATTCCGCAATTCTGCCGCGAGCTCGAAATCCTGTTCGTCGAGGGCGGCAGCAAGGACGGGACCTGGGAGGAGATCGAGCGCGTCAAGGCGCAGAATCCGCAGCGCGACATCAAACTTTTGCGCCAGGACGGCAAGGGCAAGGGCGACGCGGTGCGCAAGGGCTTCGCCGCGGCAAAGGGCGACGCGCTGCTCATCCTCGACGCCGACATGACCATGCCGCCCGAGGAGCTGCCGAAATTCTACGCCGCGCTCTTGTCCGGCAAGGGCGAGTTCGTCAACGGCACGCGGCTGGTCTATCCGCTCGAACGGGACGCGATGCGGCTTTTAAACCGCGTCGCCAACCATGTTTTCTCCTTCCTGTTTTCCTGGCTCTTGAACCAGCGCTTCACCGACACGCTGTGCGGCACCAAGGCGCTCAGCAAGCGGCATTACCGGCGCATCGCGGAGGGGCGCGCCTATTTCGGCGAATTCGATCCGTTCGGCGATTTCGACCTGATCTTCGGCGCGAGCAAGCTCTCGCTCAAGATCATCGAGGTGCCGATCCGCTATGCCGCGCGCAGCTACGGCATGACCCAGATCTCGCGCTTCCGCCACGGGCTGCTGCTGCTGCGCATGGTGGCGTTCGCCTATTTCAAGCTCAAGGCGCCGCGCTAGACCGCCATGCACACCCTGATCATCTCCGCCGTCTGTCTCGCCGTCTATGTCGGCATGGCCGCCGGGCGGCTGCCCTGGCTGTCGGTCGACCGCACCGGCATCGCGCTGTTGGGCGTGATCGCGCTGCTCGCCAGCGGCCAGGCGACGCTCGACGATCTCGGCGCCAATATCGACATGACGACCATCGCGCTGCTGTTCGGGCTGATGATCATTTCCGCCCAGTTCGTCGCAAGCGGATTCTTCGAGATCTGCTGCGACTGGATGCTGGAGAAAGCCGAGAGCCCGACGGCGCTGCTGGCGCTGACCGTGGCGGTGTGCGGCGCGCTGTCGGCGCTGCTCGCCAACGACATCGTGGTCTTCGCCATGGCGCCGCTGCTGATCGCGGGAGCGCAAACCCGCGGGCTCGACCCGCGGCCTTTCCTGATCGCGCTGGTGGGGGCGAGCAACGCCGGCTCGTCGGCCACGCTGATCGGCAACCCGCAGAACATCCTGATCGGCCAGACCGGCAACCTCAATTTCTACAGCTTCCTCGGCGTCTGCCTGGTGCCGGCGCTGGTGGGGCTGGCCTCGGTGTTCGGCGTGGTGTGGTATCTGTGGCGCGACCGCATCGAGGCTGCTTCGAGCCTGGCGGGATCCGGCGGCGCCGAAGTGCCGCGCCACGCGCATGACCGCAACCAGACCATCAAGGGCCTGATCGCGTTGGGGCTGCTGCTGGCGCTGTTCCTGACGAAGCTGCCGCGCGAGATCGGCGCGCTGGTGATCGCGGCGGTGCTGTTGTCCAACCGCAAATTCACCAGCCGCGCCATGATCTCCTCGGTGGATTGGCCGTTGCTGCTGCTGTTCGTGTGCCTGTTCGCGGTCACCGGCGCGCTGGCCGATACCGGCCTGCCCTACTCGGTGCTTTCCCCGCTCGGCGCGCCCGACCGGCTGCTGGTGCTGACGCCGCTGACGCTGCTGATGAGCAACCTCATCGGCAACGTGCCCTGGGTGATCTTCCTGTTGCAGACCTGGCCGAGCCCGCCGGAGGGCGCGCTTTACGCGCTGGCGCTGTTGTCCTCGCTGTCGGGCGGTTTGCTGCTGTGGGGCTCGGTCGCCAATCTGATCGTGGCCGAGCGCGCCCGGGCGATGGGCGTCAATCTGAGCTATGCCGAATACGCCCGCGCCGGCGTGCCCTTCACGCTGTTGTCGCTGCTGTTCGCCGTGATCTGGCTGGCCTCGACCGGGGTCTTGTCCTAGCCGCTTCCGGCCGCGTCGCTGACGGCGCGCAGCAGGACGAGCAGCGCGCGGTTGAGCGGCGTCGGGATGCCGAACCGCTCGCCCGCCGCGACCACCGCGCCGGTCAGCGCCTCGATTTCGAGCTTCCGCCCGGCCAGGCGGTCGAAATACATCGAGGTCCCCAATTCGGGCGAAAAGGTCATCAACGTCGCATAGGCCCGCGCGGATTCGTCCGGGGCGAAATGGGCGCCGTCGGCGCGGCCGACATCGACCGCCTCGTCGAGAATCGCCAGGCAAAGCGCGCGGACGTCGCCGCGCCGCAGCACCCCTTGGCGCTGAAGCGTGAGGGCGGTGATCGGGTTCGCGCTCACGTTGAGCAGGAGCTTGCGCCAGGCATAGGTCGTGAAATCGGCGCGCGCCACGACCCGCAACGACGTGCCTTCGAGGAGCTGGGCGAAGGCGCGGCCCGGCGCGTCGTCCGGCACGATGACGTCGTAATCGCCGACCGGGGTGAGCCGGACGCGATCGGCGGCGAGCCGCTCGCCGTTGTAATAGACCAGGACCGGGACCACGGCCGCGCCCTTGGCATAGGGCGCGACCCGGCCGGCGTGATCGATGCCGTTCTGCAGCACCGCGATCCGGGTCGTTGGGCCGCATAGCTTGGCGAACCAGGGAGCGGCCGACGGCGTGTCCTGCGCCTTGGTGCACAGCAGGACCCAATCGACCGGCGCGGCGTCCTGGGGATCGGTCAAAACCCGGAGCGGAATATCCACCGCGCCTTCCGGCCGTTCGAAGATCAGGCGATCGAGCGGGCGCCGCGCACAGCCGACGACATCGTGACAATCCGCCAGACGCAGCACGGATGCCGCGGCGGCGCCGATCTGGCCCAATCCTACGACCGCGATGGTGGAGCGGGGCGAAGCGTCCGGAGCCGGCGACATGCCGGCACTATCGGCCAAATATCCGGCCCGGTAAATATCGAGGCCCGGGCGCGCCTCAGACCGAGAAGTATTTGGCCTGCGGGTGGGTGACGACGATGGCCGAGGTCGATTGCTCGGGATCGAGCTGGTCTTCCTCGGTCAGGGTCACGCCGATCTCCTTGGCGCGGAGCAGCTCGAGCAATGGACGCTGCTGCGCCAGATCGGGGCAGGCGGGATAGCCGAAGGAATAGCGGCTGCCGCGATATTGCTGATGCAGCAGGCCTTCGAGGTCGCGCGGCTCGAAGGATGTAAAGCCCAGCTCGGCCCGGATGCGCTGGTGCAGATATTCGGCGAAGGCCTCGGCCATCTCGACCGAAAGCCCGTGGAGATAGAGATAGTCCTTGTAGCGGTTGTCGGCGAACCATTGCCGCGCCACCTCGGAGGCGCGCGGGCCGACCGTCACCACCTGGAGCGCGATCACGTCGCGCGTGTTGTCGCTCACGTCGCGGAAGAAATCGGCGATGCACAGGCCCTCCTCCTTGGCCTGGCGCGGGAAGGAGAAACGCGTCACTTCCCGCTGGCCGTCCTCGTCGAACAGGATCACGTCGTTGCCCTCCGCGGCGCAGCGCCAATAGCCATAGGCCGCCTGCGGCAGGAATATGTCCTGCTTGGCGGTCTCGGCCAGCAGCTTCAGCATGGTCGGGCGCAATTCCCGTTTCGCCCAGGCCTTGAACTCGTCGAGCGAACGGCCTTCCTTGCGGAAGCCCCAGTGGAATTGATAGAGCATGCGCTCGTTGAGATAGGGCGCGATGGTCTTCGCCGGCACGCGGGCGATGACGCGCGGCCCCCAGAAGGGCGGCTCGGGCACCGGCACGCCGCGCGTCAGCTCGGCGCGGCGCAGGCGGATTTCCTCGACATCGACCGGCCGGAGCGGGCGCGCATCGGCGGCCTTGCCCAATTCGCGCTTGCGGTTCTTGGGCTTATTCTTGTCGCGTTCGCGCGACGTGGCGATGTACCCCGCGAAGGAGCCGTCGACCACCTTCTCCATCAGCGCCAGGCCCTCGAAGGCGTCGCGCGCATAGGCGACGCTGCCGGTGACATAGGCCTTGGTGCAGTCCTCGTCGACATAACGGCGCGTCAGCGCGGCGCCGCCCAGGATCACCGGCAATCCGATGCCGCGCCGGCTCATCTCCTCGAGGTTCTCGCGCATCACCACGGTGGATTTGACCAGCAATCCCGACATGCCGACGGCGTGGGCGTTGGCCGAGGCGGCGGCGTCGAGGATCGAGGACAGCGGCTGCTTGATGCCGAGATTGACCACCCGGTAGCCGTTGTTGGTCAGCAGGATATCGACCAGGTTCTTGCCGATATCGTGCACGTCGCCCTTCACCGTGGCGAGCACGATGGTGCCTTTCTGGTGATTGTCGGCCGTCCGCTCCATGAAGGGCTCGAGATAGGCCACCGCCGCCTTCATGGTTTCGGCCGATTGCAGCACGAAGGGCAGTTGCAGTTTCCCCGCCCCGAACAGATCGCCCACCACCCGCATGCCTTCCAGCAGGATGTCGTTGATGATGGCGAGCGGCTTGTGGGCGCCGAGCGCGGTTTTGAGATCCTCCTCGAGGCCGTTGCGGTCGCCGTCGACGATGCGCAGCTTGAGGCGCTCCTCGACCGTTTCCGGGCGCGCCCGCTTTACCGGCTTGTGCTCGAGCCGGTCCTGGAAGAGCGCTATATAGGCCTGGAGCGGATCGAAGCCCGGACGGCGGCGGTCGTAGATCAGATCGAGCGCCGCCTTGACCTCGGCTTCGGGAATCTTGTGCAGCGGCACTATCTTGGAGACGTGCAGGATGGCGCCGGTCATGCCGCGCTTCAGGGCCTCGTCGAGGAAAACCGAATTGAGGACGCTGCGCGCCGCCGGCGCCAGGCCGAAGGAGATGTTGGAAAGCCCCAGGATGATCTGGCATTCCGGCAGGGCCTTGGCAATGAGCGCGATGGCGTCGAGGGTTTCAAGGCCGAGCCGGCGGTCGTCGTCGTTGCCGGTGCAGATGGTGAAGGTCAGCGGATCGAACAGCAAATCCGAGGGAGCCAGGCCGAGCTTGCCGCAGGCGAGAGCGAAGATGCGTTGGGCCAAGGCGAGCTTGCGCGCGGATTCCTTGGCCATGCCCTGCTCGTCGATGGTGAGGGCGATGCAGGCGGCGCCGAAGCGCTTGGCCAAGGCCACGCGCTTTTCCAGCGCTCCCTCGCCGTCCTCCAAATTGATCGAATTGATCACCGGCTTGCCGCCATAGAGCTTCAGCGCGGCCTCAAGCACGCGCAATTCCGTCGAATCCACCACCAGCGGCGCGGTTACCGCCCCGGCGATCCGGGTGATCGCCGCGCTCATGTCCTTCACCTCGTCGCGGCCGACGAAGGCGGTGCACAGATCGAGCGCGTGCGAGCCTTCCTTCACCTGGTCGCGCGCCATTTCCACCGCGCCGTTCCAATCATCGCGTTCCTGGAATTCGCGGAAGCGGCGCGAGCCGTTGGCGTTGCAGCGCTCGCCGATCGAGAGATAGGCGTTTTCCTGGCGGAGATTCACCTGGCCATAGAGCGAGGCGAGCGACGGAACCCACAGGCGTTGGCGCCGCTTGGGCCGGGGCCGGTAGCCGTCCTCGGCCAGGCGCTTCAGCATGGCGTCGATGGCGGCGATGTGGCCCACCTCGGTGCCGCAACAGCCGCCCACCAGATTGACCCCGTCCTCGCGCACGAAGCGCTCGATCCACGGCGCCATTTCGGATGCTGCCAGCGGATAATGGGTGTGGCCGTCGAGCAGCTCGGGCAAGCCTGCATTGGGCTGCACCGAGATCAGGCCGGGCCAGTTCTCGGACAGGTATTTGATGTGCTCCGCCATCTCGCGCGGGCCGGTGCCGCAATTGAGGCCGAGCAGCGGAACGTCCAGCGCATGCACCACGGTAGCCGCGGCGGCGATGTCCGATCCCACCAGCAGCGTGCCGGTGGTTTCGACCGTCACCTGCACGAAGATCGGAATCTCGCGGCCGGCGCCGGAGGCCGCGCGCTTGGCGGCGTTGACCGCCGCCTTGATCTGCAACGGATCCTGGCAGGTCTCGATCAGGATGGCGTCGACGCCGCCCGCCGCCAACCCCGCGCATTGGACGCCGAGCGCATCCTCAAGTTTCTGATATTCGATATGGCCGAGCGACGGGAGCCGCGTTCCCGGCCCGACCGAGCCGATGACGAAGCGAATCCTGCCGGAGGATTTGGCCGCCTCCTCCGCCGCCTCGCGCGCGATTTCGCCGGCGCGGCGGTTGATGTCATGGGCCTCGTCGGCCAGGTTGAATTCGGCGAGCGTGATGGGCGAGCCGCCGAAGCTGTTGGTCTGCACCGCGTCGGCGCCGGCGCGGAAGTGGCCCAGATGGATGCTGCGGATGACATCGGGGCGGGTCTGGTTCAGCACCTCGATGCAATTCTCGCGGCCGCGGTAATCGCGTTCGAGGTCGAGCGCGTGGCCGTGCACCGCGGTGCCCATGGCGCCGTCGCACAACAGGACCCGTTCGCGCAAAACATCGAGAATATGCGCCACCGTCTACCCCGCCGTCTTGGAGGCCTGCGCCGGGACGGGACCGCGCACGCCGATCATGTGGCAGATGGCGACGATCAAATCGGCGCGGTTGAGGGTGTAGAAATGGAAATCCTCGATGCCGTGCGCCTGCAGAAGCCGGCATTGCTCGGCGGCGATCGAAGACGCCACCAGGCGGCGGGTGTCGGGATCGTCGTCGAGCCCGTCGAACATACTGGCCATCCAGGGCGGCACCGCCGCGCCGCAGGCCTTGGCGAATTTCGTCACTTGCGCGAAATTCGTGACCGGCAGGATGCCGGGAACGATGGGCACCGTGATGCCTTTGGCGCGGGCGCGGTCGATGAAGCGCAGATAGGTGTCGGCCTCGAAGAAGAACTGGGTGATGGCGCGGCCGGCGCCGGCGTCGATCTTGCGCTTCAGATTGTCGAGATCGGCTTCGGGACTCTTGGCCTCGGGATGGGTTTCGGGATATGCGGCGACGCTGATCTCGAAATCGGCGATGCGCCGGAGGCCCGCCACCAGATCGGAGGCATAGGCATAGCCATGCTCATGCGGGATATAGCGCCCCTGGCCTTCGGGGATGTCGCCCCGGAGCGCCACCACGTGCCTTATGCCGGAATCCCAGTAGAGACGCGCGACATTGTCGATCTCCTCGCGCGGCGCGCCCACGCAGGTGAGATGCGCGGCCGGCTCGAGGCCGGTATCGCTGCGGATGCGCAGCACGGTGGCGTGGGTGCGCGTGCGGGTCGAGCCGCCGGCGCCGTAGGTGACGGAGACGAAGCGCGGCGCCAGCGGCTCGATGCGCTTGATCGTCTGCCACAGCTTGGTTTCCATCTCCGGCGTCTTGGGCGGGAAGAATTCGAAGGAGACCCGGGGCGCGCGCGATCCCGATTCGCCGAGCGGATCGGATGCCAGCAGGGCGGAGGATTTCACGGCGACAACGCTCCCGCCGCGCCGCCCAACGCCGCAATCATCCCGACCATCGCCGACTTCTCCCGTTCACAAACTTTCACGCTACCGTGACAAAATATCGCTTTATGCCCTTCTAAGATATGAGAAAATGGGCACAGGCCCACACGGTTATTTCATGGCTCTTTGTTTCCGACTGGGGATAACTGCAAGGCCTGTCGGCCGAAAGGTGACGCAAACGCAGCCGAGACTTGTCGGTGACGTAGCGGCCGACCTATTCTCGCCCCCCTCGCCCGCTCTCGTCACGCCCCCGAAACCGTTAAAACGCAGAGGCCACGGGATTTTCATGCTTACACGACGCTCGTTTCTGGCGCCGGCCGCCGTTTTTGGCATTTGGCTGGCCGCTTTTCCGATAACACCCGTCTTTGCCCAGGCCAAAGCGACGCCCGCCTCCGACCCGGCGGCCTTCGTCAACGGCATGATCCAGCAGGCGCTCGCCATCCTGCGCAACAAGCAGATAACGGACGCCGCCCTCCAGCAGCAATTCAAGACCATGCTCGACAAGAATTTCGACATTCCGAAAATCGCGCGCTTCGTGCTCGGCCGCTACTGGTCCACCGCCAGCGATGACGACCGCAACACCTTCAACGGGCTGTTCGAGCAGTGGATCGTGCGGACATATTCGGCGCGCTTCAAGGAATATGGCGGCGAGAACATCAAGGTGACGGGCTCGCGACCGGAAAGCGACACCAGCTCCGTCGTCCAGAGCCAGCTCATCCATCCCGACGGCTCCCCGCCCGCCGCCGTCGATTGGCACGTCAACAAGGAGCCGGACGGCTTCAAAGTGGTCGATGTCGAGGTCGAGGGCGTGAGCATGGCGTTGACCGAGCGCGATGAATTCTCCGCGGTCATCCAGCGCGCCGGTGGCGATGTCGCCAGCCTCAATAAGGCGCTGAAGGACAAGCTCGACAGCGGCGTGGTCGACACCGCCGGCAGCGACACGAAGTCGCAATAGCCCGGCTTAACCCTGGGCCCTAGGCTCTGGAACTTTTTATTCCACGCGCGCGCTTTCAGGCGCGCGAACCTTTTATTCCACGCGCGCGCTTTCAGGCGCGCGTGAGTGGTTTATAGCGCAAACGGTGCGGCTGGTCGGCGGCGGCGCCCAGGCGTTTCCGGCGGTCGGCCTCGTATTCGGCGTAATTGCCCTCGAACCAGGCCACTTGGCTCATGCCCTCGAAGGCGATGATGTGGGTGGCGATGCGGTCGAGAAACCAGCGGTCGTGGCTGATGACCACGGCGCAGCCGGGATATTCCAGCAGCGCCTCTTCCAGCGCCCGGAGCGTGTCGACGTCGAGGTCGTTGGTCGGCTCGTCCAGCAGCAGCACATTGGCGCCGGTCTTCAGCATTTTGGCGATGTGCACGCGGTTGCGCTCGCCGCCCGAAAGCTGGCCGGTCTTCTTCTGCTGGTCGGGACCGCGGAAATTGAACAGGGCGCAATAGGCCCGGGCGGGCATCTTGCGCCGTCCCAGATCGATCTCGTCCAGGCCCCCCGAAATCTCCTCGAACACGCTCTTGTTGGCGTCGAGCGCGTCGCGGCTCTGGTCGACATAGCCGAGCTTCACCGTGTCGCCGAGCCGGATCGCGCCCCGGTCGGGCTTTTCCTGGCCCACGATCATGCGGAAGAGCGTGGTCTTGCCGGCGCCGTTGGGGCCGATGATGCCGACGATGCCGCCCGGCGGCAGCTTGAAGGACAGATCCTCGATCAGCAGATTGCCGCCATAGGCCTTGGCGAGATGCTCGGCGGTTATCACCGTGTCGCCCAAACGCGGGCCGGGCGGCAACACGATCTGGGCCGTTTCGGGCGCTTTTTCGCGGCTCAAGGACACCAGGCTTTCATAGGCGGTGAGGCGCGCCTTGCTCTTGGCCTGGCGCGCGCGCGGGCTTTGCTTGACCCATTCCAACTCGCGTTGGAGCGTGCGCTGGCGCGCCAGTTCTTGCTTGCCTTCCTGCTCGAGGCGCTTCTGCTTCTGCTCGAGCCAGCCGGAATAATTGCCCTCATAGGGAATGCCCTGGCCGCGATCCAGTTCCAGAATCCATCCCGCCACCTCGTCGAGGAAATAGCGGTCATGGGTGACGGTGACGACGGTGCCGGGATATTCGGCGAGGAAACGCTGGAGCCAGGCCACCGATTCGGCGTCGAGATGGTTGGTCGGCTCGTCGAGCAGCAGCAGATCGGGCTTCTGCAACAGCAGGCGGCACAGCGCCACGCGCCGGCGCTCGCCGCCCGAGAGCTTGGTGACCTCGGTATCGCCGGGCGGGCAGCGCAACGCGTCCATCGCGATCTCGATCGTGCGCTCCAATTCCCAGCCATTGGCGCCTTCGATCCTTTCCTGCAACGCGCCCTGCTCGGCCAGAAGCCGGTTCATTTCGTCGTCGGGCAGAGTCTCGCCGAGCTTGGCGCTGACGGCCTCGAAACGGTCGAGCAGGGCCTTGATCTCGCCCAGCCCTTCCGTGACGTTGCCGGCGACGTCCTTCTTCGGGTCGAGCGCCGGTTCCTGCGGCAGATAGCCCACCTTGACGCCCTCGGCGGCCCAGGCCTCGCCGGAGAAATCCTTCTCGATCCCGGCCATGATCTTCAAGAGGGTCGATTTGCCGGCGCCGTTGGCGCCCAGCACGCCGATCTTGGCGCCGGGAAGAAAGCTGAGCCAGATGTCCTTCAGCACCTCGCGCCCGCCGGGATAGGTCTTGCCGAGACCCTTCATCACGTAGATGTATTGATAGGCGGGCATGCGGGCGTCCTAAGTCGGGAAAGGGTGCAAGGTCTAGCCCATGCGCGAGGCGCAAGGCAACCGCCCGCAAGGCCAAGGTGGCGCAAGCCCACCGATTTTGTTAGGACCAGGGGAAAGAAGATCAGCGGAGGCGTTGCCCATGACACCCGGTTATCCCGAAATCTCGCTTTACGTCGATGGCGGCTGGTGCAAAGGCGCGGGCGGCAAGACTCTGCCCGTGCTGAACCCGGCCACCGGCGATGCCATCGGCAGCGTGCCGGTGGCCACCCGCGCCGATCTCGACCGCGCGCTCGATGCCGCCGCCAAGGGCTTCAAGGCCTGGCGCAAGGTTTCCGCCTATGACCGTTACAAGCTGATGCGCAAGGCGGCCGATATCGTGCGCGGCCGCGCCGACGACATCGCCAAAACCATGACGCTGGAACAGGGCAAGCCGTTCGTCGAGGCCAAGGGCGAGACTCTGCTCGGCGCCGACATCATCGACTGGTTCGCCGAGGAAGGCCGCCGCGCCTATGGCCGCGTCATCCCGGCGCGCGCCGACGGCATCTATCAGCTCGTCGTCAAGGAGCCGGTCGGGCCGGCGGCCGCCTTCACGCCGTGGAATTTCCCGATCAACCAGGCGGTGCGCAAGATCTCGGCCGCGATCGCCGCCGGCTGCTCGGTGATCCTGAAAGGGCCGGAAGAGACGCCGGGCAGCTGCGCGAGCCTCGTCCAGGCCTATGCCGAGGCCGGGTTGCCGGCGGGAGTGCTCAATCTCGTCTTCGGCGTGCCGTCGGAAATCTCGGAATACCTCATCCCGCATCCGGTGATCCGCAAGATCTCCTTCACCGGCTCGACCTCCGTGGGCAAGCATCTCGCCATGCTCGCGGGCCAACACATGAAGCGCGTGACCATGGAGCTGGGCGGCCACGCACCCGCCATCGTGTTCGACGACGCCGATCTCGACGCGGCGGTCAAGATCCTGTCGGCCAACAAGTTCCGCAACGCCGGCCAGGTCTGCGTCGCGCCGACGCGTTTTCTGGTGCAGGAAAAACTCTATGCGCCGTTTGTCGAGAAATTCACCGCCGCGGCCAAGGCGCTGAAGGTGGGCGACGGACTCGACAAGGACACGCGCATGGGACCGCTGGCCAATGCGCGCCGGGTCGAGGCGATGGAACGCTTCGTCGCCGACGCCGTCGCCAAGGGCGCCAAGCTGCAGACCGGCGGCAAGCGCATCGGCAACAAGGGCTTCTTCTTCGAGCCCACCGTGATGACCGAGGTGCCGCTCGACGCCAAGATCATGAACGACGAGCCGTTCGGGCCGATCGCCCCGATTTCCCCGTTCAAGGATTTCGACGGCGCGCTGGCCGAAGCCAACCGCCTGCCTTACGGACTGGCGGCTTACGCCTATACCCGCTCGCAGAAGACCGCCGCTTCGCTAGGCAGCGCCGTCGAGAGCGGCATGGTGTCGATCAACCATCACGGCCTGGCGCTGCCCGAGGTACCGTTCGGCGGGGTCAAGGATTCGGGCTACGGTTCCGAGGGCGGGCTGGAGGCGATCGAGGGCTATCTCAACACCAAGTTCGTGACGCAAATGATGGGCGCCTGAAGCCGCGCCGATAAAAAACCGCGACCGGCGAAAACGCCGGCGTCAAGGGGACAATGGGGGGAGAGTTCATGCCGGGTAATCGTCATTCCAAGCCGCGCACGGTGTTCCGCGTCGTCAGCGGCAATTTTCTCGAAATGTACGATTTCTTCGTCTTCGCCTATTACGCGACCGCGATCGGCCACACTTTCTTTCCGCAAGACAACGAATTCGCCTCGCTGATGCTGTCGCTCACCACCTTCGGCGTCGGGTTCCTGATCCGGCCCTTGGGCGCGATCGTGCTGGGCGCCTATCTCGACGAACATGGGCGGCGCAAAGGGCTGTTGCTGACGCTGTCCCTGATGTCGATCGGCACGCTGAGCATGGCGGTGGTGCCGGGCTACCAGAACATCGGGCTGATCGCGCCGCTGCTGATCGTCGCCGGACGGTTGTTGCAGGGCTTTTCGGCCGGGGTCGAGGTCGGCGGCGTCTCGGTCTATCTCTCCGAAATGGCGACGCCCGGCCACAAGGGCTTCTACGTCGCCTGGCAATCCGCCAGCCAGCAGGTGGCGGTGATCTTCATCGCGCTCCTGGGCGTGGCGCTGGCGACATATCTGACGCCGCAGCAGCTCGACGTCTGGGGCTGGCGCATACCCTTCATCGTCGGTTGCATGATCATCCCGTTCATCTACGTCATCCGGAACACCCTGCAGGAAACCGAGGCCTTCCTCGCGCAAAAGCATCATCCTTCGGCCGGGGATATTTTCCGCTCGATGGTGACCCATTGGTGGATCGTGCTGTTCGGCCTGATGCTGGTCCTGATGACGACGGTGTCGTTCTATTTCATCACCGCCTTCACGCCCACCTTCGGCCGCGAGGTGCTGAAGCTGACCAGCACCGACAGCTTGATCGTGACGCTCTGCGTCGGCTTGTCGAACCTGTTCTGGCTGCCGACGGGCGGCGCCATCTCCGACCGCATCGGCCGCAAGCCCATCCTCTATCTATGCACGGGGCTGATGCTGGTCTCGGCATATCCGACCCTCCACTGGCTGGTATCGGAGCCGTCCTTCGTCCGGCTGCTGCTGGTCGAGCTGTGGCTCTCGACGCTCTACGGCATCTATAACGGCGCCATGGTGGTGTATCTGACCGAGGTCATTCCCAGTTCGGTGCGAACCTCGGGCTTCTCCTTCGCCTACAGCTCGGCGACGGTGGTCGGCGGCTTCACCCCGGCCATGTCGGCTCTGCTCATCCATGAGACCGGCGACCGGGCCATGGCCGGAACCTGGCTGATGCTCGCCGCCCTGTGCGGGATCATCGCGACCTACGTCTTGAAGCCCTACAAGGAAAACGGCTGACGGTGGGCGGGGAATGGCTTGCCGAGCCGAAGCTCGCGGATGCAATGCCCGCCTTCGCCCTTCGGGCTTCGGCGCGGCAACCTTGCTCGCTTCGCGAGCGAAGGCTGGTGGGCCCGGCAGGATTCGAACCTGCGACTACACCGTTATGAGCGGCGTGTTCTAACCAACTGAACTACGGGCCCGCGCCAATCTAAGGCGGGAGCCTGAGCCGCGTCACCTGGTAATCGGATCAGGTGTCGAGGAAGCTGCGCAGCTTGCGCGAGCGCGAGGGATGCTTGAGCTTGCGGAGCGCCTTGGCCTCGATCTGGCGGATGCGCTCGCGCGTCACCGAGAATTGCTGGCCTACCTCTTCGAGCGTGTGGTCGGTGTTCATGCCGATGCCGAAGCGCATGCGCAGCACGCGTTCCTCGCGCGGCGTCAGCGAGGCCAGCACCCGCGTGGTGGTTTCGCGCAGATTGCCGTGGATCGCCGCGTCCAAGGGCAGCACCGCGTTCTTGTCCTCGATGAAATCGCCGAGATG
>Ga0187863_10002409_pt1 | contig 14267 bp, 14 predicted proteins | sample June2016WEW_11_1_FD_132975 | JGI IMG/M metagenome (GOLD analysis project Ga0187863, IMG submission 132975) | Peatland microbial communities from SPRUCE experiment site at the Marcell Experimental Forest, Minnesota, USA - June2016WEW_11_10 | ecosystem: Environmental > Terrestrial > Soil >... | reverse complement strand
GCCCGTTGGAGGCGAGATAGGCCCCGAGATTGGCGATGGTCTCGACATTGAGCGCCAGGAACTTGCCGTTCGCGTCGAGCGCCAGCGAAACCTCCGATACGTTGTCGCGCGCATGATGGTCGCCGACGAAGGATTCGCCGCGTTCGGCGATCCATTTCACCGGCCGACCCACCTTCTTCGCCGCCCACAGCACCAGCGCGTATTCAGGAAAGGCGCTGCCCTTCATGCCGAAGCCGCCGCCGACATCGGGCGAGATCAGGCGGAATTTGCTGGCCGGCAGCTTGAACACCTGGTCGGCGAGGTCGGAGCGCATCAGATGCGGCGCCTGCAGCCCGGCATGGAGAATGTAGCGTTCCTCGCGGGTGTCGTAGAAACCGAGCGCGGTGCGCGCCTCCATCGGGTTGACCGCGACGCGGTTGATGACGAAGCGCTCCTTGATCACGTGTTTGGCCTGGGCGAAGGCCGCCTTCACCTTCTCCTCGTTGCCGACATGCTCGACGAAACAGATATTGCCGGGCGACTCGTCCCACACATTGGGCGCGGCCGGATCCAGCGTTCCGGCGGTGTCGGTGACCGAGGGCAGGGTTTCGTATTCCACCTCGATGAGTTCGGCCGCGTCCTTGGCGAGCGCCATGCTCTCGGCGACGACGGCAACGACAGGATCGCCGACATGCCGCACCCGGTCGAGCGCCAGGATGCGATAGGGCGTGGAGAAATTCGCGCTGCCGTCCGGCCGCTTGCGCGAGACCCGGGCGCGGAGATTGCCGAGCTTGTCGGCTTCGGCGTCCTTGCCGGTGAGCACGATCAACACGCCGGGCAGGGCTTCGGCCGCCTTGACGTCGATGCGCTTGATGCGCGCCGCGGCATGGGGCGAGCGCAGCACGTAAAGATGCGCCTGGCGCGGCAAGACGATGTCGTCGACATAGCGGCCGCGCCCGCGCAACAGCTGCAAATCCTCGGTGCGCGGCACCGGGCTACCGAGATCGAATTCACGCATGGTCCGGGAAAACCCTCCAAAACCGGCACGGAAAAGGCCCGCGATCCTGCCCTTTCGGTCCTGCTCCTGTCTAGGTGTCGCTTGGTTTAGCCGATTGCGGGGGCCGATTGACAGGTTTCGTTTCAGACGTGAAAGTCGCTCCCGGGGAGGAAACCAGGAATGAATGGATGCCGCCGCGGGGCATGCGCGTTCGCGCTGGCCGTGCTTTTACTGGCCGCACCTTCGACATATTCCGCGGCGCGCGCCGATGAGCCGCTCCATCTCCGCCTCGGCTGGGCGGTCATTCCCGGCCAACTCGTCGCCATCCTCTACAACAAGCCCGATATCCTCAAGCATTACGGCAAGTCCTACACGACCGAAACCATCCGCTTCCGCGGCAGCGCGCCGCAGATCACCGCGCTCGCTTCGGACCAGATCGACATCGCCGCCTTCGCCTTCTCCACCCTCGCGCTCGCCATCCAGAACGCGCATATGGAGGATGTCCGCGTCATCGGCGACCTCTATCAGGACGGAATATCGGGCTATTACGCCAACGAATATGCGGTGCGCGCCGACAGCGACATCAAGCGGGTCGAGGATCTGAAGGGCAAGGTGGTGGCCTCGAACGGCATCGGCGGCGCCGCCGACATGGGGCTGCGGAAAATGCTGCGCGCCCACGGGCTCGAGGTCGATCGCGACTATCAGCTGGTCGAGATCGAATTCCCCAACATGCTCACGGCGCTCACATCGAAGAAGATCGACCTCGGCGCGTTCGTCATGCCGTTCGCCTATATCGGCCACCAGCAGGGCGCGATCCGCACGCTCTTCACCATCCGGGATTCGATGGGCGAGACCCAGGCGACGCTGATGGCGGCGCGCGCATCCTTCATCGCCGCGCATCGCGCGGCCTTGGTCGATTTCTTCGAGGACACGCAGACCGCGCTGCATTGGTTCTACGATCCCAAGAACCGCGACGCGGTGCTTGCCATGCTGGCGGGCTTCACCAAGGAGCCGGAATCGGACTTTTCGCCCTGGCTGTTCATCAAGGGCCAGGACTATTACCGCGATCTCGACGCGCGGCCCAATCTCAAGGCGCTGCAAAACAACATCGACACCCAGAAGCAGCTGGGATTCCTCGACATCGACATCGACGTGAAGAAATATTCCGACCTGTCGCTGGTCGACGAGGCCGCCAAGCGACATCATTGATATCGCTTGCCTATTTTCGCGCCGCGACGGTGTTAGGCCGGTTGACAGGGACCCTTGCAGCCGCGAAAGTCGGCGAAGGCGGCTCGAATGCGGATCGCCGCGCGGGAGGGAGAAAGATAAAAATGCGCAAGAAACGCCTGACGGCGGCGTTGGCCGCCATAGCTTTTAGTCTCGCCGCCGGAGTAGTTTTATTCTCGGCCGCGCTCATGACGAGTCCCGTGGCCCGGGCGGACGAACCGCTGAAGCTGCGCATCGCCTGGGCGGTGATCCCGGGCCAGCTCACCGCCGTGCTGTTCGACAACAAGGACATCCTCAAGCATTACGGCCAGAGCTATACGGTCGAACTCCAGCATTTCCGCGGCAGCACGCCCGAGCTGACGGCGCTCGCCACCGGCGACATCGATCTCGCCTCGCTCGCCTTCTCCTCCTTCGGCCTCGCCATCCAGAACGCGCATATGAACGATCTGCGCGCCGTGGCCGATCTCTACCAGGACGGCATCCCGGGTTATTACTCGAGCGAGTACATGGTCCGCGCCGACAGCGGCGTCAAACGCGTCGAGGATTTGAAGGGCAAGATCATCGCCACCAACGCCATCGGCGGCGCGGTGGACATCGCCTCGAAGGCGATGCTGCTGAAGCACGGGCTCCAGGACAAACGCGATTACCAGGTGGTCGAGATCAATTCCCCAACATGCTGTCGGCGATCGAGTCGAAGAAGATCGACCTCGCCACCATGATCATGCCGTTCGCGATCGATGCCCACAAACAGGGCGATCTCAAGACGCTCTTCACCGTCGGCCAGGCGATGGGCGAAACCCAGACCACGCTGTTGGCGGCGCGCGAGCCGTTCATCGCCGCGCATCGCGCCGTTCTGGTCGATTTCTTCGAGGATTGGATACGCGCGCTGCACTGGTTCTACGATCCCAAGAACCGCGACGCGGCGATCAAGATCATCGCCGATTTCACCAAGAAGCAGCCCGCCGACTATTCCGGCTGGTTGTTCACCAAGAAGGACAACTTCCGCAACGTCAACGCCATGCCGAACCTGAAGGCGTTGCAAGGCAATCTCCAGGTCCAGAAGCAACTGGGCTTCCTCACCATGGATATCGATGTCGGCCAATATTCGGACGTGTCCATCGTCACCGAGGCCGCCAAGAGGCTGCACTGACCGGCATGGATGGCACCAGAATGACAACGGGTATCCAATTCAAGGCGGTGCACCACACCTACCGCCCGCCACGCGGCAAGCCGGTGCTGGCGCTGGACGGCGTGTCGCTCGAGGTCAAGGACCGCGAATTCATGGCGCTGCTCGGTCCCTCGGGCTGCGGCAAGAGCACGCTGCTCTATCTCCTCGGTGGCTTCCTGCCGGTCGAGAACGGCGAAATCTCGGTCGACGGCAAGAAGGTGCACGGCCCCGGCACGGACCGCGGCATCGTGTTCCAGCACTTCGCGCTCTTCCCCTGGAAGACGGTGCGGGAGAACGTGCTCTACGGCCTCGAGAAGCAGCATGTGGCGAAGCCCGAGCGCGTACGCCGCGCCCAGGCGATGATCGAGCTGGTGCATTTGAACGGATTCGAGGACAGCTATCCCTCGCAGCTTTCGGGCGGCATGAAGCAGCGCGTGGCGATCGCCCGCACGCTCGCGGTGGAACCCGAAATCCTGCTGATGGACGAGCCTTTCGGCGCGCTCGACGCGCAGACCCGCGCGCTGATGCACGAGGAGTTGCTGGCCATCATGCGGCGTGCGCCCAAGACGGTGGTGTTCGTCACCCATGACGTGCGCGAGGCGGTTTATCTCGCCGACCGCGTGGCGGTGATGTCGGCGCGGCCGGGACGGATCAAGGAGATCGTCGACACCAAGCTGCCCGGTGGCGTCAACCCCGAAGTCCAGCAGAGTCCGGAATTCGCGCAGAAGGTCGAGCACCTCTGGCAATTGGTGCGCGACGAGGCGATCAAAGCCCAGGCCCAGGCCGAACACGGATGATCCTCCGGTTTCTCATCCGCATCTTTCCCCTGGTTCTGCTCGCGGGCCTGTGGGAGATCGCGCCGCGCCTCGGCTGGGTCAATCCCGAGGTGCTGCCGCCGGCGAGCGCGGTGGCGAGCGCCTGGTACGGGCTGCTCATGTCGGGCGATCTCGTCACCAACGGCGTTTCTTCGCTCATCAACCTCTCGGCCGGGCTGGCGCTCGGCATATTCGTCGGCATGGCGGCGGGCGTGCTGATGGCGTGGTATCCGGCGGTCGACGCGCTGGTCAGCCCGCTGATGAAAAGCCTTTATCCGATGCCGAAATCCGCGCTCATCCCGGTGATGATCCTGTGGTTCGGATTGGGCGCCGGTTCCAAGATCGCCTCCATCTTCATGGGCTGCCTCTTGCCGGTGGTGTTGAGTTCCTATAATGGCGCGCGCGGCGTGGAGCAGACGCTGATCTGGTCGGCGCTGGGATTAGGCGCCTCGCGCCGGCGCGTGCTGTGGGAGGTGGTGGTGCCCGGCGCGCTGCCCGAGATCATGGCCGGAATCCGCAACGCGCTGGCGATATCCTTCATCCTGCTGGTGAGTTCGGAGTTCCTGGTCGGCCAGCGCGGCCTGGGCTATCTCATCTCCTTCCTCGGCGACGGCGGCGTCTACGACGCCATGTTCGCCGCCGTGCTGACGGTGGCGGCGATCGGCTTCTTCGCCGACCGGGTTTACCTCTTTTTCATGCAGCGGACGCTGCGGTGGCGCGAATGAGCGAGCGTTCCGGAAGAGCCGGCGAATACGGGCTGATGGCGCTGCGCGTCTTCTCGATCGCGGCGGTGCTCGGCGCCTGGCAGATCACCGCCATGGCGCATGTCTTCTCGGATTTCCTCCTGCCGTCGCTGAGCGAAGTGCTACTGCGGCTCTACCACGATCTGGTTTCGGGCGATCTGATCCGCGGCATCGAATTGACGCTGATCCGCACATTCATCGGCTTTGCGATGGCGGCGGCGGGGGGCGTGGTTATCGGCGTCGCCATCGCGCGCATTCCGGTGGCGCGCTGGTTCTTCGATCCGCTGGTTTCGGTCGGGTTGCCCATGCCCAAGGTCGCCTTCCTGCCGATCTTCATGCTGTGGTTCGGCGTGTTCGACGTCTCGAAGGTGCTGATGATCGCCTTTTCCGCGATCTTCCCGGTGATCGTCGAATCCTGGGCCGGAACGCAAAACATCGACAAATACATGTCCTGGTCGGCGCTGAGCCTGGGCGTAGGCCCACGGCGGTTTTTGTGGGAGATCGCGCTGCCGGCGGCGCTGCCGCAGGTCTTCACCGGGCTTCAGGTGGCGCTGCCGATTTCGCTCATCGTCGCCATCATCTGCGAGATGCAGATGGGCGGGCAGGGGCTGGGCGGTTCGATCATGACCGACATGCGCTTCGCCGATTCGCCGGGCGTGTTCTCCGGCATCGTCGCCATCGCCTTGGTCGGCATGGTCATGGTCAAGGCGATGGAGCTGGTGCGCCGCCGCCTGCTGATCTGGCACCAGGAGACGCAGGCCGAGTAAGGCCGTTTTAAGGCTTAGCCCAGCACCGCGCCCGGTTCGATCCCCGCCTCGCCGGCGGCAATCTTCTTGCCTTCGTCGAAGCGGCAGCGCCGCACTTCGATGAATCCCCCTTGCGCATAGACCGAAAAGCCTTCCGGCCCGGAAGTCGTGACCTGGCCGAGGCGCAAGCCCTTGATCGTGCCGAAACTGCGGGCGAGCTTCTTGCGCGCGTCGAACAGATGCAGCCGCTTGCCCTTGAAACTGGTCCAGGCGCCGGGCGCGGGATCGCAGCCGCGGATCAGGTCGTAGATGCGGTCGATCGGACCGGCCCAGTTGATGCGCGATTCCGCCTGGCGCACCCAGCCCTCATAGGTCGCCTGGGTTTCGTCCTGCGGGGTTTCGCGCGCCTTGCCCTTGACCACCGCCTCCGCCGCCTCGATCAATCCGGCCACGCCCATGTGGAAGATCTTGTCGAAATAGAGCGAACCCACGGTGTCGTCGGGGCCGATCTCGACCTCGCGCTGCAAAATCACCGGCCCTTCGTCGAGCCCGTCGACCGGCCGCAGGATGGTGAAGCCGGTCCTGGTCTCGCCGTTGATCACCGCCCAGTTGATCGCCGCCGGGCCGCGATGCTTGGGCAACAGCGAAGGATGGAACAGCAGCATGCCGTGCTTCGGAATCCGGATGAAAGATTGCGGCAGGAACTGGGTGACGAAGGCGAGAATGCCGATATCGGCCTTGAGGCTTTTGAGCGCTTCCGGCGCCTCGGTGGCGGAATAGCTCTGGAACTGGAACACCGGCAGATGCTTCTCGACCGCGGCGAGCTTCAGCGGATCGGGCTTGACGCCGGGCGTGTCGGGCAGGACGAAGACCCCGGCGACGTCGTCGCCGCGGCCGATAAACGCCTCCAGCACGGCCTTGCCGAAGGCCTGCTGGCCGATGATCACCACCCGCATCAAACTCCCCCGAACCCCCGAATCAACCGACAAGATTTATCACGCGCGGGCGGCCGCGCTCAAATTAAAGCCGTCGGCGATGCGCGAAAATGTCTCATGCGGCGCGTTCCAGCTTGACAGCCGGGGCAGGGCCAGGAGCTCGGTTCCCCGGGTGAAGCGCGCGAGACTTTGCACCGTGTCGGCCAGGGCGGGGCCGCCATCCGGGCTTTCGCAAACCACCACCGCCCGAGTGGCCAGGCGCCGTCCGCGCAGCGCCGCGAGCGCGGTCAAGGCATGGCTCTGCGCGCCGAGATAGCTGCCGGATACCAGCAAGACGGGAATTCCGAGCTCGGCCATCCAGTCGAGCACGGTGTGTTTCTCCGCAATGGGCGACATGACGCCGCCGACGCCCTCGATCAGCAGTGCGTCCGGCCCGTCGATCGCGGGGGCGACGGCATCGCGGCAGAATTTCACCAGATCGGCGAAATCGACATTCTTGCCCTCCCGCTTCGCCGCCAAATCGGGTGCCAGCGGCGCGCGGAAGCGCCAGGGCGAAATGCGATCGAGTTCGGCCGTCCCCAGTTCGCGGCCGAGCGCCGTCAGCAGCCGGCCGGGGTCGCTTTCCGCGCAGGCTGATTCGTCGAAACCGCTGACCAGCGGCTTGAGCGCCGCGACTGGACGCAAGCGGCGGAGGAGTTCGGCGACGATGCCGCAGGTAACGAAGCTCTTGCCGATATCGGTTCCGGTCGCGGTGACGAAAAGCGCGCTCATGGATGGACAAGGCCGCGAACCAGCGCGGCAAGCTTCAGGATCGCATCGTCCGGATGAAGCGCGGTGAATGTCAAACGCAGCCGCGCCGTGCCCTCGGGCACGGTGGGCGGGCGGATGGCGACGGCGAGAAATCCCGCGCGCTCCAGCATCTTGGCCGCTTCGAGCGCGCGCGAGGTCTCTCCCAGTATCACGGGGACAATCGGGCTTTGCGCCTCGTCGAGCCCGGCGGCTTTGGTGAAGGCGCGCGCCTTGATCAGCGGCGCCGCGACCAGATCGCCGCCGCGCGCGATGATGTCGAGCGCGGCGATCGCGGCGGCCACGGAGGCGGGCGGCAATCCGGTGGAGTAGACGAAGCTGCGCGCCCGGTTCTTGACCAGATCGACGACATCGCGCGCGGCGCAGAGATAGCCGCCATAGCCTCCGGCCGCCTTGCTGAGCGTGCCCATCTGCAACGGCACTTCGGCCTCCCTGTCATGGGCGAAGGCCGAGCCGCGTCCGCCGCCGGTCACGCCCAGCCCGTGCGCGTCATCGGCCAGCAACCAGGCATCGTAGCGTTTGGCAAGATCGCCGAGTTCGGGCAACGGCGCGAGATCGCCATCCATCGAGAACACCCCGTCGGTGGCGATGAGCGCGCGCCCGTGCCGCTTGCGGTGTTCCTCGAGCAAGGCTCCCGCGTGGGCGAGATCGTTGTGGCGGTAGATTTGCAGATCGGCGCGCGACAGCTGCGCCCCGGCCCAAAGACAGGCATGGGACAGTTCATCCAGCAGCACCAGATCGTCCTCGCCGATGAGCGCCGGGATGATGCCGGCATTGGCGAGATAGCCCGAGCCGAAGACGCAAGCCGCCTCCGTGCCCTTAAGTGCGGCGAGGCGCGATTCCAGTTCGGCGTAAAGCGGATGGTTGCCGGTAATCAGCCGCGAAGCACCGGCGCCCACGCCGAAGCGGCGGATCGCCTCGATCGCCGCCTCTTTCACATCCGGATGCTGGCTCAGATTTAGATAATCGTTGCAGGAGAAGGACAGGAGCCGCCTGCCGTTGCGGCTGACGGTAATGCCGTCCTCGCGCGCGGTCTCGGCCAGGCGGCGGCGCAATTGCCGGGCTTCGAGCGATGCCAGCTTTTCGGCGGCGAAATTATCGAGCGAGGGCAAGGTTGGGCTTCCGCTTGACGGGGTGGGGATGTAGCGTTACCCCGGGCTCGCGCGAAAGCAAGACTCAATCACCCACCGGGGGAAGTGGAATGACCGCCGACGGCATAGACAGCGATATCCGGCACGATTGGACGGCCGAGCAGATTCTGGCGCTATTCGGCCTGCCCTTCGGCGAGCTGGTGTTCCGCGCGCAAGGCGTCCATCGCCGCCATTTCGATCCGAGCCAGGTGCAGCTTTCGACATTGCTGTCGATCAAGACCGGCGGCTGCTCCGAGGATTGCGCCTATTGCCCGCAAAGCGCGCATTACGACACCGGCGTCGAGGCCACCAAGCTGATGGGGCTCGAATCCGTGCTGGAAGAGGCGCGCGCCGCCAAGGCGCAGGGCGCGCAGCGCTTCTGCATGGGCGCGGCCTGGCGCGAGCCCAAGGCACGCGATCTCGACATGGTCTGCGACATGGTCGAAGGCGTGAAGGCGCTGGGGCTCGAGACCTGCGCCACCCTCGGCATGCTCACCGGGGAACAGGCCAAGCGGCTCAAATCGGCCGGGCTCGATTACTACAATCACAATCTCGACACCTCGCCCGAATTCTACGGCGAAATCATCACCACCCGCGTTTATCAGGACCGGCTCGACACGCTCGGCCATGTGCGCGCGGCGGGGATGAAGCTGTGTTGCGGCGGCATCGTCGGCATGGGCGAAAGCCGCGCCGACCGTGCCGGCATGATCGCCGCCTTGGCTTGTCTGCCCGAGCACCCTGAAAGCGTCCCGATCAACCTGCTGGTGCGGGTCGCGGGCACGCCCTTGGCCGAAACCCAGGCGCTCGACGGGCTGGAATTCGTGCGCAGCATCGCGGTGGCGCGCATCTGCATGCCGGCTTCGGTGGTGCGGCTGTCGGCGGGGCGCGAGGGCATGAGCGACGAATTGCAGGCGCTGTGTTTCCTCGCCGGCGCCAATTCCATTTTCTGCGGCGCGCGGCTATTGACCACGCCCAATCCCGGCCGCGATCAGGACCGCGTCTTGATGGACAAGCTCGGCCTGTCGCCGATGGCGGAGTCCTAGTCATGGAAGGGCTGGCACGCGACCGGCCCTCCTGGCTCGAGGGGCTCGCGCATCTCTGGCTGCCCTATGCGCAGATGAAAACGGCGCCGCCTCCGCTCGCCGTGGCGCGCACCGAGGGCTGCCGCATCCATCTTGCCGACGGGCGCGTGCTGATCGACGGGATATCCTCATGGTGGACCGCCTGCCACGGCTACAATCATCCGCATATCCGCGAAGCCGTCCAACGCCAGCTCGAGACCATGCCGCATGTGATGATGGCGGGGCTGGCGCATGAGCAGGCGGCGACCCTGGCGCGCCGCCTGGCGGCGCTGTTGCCGGGCGAACTCGATCACGTGTTCTTCTCGGATTCCGGCTCGGTCGCGGTCGAAATCGCGCTCAAGATGGCGGTGCAGTTTTTCTCGAACCGCGGCCAGGGACAACGGACCAAATTCGCTTATTTCAAGGGCGGCTATCACGGCGACACGCTGGGCGCGATGGCGGTGAGCGACAAGGGCACCGGCTTCCAGGGAAGCTTTGCGGGCCTGCTGCCGCCGCAATTCCTGCTCGATTTGCCGCGCGACGCCGATAGCGATGCCGCGTTGGAGCAATTCCTGGATCGTCATGCAAGCGAGATCGCCGGCATCATCGTCGAGCCGCTGGTGCAAGGCGCGGGCGGCATGGTGTTCCACCCGCCCGCCGTGTTGAAGCGCCTGCGCGACTTGGCCGACCGCCACCATCTGCTGCTGATCTTCGACGAGATTTTCACCGGCTTCGGCAGAACCGGCAGGATGTTCGCCATGGAGGAGGCCGGGGTTTCGCCCGACATCGTGACCTTGTCCAAGGCGCTGACCGGCGGCGTGCTGCCCCTGGCGGCCACGATCGCCAGCCGCAAGGTTTATGAAGGATTTCTGTCCGACGATCCGCAAGCGGCGCTGATGCATGGACCCACCTTCATGGGCAATGCGTTGGCCTGCGCCGCCGCCAACGCCTCGCTCGATCTGTTCGAGCGCGAGCCGCGTTTGGCGCAAGTGGCGGCGATCGAACGACAGCTGGCGCGCGAGCTTGCCCCTTGCCGCGGCCTGCCGGGGGTGAAGGAGGTGAGAGTCAAGGGCGCCATCGGCGTGGTCGAGTTGGAACGCGCTGATGATCTCGAAAACTTACGAAAAGGCTTCGTCGATGCGGGCGGATGGATCCGGCCTTTCGGCCGGATCGTCTATCTCGCGCCATCCTTCACCATAACGGAAGACGAGCTTGCGGTCCTGACCGGGGCGGTGCGGCGCGTCCTGGCATCGCGCGCCTGAGCGCGTTCAGTGGATTTGCGTCGACGCGCCGGAGTGGTATTGCGGAATGATGGCGCTCGCCTGGTGATGAATCATGCGCCAGCGGCCTTCCTCGCGGACGAAGATGTTGGTGGCGGCCAGCGTGCCTCCCGGCAATTGTTCCTCGCACAGCACGATGGCGACATTGCCGTAAAGAAAGACGCGTTCGTCGTGGCATTGGATGGGGAAGCGCTCGCCATCGTCGGTCAGGATGGCACGCCAGCTTTCCATCACCGCCGCGCGTCCGTGGACCCCCTCCCAGCCGGGGTGGAGGCAGAGCACCTGCGCCTCGCGCGCCCATAGCGCGTCCATCGCCGCGAAATTGCGCAAGCTGAAGGCGCGGTAGAAATCGAGATTGGCCGTCAGAACCGCGTCGCTATCGGTCAGGGCCGCGCCGGGCCGGGTTGGGGTCATGCCGTCTCCATCATGCAGAGGGTATCTTTGAACATAGGCGCCCGTCGCGCAAGGGCGTTGCCGCGCGCGGTAAAAATCAATACGACTAGAACCCTCGACGCCTAGCAGCGAGGACCGCGCCTGTGACATCCCGTTCCGCCGCAAAAATTCTGGTCGATCAGCTCAAGCTGCATGGCGCCGATACCGCTTTCTGCGTGCCGGGTGAGAGCTATCTCGCGCTGTTGGACGCGCTCTACGACGCCAATTCCATCCGCCTGGTGGTCTGCCGCCAGGAAGGCGGCGCGGCGATGATGGCCGAGGCCTACGGCAAGCTTACCGGCAAGCCCGGGATCTGCATGGTGACGCGCGGGCCCGGCGCCACCAACGCCAGCGCCGGCATCCACGTTGCCATGCAGGATTCGACGCCGCTGATCGTGCTGGTCGGCCAGGTGGCGCGCGGCGCGCGCGGCCGCGAGGCGCTTCAGGAGATCGATTTCAAGGAATTTTTCGGCGGCATGACGAAATGGGTGGAGGAGATTTCCGATCCGAAACGCATCCCGGAATATCTGAGCCGCGCCTTCCACACCGCCACGGCGGGGCGGCCCGGTCCGGTGGTGCTGTCCTTGCCCGAGGACATGCTCGAGGAAGAGGCCGAGACCGCTGACGCCGAGCCCTATCGTCGGGTTGAATCCTATCCGGGCGCCGCGGAGATGGCGGAGCTGCGCGCGCTGCTGACCTCCGCGAAGCGTCCCTTCCTGCTTCTAGGCGGCAGTCCTTGGGATGGGGATTCGGTCAAGCAGATCGAAGCCTTCGCGGAATCCTTCGATCTTCCGGTCGGCACCGGTTTCCGCCGCCAGGACCGCATCGACAACGCGCATCCTGGCTACGCCGGCGATGTCGGCATCGGCATCAACGCCAAGCTGGCCGAGCGCATCAAGAATTCCGATTTGCTCATTGCCGTGGGCGCGCGGCTGGGCGAAGCCACCATGCAGGGCTACAGCCTGGCCGACGTGCCGGTGCCGCGCCAGCGCCTGATCCATGTCCATCCCGATCCCGAGGAACTGGGCAGGGTCTATCATCCGGTGCTCGCCATCAATTCCAGCCCGCGCAATTTCGCGGCTGCGGCGGCCGCGCTGAAGCCCATCGCCAATCCGCCCTGGGCCAATGCCACAAGACAGGCGCATGCCGAGTATCTCGATTACATCAAGCCGACTCCTGCGCCAGGCGCGCTCAATCTTGCCGAGGTGGTGCGCTGGCTCGACGCGCATCTGCCTCGGGACGCGATCTGGACCAACGGCGCCGGAAATTTCGCCGGCTGGGTCCACCGCTTTCACAGCTATCGCGGCTTCGGCACGCAGCTCGCGCCGGCCAGCGGCTCGATGGGTTACGGCTTTCCCGCGGCGGTGGCGGCGAAGCTCATCCATCCCGAGCGCACGGTGGTGTGCTTCTGCGGCGACGGCGATTTCCTGATGACCGGGCAAGAGCTGGCCACGGCGGCGAAGCATCGCCTCGCCTTCGTGACCATGATTGTCAACAACGGCATGTACGGCACCATCCGCATGCATCAGGAAATGCATTATCCCGGCCGCGTCTTCGGCACCGAGCTGCACAATCCCGATTTCACGGCTCTGGCCAAGGCTTATGGCGCCTATGGCGAGACGATCGAGCGTACCGAGGATTTTCCCGCCGCCTATGAGCGCGCGCGCGCCTTTGCCGGCCCGGCGCTGCTCGACCTCAAGGTCGATCCCGAGGCCATCACCTCCAAACAGACCATCGGCCAGATCCGCGCGTCCTTGCGGCCGCGTGGTTAGGCGACTGGGCGGCTAGGCGTCGCTTCCATCCCTGCCGCGCGCGCGTCGCGTGTGCCAGACCAGGTAGGCGATGCCGGCGGCGAACACGATGCCGGCCACGGTCAGCAGCACCGGCTCCTCGACCATGAACTGGCCCAGGTAATGGAACACGTGCCCGCCGAGCCAATAGGCGAGCAATCCCCAGAACCCTACCCACAGCGCCGCGCCGATGGCGTTGAGTATCGAGAACCGCAGCCAGTGCATATTGAGGCTGCCGGCGGCGATGCCGCTCAACTGACGCGCCACCACGATGAAACGCGCGAAGATGATGACCAAGGCGCCGTAATGCCGCACGAAGCCCTCGACCTTGACCAGGCGCTCATGGGTGATTCCAAAACGGTCGCCGTAATGGATCAGCAGGCGCTGTCCGCCGGTGCGGCCGATGATGAAACCGATGGTGTTGCCGATCACCGCCGCAAGCCAGGCCAGCGGCAGCAGCAGCCAGATGTCGAGCGTGCCGCGCGAGGCCTCCGCCGCGCTGGTAATGAGCAGGGTTTCGCCCGGCAGCGGCAAACCGAGATTCTCGGCCACCAAGCCGACCATGACGGCGGCATAGCCGTAATCGCCGATATAACGATGGGCTTCCTGGAAAAAGCTGTGGAGCAAGCGTCCTCGTGAAAGTCCGGGGATGGGAGAGCTTGTTTAGGGCCAAAGCGGGCAGGGGGCAACCTTGGGCTATGCCGCTCGGCAGGCGCCGTGCGGCGAAGCCGGACTGGACTTAGCATGTGCCGCCGCCCCTATAATCCGCAAGGAGAGGAGCGCGGCGGACCATGACCAACTCCCGCGACAAGCTTCCCGCCGCCGGCAAATCGGCGGAGGTCGAGGCGTTCCTGCGCAAGATCGAGCATCTGCCGGTGCGCGCCGCCTCGGGACGGGGGCGGCTGGTCTTTGCCATGGATGCGACCGCCTCGCGCGAGCCGAGCTGGGACCGCGCCTGCCGCATCCAGGGCGAGATGTTCGAGGCGACGGCCGGGCTCGGCGGGATCGAGATACAACTCGTCTTCTATCGCGGCTTCAAGGAATGCAAGTCGAGCCGGTGGCTGTCGAGCGCCGCGGAATTGCACAACGCCATGCGCGCGGTTTCCTGTCTCGGCGGCGAGACCCAGATCGAACGCGTGCTGCGCCACGGCATCAAG
>Ga0187863_10002407_pt1 | contig 14273 bp, 13 predicted proteins | sample June2016WEW_11_1_FD_132975 | JGI IMG/M metagenome (GOLD analysis project Ga0187863, IMG submission 132975) | Peatland microbial communities from SPRUCE experiment site at the Marcell Experimental Forest, Minnesota, USA - June2016WEW_11_10 | ecosystem: Environmental > Terrestrial > Soil >... | reverse complement strand
CGGCATCTTCATGCGGCAATACCACATCCGGTGCCCCACGTCGCCGCGCCGGAAGAGAATCAGGCCGGGTTTCAGTTCCTCTTTCTCGGTAAGAAACGCCATGTTGCCTCCTGCTGTTTATTCCGTTCTGTGCAGTTTCCGTGCAGATTTTCCGTGCAAGTCGTTGATTCTTCGTAGCTGTGCAGGCTTTGTATAGAACATGATAACAGAATATGTTGTTTATTTATAATTATTTATGATATAGTTCTCATCCTGAGCGGAGGTCGCCGCGGCGACCGGAGTCGAAGGACCTGCGGTTCGTCTCCTGAAATGCTCAAGAGACTTCAGACTCGGGACCCTAGAATCCAGCCCAGCGCAGATAGGCGGCGATGATGGGCTGCCCCCACAGGCTGCTGACGATCCCGCCGGCGCACAGAAATGTGCCCAGCGGCAGCTTCTTGAGGGCCCAACTTCCTGACTGGGCTCGCGCGGCGGGAATTGCCAGCAGAACGACCGCGACCAATGCTCCGAGCACGACCCCCAGTCCGAAGGCGAGCAGTGCGCCGGGCAGGCCCAGCCAGGCGGCCAGCATAGCCATCAGCTTGGCGTCGCCCAGGCCGATGCCCTCGCGGCGGCGGATCAGCCAGTAGAGCCAGCGGATGAGCAGGATGAGGCCGGCGGCAGTGAGGATGCTAATTAACTCACCGATCACAATCGTTTCGATTTGAAGTGCAGTTGTGATTTTTGTGTAGTAACTAGGGTCGAGTTTCTGAAGAGCGGGGGCCAGACTAATCCAGGCAAATCCGAGTGCAGTTCCGGGTAGCGTGATCGAATTGGAAAGCCATAGGTTTTCTGCATCGAGATACGCCAGAGCTACTAGCAGCCAGTAGAGAATCATATTGCCGACCATGACGCCAAAAGCTTCGTAAATATCACGCAACGGCAGATGATGCGTATAGAGTTCTGGATCGAGGGCCAAAGACAGGAATCGCCAGGCTTGAACTGCCCAAAGCACCCCCACGGCCAGCTCCACCAGCGGATACCGCCATCCGATCCAGGCGCGGCAGCTTCTGCAGCGCCCGCGCAGCGCGAGCCAGCTAACCAGCGGCACATTCTCCCACCAGGCAAGCGTGCGGTTGCAGCTGCGGCAGTGAGAGCGCGGACGGACGATGCTCTCGCCCGCGGGCCAGCGGCTCAGGCAGACGTTCAGGAAGCTGCCGAAGGCCAGCCCCAGCAGTCCAGCAAAGACGGTTCCAAAAATGCGAATCATGCGCGAGGTCGAGTATACCGCCGGGTGCCCCACCCTCGCCGCGTTCTTGTTTTTGCGGCTAGGGTGGGAAATCTTGAACCTCAACCTGCTTTGCTCATCGGAAGTAGGCCGCACGGTAGACTGAAAGTGCATGGACCCCAAGCCCGAAACCTCGACCGCAAAGCTATCTCTCCAGCCGCGCGCAACCGATCCGGCTCGGGCGGCGGCCTTGTTTGCGGAGTCGGTCGCCATCATGGCTCGGCTGCGCGCTCCCGGCGGCTGCCCCTGGGACCGCGAGCAGTCCTTCGATTCCATCCGCAAATACACGCTGGAAGAGACCTACGAAGTCTTCGACGCCATCGAGCGCCGCGACTGGCCGCACCTGGCCGAGGAGCTGGGCGACCTGCTGCTGCAAGTGCTCTTCTATGCGGAGATGGCGGCCAACGAGGGCCATTTCACCATTGCCAATGTGCTCGATCATCTGAACCGCAAGCTGGTGCGGCGGCATCCCCACGTCTTTGGCGAGGAGGCCTCGCTGGCTGCGGGCAACCGCGCGCAGGTCGATGCCGATGTGGCGGGATCTCCGGCGGCGGTACTGCGCAACTGGGAGGAGATCAAGGCAGCCGAGAAGGCATTGCATGCAGCAGACGCGCCTTCGGCGCAGCGGCTCCCGGCGTCGAGATTGGATACAGTGCTGCGAGCCTTGCCGGCGCTGGCCGAGGCTGGCAAGCTGGGGGCCAAGGCGCGCAAGTCCGGCTTCGACTGGCCGCATTGGCGCGACCTGCTGCCCAAGTTGGCCGAGGAGACGGCAGAACTGGTGGCCGAAGCCGCATCGGACGATCCGGCGCGTAAGCCGGCCGTGGAAGCGGAGCTGGGCGATCTGCTCTTTACCGCGGTCAATCTGGGCCGGCATCTGGATGTGGACGCGGAGATGGCGCTGCGGGGCTGCAACCGGCGCTTTCGGGAGCGCTTCCACGAGATGGAACTATCGTCGGACAGGCCGCTCGAAGAGCTTTCGCCCGCGGAGTTGGAAGAGCTTTGGGCGCGTGCGAAGCGGACGCTGGCGGCGTCCTCCCCGGATTCCGAGCCGGAGGCGCGGCCATGATTGTCATTCGGGCCTGCGCGGGGTTTGAAGAGCTGGCGGCCTGCGTGCGGCTCCAGGTGGAAACCTGGGGCTACGACGAGGCCGACGTGATTCCCCGCCGGGCCTTTCTGGTGGCGCAGAAGATCGGCGGCCAGGTCATCGGCGCCTTCGACACGGAGATTCCCGGCTCCCAGCCGAACGGCAGCTCTGAGTCGCTGGTTGGTTTTGCTCTGTCTTTGCCAGGGGTGAAAGCCGGCGCGGGCGGGCCTCTGCCCTATCTGCACTCCCACATGCTGGCGGTCAAGGCGGCGTATCGCGACCGCGGCCTGGGCATGAGACTCAAGCTGGAACAGCGGCGCGAGGCGCTTGCGCGGGGCATACGGCGGATGGAGTGGACCTTCGATCCGCTGGAGATCAAGAATGCATTTCTCAATGTCCACAAACTGGGAGCGATGGTGCGCGCGTACCGGGTGAATTTCTATGGTGTATCCTCATCTCAACTGCAGGGCGGGCTGCCCACGGATCGATTGTTGGCGGAGTGGCGGCTGGATTCGCCCAGGGTGAAGGCAATCCTCGACGAGCGCCCGGCAGTTACGCGCCCAATTGAGGAACGAATTCAGGTTCGTATTCGGGTTCCGGCCTCCATCTACCAGTGGAAGGCCTCCGAAAGCGGCCGGGAACGAGCCCTGGCCGTGCAGTTGGAAAACCGCAAGAAGTTTCAACAGGCGTTTTCCCAGGGGTTGGCCGTGCTTGGCTTCTCCCTGGATGCGGAAGGTAATGGAGTCTTCGAGCTGGGCTTTCCCACCCCGGCGGAACTGGATTGATCTCACGAGGAACGCAAAAAACTTATGAGAATCGATGCGATTGTCCTGCGCGAACTGCACATGACGCTGGTGCGGCCGTTTGAAACCAGCTTTGGCGTTACCCGCAAGCGAAGGATTTTGCTCGCTGAGATCAAGTCGGAAGGGTTGACCGGCTGGGGTGAGTGCACGGCGGGCGAACGGCCGTTCTTCTCCGAGGAATCGACCGACAGCGCCTGGGCTGCGATCACCCAGGAACTGGGGCCGATGCTGGCCGCTGAGACGCCTGAACATGGCGGGGATTGCCCGCGGATCTTTCGCCAGGTGCGCCACAATCGCATGGCCAAGGCAACGCTGGAGAATGCCATCTGGGATCTTGAGGCGCAGCGCGAGGGAGTTTCGCTCTCCCATTTGCTCGGCGGGGTCCAGGAAGTAATTCCGTGCGGCGTGTCGCTGGGAATTCAGGCCTCGATTCCCGAGCTGCTGGCGGAGATCGAGAAGGAGTTGGCGGCCGGCTACCAGCGCATCAAGCTCAAGTGCAAGCCGGGCTGGGATGTGGAGGCCTTCGAGCGGGTGCGAAGCCGGTGGCCGGGCATCACGCTCAGTTGCGACGCCAACTCATCTTACAGGCTCAAGGACGCCGACCACTTGACTGCGTTCGACGCCTTCGATCTGCTGATGATCGAGCAGCCGCTATGGCACGACGACTTCTACTACCACTCGATGCTGCAAAAGCGGCTGCAGACCCCCATCTGCCTGGACGAATCGATCCACAACCGGCGCGACGCATTGGCGGCCATCGAGATGGAGTCCTGTCGCATCATCAATATCAAGCTGGGGCGCGTGGGCGGTTTCTCCGAGGCTATCGCGGTCCACAATGCGGCCCAGGAGCGAGGCATTCCGGTGTGGTGCGGCGGGATGCTGGAATCGGGCGTGGGACGATCGCACAACATCGCGCTCTCGGCCCTGGAAAACTTCGCGCTGCCCGGCGATGTCTCCGCTTCGGCGCGCTATTGGCATGAGGATATCGTGGAGCCGGAGATAGTGGTTTCTTCGGCGGGCGAGATCGCTGTTCCGGATACTCCGGGGCGCGGCTACGAGGTACGTTCGGAGCTGGTGGAGCGACTCACTGTGCGCAAGGAGACGATCCGGGCAGTGGAGCTCGTTGGGTAATCCGTGTTACATTCATGCCGCCAATTACATCAGTCGTTTGCATTTGCCTTTTCAGCGCAGATACAGAGCGCAGAGTAGCGGCTTGATGCGCTCGGCCTTCACGTGGATCACGCCCTCCTGATTCTGCAGTTTTCCTTCGATCAGGAGAAAGCGGCTGCGCGTCACCCCGCTGGCTGCCGCCGACTACGCATCCAGGGCGTCGACGGCATCGATCTGGATGCGAAGGGCAGAGGCGGAGGGCATGGCAATATTCGTCTTTTATTCGCTCTATCATCGCTCCATCCGGCCAGTTTGTCAAAAGCGGTTTCTGGGAATGAACCGATCTTCATTCCCGCCAATCCGCGGCGTCAGCCGGCTGAACGCGCTGTTGTGGACACGAGCAACTGCCGCGGTATTCTTCAGCGTCTTTATCGCGTTGTTCCCATTGGCCTTAGTCTTTTCCTCCGCCTTCGGACAAAAGTGAGGCGTGTCACATCCGCTACACTGGGCAGTGGCTATACTCGGAGTCACTCCGAACGGCTTCCAGGAGCGCCATGCATTTCTTTCCCGCTGTAGACCCAATTCCTTTGCCGGCCCCGATATGGCTGCTGAAGTTGCTGCATATCGTTACGCTGGCGCTGCACTTTGTAGCCGTGGAAATGCTGCTGGGCGGACTGCTGCTGGCGGTACTGCTCAGTCTCTTCCGGGGCTCGCCGGCCTCAATGGTCACGGCGCGAGCGCTGGCCCGCCGGCTCACCGTAGTCATGACGTTTGTCATCAACCTGGCCGTGCCGCCGCTGCTCTTTTCCCAGGTGCTCTACGGCCGGGCGCTTTATACCAGCAGCGTGCTGATCGGCATCTACTGGATCTCGATCATCGGCCTGCTCATGCTTGCCTACTGGCTGCTCTACCGGTTCTCGGCGCGGCTTGAGGCGGGCAAATCGGCCTGGTGGGTGGGACTGAGCGCGTGGCTGCTGGCCGGTTTCATCGCCCGCCTGCTCTCCACCAATATGACGCTCATGCTGCGCCCCGAGGTCTGGCGCAAGATGTACTTCGCCTCGGCGGCGGGCGCATATCTGCCCACCGGAGACCCCACACTCGAGCCCCGCTGGCTGATGATGCTGGCCGGCGGCCTGTTCATCGGCGGGCTGTGGCTGCTTTATCTGTCGGGCCGCTCGACCTTCACGGCGGATGAGAAGCGGTTCGTGGCCGACCTGGGCGGCAAGGTGGCAGTCGGCTTCGGCCTCGTCTATCTGGCGGCCGGGTTATGGGCGGCCAGCGTGCAACCGGAGGTCGTCAAGGCCGGGCTTGCAGGGCACATAGGCAATACGCTCTACAGGTTCGCCGGTTATGCCGGCTACGGCTGGCTGGCCCTGGTGGCAGTGGCCGTTCTGCTGGGCGCCTACGCCGGGTTTGGCAAGTTCACAGCCGCCTGGATCGGATGGGTTGGCGTGCTTCTTGCCGTGCTGATCGAGTTAACCTTCACCATCTATCGCGACGGCGTGCGCGACGTGACCTTGTTAAGCAAGGGCTACGACGTGTGGAACCGGGCCGTGGTCACCAACTGGTGGGTCGTCGGACTGTTTCTCGCCCTCTTTGTCGCGGGCTTGGGCGTGGTTGGATGGCTGGTGTCGGTGGTGGCGCGCGCAAAGAAAACTATGGAGGCCGCGGCCTGACTCCGCGCGATGAGATTGCCATGAGCGATAAGTCGAGTTTCGCAACGAATATCGTCGAAGAACCCGGCGAGCAAGCCACGCGCCGAGCCTTTCTGGCGGCTGCCGGCGCTGCCGGGCTGTGCTACGCCGCCGCGCTTGCCTATCCCGTTTACCGCTATCTGGCCTCGCCGGAAGAGATGGCGCTCTCCGCCACGGCGGTCACCGAGGTTACGCTCAAAGACGCGCAGAAGCTGCCTATGGGCTCGGTGCTGATGTTCAAGTTCGGCGCCGCCCCGGCCATGCTCATCCATCACGCCGACGGCCGCTGGATCGCGATGACCGCCGTCTGCACGCACCTGGGATGCACGGTGCAATATGAACCCCAGGCCGACCGCATCCACTGCGCCTGCCACGGCGGCGTCTACAACGCTTACACCGGCGCGAACGTCAGCGGGCCGCCGCCCAAGCCGCTCAAGGTATTCAAGGTAACTCCGGGCGACGCCGGCGTCGAAGTTTCACGGAGTTAGGCATTTCACAGCAGAACTTATAAGTTCTCTCAAGCAAAGGAGCAATTCAATGGGAATCCTCGATCTATTCAGTCTCAAGGGCAAGAACGCGCTGGTTACCGGATCCGGACAGGGCCTGGGCGCCGGCATGGCTATCGCATTTGCGCAGGCCGGCGCCAATGTAACTCTGCATAACTACGACAAGGTATTGGATTCCACGATCGAGGAAGTCGAGAAGACCGCCGTCAAGTACATCTGCCGGTCAGGCGATGTTTGCGACAAGGCGATCGCCCGCATGCTCGTCGACGATACCGTCGAGACCTTCGGTTCCATCGATATTCTTGTCAACAACGCCGGCACCATCCGCCGCGCCCCCGCCGCCGAGCACTCCGAGGAGTTTTGGAACACCGTCATCAATACCAACCTCAACGCCGTGTGGTTCCTCAGCCAGTACGCGGGCAGACTGATGCTGGCGCAAGGCCACGGCAAGATCATCAACACCGCCTCGTTGCTGGCCTTCCAGGGCGGCATTCTCGTTCCAGGCTATGCCGCCGCCAAGGGCGCGGTTGCGCAGTTGACCAAGGCGCTGGCCAATGAATGGGCCGACAAGGGCGTGAACGTCAACGCCATCGCGCCCGGTTATATGGCCACCGACAATACCACCGCTCTGCGGGCCGACGCTGCGCGCTCCGCCGCAATTCTGGCCCGGATTCCCATGGGACGTTGGGGTGTGCCGTCGGACCTCGCCGGCGCGGCGGTGTTTCTGGCCTCCGAGGCAAGCAGTTATGTGAACGGCCACATTCTGGTTGTGGATGGCGGATGGCTCTGCCGCTAGCAATTGGTGTAGGACTTGGGTGCCCCATCCTTGCGATCCGCCGCGGCGGATTCTTCTCGCAAGGATGGGATAACACGAACGGCAACGAAGGATAGTAACATGACTGCAAAGACCATTTATAACTGGGTCGATGAGCGCCTGGGCCTCTCCGAGCTGATTGCCTTCGCGCGCCACAAAACCGTGCCCGTCCACGCCCAATCCTTCTGGTACTACTGGGGCGGCATCACGCTTTTCCTCTTTCTGGTGCAGTGTTTCACGGGCGTGTTGCTGCTGGTCTATTACCGGCCGGGAGCGGACGCCTTCGAATCGGTCCGCCAGATCACCTTTGTGATGAACTTCGGCTGGTTGATCCGCTCGGCGCACGCCTGGTCCGCCAACCTGATGATCTTCGCCATCCTCGTCCACATGTTCTCGGTGTACTTCATGAAGGCCTACCGCAAGCCGCGCGAGTTCGGCTGGCTCAGCGGCATGGCCCTGCTGGGCATTGCGGCGGCCTTCGGATTCTCCGGCTACCTGCTGCCCATGGATGAGCTCAGTTACTTTGCCACCAAAGTCGGCCTGGAGATTCCCGCGGCCATTCCATGGATCGGTCCCGCTATCGCCAACATGCTGCGCGGCGGCCCGGAGGTGGGCGAGTTTACCGTGCAACGCTTCTTTGCGCTGCACGTAGTGGTGCTGCCGGCCCTGTTCGTGCCGCTGCTCGGCTTTCATCTTTGGCTGGTGCAGCGCCACGGAAACGCCTCGCCGCCCAGCGTTGAAGCTCTGCCGCCCTCGGAGCGCAAGAGCATGCCTTTCCTGCCCAACTTCTTGCGCAAGGATCTGGCCATGTGGCTCATCTCGCTCAACATTCTGGCGCTGCTGGCCTCGGTCTTTCCGTGGTCGCTGGGCAGGCAATACGATCCGCTTGCGCCCGCGCCCGCCGGCATTCATCCCGAGTGGTATTTCATGAGTCCCTTCGAGATGCTCAAGCTGATTGGCATGGTGTTCTCCAGCAAGTATGCGGAGATAGGAGAGATTACCGGGATATTGCTGTTCACTCTGGGCATCGTGCTTTGGATTCTGATTCCCTTCTACGACATCCGAAAGGAATCCGGCCAGCGCGCCCGCGCCGCGCACTACTTCGGCCTGCTGGCGGTCTTCGCCCTGCTGGCCACCACCGTCATCGGCTACTGGACCATTCGGTAGAGCGAATCATGAATCGTATTTCCTAGTGAAGTTGACCGAGGCGAAAGGAGGAGTACTTGCATGGACGGAACCGTATATACAGCCCTAGTCTCAGGAGCGGTCGCCCTTGTTACTGTGGCAGTCACTCAGCCACTCGCGTACTTTTTCAGCAAGAAGCGCGATCACGAAGCGGATTGGTTGAAGATGAAGCTTGAGTACTACAAGGAATATGTCGCCGCATTGTCAGGAACCGTCCACCATCCATCCGATGCAGTTGTTCAACAAAGGTACTCAGATGCATTTAACAGTATGTCACTTGTCGCGCCGCAAAAGGTATTGGTTGCGATGTATGCCCTCGCTGATGAAACCTCGAAAAGGAATCAAGAAATCGATCTACGAAGGTACGAGCTTCTATTGAGCTCGCTGATGCGGGCCATGCGAAAAGATTGCCACCCAAAGAAACCCAAGGACGACCAAGAGTTCCTTTTTCGCACGATTAACTGCTAACTGTTCACTGTCCACTGTTCACTGGAGTTAACCATGAACTATCCATTCTGGGACATTCCTTATCTCGGCTCGGGCTGGGTGATCGGCATCATCGCCATCTTCCACGTCATGATCTCGCAGTTTGCCGTGGGCGGCGGCTTCTACTTGCCCATGGCCGAGCGCAAAGCCCAGCGCATGACCGACCCCGCCATGCGTTCGGCATGGCTCGCCCAGCTCGTCAGCCACTCCAGGTTCTTTCTTATCCTCACTGGTGTCTTCGGCACCATTTCCGGCGTCGGCATCTGGTTCGCCATCGGCCTCACCCATCCCGAGGCCACCAGCACGCTGATTCATAACTTCGTCTTCGGCTGGGCCATGGAGTGGGTCTTCTTCCTGGTCGAGCTATCCACCGCCGCCGTCTATTACTACACCTGGAACAAGATCGACGACAAGCTGCACCTGACCGTGGGCTGGGTTTATGCAGGAGCCTCGGCCGCCACGCTCATCATCATCAACGGCATTCTCTCCTTCATGCTCACGCCCGGAGACGCCTGGCTCGCCGTCGCCGGAACCGGACACGAGGCCAGCAAGTTCTGGAACGCCTTCTTCAATCCCACTTACTGGCCCAGCCTGTTTCTGCGCTGCGGCGTTTGCATCTCGCTGGCAGGCGTCTGGGCGCTCATCACCGCGAGCCGCATCGACGGCGACCGGCAGCCCGCCCTCAAGGCGTCGCTCGTTAAGTGGAGCGTCAAGTGGCTGGTGCCCTCCTTTGTGGCCATGCCCTTTCTCATGGCCTGGTATCTCTACATGGTTCCCGCATCGCAGCGCGCGCTGCTCACGCTGGGCATCGATACCATTGGCGCCGGCACGTTCTCGACCGTTACGCGCATCGCCCTCATCATCGTCGTCACCTCGGCCACCATCGTCGGCGTCGCCTACTATCTGGCCTATCGCAATCCGGTGGAGTTCAATCTCTCCCACGCGGTTGCCGTACTGCTGCTGGCGCTCATAGCCACCGGCGCGGGCGAATACTCGCGCGAAATGCTGCGCAAGCCCTACGTCATCGGCCGCTGGATGTACTCGAACGGCGTCCGCGTTCCCTACGTTGACCGCATCGACCGGGAGGGTTATCTGGCCCGCTCGATGTGGGTCTGGACCAGCCAGAAGACGGACGACCCGCCCTTGCCGCCATGGTTCAGCTTCTACTCGGCCGATCCCGCAAACAGTTACTCCCGCGGCGAGGCCATCTTTCGCGGCGAGTGCGGCTCCTGCCACACGCTCTCCGGCTATCGCCCGCTCAAGGAGTTGCTTGCCGGCCGCGACCGCGCCAACATCGGCAGCTTCATCGCCATGCTCCACGAGTACAAGCCCGACTCGCCTTACCGCCGCTTCATGCCGCCAATGGTTGGTACCAAACAGGACGTGGACGACCTAACCAACTACCTCAACGCGCAGGTGAACCCGCTGCCGGACGCGCAGAAGAGCGTACTGACTCTGAATGCAAAGTGAAAGGAGATTCTCGTGAACGCCTGCGTGGACCGCGAGGAAATGGTCGAAGCCGATACTCTTGAAGAGGCCAGAGCGATTGCTAAGTCGCGGCTTCCCAAAGGATGGAAGGTTTCTTCGGAGAAGATTGTTGCCTCCGGCACCCCAAAGTCTGTTGGAGGCCAGGGCACCACCGTAGAAGATGCCTTCGCAAGACTGGAGAAGGAGATTCCTCCAGGGTCAACGATTATCACTCGCGAGCAGCGCGGGCAACCCGATCGAACTACCGTCGAAAGCCTGGCCTTCGACGAGGATTCCGCCACACGCCTCGCGGCTCAAAAGGCTCCTGGCTACGACCGCCGGGAGTCGGTTCAACTGTCGAAGCCCGGGTTCAAGGGGATATTCGGAATCGGGAGGAAACCTCATCTGTTTCATGTCACCCTGGCTCGAGATGCCAGAGTATCGATCACATACAAAGAAAAGGCCAAGGCGCTCTTCACCTTTGCACAAAGGAGCTTGCTGGATGCTTTGGACAGCGGCGACACGGAAGAAGAAATTGCGCAGATGCTGGATTCAGGAGTGCCTATCGAAGTACGCGACGATACCGGACAATCGCCGCTGATGTGTGCGGTGAGGAGAGGCCGGCCTGAGGTTGTAAAGTTGCTCCTGTCGAAGAATGCCGAGGTCGACGCCCGCGATAAAGACATGAACACGCCGCTGATGCGCGCTGCATGGAGAGGAAGTCTGGAGATTGTCAAGCTGCTCATAGCGGCGAAGGCCAATGTCAATGCTCGCGATGCGGGGAAATATACTCCGCTGATACAGACCTTTGGCCGCGACACGCACATCGAGATAGCGAGGCTGCTTCTTGACAGTGGGGCGGACGTGAATGCTTCGACTTCCTGGGGATCGACGGTACTCGGCGACGCGGCTAAAGATGGAAACGAAAGAATGGTCGAGCTGCTGTTGGCTCGCGGCGCCTCGATCAATCGCAGCGAACACGATGGATATACCGCGCTCAGCCGGGCTGCCATGAATGGTCATGACAGAGTGGTCGAAATACTCTTGGCGCACGGAGCTGATGTTAACCTCAAGACAAAGCACGGTCACACCGCTCTGACCCTGGCGTTGGACCGCGGAAATTCTCGCATCGTCGAGCTGTTGAAGAAGGCCGGTTGAAGCCCCGTCCACCTGATCGGTCTTTTGCGGCTGGCAGGAAGGCCCAATAGCTATGCTTATCCAAAACGCGGTCAAATCGATTAACTCGATATCCGATGGCTGGACGCGCGTGGAGCACCTTCGCAGGATTCCCGGCGGCCTCGAAGTTTGCTTCAGCATTCACAAGGGCAAATGGGGGAAGAGGCTTGACGGTTGGAACTTCATCTGCCGAGGGGTTCGTGAGGCGAATATCTCGGATCTCAATGGCGGAGGCCTGGCTGTTTACACCCACTCTCACCCGGCCGCGCTGCAGTATATAGCACCACGGGCTGAGTTATTTTGGGCTCGCACTTGTGACGAGACGCAGGTACTGGCAGCGCTCTACCGTGCGCACGTGGAGGCTGTGGACGATTGGATTCCATTTGATCGTTACCTGACCACAAACACGCCCTGGAACGGTGCTTCCGACTGCCCTGATTTCTCGCCAGTTTCCGGCGACAGCTTCGTGTGTAAAGGCCCAGATTTTCTGGTACGCACTTATGCCAAGGCGCTGGAAGCAATTGGAGTGCGAGTGCGGATGACCCGGCGGGGCAGGTCCAGGGCGAAATCCACCCTACCAAGAGTCCTCCACTTCGGCGAATCGTACATCGTCGCAGACACATTTGCCGCGCAGCGGTTAGCGGGAAGCTCTGCTTCAGTCTGAATCGAAAAGGCGGGGTTCTTCACACCGCAAAGTCGATAAACCCTCGCTGCGGATCGGTGGAGACCAGCTTCGCAGTTACCTTGTCGCCCACGTCCAGGCCCTTGCCGCCGCTGACCACCATTCCATCGACGTGCGGGTCGAGGGTGCGTACGAAGGTGCCGTACTTGTTGACGCCGGTGACGATGGCCGGGAAGCTCTGGCCGATGCGCGGGCGCAGCACCACGGCGGCGATGCGCTTCTGCATCTCGCGCTCCACCTTGCGGGCGTTGTCCTCCATCAGCGTGCAATGGACGGCAATGTCGTTGAGATCGCCTTCAGAATAAGGCTGCGGCGCTTTGGCGAGCCAGGCCTTCATGAGCCGCTGCGTCACCATATCGGGGAAGCGGCGGTTGGGGGCGGTGGAGTGGGTGTAGTCCTGAACGGCCAAGCCGAAGTGGCCGGGCGAGGGCTCGTTGGGCTTGACCAGCACGTACTCGCCTGGGCCCATCAGCTTGATGACCGTCAGCGAGAGGTCGGGAAAGTGGTCGGGATCCTTCTGCTTCTGGGCCAGCAGGAAGTCGTTTAGAGCTTTCGAGTCGGGCTCAGCAGGCAGCGTCGTGCCCAGGCCTTCGGCCACCTCGACAATGCGATCCCAGCGCTTGGGGGTGCGGACGATGCGGCGGATGGAGGCTACGCCGGCGTCCTCGAAGGTGCGGGCGACGACGCCGTTGGCCGCCACCATGAACTCCTCGATCAGCGAGGTGGCGCGGTTCTTCTGCAGGCGAACGATCTCGACCGCCTCCTCGGCCTGCATCAGGGGACGGGTCTCGATGGTCTCCAGATCGAGCGCGCCGTGCTGGAAGCGGCCGCCCACCATGCGCTGGGCGGCGGAGTCCTGGAGCTTGAGCTGGGCGGCCAAGTCGGTGACAGGACTCGGCCCGGCGCTGGCGGCAACCTTGGCCGGCGCGGGGCCGGATCCCTCCAGCCACGCGCCCACGCCGTTGTAGGCCAACTGCGCCCGGTTGCGGACCAGAGCGGCGTAGACCTTGCCGTCGGAAGCAGTGCCGGCCGCGTCCACGGAGAACTCGATGACGTGGGCGACGCGGTCTTCGTTCTCGTTGAGCGACGTAATGCCCTCGGAAAGCTCGGCGGGGAGCATGGGGAAGACCTTGACGCCGGTATAGACCGAGGTGGTCTCGCTGCGGGCGTGAGAGTCGATCGCCGTGCCCAGGTGGACGCGCGCATCCACGTCGGCCACGCCCACTAGCACGCGGATGCGGCCGTCGGGCAGTTGCTCGGCCCACTCGATCTGGTCGAGATCCTTGGACGTGTCGTTGTCGATGGAGGACCAGAACAGGCCGGTCAAATCCTTGATGCCGGCGACGGCGGGCGGAGCGGGATGGGCCTGAATGGCGGCCAGTTCCGCGCCGGTAGCGGCGGGAAAATCGGGCTGGAAACCGTGCTCGATCATGGCGGCGTGGGCCGCGGCGACAAGATTGAAGCGGATGGGCTGGCTGGAATGCATAGAGAATCAGGCTCCTTGAAGGTGAAAAGCCAGCCTAACACGACGGGGCCTCCGCGCGATTGGGAACAGGGGATGCGTGGTATACGTATACCGCTTGAGTAGCGGCCGTATAGAGGCGTCATGAGATTTTTTTACGAGTGGTTCTTTCCCGCGCTGTGGGTGGCTTTTTTTTCTATTGGCAAATTGCGGCGCGAGGCGCCAAGAGCAACGAACGGGTTGAGCCGCTTGTGTCGCGGATCGTAAAAGAAGCTACTTTTGGTTTGGCGATCGTGATACTGATGAGCCGCGGGCTGCTCGTTCCTGTGCTCTACCGGTTTTATCTTCCAACAACGTACTGGGCAGTATGGTTCTGGATTGGCGCAGCGGTGAATGTGTTGGGATTTGGCTTAGGGGACCTCTGAAAAGCGCCGAGTTAGAAGAGTCCGTCGCCGGTATTTTTCTGCAAGGGCATGAAATCGGCGCATTTTCGTATGTCCGGCAGGTCGTTTAACCCGCCGGAAGCCGCCGTGGCCT
>Ga0187863_10002400_pt1 | contig 14306 bp, 10 predicted proteins | sample June2016WEW_11_1_FD_132975 | JGI IMG/M metagenome (GOLD analysis project Ga0187863, IMG submission 132975) | Peatland microbial communities from SPRUCE experiment site at the Marcell Experimental Forest, Minnesota, USA - June2016WEW_11_10 | ecosystem: Environmental > Terrestrial > Soil >... | reverse complement strand
GCTGCTCGATCGAGGCGTTTTCGCCAGCATCAATCAAGCGCTCGACGTGCCGACAGCGACGAACCTGGCCGAAGCATTCAACGGTATCGTTCAAGTTGTCACGTTCGAGGAGCAGGTTGTTCAAGAAGAGAAGATCAAAGAAGAGCGCACGGGCAATGAAGTGGCGCGCGCGCCTGTAGTCACCGTGATGGGCCACGTGGACCATGGCAAAACGAGCTTGCTGGACGTAATTAGGGAAGCCGACGTTGCGGGAGGCGAAGCTGGGGGAATCACTCAGCATATCGGAGCGTATGAAGCGCACGTACAGGGCAAGCGCATCGTGTTCATCGATACGCCGGGCCACGAAGCTTTCACTCGCATGCGCGCACGCGGCGCGAAAGTGACGGACATCGTCGTGCTGGTGGTAGGCGCGGACGACGGCATCATGCCGCAGACCGAAGAAGCGATTTCGCACGCTCGTGCAGCCGCAGTTCCGATGGTGGTCGCTATCAACAAGATCGACAAGCCGGACGCACAGCCGGAACGCGTGAAGCGCCAGCTTTCAGACAAAGGATTGATGCCCGAAGAATGGGGCGGCGACACGGTGATGGTGGAAGTGTCGGCCAAAATGAAGACGAATATTCCGAAGCTGCTTGAAATGATTCTCCTGGTGGGAGACCTTCGCGAGTTGAAGGCTGATCCCGACGTGCCCGCGAGCGGCACCGTGCTGGAATCGCGCGTGGACAAGGGCCGCGGCCCGGTGGCAACGATGCTGGTGCAGAACGGCACTTTGCACGTGGGAGATGTGTTCATCGTCGGCGCGGTGTACGGAAAAGTTCGCGCCATGTTTGACGATCGCGGAGCAGCCATTAAGCAAGCCGGGCCATCGACCCCGGTGGAAGTTCTTGGATTGCAGAGCGTGCCGGAAGCCGGCGATCAATTTCAGGTAGCGGACGAAGCGAAAGCGCGCCACATCGTCGAGTATCGCCAGGGCAAGCAGCGCGAAGCTTCGCTGGCAAAATCGGCCAGTGGCCGCTTGACGCTAGACCAGTTGCACGAACAGCTGAAAGTGGGCGAAGTGAAGGAACTGCCCGTGGTGGTGAAGGCGGACGTGCAGGGTTCCGTGGAAGTGCTGAACGAAATGCTGCCGAAACTTTCAACCGATCAAGTGAAACTGAAAGTAATTCACGCGAGCGTGGGAGCGGTGAACGAAAGCGACGTCCTCCTGGCATCGACCTCCGGCGCGGTGATCGTGGCGTTCAATGTGAAGCCGGAGCGAAAAGCTTCGGAGCTCGCGCAACGCGAAGGCGTGGACATTCGTCCCTACTCTATTATTTACGAGCTGCAGGATGAATTAAGGAAGGCCATGTCCGGTTTGCTTGCGCCGGTGATCAAAGAGACTTATCTTGGCCGCGCGGAAGTGCGGAACACGTTCAAGGTCAAGGGCGTTGGGACCATCGCCGGTTGTTCGGTACAAGACGGCATCATGAAGCGCGACGCGGAGGTCCGCGTGCAGCGCGATGGCGTCGTGATTTACACCGGGCGGATCACTTCCTTGAAGCGTTTCAAGGAAGATGCCAACGAAGTGCGCCAGGGTTTTGAATGCGGTGTGGGCGTGTCGAATTTTGCGGATGTGAAAGTGGGGGACATTCTCGAATGCTTCAAGATGGAAAAGACCATAGCGCTTGAGATGCCTCCTCCCAGCGAACGCCCGCGCCGGCAGGAACGTGCGGGGCGGCAGGAAAGCGCGTAACCGCGGCGAAATCGTTTCCAGTGAATTTTCTACTCGCCCGTTTTAGCTGAAATTACGGGGGCGAAAATGCCGATCGGTCTCCTCACTCTTGAAATTCACATCTCCGAGGCACAGTCTCTCAAAGACAAGCGGCAAGTCCTGCGCAGCCTGAAAGACCGCCTGCGCGCGCATTTCAACGTGGCAGTGGCGGAACTGGAGCATCAGGAGTTGTGGCAACGCTCGAAGGTCGGCGTAGTGAGCATCTCGGGGGACGGCAAACATCTGGAAGAATCGCTCGCAGCAGTCGCCGCGGAATCGGAGCGTTTGCTCGGCCGTGATTTGGTTTCGCAGGAAATAGATTATTTCGAGGACAGTGAATAATGCTCGGCGGACACCGTTCGGAACGGATCGCAGAAGAAATTCGAAACGAAGTGAGTCTAATGCTCGCGGGCGAGCTGAAAGATCCACGGCTGGCGGGACCGGTGATGGTGACGGAGGTCCGCTTGGGCGCAGGCATGCGCACCGTGCGTGTATTCGTGCAACTCGCGGAAGACGACAACGAACGCGCGGAAACATTAGAAGGGCTGAAAGCGGCGTCGGGATACGTGCGCCACGAGCTGGTGGAACGTTTGCGGCTTCGGCGAGCGCCGGAAGTGATTTTTCTGCTCGACGAATCGGAAGAATACGGCCAGCATATCGACCAGCTGCTAAGAAAGGCGAAACCGCCGGAGACGTTGTAGCCGGGTTTTCGTTCTGATTTTTCTTATAAGCAAACAACGCAATAGGCCGCTTTTAAAACGCGGCAGAGCCAAGCAGCAAACTAAAAAGATGCCCCGATCTCCTCAGCCTTTGCCCTACGACGGAATTCTTATCGTCGACAAGCCGCGCGGGAAAACTTCGCACGACGTGGTGGAAGCTGTGCGCCGCCTGGTCGGTTTCCGCGGCATTGGACATTTCGGAACTCTTGATCCGCTGGCGACCGGAGTCCTGGTTCTTGCGCTGGGCCGCGCCACACGGCTGGCGCGCTTTTACAGCGGACGCCGGAAGCGATACAGCTTCGCGGTGCGATTCGGATTTTCCACTGACACCTATGACGCGGACGGCGAGGCCTTGGGTCCTGATGCCGCTCCTGCGCTGAACCCGAAAGAACTGGAAGAATACGCAGCGCGATTCCTGGGCAAGATCAAGCAAACTCCGCCGTCTTTCTCCGCGAAAAAGATTCATGGGAGGCCGGCGCATGAACTGGCGCGAAAAAACAAGCCGGTGAAGCTGGAACCCGTCGAGGTGGATGTGTACGAATTCAGGCTTACCGGCGTGGAAGGTTCGATCGCGCGGTTCGTGGTGGAATGCGGCGCTGGGACCTACATTCGTTCGCTGGCACACGAACTCGGAGCGTTGCAGGGTTCCGGCGCGCACCTGGCGGAGATCCAACGCACGGCGGTCGGCGAGTTTACGCTGGACCAGGCCGGCCAACTCCTGGAACTCGACCAGGAGGCAAAGACGGGACGTTTGGAAAAACGCATCATTCGCCTGGAGAGTTTATTGCCTGAGCTGCCTCGGGCGACTATTTTGCCCATCGTCGAAAAGCGCGTGCGCCACGGCGCAAAGTTCAATGTGTCGATAGCTCAGATTCAACCTGGCCAGGTGACATCGGTTCCCGGGGCTCCCGCGCAGCTAGATTCGGATGACTGGAAGCCGTCTCGATTGCGCGTGTTTAACCAGCAGGGACAATTGATCGCTATTGCTGAGCCCGTCGTGCCACGTACCTACCAGCCGGTCGTAGTCCTCGAAGCGATTCCCTGACACTTCTTATTCTGTCTTGGCTATTGGACAGCGGTTGAGCGTAGCTGTGTCTTAGCTACTGTGGTTCGGGTTGTTGCTGCGGGGCCGGTTGAGGCGGAGGTGGCTGCGGCTGTGGCTGCGCCCCCTGGTCGGAAGGAGCCGGTTGTTGCGGTTGAGGCTCGGGCGCAGGGGTAGGCGCTGGCTGGGTTTGAGGCTGAGGCTGTGGCACGCCTGGTGCCCGCTCTTGGCGCTCTTGGTGCGTAGGTCCCGCCGCGCCTGGGCCTTCGGGAGCACCGCGGCCTGCGTAAATCAGATGATCTTTGCGCGGCGCGAGGGCGACCATACGCGGGGTTACAAGTATCAGCACCTCGGTATCTTGTTGTTGCACGTCTTCCGCCGCTCCTAACAACCCGGCGCCAGTGGCGCCTCCAAACGCAGGCGTGCCGTTCAGGCCACGCGTGTACTGCGGCGAGCGGAATCCTGCTAGGGCCGCCGTTTGATCCGTCTTTACGCGTACTGTTTGATGGATCTCTTCGTTCGCCACCACCGGGATGTTGTTAAGAATCGATCCCGTGAGACTAGTAATATTGAATTCAAGCTGCAGCGTGACCTCATCGTTTTGGTGAATGCGCGGCGTCGCCTTCACCTTCACTCCCACGTCGATGTACTCGGCATTGGGGAACTGAGTACCGATGGCCGAAGAGCTACCGCTCAGAAATTGCGAAGAATTAAGTATGACCGATACGGTATCGGAGCCGAAGTTGGCGACTGCCAGGTCAGGCTGCGCAGTGTCCGTGAATGCGGCGGTGGCCAGCGAAACCGGATTCGTCTCGACGGGGAATTCAAAAAAGGGAGTAAAGGTTCCGTCGCCGAGTCCAATCAGCAGGGATACGGCATTGTCAGTCTGCGCCGTGACGGCCAGGTCGGGGATGCCGTCGATGTTGTAATCCGCGATGGCGATCGAAGTGGGGCCATTGCCTGCAGGAAAGTTGGTTGTTGCGCCAAACGTGCCGTCTCCGACACCCAGAAGAATTGAAACGGAGGCGCCCGAAAGCGTGTCGGTTCCCACGCCATTATTTGCGACCGCAAGGTCCAGGATGTTGTCGCCGTTGAAGTCGGCCGCCGCCACATAGACCGGCGTTTGCCCGGTCGGATAGCTCAAAGGTTTATTGAAAGTCCCATCCCCATTTCCGAGATAGACGGTGACGGAGTTGTCCGTTTGATTGGTAACGGCCAGATCTAACTTGCCGTCGTTATTGAAGTCCGCGACCACAAGACCGGTGGGACCCCTGCCGGTGGTTAGATTTACAGGGGTCGCGAAAGTTCCGTCTCCGTTGCCCATGTAGACAGAGACAGTGTCGTCCTGCTGATTCGCGACGAGCAGATCGAATTGTCCGCCCGCGATTAGCGTGGCCGAGACAACAAATACCGGATGGTTTCCGGTCTTGATAGGCGAACCGGAAGCGGCCGTAAAGGTGCCGTCGCCGTTACCCAGTAGAATTGTAAGAGTATTGTCAGTTTCGTTGGCTACAGCCAGTCCCACGTTCGTATTGTTCTTTGCGTTGAAGGTGCCCGTTGCGATGGAAATAGGTCCCTTGCCGGTTGTGGGTTTGAGGGTAACCGGATTCTGAAAGGTACCATCGCCATTGCCGAGAAAAATAGAGAGGGTGTCATCGGTAAAGTTCGAAACGATGAGATCTTGAAAATTATCGCCGTTCAAGTCGGCGGTTGTCACGAAATCAGGGCCATTTCCGGTGGCATAGTTCGTTACCGGAAAATCAGAAGTGCTCAGGCCCAGGATGCTCGTTCCGCCCGTGGTCGCCCCGGTTCCGAGGCTGTTGGAATATTGCGCAAGCGAAACGGGGAAACGCTCGCCCACGAAGAATGTCGCAGGCTGGTTGTCCTCGGCGCGAAGCAAAATCCGGCGGCCATGGCGCACCAGCGAAAGCATCTCCGAAAAACTTGCGGCCGCGCCGGGAACGGTGGCCAGAAAAGTTGACGCTCCGCCTCCGAAAGCGACGATTGGCGGAATCAGCCCGCCGACATCCACTTGACCCGAGGCCAGCAAGGTGGCGAGCTGCGTCGGCGAAAGACCCGCAGTCGCGGCGCTTCCGAATATTTGGGTAAGGACGGTGAGCAGTCCGGGAAGTCCCGATTCCGCCTCGGTTACGGCGTTCGAGGGAATGGTGTAAACATGGCCACTCTGCGGCGGCAGGATGCCAAGCTGCTCCGCATAATTGCGGTCCATTTCGAGGATTTCCATTTCCAATACCAGTTCGCCGACCGGTCGGTCGAGGTCGTCAATTACTCCGCTGGCTACGGCGATCGCTTGGGGAGAAGCACGCATCGTAAGCGTGCGGCTGCGGGTGTCCAACTGGCTTCGCGTGATTCCTGCAACTTCACGCACCAGACGCGAGATCTCCGTCATCTGTTCCGGAGTCTCGGTAGACGAAAACAAGACCGTGCGCACGATCGAGAGATCGTAATCTTTGCGCTTCTGCGTTGTATCGTCGGCTACGAAAAACAGGTGTTTGGTAAGCGGTCGCCAGAAAGTGTGAGTTTGTTCGCCCAGGATCCGCGTGGCAGTGGCGAAGTCGAGGTCATTCGCGTCAATGCGTACCTGCCGCGAGCGTAAATCCACGTCGAATGCAACGTCCACGCCGAACTTCCGCGCGATCTCTTCGTAAGCGCTTTGCGTATCGCCACGCAATCGGAAATTTTGCTTTCCCGGCAAGTGTTCGAGGTGCACTTCACGGGCAGGCTCGGGGCCGGAGAGAATTTGCCTCGCTTGGCGAGGATCCAGCGCGGAGAGTTCCGTCAATCGGTCGCGGATCACTTTGTTGCTGGGATCGAGTTCCCGAGCTTCGCGCAGTGTATGTAGCGCAGCGGGGATTTCCCCGGAAATAGCGTGCCGCTCCGCCAGATCGACTTTCATCTGGACCACATGGCTCTTGGCAATTTCCCGGCGAGAAAAATAATCGCTATCGTTGGGCGCGAAGTTGACCGCGTCGGAGTAGGCTTCGTAGGCCCCTTCCCAGTCACCTTGCTCTTCTGCGCGGAGGCCCAGCTTGTTAGCCTGCTTAGCTTTTTTGAGGTCGGCTTTTACCAGCGGGGAACTGGGAGTACTTGAAGAGTTCGCCCCCGGCGCGGGAGCTGTCTTGCTGGTTGTATCAGGGGTAGTGGCAGGTTGCGATTGCTGCGTTTGCGCCGGCTTGGAGCTGTCCGATTGAGACTGAACAACGGCAGGCAGCCTTGCACGGGCGGAAGTGGCATGAAAGGTACCCAAGAAAGAAATCGCCGACAGGGCCGCGACGGCGGCGAAGAGCTTAGGCGATCTTGAACGAAGTGCAGGCGGCATAAGTGGTTAGACGTTGCGTTCCTTCCTTGAGTTATCAAGGATTGAGCGCGGGCTACGAGCTTACCCGTATATTGTACAGGGAAGCGCGGGCCTGCGAACAAGGTCTGGATTCCCTTGCTGTTGCCGTTGTGCTGAGATACACTGGGAATGCTAGTTGACACACGTTTACAACTAGAATTCCATGCTATCTGCTCTTCTTGTCGCACTTCGTGAAGGCGTCGAAGCCGCGCTCGTCGTCGGTATCGTCCTCGTCTATCTGAATCGTACAGGGCGGCGCGCGCTTACGAGCTATGTCTGGGCGGGAGTGATCCTGGCGGTCGCCGCCAGCATCGCCGCGGCATTGCTGTTGCAACACTGGCATGTAAGCGAAGATGGTTTTGAAGGTCTGCTGATGCTGGCGGCCGGCGTTCTGGTGGTAACCATGATCGTCTGGATGAATCGCGTGGCGCGGCACCTAAAGAAGCACATCGAGCAACGGGTGGAAGCGTACGCGCAGCAGTCCACACGTGCTGCCGGCTGGGGAATCGGATTCTTCGTATTCCTGATGGTGGTGCGGGAGGGCGCGGAGCTGGTTTTGATCCTGCGTGCCGTGGAGCTTTCCAGCGCCGGCGTGCAAGTCTGGATTGGAACCGGGCTTGGAATCGCGATCGCGGTGGCCGTCGGCCTTTTCTTCTTTCAGGGCACCCTGCGAATACCTCTTCATCGTTTTTTTGCGGCCACCAGCACGATTCTGATGGTGGTCGCTTTCCAGCTTTTGCTTACCGGTCTGCACGAACTGAGCGAGGCTATGTGGATTAAGTCCAGCAAAAGGGAAATGGCCACGATAGGGCCCATCGTGCGCAATGAAATATTCTTTTTTGTGGTGATACTGGGAGTTGCGGCCCTGGTGGTGCTGCGCGAATGGTTCAGCGCGAAGAGCCCTGCGCCTACGGAAGCAGCGAATTCGGCCGACCGGCGCATGCGCGAGTGGGAATTTCGGCGGCAGAAGCGCTGGAGTTTTGCGGCGGCAATCTTGTGCGTAGCCGTCGTTCTGTCTTTCGCAGCCGAGTACGTATATGCCCGGGCGGTGACGGCGCCGGTGCGTGCCCAGGTGCTTGTCGCTCAAAACGGCCAGGTAAACATTCCACTTTCTGAGCTTACAGATTCGAGTTTGCATTTTTATACTGCGGACGTGAACGGGACCGTAATCCGATTTCTGGTGATCCACAACAGAACGGCGATTTCGCCGCGGCGCTGGACGCTTGCCAGATCTGCGGCACGGCCGGCTATCGCCAGGAAGGGCAGAACGTGATCTGCAGAAATTGCGGCGCGGCGATTTATATTCCTTCCATCGGCGAATCCGGCGGCTGCAATCCGATAGCGGTGAAATCCCGTGTAGAAGGGGGACAAGTGATTGTGGATGTTTCGGCGCTCGCCAATGCCGTCTCTACGATTCACCCCTGAACGATGTTTGGCCGGCTGGTAAGAGAATCCTTCGTTCGTAATCCGCGACGTAAAGTTCTGGTGGCGGCTGCACTGGTCGTCGGCATGGCCGTCGCGACTTCTACCCTGACTATTGCACTCGAGGTTGGCGACCGACTGGCGCGCGAATTTCGCAGCCTGGGTGCGAATCTGCTGGTCACACCGCAGGCGGATACGCTTCCCATCGAAATCGGCGGCGTGGATTATCGGCCGGTGAACGAAGGCGCCTACCTCAGCGAAACCGACCTCGGAAAACTGAAGACAATTTTCTGGCGCCACAATATTCTGGGATTCACGCCGTTCCTTGATGTTCCCGCGACGATTCAGCAATCTGAGAACTCTGATCCGATCCTCGCCATGATTGTGGGGACGTGGTACGCGCAGGATGTGTCCGTCCCCGATGGCACGAAATTCAAGACTGGCCTGAGCGTCACGCATCCCTGGTGGAAAGTTCAGGGCCGCTGGTTTCACGATGACGCAAATGAATGCGTCATAGGTTCTGCGCTGGCCGCGACCATGCCGGGTGTGACCGCCGGAAAGGTCATTTACGTAACCAGCCGGTCGCCTGGCGATTCAGCGCAAGGCCAACCCGGCGCAACGCAAGCGATTGCTCTCAAAGTAGTGGGTATCGTGTCCACGGATGACGCGGAGGACAAGGCGCTGCTCGTGCCTCTCGCGATTGCGCAGAAATTATCGGGACATCCAGGCCAATTTCGCCAGCTTTTTGTAAGCGCGCTGACCAAGCCGGCGGACACTTTCTCCGAACGCGATCCGCTGAAAATGACGCCGACGGAATACGATCGCTGGTTCTGTTCTCCATATATTTCTTCCATAAGCTTCCAAATAAAAACAGTGTTGCCAGGCACGGACGTGCGCACCATTCGCCGCGTGGCGGACACCGAAGGGCGCATCCTCTCGCGCGTAGGCACTCTGCTTTGGATTGTTACGCTCGCGGCGCTGGGCGCTGCGGCCCTGGCGGTTGCGGCTACGTCGGCTACGACCGTTCTTGAGCGGCGCGCGGAAATCGGCGTGATGAAGGCGTTGGGTGCGACCAACTCTCTGATCGCCGGGATTTTCCTCGCGGAACAGTTGCTGCTCGCGGTTGCGGGAGGCGCCATCGGGTTCGTAGTGGGCGCGGCATTGGCACGGAGCCTGGGCGCGAGCGTGTTTGGCACGCCCGCTTCGCCGCGGTTGATTCTGTTTCCGGTGATCCTTGGCATCGCGGCAATCGTGGCATTCGTGGGTAGTCTGATTCCTTTGCGGCGCGCGTCGCACTTCAATCCGGCGCCGATTCTGCGGGGCGAGTAATGTTCTGGCGCTTGCTCTGGAAACTCTTGCGCGGCAGCAGCGGGCGGCTGGTCGTCGCGATTCTGGCTCTGGTAAGCGGTGCGATGGTGATTTCTGCCCTGCTGAATCTCGAATTCGACATCGAGCGCAAGCTCACCCAAGAATTTCGCATGCTGGGTGCAAACCTGGTGATTTCTCCCGGTCACGATGCGCAAATCAACGGGGCGGCTCCCGCTGCGCTTATGAATGAGAGCGAGGCGTTCGCCGCAATTCAGAGCTTGAAGGACCCAGCCGTTGTGGCGGCGGCGCCTTTTCTTTACATTGTCGAGCGCGCCGGGGACACGCCCGTAGTCGTGGCCGGAACGAAGTTGGAAGAGCTGCCGGAGCTTGAGCCGGCGTGGAGGATCGAAGGCCAGTGGACTACTCCATCTCGCGAGAATCAGATACCTTGCATCGTAGGGCGCAATGTCGTACGCCAACTCCATCTCGCTCTGGGCAGCACGCTGCTTTTGTCTTACTTGGGCAAAACTACGCAGGCTACGCTGGTCGGCATCGTGGATGCGGGCGGCGCGGAAGACAATCAGGTCTTCATGGGATTGGCTGAAGTTCAAAGGCTCGCGGGACTTCCGGGCCAGATCGGTCTGGCGCAATTGAGCGTCAGGGGAACCGCTAAAAACATTTCGGAATACGCGGCGCGGCTGGCGGCTGCGCTGCCGTCTTACGAAGTGCGGCCAATCCGCCAGGTAACCGAAGCCGAGGGTGATCTTCTAAATCGCATCCGGCTGCTAATCGGGTCCATGGTGGTTCTGATTCTGGCACTGACGGCACTTTGCGTCCTGGCAACGATGGCAGCCCTGGCGATGGAGAGGCGCCAGGACGTGGGGCTGATGAAGGCGTTAGGCGGCTCGATTGCGCGAATCGTCGCGCTGTTTATGGCTGAAGTAGGCGTCCTTGGCGCGGCGGGAGGTTTCGTGGGCGCCATTTTGGGCATTGAACTTTCGCGCTGGATGGGCCAGCGCGTTTTTGGCACGGCAATTTCGCTGCGCTGGGAAATCTTTCCGCTGACCATCGCTCTTATGGTTGCAGTCGCGCTCGCCGGAGCGCTTCCTTTGCGGCTGCTGGGAAAAGTGAAACCGGCCGTAATTTTTCGAGGGGAATAGTGGCGACTCTGGTGCAAGTCGAGAATCTGCGCAAGGAATTTGGAAACGTTTGCGCGCTTGCAGGCGTGTCGTTCCGCGTGGAAGCCGGCGAATGGATTGCCATCATGGGGCCCTCGGGCTCCGGAAAGACCACGCTGATAAATATTCTGGGCGGGCTCGATATGCCCACTTCAGGGCAAGCGATTGTGGATGCCATTGACGTTGGCCGGCTGGACGAGTCCGGGCTTACGCGTTTCAGGGCGCAGAAGATTGGTTTCATCTTTCAACAATTTCACTTGGTGCCCTATCTGACCGCGCTAGAAAACGTAATGCTGGCGCAATATTTTCACAGCACCACCGATGAGAAAGAGGCGCGCGAAGCGCTCGAGCGTGTAGGCTTGGGCGATCGCATCGAGCATTTGCCTGGAAAACTTTCCGGCGGCGAACAGCAACGTGTAGCTGTTGCCCGGGCGCTGATCAATCATCCGAAGCTCATTCTCGCCGACGAGCCTACCGGAAACCTGGATGAAGCCAACGAGGAGACCGTGATCCAGCTCTTCCACGAATTGCACCGCGAAGGACATACTATTCTCATGGTCACGCACGCGCCCTCCATCGGACGCTTGGCCGATCGCCGCATCGCATTCGCGCATGGAAGGTTGGTGGAAGTTCCGGCGTCATTAAAAACCTCACTGTGACGCGGCTCCGTTGAGATCAAACGTCAAAGCGGGTCTGCTAGAATAGAAAGAAATGCCGATACCACACGATTTGCGAAAAAAGCCGATGGACGTGAAAGTACGCGTATCGACGGGCCAAGGTGTCGAAGTCACCTGGTCGGACGGGCACGCGAGCCGCTACGATTTTCCCTACCTGCGAGACCACTGTCCGTGCGCGCTGTGTAACGACGAGCGCGAAAAGAAGGCTCGCGTAGGGACATCGCCGAGCGGAGCTAGCGCTCCAAGTGCGGTATTGCCGATGTTTAAGCCGCGCGTGACCGCCAAGAGCGCAGTAGCGGTAGGGAACTACGCAATCCAGATTGAATTTTCGGACAGCCACGCGACGGGCATCTACAGCTTCGAGCATTTGCGCGAAATCTGCCCTTGCGAGGCCTGCGTGCGCGAGTTTGGGCCGGCGTCGGTAGAAAAGCTTCCCTGAAGGGCAGGTCAGGGCTTTGCGGCCGGCCTCGCTGCGTGATCGCGCGCCGGGGAAGAAATCCCGGACGTGCAACTCTTTGTTTTTGCGATAAATTCAACGTATAGTTCTTCTCCTCATCTCTATAACGTATGTCATCCGACTCCACCGGCCACATTTTCACACCAGGTAGGGTACGCCCCGTAGCCAAGGTCCTCGTGGCCACTACGGCCATGCTGGCGTTCATTTCTTTCTGGCGGGCCGCGGCCATCGTCCTGAACGATCTGGCGTCGTCGGCTTATTACGCCGGCGGCGAAGCAGAGCAGTTCATCGGCAAGACGGCTCCGTGGTTCATCCTGGGCATCATGCTGTTTTCCTACGCGGTGCGAGCGATTTACGTAGAGAGCTGCAGCATGTTCGTTCGGGGCGGCGTGTATCGCGTGGTGAAGGAAGCCCTAGGCGGAACGCTGGCAAAGTTCTCGGTTTCCGCGCTGATGTTCGACTACGTCCTTACTGGACCCATCAGCGGCGTGTCCGCGGGCCAATATCTGGTCGGCGTACTGAACGAATTATTCGTTTACGCTCACATTCCGATTCATCTTCACGTAAACGGCACCGCTGCAGCGGTCGCCATCGTGATCACGCTTTATTTCTGGTGGGAAAATATCAAGGGCGTGCCGGAATCCAGCGGCAAAGCGCTGCGGATCATGCAGCTCACCACCATCATGGTGATCGTCCTGATTAGCTGGTGCTTTTACACCTTGTATGCCCGTAGCGGCTGGCATCTGCCTCCCGCGCCGCTGCCCCAGAACATGAAGCTCGACAAGGGGTCGCTTGGCTGGCTGGATCGCTATCAATGGGCGCATACGATCACGCTGATTGCGATTTTTGTCGGGCTGGGCCATTCCGTGCTGGCCATGAGCGGCGAAGAATCACTCGCGCAGGTCTATCGAGAAATTGAACATCCCAAGCTGCCCAACCTGAAAAAAGCCGGGTTGATCATATTCATTTACAGCCTGGTTTTCACCTCGTTGGTTTCCTTCTTCGCGGTGATGATCATTCCGGACAACGTACGGGGAAAATTCACCGAGAACTTGATCGGCGGACTCTCGATGCATCTGGTCGGAAGTTTCCCCGTACGGCTTGCGTTTCACGTGTTCGTCGTGGTCGTGGGTGTTCTGATCCTTGCGGGAGCTGTGAACACGGCGATTGTGGGCTCGAACGGAGTGCTCAACCGCGTGTCGGAAGACGGAGTGCTGACCGACTGGTTCCGCCACCCGCACTCGCGCTTCGGAACCACTCACCGTATCATCAACATGGTTGTAGCCTTCCAGATCGTCACCATCCTGGCTAGCCGAGGCGACGTAACCTTTCTGGGCAACCTCTACGCGTTCGGCGTGATCTGGAGTTTTGCTATGAAAGGCATTGCGGTTCTGGTGCTGCGCTACACGCATCCCCAGGATCGCGAATATCGCGTGCCGCTCAATCCCGTTATTTTCGGCGTGGAAATTCCGATTGGGCTGGGAATAATCACCCTGGTTCTGCTTTCGATCGCGGTGATTAATCTATTTACAAAACCCGATGCCACTATGGCGGGAATTACGTTTACTCTCATTCTGTTCACTGTCTTTGAAATCTCCGAACATCGAATGCATAAGCGCCAGGCCGGCGCAGCTCACGTCGAACTCGATCAGTTCAATCTTGCGCAGGAAGCCGAGCTGACTCCCACGAGCGTGGGTGTTGCTCCAGGAAGCATCCTTGTTCCGGTTAGCACCTACTACGCGCTGTATCACCTGGAAGCTGCGTTGAAACGCGTGAAAGGACTGGACGCGGAAATAGTGGTATTGCACGTGCGCATGTTGCGGCGAGCGGCGTCAGGCGAATACGATTTGGATCCCGACCAACTCTTCAGCACCATCGAGCAGTTGCTGTTCACCAAGGTGCTCGCCATCGCGGAGAAAGAAGGAAAGCCGGTGCGCCTGGCCGTGGCAGCGGCCAACGATTTGTGGGAAGGCATTCTGCGTACGGCGATGAACCTTCAGTCGAGCACGATTGTGAGCGGTAGCTCGTCGAAGATGCCCGTTACGGAACAGGCGCGCGAGATCGGATTAGCCTGGGAGCGCATGCCGGAACCCCGGCCGCGCTTGGCCCTGGAGATTTTCACGCCCGCGGGCCAGGAATATATCTTCTACCTCGGGCCGCACGCGCCTCGCCTTACACCCAAGGAAATTGACGTGCTGCACAAGATGTGGCTCAAGTTCAGCGAAAAGCTGGCCGGCGAGGAACTCCACCATCACGACATCATTCATTTTGCGCTGACCGAACTGGAGCGGGAAATCGCGGAAGGTCAAGGCGATGAGGTGCTCGAAAGACTTCGCCAGCATCTTCGGGACATCCAGACCCGCAGGCTGAATCCTCCGGCGGACCCGAAAAATTT
>Ga0187863_10002397_pt1 | contig 14316 bp, 11 predicted proteins | sample June2016WEW_11_1_FD_132975 | JGI IMG/M metagenome (GOLD analysis project Ga0187863, IMG submission 132975) | Peatland microbial communities from SPRUCE experiment site at the Marcell Experimental Forest, Minnesota, USA - June2016WEW_11_10 | ecosystem: Environmental > Terrestrial > Soil >... | reverse complement strand
CCGCGTTTCCTGAGACTTCCAGATCGGGGTTGTTCGTCACTTTCCCAACTTCCTCTTTAATCTTCCCTTTCACTTCGTGCAGCTTCCCCTCGGTCCGGTCTTGCGTACTTGGTTTCATTATTTATCCCTTTCGTTTTACTGACTTGCGATTTGCCTTTCCCCGTTGCCAAAGCGTGTTCGCGGCAACGGGGAGCAATACATCGGGTTCATTCACTACTGACGAGGACGCTCTTCGGTTTTGGGCGCTTCCTTTGCTGGACGAGGCGCAGGCTGCGCACGAGCTACAGTTGGCTGCCGTGGCGCGCTCTGTGGTTTTGGCGCCGCTTCAGCCTTGGGTGCAGCCTTAGGTGCAGCCTGACGCGGCGCAGACTGCGCATGAGTTGCAGTCGGCTTCTCGGACTCAGCCGGCTGACGAGCCGCCTTGGTCGTTGCCGCTTTGTTTTCGTTCGACCGGGTTGCCGCTTCTTTATTCGCCGCGGCTTTGTTTTCGTTCGACCGCGTCGTAGCTGCAACCTTGTTTTCGTTCGACCGGGTTGCTGCTTCTTTGTTCGCCGCGGCTTTGTTTTCGTTCGACCGCGTCGTAGCTGCCTTATTCGCCGCAGCCTTGTTTTCGTTCGACCGGGTTGCTGCTTCTTTGTTCGCCGCGGGTTTGTTTTCGTTCGAGCGGGTCGTAGCTTCTTTACTCGCAGCTACTTTGTGTTCGCTCGACCGCGACGCGGCCGCCTTATTCGCGGCAGTTTTGTTTTCATTCGAGCGCGTCGCCGCCGTCCGATTTGCAGACGCCTTGCTCTCATTCGACCGCGCCGCAGCCGTCTTATTCGCCGCTGTTTTATTTTCGTTCGAGCGCGTCGCGGATGCCTTATTCGCCGCTGCCTTGTTCGAGGTAGCCTTGTAAGGTGTTCCTGCGCTCTTCGCCGCTACGACGCCATGACCAGTGAACTCCCCCGGCTTGGCTGTCGCAGCGATTGCGGGACGCCCGTGATTCACGGACGCCAAAAGCGCGTGGTTGGTGCTGGCAGCGTGCGCATGCTGGGTTTGCAGTGCCGTTGGCGGCCGGTGTTGCTCGTGCGATGCCGTCTCCTCCGCCGCCGTGGGGCGGGCGCTCACTCCGCCTCGTCCGCCGTTATAGCTGACGTGGTTGAACGTCGTGTTGTTGATGACGGTCTTGCTGTAAACATTGTGAAAGCTCGCGCCGCTCACATTATTTACGGAGCGATTGTAGTAGAACGCTCCGCCATCCCAATATCCACCCTGATAGCCGAGTCCACCATAGCCGAAGCCGTAATTGACGCCGCCGTAAAAGCCGATACTCGTACCCCAATAGCCTTCATTCCAGGCATAGGCGTTGTCGCCCCAACCCCAATACCCAGGAGTCCAGAGCAGGCCGGCTTCAGGAGCCTCTTCCCACGTACCCGGAACCCAGAAGTAGCCGTCATCCCCGTAGGACCAGTAGCCCGGCGTCCACATATAACCGTCTGCGGGGCACATGGGTTGCGTGTACACAGGGAGGCCCGGAGGCGCGATCGTGATCGCCACGCCGAATTGCGCGAACGAGGCGGCCGGAATGGCCAGTATCACAAGTGCGAGCAACAGGAAACGGATCTTACTCGTTAAACGGATCTTACTCATCTTGAACCACCTTGCCAGATCATCCTTCGATTGCCCGGTCCTACCTTGCTGCTGCGGGCTGCGTGGATTGAAGTGCGGCGTGTCCATGTAAGGATTCCACCGATCCCGCCTCAAGTCTGTGCACTATGACTCACTTTTCGGTAATGGCTCAATTTGAATTTCTCTGCGTACCCTGCGGCTTTTCCTTTGCGAACTCTGCGGTTAAAGGGTCTTGTTCTGGTGCGAATCAGAAGACTTTAACCGCTGAGTGCGCGAAGTAGGGCCGCAGAGTACGCAGGGAAATTCACACCGAGCCACTACTCACTTTTCGGGAATGCCGCGATTAAAAGCGGCGCAGAATTGTTTGCTCCGAGATCCACCACTTGTCGGAGAGAAAACCGAGAAATGGAAAATCGGGAGCGCGGGAGGAACCTCAGAAGCGAGAGCCAGAGAAGCCGAAGAAATCACAGAAGCCTTGTCATTCCGAACGCCGCGTTTTTCGTCGCGGCGGAGGACTCAGCCGGCACCAGCCGTGCGCGTCAGCCATCGTGCCTCAGTCACTAGAAAGATGAGAACCAGCCCATAAAAAGCGCTTCGATCAATTTTGACCAGTAAGCAAACTCCCGACGCCAGATACTCGTCATCGGACAGCTTTCCAGGTTTCGAACTGCCGGACTTCCGGCTGTAGACCTCTTGTGAACCCGACAACACAAAGAGTTCTTGCTCACCACCACCGCCATGCGAGTTCGTCGGAGAAGAATACAGGAGATATCTATGAAGCTATTCAAAGGGCTAGGAATCGGATTATGCCTCGCTGTGCTCAGCACCCTCGTGGCGCCAAGAGCATCCGCGGATGACTGGAACCGGAAGACGACGATCACCTTCAGCGGTCCCGTTGAAGTTCCGGGCGTTGGGCTTCACCTCTTGCCGGCCGGCACGTACGTTTTCAAGATTGTCGATTCACAATCCGACCGCCACATTGTCCAGATTTTCAATCAGGACGAAACCCAGGTTCTCACCACGGTTCTGGCGATCCCGAACTACCGCTTGAAGACGACGGACAAAACGACCATCACGTTTCGCGAGCGCCCCGCCGGACAGCCGGAAGCTCTGCGAGCATGGTTTTACCCCGGACGTGCATGGGGCGAGGAATTTGTGTACAACAAGTCGAGAGCTCTGGAGATTGCGAAGGAAACGAACGAGCCTGTGCTTTATACGCCGGACGAGTTGGCCACCGCGCCCGCCGAAACCTTGAAGACCGCCCCCGTTCAGGCGGTTGCTCCTACCGGGGACCCGATCGAATTGGCGCAGGTCGTTGAAGCACCACCGGCTGAGCCAGTTATGGTGGCTGCGGCCGATCCCCTGCCGAAGACAGCCAGTCCGCTACCCTTGATTGCACTGCTTGGGTCGTTGACGATTGGCGCTGGCTTCGCTCTCTCAGCATTTTCGAAGCGAGGCATTTGAACCAGGCCAGGGATGGATCTTTTTGAAGGATCCGCCCACGTAAGTTGACCGGATGCCGGACGGCGCAAGGCATCGCGCTCGTCCGGTGGCTCCGGACTCGTTTTCAGAAAACGACACGCCGAAAGAAACACGGATGCCTGAACATTCCCTATCCGCGTCACGCTCACAATATTGGTCTTCTATCGCCGCACTTCTCTTTCTGATTGCACTACCGCTTGCTCTGCCGATTGCACTGTCGAGTCGGGCTCCGGCACAGGAACCTGTCGCGGCTCCAGCCCGCCCGGGCGGCGAATACGCCATTAAAGTAAATGTCGACGTGGTGGTCTTGCGCGCCACCGCGCAAGACCGCAAAAATGTTCTCGTCTCCGGACTCAACAAAGAAGATTTCCAGGTGTACGAAGACGGAGCACTGCAAACCATCAAGTATTTCAGCCACGACGATGTCCCGGTCACAGTCGGACTGGTGGTCGACAACAGTGGAAGCATGACGCCGAAGCGCCATGACGTGATCGCCGCTGCCATGGCGTTTGCCCGCTCCAGCAACCCCCAGGACCAGATGTTCGTGGTCGACTTCAACGAAAAGGTTTCGTTCGGACTTCCGAGCAATACCGCGTTCACAGACGAGCCGGCTCAGTTGCAAGTTGCCCTGTCCCGAGTCGCGGCCGATGGGGAGACGGCACTCTACGATGCCGTTGCCGTTGCGCTCGAACACTTGAAGATGGGGAATCGCGACAAGAAAGTGCTGATCGTGGTCAGCGATGGAGGCGACAACGCCAGCCGGCATAAGTTGGCGGAAATCAACGCCCTGGTGGCGCAGTCAAATGCGATCATCTACACCATCGGCATTTTCGATGACCAGGATCCCGATCGCAACCCCGGTGTGCTCAAGCGCCTGGCGAAGGAAACCGGTGGCGAGGCCTTCCTGCCTGAATCATTAAAGGACGTTGAGCCCATCTGCGAACGGATCGCTCGCGACATCCGTAACCAGTACACCATCGCCTATAACCCCACGAACAAGAAGCGCGACGGAACCTATCGCGCAGTACTCGTGAAAGCGACCGCTCCGGACCACAGACGCTTGACGGTGCGCACTCGAACCGGCTACGTCGCACCCCTATCGTCTCAGCCGTCATCTCAGTCACCCCAAGCTGCGAATCCAACCGGCGACCGGCCGTGAAGCTCGCATCCGAACCGAACACCCCTTTCGCGCGCAGGCAAAGGCGTCTTCGGTGGACTCAGCGTCTCTTGTTTATCACTGGTATTCTCCTGCTTGGCTACGTAGGTTTCACTCTGCTCGAAGCCAGGCTCTACCAGGCCTCCGCAAAACGCTCGCTGGAAAACCAAATCCGGCTGCAAAACGACCAGGTTCAAAAAGAACAGGTTGAAAAAGAGCAGGGCGAAAATCACACCAAGCCCGTAATCAGCAGAGCCGTGACCAAAACAGGTGACGTTCTGGGCCGCATGGATATCCCGAGGCTGGGAATGTCCGTCGCAGTGCTGCAAGGCACCAGTTCGCGAGTGCTGCGGCTGGGAATCGGGCACATCGCGGGCACTCCGCTTCCCGGGGAAGATGGAAACATCGGAATCGCCGGGCACCGCGACACTTTTTTCCGTGGACTGAAAGACATTCGCAAGAATGACGAAATTCAGATTCAAACCGCGAGGGGCCTGTCCCGCTACGAGGTCGATTGGGCAAAGGTCGTCGCTAACGATGATCAGGGCGTCCTCGCTCCCTCCACCAACTCCGCACTTACGCTGGTGACCTGCTATCCGTTTTATTTTGTCGGTCCCGCCCCCAAGCGGTTCGTCGTCCGAGCGCACAAGTACTAACTCCCGCGAGCCATATCCCGACAACAACAACCGCCGTCTGACTGGCGACGTTCGCATTACGGTCGTAACCCAACCTCGGTTTTCCCGCTGCTTTCGCAGCAACCTCTCTCGTATTCTTTCGGGAGAGAAGGCATTTCTCATTGGCTCGCCTGAGGTCAGGCCTAGCGGGAGGCATTGTGCGCTATAGGACCGCTGCTATTTTGTCCGTTATACTGATCGCCGGAATGTGGGGACTGCCAGCCGTAGCGATGGCTGTTCTTCGTCCGTCCATGGAACAGGGTGTTGCAATACCTCTCTATGAAAGACTTCTTTATGGTGTCGCTATATTCTGTCTTACCTTCCGCTGGCTCCTCGCGCTCCCGATTTTATCGGTGCTGTTCACCGTCGCAGGATTCACTCATTCAGGAACCCCGTCAAAGCGTTGAGTGACAGCGTTAACCGTTTTCTACTCTCCCTAAGTGCGCGCGATCTAACTCTCGGGTTCATCAATCTCACGATCCAGCCCTGGCACTCACAGGAACCGATCCCTCCAGCCGCCAGCGTTGACTTGCCCCCTGTCTGAGCCTACGATTTTTCCAGGGCGAAGGAGCTTCTCCCATGTCTACCCAACCATCCTCAGAGATTCGCCCGTCCACCAGAGACTGGGGCATGACAGCAAAAACCATTCTCACTGCCATTATGAGTCTTCTGAGCCTTCTTGTGACCGGCCTTGGACTCGTAGAGAAAGATGTGTTGTGGCTGTGGATAGGATTTATCGGTTGCCTGGTTTCCGGAGTCTTTATTCAACTCTTTATCAACCGCATAAAGAACGATGTTGCGGGGGGTCGCAGGTAAGAACACGCTCCGAAATGATCACTGCTGTAAAATCTGGCCGGCCTGCGGATGAACCCGCTGGTCCTTGATTTCGCCGGCATCCCATCCTCCGCCGAGGGCCTTCACCAGATACACGGAGCTGACCATCCGCTGTCCGAGCAACTGCGTCTCCAGGCGTTCGCTGGCTAGGAGGGTCGTCTGCGCGGTGATGACGTCGAGGTAACTGGTCACCCCGCCGATGTAACGATTGTTGGCGATAGTCAGAGCGCGACGCGCATCCTCCACCGCTGCACCCTGCGTGGTGAGCGCCTGCGAGAGCGTGCTCAGATTGCTGATGCCATCTTCGACTTCCTGAAACGCCGTGAGCACCGATTGCCGGTAGTTGGCCACAGACTGCTCATAGGCGGATCGCGCGGCGGCGAGGTTGGCGCGGTTCCTCCCACCCTGCAGAATGGGTTGCAACGCATCCGCGCCGAGCGACCAGAAAAGGCTGGGCGCGCTCAACAGCGACGTGATGTCCGTGCTCTGCCATCCCCCCGACCCGCTCAGGGTGATGTGCGGATAGAATGCTGCGCGGGCGATGCCGACCTGGGCGTTCTGGAAAGCCATCAGGCGTTCGGCAGTAGAAATATCGGGTCGGCGCTCGAGCACGTCCGAGGGCACTCCCAGCGGAACTGGCGGCGGCGCGACCGCTAACGGCGCGACTGGCACACTCAGGCTGGAAGCCGACTGTCCCACCAACACCGCGATGGCGTGCTCGTACTGCGCGCGCGACTGTTGCACCAGCGCCAGCTGCGACAATGTCGAATCGAGCAGTGCGGCCTGCTGCGCAACTTCCAGTCCGCTCGCAATGCCACCCTGGTGACGGTTGTTTACCAGATCCATTCCCTTGCGCTCGTAGCCCACGGATTCCTGCACCACCTGATACTCAGCGTCCAACTCACGCAGCGTGAAATAGTCGGCCGCAAGTTCGGCGGTCAGCACCAACTGCACGTTCGCCAGATCGGCAGCCGTGGACTGCAAAGTTGCGTTGGCCGCTTCCACGTTGTGCCGCACTCGTCCGAAAAGATCGGCTTCATAGCTCAGAGAAAACGGAATCGTATAGACGCTCTGCGTGTAAGGCGGGACGGCCTGGTGAACGCCATTCACGATGGTGGGCTGCTCGCCGTTCAGCGGACGATTGCCGGAGCCTCGCTCGCGTAGCGCGCTGGGATCCACCGAGAGTTGCGGGAACATGTCTGCAGTGGCAACCCGCGCCAACGAACGCGCCTGGTCCAGACGGTCGCGCGCGGCCGCCAGAGACTGGTTCGCCTGCAGCAATTGTTGCTCGTAGCCGTCGAGCGCCGGATCGTTGAAGATTTTCCACCACTCGCCTTTTGGAATGGAATCTTTAGGCACAGCCTGTTGCCACGGCGGTTGCGTCTTCCATGCATCCGGCGGCGGAACGGAAGGCGCGGGTCGGCTGTAACGCGGGCCCACCGTGCATCCGGCGGCGAGGCCGAGCAGCGCAACAACAGCCGGGATTGCAACCCGCTTCATTTCGCGTTGCCCGTCTGCTGCGTTTCGCTTTTACTATTCTGGACGGGCGACGGTTGACCTTGTTGCTGTTGATCCGGTGCCGGCTGCGCCACTTTCACCTGCTGTCCGTCTTCCAGCGAGTCCGCCGGGTTGACTACAACCTGGTCACCGGGAGAAACACCGCCGAGAATCTCCAGCGTGGCCCCGTAATCGCGGCCAATATTTATCGGGCGCAACTGCACTTTCTCATCGGGGCCAATGACGGCAAGGCGCGGGCCCTCGGCACGGAACAGCATCGTGTTTACCGGAACCGTAACCTTGTTTACGTCCGAGCCTACCTTGAAGTGAACTTCTCCGAACGAACCGGGGTAGAGACGCCCGTCCTTGTTGGGCACGTCAACCTCGGTCAGCAATGTTCGCGTGACTGGATCAATGCTTTCCGCCGTGCGTGCCACCTTCGCGGAGAACTTCTGCCCCGGAAATTCCTGAAGCGTAACAGTCGCTCCGGCGCCAACCTTGATGTATGGCGCATAAGCCTGAGGAACGCTGGTGTAAACGCGCAGGGGGTCGACCCGCGCCAGGTCAAACAGTTCCCGCCCAGCCGCCCCGGCTCCGGCATTGATGAGCGCACCGGGATCGACGTTGCGGCGCGTGAGCACGCCGGAAAATGGCGCATAAACATCCTTGAAGCCCTCCAGTTGTTCGAGGCGCCGCACATTCGCGTCCGCAGCCGCGAGGTTCGCCTGAGCCTGTTTGTATGCGCTCGCATATTGGTCAGCCTCCTGCGCGGAAACGGAATCGGTCTTGCGCAGGTTTTCCCAGCGATCGGAGCTGATCTTCGCCAGATCCATCTGCGCCACGATTTGTTCCCGAGCGGCCCGGCTCTGGTTCAATTCCTGATCGACCTCAGGGGTGTCGATCTTGGCCAGCAACTCACCCTTGTTCACTCGGCTGCCAATATCCTTGTACCAGCGCAGAAGATAACCGCTGGTGCGGGCGTAGATGGGAGATTCCTCGTAGGCTTGCAGCGATCCCGGCAAAACCAGATCCTCGTCGGGCTTCTCGGCCAGCGGGTGCACGACAGCCACGGTTGGCACCGTGCTGCGTTCCGTCTCCTTGGCGAGCGCCCGCTCGTGGCTCGCATGGCTCCACAATGTAAGCGCCCCGGCGACCAGCAGAATCAGTAACAGCACCGCCACGATCGTCAGAGCTTTCCCCGGCGGTGCCGGTGGAACATCCGGCGGTTTCTGGATCCCCGGCGGCTGGTGCCGGGCATGCTTCTGAATCGCTTCAATTTCCTCGTCACGCTGGGCCTGCGCACTCAACGCGTGTTTCAGCTCGCCCTCGCCCGGCTGCGACGGATGCACGTTTTCGCTCGGCTCGCTTCGCGGCAAGTCGGTCGGCGTTGGCTTGGATTCGTCTTCTGCGCTCATGCTCCACTCCGATTTCTGCGAAACCTAATTAGCGGCCCTGTGCCTGTTCCTGGCGCGCCCGCTTGGATTCCCGGCGTCCATGGAATATGGCAAATACACTTGGAACGAAAAATAGAGTTGCGATCGTGGCGAACAACAATCCGCCAATCACTGCGCGGCCCAGTGGCGCGTTCTGCTCACCGCCTTCCCCAAAGCCTAAAGCCATCGGCACCATTCCAATGATCATGGCCAGCGCGGTCATCAGCACCGGGCGGATGCGGGTATAACCGGCCGCGACCGCGGCCTGCAACGCCGGAATCCCTTCGTCCATCTGTTCTCGGGCGAAGCTGACCATCAGGATCGAATTAGCTGTGGCCACACCCATGCACATGACCGCGCCGGTCAGCGACGGCACGCTTAGCGTGGTGCGGGTTAATAACAGGAACCAGCAAATTCCCGCCAGCGCTCCCGGCAGTGCCGCAATAATGATGAACGGATCGAGCCACGATTGGAAATTGATGACGATCAATAAATAGACCAGCAGAATGGCGCCCGCCAGTCCTACGCCCAGGCCAAAGAACGACGACCGCATGGTAGCAACCTGCCCGCGCACCACGATGTGCGTGCCGCGAGGCAATTTCCCGTCGAAGGTCTTGAGCACCTTGTCGGTCTCCGCCGCCACCGCCCCCAGATCTCGATCCTGCGTACTGGCGTAAACGTCGATGACCGATTGCACGTTGTAGTGATTCACGGTGGCGGCCCGCACGGCCGGGGACACCTGCACCAGGTTGCTCATCAATTGCGAGCCCTGCTGTGAGTTTACTGGGATGGTCATCAGGTCCTGCATGCTGGTCATGCGGTATTGCGGCGACTGCACGGCCATCGAGTACGTGACTCCGTTGCGCGGGTTCAGCCAGAAATTCGGCGAGGTCTGAAAGCTTCCGCTCAGCGATACGAGCACGCTCTGCGCCACGTCGCGCGCCGTCAGCCCAACCTGGGTGACCCGCGTGCGGTCGATATCCATGTGCAGCGTGGGCAGCGAAAGCAGTTGCTGCACGTGCACATCGGCCGCGCCCGGAATGTGGCGCATCTTGTTTGCGATCTGCTGCGCAATCCCATAACTGCTTTGCACGTCGGTCCCGACAACCTGCACATCGATGGGGGCGGGCAGGCCAAAGTTCAGAATCTGCGTAACGATATCCGCCGGCTGGAAGAAAAACTCTACTCCCGGAAAGCGCTGGGGCAGCACCTCTCGCAGACGCCGGATAAGGCCGGCCGTGGGGCGGTGATGCTCGGGGTCGAGCGCAATCAGGATCTCCACATCGCTGGCGCCAATCGTTCCGCTCGAGCTATAGGACTGGTTGATCCCGGAGTTGGGCAGGCCGATGTTGTCCAGAACCGTCTGCAATTCGTCACCCGGAATTTCCTCTCGCAGGACCGCTTCGACTTGATCACTGAGCCGCGCGGTCTCTTCCACCCGTAGTCCGGGGCGCGCCCGCACATGCAGGCGCAGCAATCCTGCATCTACCTGGGGAAAAAAGTCTTCTCCTAGAAACGTAAACAGCCCGAGCGACAGCAGGCAGAATGCGAGAAAGCAGACTACGAAGCCCCCTCGATATTCAAGAGTCGTTTCCAGCAGCTGTTCGTAGCTGCGGCGGAAGTCTTCAAATTTCCGCTCGAAGCCGCGCTGAAAGCGGCCCAGGAACGACTTGGGCGTCTCCGCCCGGTGCTCGTGTCCACGCATGATGTACATCACCAGGGTGGGAATGAGCGTTCGCGAAAGCAAGTAACTGGCCAGCATGGCGAAGCTGACGGCCTCGGCCAGCGGCACAAACAGAAATTTCGCCACGCCCGCCAGAAAGAACATGGGCACGAACACGATGCAGATGCTGAGCGTCGAGACGAAGGCGGGCACGGCGATCTGTTGCGCGCCATCCAGAATCGCCTGCCTCATTTCCTTGCCCATGGCAAGGTTGCGCTCAATGTTTTCAATCTCTACTGTCGCATCGTCAACCAGGATGCCGACGGCGAGCGCCAATCCTCCCAGGGTCATAATATTGATGGTCTGGCCGATGGCGCTCAGCACGATGATGGAAACAAAAATAGACAGCGGAATAGAAATGGAAATGACGATGGTCGGGCGCCAGTCGCCAAGGAAGATCAGGATCATCACGGCAGTGAGCGCCGCTGCAATCAACCCTTCGCGCAACACACCCTGGATGGAGGCGCGCACAAATAAAGACTGATCAAACAAAGAAGTGATTTTCAGTTCCGGAGGAAGGCTCTGTGCCGCCACCGCCACGATGTTTTTGACACCGGCGACAATTTGCAGCGTCGACGCGCTACCGTTCTTGTAGATCGACATCAGCGCGCCGCGATTGCCATCCTGCCGCACAATGTTGGTCTGCGGCGCGAAGCCGTCGCGGACATGCGCTACGTCCCTCATATAAAGCGTGGAACCGTTGACGGTCTTGACCGGCAAGTCGTTCAATTCCGCGATGGTCTGCGGCGTTCCGTTCATCTCGACGTTATATTCCAGCGGGCCAAGCTTGATCGTCCCCGTGGGCAGAATCAGGTTCTGCGCGTTGACCGCGTTGACGATATCGTTCGGCGAAAGCCCGTAAGACTGGAGCTTCGGCAAATCCAGGTCCACCTGAATCTGGCGAAGTTTGCCTCCGTAGGGATAAGGTGTCGCTGCCCCCGGCACCGTCGCCAGAAAATTTCGCAGGAAGTTTTGCCCAAGATCGAAGAGTTGCTGTTCAGGCAACGTCTTGCTGCTTAACCCCAACTGAATGATCGGTGTGGTAGAAGCGCTATAAGAGATGATCAGCGGCGGCGTGGTGCCGGGAGGTAACTGGCGCACGGCCGTCTGCCCGATAGCCGTGATTTGCGCGATGGCTCCTTGCACATTCGTGCCCGGCCGGAAAAACACTTTGATCACTCCCAGGCCGTACACCGACTGGGATTCCATATGCTCGATGTCGTTGACCGTGGTGGTGATTCCGCGTTCGGAGTTGGCCACGATGCGGTCGGCCATATCCTGGGGCGACATCCCCGAATAGAACCAAACCACCGAGACCACTGGAATATCGATATCCGGAAAAATGTCGGTGGGCGTGCGCAGAATTGTGATCGGCGTCAGAAGAATGATGACGAGCGCCATCACCACAAATGTGTAGGGACGCCGGAGAGCTAACGCAACAATCCACATCGGTTAGGCACAGCTTCAGTTTCGAAAACAACGTTCGGATAAGAAGAAAGGCTCCCTCACGGCTCCTGAAGAGAACCCCGCGAACTCTATTTTAGATTCGATACTGATCGTATTGGATTCTAAAGTCCTTCTTAATTATTATATGGTAGGGTGGGAACATGCGCCAGAAGCTTTCAGCTCGTGGCCCGAGCAGTGGAGCCAGTCGCAAGCGTTCCCCTGGCCGTCCCCGCAGTGAACACGCCCGCATGGCCATCCTGCGCAGTACCTTGAAGCTCCTGGGAGAGAATGGCTTTTCCGATCTAACCATTGAAGACGTGGCGGCTCACGCGAGCGTTGGCAAGGCTACGGTTTATCGCTGGTGGCCGAACAAAGCCGTTCTTATCGCTGACGCGTTCGCCAGCAGCGCCACCCGCAAACTCCACTTCCCCGACACTGGCTTCCTTCGCACGGACATGAGTCAACAGATGCGTCAGCTCATCAAAGTGTTTCGCAGCCCTCGTGGACGCATTGTTTCCGCCATTCTTGGCGGAGGTCAGAGTGACCGGGATCTTATCGCCGCTTTTCGCGAACGCTTCCTCTGGCCGCGCCGGCGGGAGGCCTACGCCACGTTGCGTCGCGGAATTCTACGCGGCGAACTCCGGCCAGACCAGGACCTGGACCTCCTGCTCGACTCGCTCTACGGACCCATCTACATGCGCTTCCTGATACGGCACGACAGTTTGACTCCTGACTTTGTCGACCGCCTTTGCGACCTGGTGCTAAGTGGAGCGAGTCCACGCCGTAACCAATCCGGCAGAAACTTGCCCGTACTAAAGCGGCCGAAGCCAAAGCTCTCCGCTTCGTAGATGTTCCTGTGTCGGCCGCCCGCAAACCCTTTCGCCGCAGTCTGCCTCACCTCGCCGGCGTAATCGTGATATTCCGAAACGTGACATGCCCGGCTTCGGTACCCTGCAAATAAATCGGTCCGGGTAGTCCTTCATGACTATCCAAAGCCCCACCCGTGATGCCCGGGATTTCCTGCCGGTCGATAATTGTCTGGCCATTTTGCAAAACCGTGACCACTCGTCCCACCAGCGTGATGTCGTAGGTCTGCCATTCTCCCGGCCGGCGCGGCTGTTCGGGCGTGGGAGCCAGGAACCCATACACGCCACCGGTGCGCATAGTCGGCCCTTCCGGTTCAGGATCGTCTTCGATCTGCAGCTCGTACCGGCCGCGCAGATAAACGCCGCTATTCGATCCCGGCGCACAATTGAATTCGACGTGTAACTTGAAATCCTCAAACTTGGCATCAGTAATCAGTTCCGCGCCGCGCCCCGGACTCACTAGCGTTCCGTTCTCTACCTTCCACCTTGTCGTTGCCGCCGGATCGCTCGGCATCCACCCGCTCAGATCCTTCCCGTTGAATAACTGCACCGGCTTCCCCCACTTCGGATCTCCCTTTCTCTTCAGAGAGGGCGCTCTCTCACCCGTCCATTGCAACGGAGTTCCATCGGGACCGGTCGTGGTCCCCACCAGCGTCGTCCCCGCCAGCCTGCCCTCAAAGACCATGTCGTCTTTCCTGTCTTCCTCTTCTTTCGGAGAAACGAAGGTGAGCGTGCCATTCACAAGCTCACATTTTGGCAGCGGCCGCGCGTGTCCCGAACGGCTCACCATTCGAGCCTTGAGCTGCCCATTTTCCTGGGTAATCTCCAGCCACGAGGGATATTCGCGGGCTGGCGTCTTCAGCGTCAAATCCCAACGTCCCAGAAACGGCTGAACCAACGCCGCTGCGTCCGCGGAGTTCTTCGGTTCGGAATACAAAAGTGTAGAAAGCAACAGGATCAACGTCGTTAAAGCGAATAATCTCCCCCGCGTCCTCAACTCGGCCACCCTGCACGCCCATCCCATTAGATTTTTCATGAATTGCTCCTCAGAGCGATTGTAGCTGCGATGCCATTTGCACGGCGACACCAGCGGCGTCACAAAGACGCGGCCCAGAACCACCCCAACATTTCTCCGTGAAGCTTTCTGATCTTAGGATGAACAATTTATCATTGGTTCGCCATCTTGTATTCATCCTGTAGTTGATAATCTTCCTTATGGGATCTTGTGAATGCCATCGGACAATTCGTGACCGGCAACTCGCCATCGTATTTCTAGTCTTCATCTTTGCGGCATCTCTCAGTCGCGCTCAAGACAATTACGAAATCCAGGTGTACGGGTCCGACCTGGTCGATCCCCGACACACCATGGTGGAACTCCACAGCAACTTCACGATCGACGGATCGAAGACAATCGTCGATGGTGTTTACCCCACCAATCACGCCGAGCACGAGACCGTGGAGATCACTCACGGCTTCAACGACTGGTTCGAGTGCGGCTTTTACATTTTCACTTCCATCACCGAGGGACAGGGCTGGCAATGGGTGGGTGATCACATCCGCCCGCGCGTTGCCGTCCCTAAAAAATGGCACTGGCCTG
>Ga0187863_10002396_pt1 | contig 14317 bp, 13 predicted proteins | sample June2016WEW_11_1_FD_132975 | JGI IMG/M metagenome (GOLD analysis project Ga0187863, IMG submission 132975) | Peatland microbial communities from SPRUCE experiment site at the Marcell Experimental Forest, Minnesota, USA - June2016WEW_11_10 | ecosystem: Environmental > Terrestrial > Soil >... | reverse complement strand
TTCCTGTCCCCCTACGGCGCGGCCAAGGCGGGCCTGATCTCGCTGACCAAGTCGCTGGCCGTCGAGTGGGCGGCCAGCGGCATCCGGGTCAACGCGCTGTGCCCGGGGTGGACCGCGACCGAGCTGAACCGCAACCTCTGGGAAGACGAGACCGCCGGGCCTGCCACCGTCGCGTCGGTGCCGATGCACCGCTGGGCCCGCCCGGACGAGATGTCCGGCCCCGCGGTCTTCCTGGCCAGCGAGGCATCCTCGTACATGACTGGCCAGGTGCTGGTCATCGACGGCGGCCAGACCGCGATGGCCTGACCGCGGTCTCGCCGGCCGCGCGCACCCGCCTGGCTGGACAAAGCCGTTATAGATAACGAACGGTGGCCGGTGCCTGCGCACCGGCTACCGTTCGCTCGTCCTGAGCGTGACGCCCCGCGTGTGCCGGCTGCTACTCCGTCCACCACTCGTCGTCGTTCCCCTTGCCCTTGGCCGGCACCGGCTGCTTGGCCGGCGGCGCCTGCTGGGTGCCCTGCGGTGCCCGGGCCTGCTGGGTGGGCTGTGCCACCTGGCGGGCGGTGGCCTGCGGGGCCGGCGCGGCCGTAGCCGGGCCACCGTTGCGTGGCGGCGCCGCCGGAGCGGACTGCGGGGAGCTGGCCGGGGCCGGCGCGCTCGGCGCCGGGCCGACCGCCTTGGCGCCGGTGCCCACGGCCTGCTGCCGGGGCTGGAGCGCGTCGGCCAGGCCCGGCATCTGGGTGCCGAGCAGCTGGCTGATCTGGGCCAGGTGGGTGGAGATGCCCTCCTTCTGCTTCGACAGCTCGTCGACCTCACGCTGGGCCCCGGCCCGGTGCCGCTCGATCTCCGCCTTGGTGTCCGCCAGCAACTGCTCGGCCTGGGACTTCGCCTGGGCGACGATCTGGTCGGCGTTCTTCTTCGCGTTGGTGACCAGCTGACGCGAGTGCTGGTCGGCTTCGCGCCGGGTCTGCTCGGCCTGGGCGCTGGCCTTGGCGGCCCGCTGCTCGGCCGTGGCGGCCCGCTGCTCGGCCTCGCTGACCAGCTTCTGGGTGGCGGACTGGGCCGCAGCCAGCCGCTCGGCCTCCTGCCGCTCCGCTTCCTCGCGGCGGGACGCCAGCTGGATCTCGAACTCGGCCTCGGCCTGCGCCCGCTGTGCTTCGCTTTCCTCCAGGATGCGCTGCGCCTGGCTGCGCATCTCGTCCGCCTGGCGCTTGGAGGTGGTGAGGATCTCGTCCCGTTCCCGCTTGGCCGACGCCTTGAGCTGGGCCACTTCCCGCTCGGTGGTCGTCCGCAACTTGGCGATATCCCGCTCGATCGAGGCCCGCTTCTCGGCTACCTCGTGGTCGGCGGTGGCCCGCAGCTTGGCCACTTCCCGCTCGGTGGTCGACGTCAGCTCGTCTGCCTCACGCCGGGCACCCGTCTTGATCGCGTCAGCGTCGCGCTCCGCCGACGCCCGCAGCTCGTCGGTCTCCCGCTTGGCGTTGGCCCGCAGCTCGCCCGCCTCGTTCTCGGCCGCCGCGCGGACCTCAGCCGCGTCCACCTTGGCCGCCGCGTTGAGCTCGTTGGCAGCGGACCGGGCCTCCTGTGCGATCTCGGTCGCCTGCTCCTCGGCCAGCCGGAGCAGCTGCTCGATACGGGAACCCAGGCCGGCGTACGTGGGCCGCTCCTGCTCCCGGATCTGCCGGTGCGCGTCGGACAGCTCCTGCTGCAACGCCTGAATCTGCTCGCGGTGCTGGCGGACCTCGCCGTCAAGTTGCTTGAAGTATTCGTCGACCTGATGCGGGTCGTAACCGCGCATCACCCGCGCGAACTCGCGGGGGGTGGTTTCCTCGAAGAAGTTGCTGAGCTGGGCGTCGATTTCAGGCTGCATGTGGCTTGATCCTGGGTAGACGAGGGGGACGTGCGGGGGTGTGGGCATAGGGCATCGCGGTCCGCTCCGCAGGCCGTGGACGCCATCGCAGGCCGCCCCCAACCCAGCAGGCGCGGGGTGTGTGCCGCTCCGCCCGATGCCTGGCAGCATAGCCGGACCCCGCTGGCGTTAGCGGCGGCTTCACGTTTCCTCTTGCCGCAGAACGGCGCTTTTTGCCTTAGTAGCAGTGACCTGGTTCGGTTCCGGCGGTACCAGCGGAACCTACCCTTGGCCCATACTGCCACATACCGGGATATCTCCCATTGTGCCGGTGGTCAGCCCGCGGCCGGCTCGACCAATTCGGTGAGCACCCCGCCGAGGTCCGCCGGGTGCAGGAACGCGATCGACGCGCCCATGGACCCGTGCCGGGGGCGCCGATCGAGCGGGCGGATGTCCGTCGCTGCGATCGAGGCGAGCGCGGCCGTGATATCGGCCACGGCGTAGGCCACGTGATGAATCCCCTCGCCGCGGCGGGCGATGAACTTGCCGACCGTGGTGTCCGGGCCCAGCGGTTCGAGCAGCTGGATCCAGGTCGGGCCGCCCGAGGCCTCCCCGACCTGCAGCATCGCCTCGCGGACGCCCTGCTCGGGATTCTCTTCACGGCTGGCCACCGTCAGCGCGAAGGCGGACTCGTAGCGGGCGATCGCCTCGTCGAGGCTGCGGCAGGCGATCCCTACATGGTCGATCCGGAGCAGCATCGGCGGCCTCCATCCTGGGCAGGAACCTTTCCCTGGGTATCGTGGCAGACGCCCTGGTGCCGCGATACCCAGGGTGGGCACGGCCGCGCTGGGCCGGTGCCGGGCAGCGCGGCGGAGGTTGCGGCATGCGGGAAGCAGTGATCACCGGGGGAGCGAGGACGGCTCTGGGCCGGTTGCTCGGCTCGCTGAAGGACTTTACGGCCGCCCAGCTGGGCGGGGTCGTGATCGAGGCGGCGCTGGAGCGGGCCGGCCTCGGCGGCGACGAGGCTGATTACGTGATCATGGGCCAGGTGCTCCAGGCCGGGGCGGGACAGAACCCGGCCCGGCAGGCCGCGGTCGCCGGGGGCATCCCGATGTCGGTGCCGTCCATAACGATCAACAAGGTGTGCCTGTCCGGCCTGGACGCGATCGCGCTCGCCGCGCAGCTCATCCGGGCGGGCGAGTTCGACGTGGTGGTAGCCGGCGGCATGGAGTCCATGACGGGCGCACCGCACCTGCTGCCCCGGTCCCGGGCCGGGTACAAGTACGGCTCCATCGAACTGCTGGACGCGATGGCCTGGGATGGCCTGACCGACGCGTTCGACCACTCGCCCATGGGCGAGCTCGCCGACCGGCACAACGCCAGGCTGGGGATCAGCCGCGCGGAACAGGACGAGTTCTCGGCCCGGTCGCACCAGCGAGCCGCGATCGCGATCAAGGACGGCTCCCTGGTCGGGGAGATCGTCGGCGTCCCCGTGCCACAGCGCCGCGGTGAGCCAGTCGTGTTCGACCAGGATGAGGGGGTGCGCCCGGACACCACCGCGGAGGCGCTGAGCGCGCTGCGGCCGGCGTTCGCCGCCGACGGCACGATCACGGCGGCCTCCGCCTCGCAGATCTCCGACGGTGCCTGCGCCGTGGTCGTGATGTCGGCTGAGGCGGCGGCGCGCCGCGGCGCGCCGGTGCTGGCCACGGTCGGTGCGCACGGTGTCGTGGCCGGCCCGGACAACTCGCTGCAGTCCCAGCCGTCGGCCGCGATCCGGCGCGCGCTCGGCAAGGCCGGGCTGGGCGTGTCCGATCTGGACCTGATCGAGATCAACGAGGCGTTCGCTGCGGTCGCCATCCAGTCCATGCGCGACCTCGGCGTCGGGGACGAGAAGGTCAACGTGAACGGCGGGGCCATCGCCCTGGGCCACCCGATCGGGGCGTCCGGCGCCCGGATCGCCCTGCACCTGGTGCACGAGCTCGGCCGGCGCGGCGGCGGGCTGGGCGCGGCCGCGCTGTGCGGCGGCGGCGGCCAGGGCAGCGCGCTGCTGTTCGAGGTGCCCCCCGGGGCCGCACGTGACTGAGCCGCGCACCCCGGTCGCCGACCTCGCGCGGGGCGCCGTTGACCCCGCCCGGGGCGCCGCTGACCCGGCGGCGGCCATCCAGCGGGCCCGCGACGGCGACGCCCGGGCCCTGGGACGGCTCCTGTCGCTGGTGGAGAACGGCGCGCCGCAGCTTCGCGCGGTGATGAAGGCGCTGGCCCCGCTGACCGGGCACGCCCGGTTGCTGGGGCTGACCGGCTCGCCGGGAGTGGGCAAGTCCACGCTCACCGGCGCGCTGGTGGCCGCGTATCGCAAGCAGGGGCTGCGGGTCGGGGTGCTGGCCATCGACCCCACGTCGCCGTTCACCGGGGGCGCGCTGCTCGGAGACCGGGTGCGGATGCAGGAGCACGCGACGGACCAGGGGGTGTTCATCCGGTCCATGGCCAGCCGCGGTCACCTGGGCGGGCTGTCCGGCGCCACTCCGCAGGCGGTGCGCGTGCTCGACGCGGCCGGTTTCGACGTGGTCCTGATCGAGACCGTCGGGGTGGGCCAGGCTGAGGTCGAGATCGCGGGCATGGCCGACTCCACCATGGTCATCGTGGCCCCGGGCCTGGGCGACGCGATCCAGGCGGCCAAGGCGGGCATCCTGGAGATCGGCGACGTGTTCGTGGTCAACAAGAGCGATAAGCCCGGCGCCCACGAGGCGGTACGGGACCTGCGCGGCATGATCGCCATGGGCCGGCACGGCAAAGGGGAGTGGAAGCCGCCAATCGTGTCGACCACGGCCGCCGCCGGCGAGGGCACCGACGACCTGATGTCCAAGCTGGACGAGCACAGGGCCTGGCTGGGCCGCTCGGGCGAGGGCGAGCGGCGGCGCCGCGCCCGGGCCCGCGAGGAGATCTCGGCGATCGCGCTGGCCGAGATGCGGGCGCGGATGGGCGGGCTGCCCGGGGACGAGCGGATTGACGGCCTGGCCCGCCGGGTCGCCGCTGGTGAGCTGGACCCCTACGCGGCGGCCGACGAGCTCATCGCCGGCACGTAGCTCAGGAAGCCCGGGGTCAGGAAGCCGGGGGCGCCGGGCCCGAAACCCCTTCAGGCGATCCGCGACCGCCGGGCCGGGCCTCGCCCCCGGCCGCGGTCTCGTCCGGGACCGGCACGGCCGCGGTGTCGTCCGGGACCGGCGCGACCGCGGTGTCGTCCGGGACCGGCGCGACCGCGGTGTCGTCCGGGACCGGCACGACCGCGGTGTCGTCCGGGACCGGCGCGACCGCGGTCTCGTCCGGGACCGGCACGACCGGCGCCGGGGCGCCGCCGGGCGCTTCGTGGGCCGCTGCGGCGTCGACGGCCGCCTGCAGCACCGACTCGCTGCGCAGCCGCGCGTCATAGGCTTTCTTACCGCCTCGGGCGCCCAGCAGCCGCTTGCTGAGGACCAGGTACACCACCAGGGCCACATTGATCACGAAGGCGGCCAGGCGTAGCACGGTGACCTTGGCCGCCAGTTCGTAGATCTCATAGGGGATGCCGGCGCAGGTGGCCACCAGCGCGAAGTACTCGCCCCAGCGCTTGAGCAGCCACAGGCCGATGGCTTCGAGGATCTCGACCACCGCGAAGGCGGCCGCACCGATGGCCAGCCAGGTCAGCGTCCGCTGGTCCAGGGTGAACGTGTGCCGGATCAGGCCGACCAGGCCGGAGCGGTCGACGTTGAAACCGAGTTCGTGCAGCAGGGCCCGGACCTCTGGGTACTCACGCTTGAAGTCCTGCTCGATCGTGTACCGCGAATACTTGAACCGCCACACGCCATAGGCGATGACCCCGAAGATGATCGCGCGCACGAAGCGTTCCACGGCGAAGATGCGCAGGATGAGAGCGCTGCGCAGTTCGTCATCGCGGCGCACCCGGGGCGCCGCGGCGGCGGGCCCGGACGCCTTCGGCGGCCCGGGCACGAACGTGGCACAGCGCAGGCACTGCCAGGCCTCACCAGCCGGGGTGTCCCCCCGCAGCCTCGCTCGGATCTGAGGCTCGGCCGGCGCGTAGCTGACATGGCCCCCAAGCGCGCATGCCAGCAGATTCCAGTTCACCTACTCCAGCCTAGGCCAGGGCCACCCGGGCAACGGGGCCTGAACCGCACGGCCCGGCCGGCGGCAACCGCACGGCCCGGCCGGCGACATGGGTGCGGCTAAATTGCGGACGATGATCCCGTCGGCGAGCGTCAGCACCTCGCCGCAGGCCATCGCCAGCGCGGCGGAGTCGCGGCCGGTGGCCACGATCGCGGTGTCCCGGCCCAGGTTACGGATGCTGGATGCGACGTTCTCTGTGTCGCGGGGGCTGAGGCCGTCGAGCAGGCCGTCGATTAGCAGCAGTTCGGGCTCGTGCACGACCGCGGCGGCCAGCTTCGCCTGGCGGGCGATGACTGCGGGCGCGGCCCGCACCGGAACGTCCGCCCAGGGGGTCAGGGCCAGCCGGTCCAAGATCGCAGCCGCCAGGACGTCGCAGTCCCGGCCCGGCAGGTTGGCCACCCGCGCGGCGTGGCCGACCAGTCCGCGCACCCGCCGTCCTGGCTGCGGCCGCGCCGACAGCCGGGCGATCCCGACGTACCGGCGCACCGCGGCCCGGCCCTGCGCGGTGGTCAGGTCCTGGCCGAGGACCCGGAGTTCGCCGTAGGCCGGCCGGGACAGCCCGGCCAGCAGGTCGATCACGGCGGCCCGCGCGGTCTCTCGGCTAATCGCGATGCCAATCGCGGGGCGGCCCGCGTCAGGGACCTCCAGCCGGAAACTGGCCGCGCGGAGCACCCAGGTCCAGCCATGGCGGATCCCCACTCCCGCGGCCAGCACGGGGGCCATCCCCGTGGTGCCGTAGCTGGTCCGCATGCACCACCCCCCGTCGCTCCCCGTGCCCCAGCAGAGTGCCCCCACCACGGTGTCCCCCAGCAGAGTGCCCCAGCACAGTGTCCCCAGCAGAGTGCCCCCAGCACGGTGACCCCAGCAGAGTGCCTTCCAACAGGAAATATAACTCGCAGGTAAGTAAGTGTCACGTTGGGTAACTAGTTGTTACTGACTAGGTGCGGTATGAGGCACCCTTCCCCCGTGCGGCGCAGAGGGCGCCAGCAGCATCACGAGGCCGCCCGGCAATTCCGGGTCACCCTGGTCTAATCCCGCTCGCCTTCATGGAACCGCCGCGTCCACGGGTAGCGTGTGCCTGTGCCGACGCCGCTGGAACTGCCTTTCGACCCGATCGCCCGGGCGGCCGAGACCTGGGAGCAGCGATTCGGCCGTTCCGACGCCATGGCCGCCGTCACCTCCATCATGCGGGCGCAGCAGATCCTGCTGGCCGAACTCGATGCCGTGCTCCGGCCCTATGGGCTGACCTTCGCCCGCTACGAGGCACTCGTCCTGCTCAGCTTCAGCCGCGAGGGGGCGCTGCCGATGCGGGTCATCGGCGAGCGGCTCATGGTGCACCCCACGAGCGCCACCAACACCATCGACCGGCTGGAGGGGCAGGGCCTCGTGGTCCGGCGGCCCAACCCGCGGGACGGCCGGGGCAAGCTCGCAGAGATCACCGGGCGCGGCCGGGAGCTGGTGGGCCGGGCCACCGCAGACCTGATGAGGGCCGAGTTCGGCCTTCCCGGGTTCGACCCGGCGCAGCGCGAACAGCTCTTCGGCCTGCTCCGCGGGCTGCGGGTGGCGGCCGGCGACTTCGCGCCCGCCCCGGCGCCGGCTGGGTGAGGTTGACCGGCCCGGGCTGGTCTTCGTTGCGGAAGATCTTGAATTTAGGGTTTTCAGCTGATCGGGGAGGCCCGCCAGGTGCGGCCGCCGTCGAAGGTGAACCACACGGCGTGCTGCGCGGTATCCGCCGGCACCGCGACGCCCTGCTGCGGGCTGGTCATCCCGACGTAGCTGAACCCGCCGTACGGCAGGGCGCCCTGGGCGGCGGCCCAGGTCACCCCGCCGTCGGCGGACATCTCCAGGCCCGCGGTGGTGGCCAGCACGATCGTGCCCGTGGCGGTGCCCGCCACCGACGTCGCGGTGCCGGCGGGCGGCGCGGCGCCCGCCTTCTGCCACTGCTGGCCGTTGTCGCTGGAGGTGTAGACCTCCTTGGCCTGGCTGGCGCCTGTGGCCGGGCTGGCGCAGACCAGCACCAGCCCCGAGGTGGTGGTCGCGGCGAGCAGCGCGCCGGACGGCTGGCCGCTGGCCTGCGCGGCGCCGGGCTCGCAGGGAGCCGCGCCCGGTCCGGCGGTGCCGGTGCCCGTGCCCGTGCCCGTGCCCGTGCTCGTGCTCGTGACCGGCTGCCAGGCGCCCGGGCCGCTGACCGGCCCGCTCAGCAGGGTGCCGTCCGGGGTGAGCAGGTCGCCGCGGCTGCCGGTCAGGACCAGCGCCGAGGAGTTCGCGGTCCCACTGAGGCTGTAGCCGGTGCCCGCGCCCGGCACCGGGGCCCACTGGCCGCCGCCGGGCGAGGCTGAGTACAGGGCCGAGGACGTGCAGTCCGCGGCGAAGTCCGCGCCGCCGCCGGAGCATTGCGCCCAGACGGCGAACACCCGCTGGCCCGCGGTCTCCAGCGCGGTGACCCGCAGCCCGTGGGTCTGGATCCGGGTCCAGCGCTGGCCGCCGTCGTGGGTGGCCCACAGTTGCGGGCCGAAGGCCCAGCCGTCGCTCGCGTTGAAGAAGCGGACCTGGCTCACCCCCGATGACCCCGAGGGAGCGCCGGTGACCGGGGCCTTCACCCCGTGCCAGGTGCTGCCGTGGTCCCCGGTGCCCGCGACCGACGTGCAGATGTAGGCGGAAGGCGGGCCGCAGTGGCCCGGGGTGCCGGCCTGGCCGAGCACGTAGCCGGTGTCAAGGCCCACGAAGGTCACCGAGGTGGCCTGGAAGTTGCCCGGGGCGGGCGGGGCCGCCGTGGCCGGCCCCGACGTTGCGGGGAGTGCCGACGGCGCGGAGGACGTGTGATGGTGCCGGTGCGGGGCGGCTGGGGAGTTCTCCCCGGCGGCACGTCCGCTGGCCGCCGCTCCCGGGCTGACGTTCAGCTGGGTGATAACCAGCCGCGGTACCGTCGCGATGACTGCGATCACCGCGGCCGCACCCGCGGCGGTGGCCGCCGCCCGGGTCAGCTTGCGGCGCCGGGCCCGCTTCCTGATCAGCTCGAGCGTCCCCGGCGGCGGGGGGAGCGGCTGCACCTGGGCCTTCATCCAGGTGTCCAGGTCATCGCGGCGGTCAGCCATCGGTGTCCCCCAGGGCCGCGCGCAGCCGGGCCCGGGCCTGGAAGAGATCGGCCTTGATGGTTCCCTCCGGGCGGCCGAGCAGCGCGGCCACGTCGCGGACCGGGAAGCCCGCGTAGTAGTGCAGCAGGAAGGGGCTGCGCAGCCGGTCCGGCAGCGTCCGCAACAGCTCTCTGACGTGGACATCCTGGGCTGGCTGGTAGGACGGGTCAGACGGCGCCCCCGCCTGGACGGCCTGCAGCGCCTTGCGTTCGCGGCCGGTCTTGCGCCAGTGGTCACGGACCAGGTTCGTGGCGATCATGTAGAGGTAGCTCTGCGGGTTGTCCAGCCGGGACCACCGGCCGAGCAGCCGGGCGAACGCCTCGGCCGCGATCTCGTGCGCGGTGTCGTCGTCATCGACCAGACGGCGGACCCACCCCGCGAGACGCGGGTAGCACGTGTTGAAGAGTTCCTCCGCTGCGGCACGGTCGCCGGTGCGCAGCCTGTCCACGGAACCCCCTCGGGCGGTGGTTCCCGCCGGCATGGTCCACGGCCCGGACAGCGTGAGGGCCTCCCCCGTGGAGGTGCCTGCCGGCCTGCTGACGGCTAGGGATTGCACAGATTTACCACACCTTCGTCGCGGCGGCGCGGACCCTGGACCGCAAGGGCGTGCCCCCGCAATGCCCTTGCGCTATGTGAGACGGAGATACGTGGTCAGCGGTTGGGGCGAACCAGGCGGATTTTCCGGCCTCCGGGGGCGATCCGCCTGGGCGGGAGCGACGGGAGGGGGTACGCTAGGAGGAATATAGTAGGACGTCCTAGTATTTTCCCGGAGCCAGGACGCCTGTGGGAGGCAAAGGCATGAACACGCGCGCGGCGTCGAGTGAGTTGGAGTCCGCCAGGCCGCCCCGAGAGCCTGTTGAGGCGGGCCGGCAGCGCTGGCAGCGCCGGTTCGCCGGCTCCAGGATCCGGGCAGCCGACTTCTCCACCCTGTCCGGCCTCGACGTGGACCCGGTGTACGGGCCGCCCGAGGGGACGGTCGTGCCGGGCTTCGAGCGGATCGGCTGGCCTGGTGAGTTCCCGTTCACCCGCGGCCTCTACCCGGCCGGGTACCGGGGGCGGCCCTGGACGATCCGCCAGTTCTCGGGGTTCGGCAACGCCAGGCAGACCAACGAGCGGTACAAGATGCTGCTCGGTGCGGGCGGCACCGGGCTGTCCGTGGCCTTCGACATGCCCACCCTGATGGGCGAGGACTCCGACGACCCGCGCTCGCTCGGCGAGGTCGGCCATTGCGGCGTGGCGATCGACTCGGCCGCGGACATGGACACGCTGTTCGCAGGCATCCCGCTGGCCGACGTGACCACCTCGATGACGATCAGCGGTCCCGCGGTCCCGGTCTTCTGCATGTACCTGGCCGCCGCCCAGCGGCAGGGCGCCGACCTGAGCGCGCTGGACGGGACGCTGCAGACGGACATCTTCAAGGAGTACATCGCGCAGAAGGAATGGCTCTTCCCGCCGGAGCCGCACCTGCGCCTGATCGGCGACCTGATGGAGTTCTGCGCAAAGGAGATCCCGGCCTACAAGCCGGTGTCGGTGTCCGGGTACCACATCCGCGAGGCCGGCAGCACGGCCGCGCAGGAGCTGGCGTACACCCTGGCCGACGGATTCGGCTACGTGGAACTGGGACTGTCCCGCGGGCTGGACATCAACACGTTCCCACCGGGGCTGTCGTTTTTCTTTGACGCGCACATCGACTTCTTCGAGGAGATCGCCAAGTTCCGCGCGGCCCGGCGGATCTGGGCCAGGTGGATGCGGGACAGGTATGGCGCGACCTCGCCGCGGGCCCAGTGGCTGCGCTTCCACACCCAGACCGCGGGGGTCTCGCTCACCGCGCAGCAGCCGGACAACAACGTGGTGCGCACCGCCATCGAGGCGCTGGCCGCCGTCCTCGGCGGGACCAACTCGCTGCACACCAACGCCCTGGACGAGGTGCTGGCCCTGCCGAGTGAGCGCGCCGCGGAGATCGCGGTGCGGACCCAGCAAGTGATCATGGAAGAGACCGGGGTGGCCAGTGTCGCCGACCCGCTGGGCGGCTCCTGGTACCTGGAGGCACTGACGGACCGGCTGGAGGCCGAGGCCGAGCACATCTTCGGCCGGATCAGCGCGATGAGCCCCGACGGGTCGATGACCGGCGGGATCCTCCGCGGCATCGAGGACGGCTGGTTCATGTCGGAGATCGCCGATGCCGCGTTCGGGTACCAGCAGAAGGTGGAGAAGGGCGAGAAGAAGGTTGTCGGCGTGAACTGCCACACTAGCACGGTCGGCAAGCCGATCGAGATCCTCCGGGTCAGCCACGAGGTGGAACGCGATCAGGTCGCCGAACTGGGCCGCCGCCGCGCGGGCCGCGACCAGGCGGCCATCGACTCGGCCCTGGCCGCGATGCTGGCCGCCGCCCGGTCCGGCGAGAACATGATCCCGCCGATGCTGGCGGCGGCACGGGCCGAGGCGACCCTGGGCGAGATCTGCGATGGGCTGCGCCAGGAGTGGGGTGGGTACTCCGAGGCCCCGGCCTTCTAGACGGGGACGTGGGCGCGGGCGGGCGCGGGCGGGCGCGGGGCGGGGCGGGGCGGGGGCCACGCGGGGCGGGCGCGGGGCAGCGGTCAGGCCGGGCTGGCGGTCGGCAGCCCGGCGTCGTGCGCGGCCGCGAGCAGGCGCTTGTCATAGGAGACGAACGTCGTGAGTTCCCGCCGCAGCACCAGTGCCGAAGCCAGGTGTATCGCCTCGAGCGTGCGCAGCGTCGCCGGCCTGACGCCGGCCGCTTTGCTGAGCACCTCGTCGGTGAGCTCAATCTCCGTGATGCGCCCGATGACCAGGTAGCTCTCGGGCAGAGCGGAAGGCTCGGCCCGCCAGACAGCCCGCGGGACCTCGACGCGGATCAGCGTGCTGGCCACCCTGACGAGATTGGGCTGCGCAGTGAGCCAGCTGAGCAGGCCAGCCGATTCCGGCTCGGTGACGGCCAGCTTCACCAGCGCGGACGAGTCCAGGTAGATCAATACCTTTCCTCCTCCCGCATCTGGAGCAGGATCTCGCTGGCGGTTGGCTGGCCCTCTGGAACGGGCGGAGCGGGCTCGATGTCCAGCAGGCTGCCGGGGTCCTCGGCAGGCCGGAGGATCCCGGCAGCGATCAGCCGTTCGAGCGGGCTCTCTACGTCCCGCGCCGGGACGAGGCGAGCCACGAGCCGTCCCCGGTTGGTGATGTCCACCGTTTCCCCTTTCTCCGCGAGGTCCACGTAGACGCTGGCGTGCTGCCGAAGCTCGCGGATGCCGATGCTGCGGGCGGCCTGCTGCCGCCTGTGGGGGCGCCCCGCCTGCTGGCCCTGGCTTGTATCACTCACGGGACTACGGTAGCACATAAAGTGCTACATTGTGGAGGGCTGGAGGGTGCGGTCAAGGCATGGCTGGCATGCGGCAGGATAGAGATATGCAGCAGCCCCGGGACTTTTCGCTCTACGGTGCCGTTGACCTGGGTGCGCGGCAGGCCGCCGCGCAGCGCAGTCAGCAGGCCACCGTACGCTCTGGCGGGCAGGATGGCTCGCCGGGCGGAAACGTGATCGACGTGACCGAGGAAACCTTCAACGTGGACGTCGTTGAGCGGTCTCGGTCGGTACCGGTCATCCTGGACCTATGGGCCGAATGGTGCGGTCCTTGCAAGCAGCTCAGCCCCGTCCTGGAGAAGCTGGCCAACGAGGCTGCCGGTGACTGGGTGCTCGCCAAGGTGGACATCGACGCGAACCCGCAGCTGCGGGCGGCGCTCCAGGTGCAGAGCATCCCGATGGTCATGGCGGTGGCCGGCGGCCAGGTGGTGGACGGATTCCTCGGGGCGATGCCTGAGGCGCAGGTGCGGCAGTGGATCGGCCAGGTCATGCAGGCCGCCGCCCAGATGGGCATGCCCGTCAGCGGCGGTTCGGCCGCCGATGGCGAGCCGGCCGACGGGCAGCCGGACGATGCCCGGGCCGCCGGGGGACAGCCGGGTGTCGGTGGCCCGGGCGGGCCGGGTGGCCCGGGCGGGCCGGGTGGCCCGGGCGGGCCGGGCGGGCCGGGTGACCCGGGGATGCGCGGCGGGCCCGGCGGGGCCATGATGGCCGACCCCGGGTTCGAGGAAGCGCAGCAGGCGATGGAGCGCGACGACATGGAGGGGGCCGCGGCGGCCTTCCAGAAGGTCCTGGCCAACTCGCCCGGTAACCCGGCGGCCGCCATGGGCCTGGCCCAGGTCAACCTGATCCGCCGGGTGAGTGGCTATGACCAGGCTCAGGTGCGCCGGGCGGCGGCCGAAGACCCGGCGAACGTGGACGCACAGTCCAGCGTGGCCGATGTCGAGGTGGCCACCGGACGGATCGAGGAGGGTTTCGACCGGCTCCTGGGCACGATCAGGAGGACCTCCGGGGAGGAGCGGGACCAGGCCCGCCTCCATCTGGTCAGCCTGTTCGATGTCTTCCCGCCGGGTGACCCGCGGGTGGCCAGGGCCCGCGCGACTCTGTCCAGCCTGCTCTTCTGAGCGCCGCGCCGCGCTCCGGGGTCAGCGGCTGCGGGGTCAGCGGCCGCGGGCGTCCCGCGGCCTGGGGTCAGCGGCTCTGGGGTTAGCGGCCCCCTGGGGTCAGCGGCCGCGGGGGTCCGGGGGCCTGGCGTCCGCGATCTGTTCCAGCGCAGGCAGGGCCGCGGCCAGGGCGGCCAGCTGCTCCGGGCTGAGCGTGCGCAGGTTGTCGGCGAGGAGAATGGTGCTTTCCCGCCTGATCTGCTCCAGGATCGCGTGCCCCTGGGGGGTGACCACCAGCGTGCTGGCCCGGGCGTCGCCCGGCACCGGATGGCGTTCCACATAACCCCGGTCCTCCAGCACGGTGACGAGCCGGGTGAGCGTGGAGGGGGCGATCTTCTCCGCCGCCGCCAGGTCGCCGAGCCGCAGCGGGCCGGCCTGCTCCACGGTGGCCAGGGCGGACAGCTGGGTAGGGGTCAGCCCGGCCAGTTCGTGCCGGCGCAGGCTCCGCGAGACCCGGGCGATCGCGACCCGCAGCCGGGTCACGTCGATGGTCGGCGGCCCGGCGTCCGCGGTCACCGTGACGGCCCGGCCGGCCGTGGCTGTGCCGTCTGGCGCACTGGCGGTCATTCCTCCGTTGGACACCCTTGCAGGGTACGCGGCCAGGCCCGCGGCACTGGGCGGTCCGGGCCATGCTGGCCCGCGGCAC